>Ga0137370_10001382_pt1 | contig 10066 bp, 9 predicted proteins | sample SagtaG_11_FD_104920 | JGI IMG/M metagenome (GOLD analysis project Ga0137370, IMG submission 104920) | Vadose zone soil microbial communities from Sagehorn Ranch, Mendocino, California, USA - Sage1_R_20_16 metaG | ecosystem: Environmental > Terrestrial > Soil > Vadose zone | place: USA... | reverse complement strand
TTCCAGCCGTGTATACCGACGAAGGGGTTCGTGTCACCGGCCTCGATGTGGAACTGATCCGGGAGGTGGCCGACGCTCTGACCACATATTGTGGCGGACAGAAACCCATCGTCCCTACGATGCACCTCACCAGGTTCCGTGATCTCTTCATCGAGATGAATGAAGGGAACCTCGACATTTTTGTCTCATCTATCGGTGCGAACATTCCTGGCGCAGTACCCGTAGGCCTGTGGTATTCAATTCCGTATTTTCATAACGGCGGCATCGGAGCCATGATCCAAAAGCCAGAAGTGGCTGAGAGAGTACGGGCGCAATTTCAAAAGCAAGCTGGAAATCCTGACACGCTTGCGGCGATCCAAGCAGGGGTTTCTGGCTTGACCGTTGCCGCTCAGAAGGGCACAACCTCTTACCTCTATGCAGAAGCCAATCTTAAGAATATCCGTTTGCTCATCTGCGATTCGCTTCCAGTCGCCGTGGAGACAAAGGACCCACACATCGATGTGATTTTGTCTAAACATTCCATTCTCGATTACGTGACGAAGCACGTGTGGCCGGACTGGCACCTCCTCACACGGAATGATGGAACGCCCTTGATCCTGACGCAGGAATCTTTTTCCATTGTCACGGTTGATGAAAACAGGCGTCTGCAATGGTTCCTCAACAACCTGCTGTATCGGTTGGAAGAGTCAGGGCGGTTGGAGCAGATGCGGAGGCGGTGGTTAGAAGAAGATTATGCGCCGACACGACGTGCAACTACAGAAGGCCTGCCGTTTGAAATTTCAAAAGTGCCGGAACAATATGACCAGGGACAGTGCCGCTTCGCAACCGGAAGGTGAGCAAGGAAGACATACTGATGAAATCTCGCACGTTTCTGTTCATATCTCTGAACCTTGTGTTCTTTCTTACGTGCCCAAATATTGGTTGGGCTCAGGCACCTCGTGAAGAAACCGAAAAAACCGCCCAACATTTAGCAACGCTACTCAATGTCGGACGTCTTATCGTCGAACGCAATCAAACACTTATTAATGATCCCCGGATAGGCGATAAAGGATTTACGCCAGAGGTATTTGAACATGAGGTTGTCGATGAGTTCATCCGCCAGACAACCATTGATCTGAAGCATCTCTCCTCGCATCTTCCCTCTCTTGCGAAAGAATTATTGCCGGTATTGCTTCAGGCGAGCAAGGAAGTGGTGGCTGATGCGCAACTCGTGATCAATCAAAGAGGCATTGCGTATAAGAATTTCGTCCCGGCCACCTTTGGGAGCCAAGCCGCTCGAAAGTTCTCCAATCGCTCATACGTGAAAATAAAGCAAACCGCACTCAATCCAAGGAATTTGAAAAACATGCCCGACGCATACGAGGAAAACCTGCTGAAACGGCTGGCTACGAAACTGCCAGTAGACGCCTCCCTCACAGAATGGATTGATAATGAAACGACCCTGAGGTCCGTGACCCCGATATATTATTCGCAGGATTGTCTAGTCTGTCATGGCAACCCCAAAGGCATCTTGGATATTTCTGGCTACCCACGGGAGGGCGCCAAAGAAGGAGATCTTGCTGGTGCGATCAGTATTCAGATCCCAGTGAACAAGCGGTAGCAAGTCGTCCATAGGCAAAACCGCTCCAGAATTCGAGGACACAATCCTAATTTGTTCTTGCAATCATGAACCTGCCTTTCACATACCAAAGAAGAAAACCAATGAAACAATTCAGGTCTACGCAAATCCTCAAGAAGACTATGAGGCGGTTGAGCCAGGTTGGTCGTGGAATGCGTGCGGTTTTGGTCCCTTCTGGGCGCTGTCCAAAAAGATGTGGGCGGTGGGTGTTGGAGTGTTCAGCGCCCTCGTTGCAATTTGGGGTGTTGCAGCTGCGAGCATGGGACATGGGAATGGAGCAAGCCAATCTCATCATCAATGTGGGAAGCGTGGTGCAGTGTGTGGTCTTCGGAGCCTATGGGACTAAATGGCAACAGACTCATCTTGCAGCCAGAGGATTCGTGTTCAAGGACACGGTGACGGCAGCCAATGCCAAGGGTGCAATCGAGCTATACATGAAGAATACCTCACACGATCAAAGCGGCAGACAACCGAGATCAGGATTGCAGGAGGCATGACTCCCATACGGTTTGGCAAAGCCGGTAGCCGACGAGTCACGGTAGATTTCCCTAGCCTCGTCATCGGTGTCCTCTACGGCGAATGCATCCAATATGAGCTAAGCGAGAGTGTGAGGAAGAAATCTCGATCCGGCTACCACCGGATCGGCGGGACGACACTCATCTGAATAGCATGGGGGCCGTAGGATTATTTCTAGGCCATACTTCTATCATCTGAGTTCAGGACTGGGAAGAGTTCGTTTTGGCAGGCTGATATTTCGAGAGTATGGAGACTGACATTCGCGCAGGTTTTGTGGACAGCCGGCCAGCGGTTTAGGAAAGCATTGTCACGAGCCTACTCCAGCCTATTCAGGCTCACTCAGGCCAAGTCCAGCCAAACGTGTCGACATTCACACTGGCTCTATCTCAGAACGGCTCGCTTCAAATGCTGATCCGGGGCTACACTCACACCTGATTCGATGATCCCTTTGAATCAGCCGGTTTCTCTTCCGGCGTAGTCGCGGCATTGATCTGCTCTTCTGCGTCTTTGATTGAGGCCTGAAAGTCCTGCTCGACCGTCTTCACTTCCTGCTGGATCATGTTGAGCTCCGGCTCCACCGACTTCCGCAAATCTTCCGCCGTTTCTTTGAACCCCTTGACCGCTTTCCCGACCTGGCGAACGACTTCAGGCAGCTGCTTGGGGCCGAACAGCAAGAATGCAATCACCAAAATAATGAGAATTTCTCCGGCGCCCAATCCGAACATGGTTCACGACCAGTGATACGTGATCGGTGATGCGTGATTGGTTCGGGCTGCGTTGGCTTCTCACTCGTCACCCATCACCCATCACTGCACTTTCAACCTTGCTTGACCTGCTTCCCTGATTGAACCGGCGCCGTGGCCGGGGGAGCAGCCTGCGCTTGCGCGACCTGCGACGGCGGCGCTTCAGGCGCATCGGACGGAGGAGGCGTTACGTCGATGGCATCCGACTCGTTGACGCTCTTCTTGAATCCTTTAATGGCCTTCCCAAGCCCCTCACCCAACTGCGGAATCTTGCCGGCGCCGAAAATGATCAAGACAATGATCAGAATCAGCACTAATTCCATCCATCCGAACGATCCAAACATCACTCTCTCGCTTTCTCTTCTTGTCCCACCCAAGCCCACACGCTCTGCGGCGTTGAACCAATCGAAAGGTGGAGGCCTTCCTCATACGAGGGGAAGACTATAAAGGCTATAGAAGAACAAGAACTGAGTCAAGCGAAAATTCAGCAAATCTGGATGTTTGGGCCTGACAGGCTGCGGGAAACCACTATTGGGGCAGGCCGTAGTTTCACTAGTCTAGACCCCTGGGACAGGCCCAGTCTGTCTGGTCCATCTGGTTAGTCTCGTGCAACCAAACAAACCAGACAGACCGAACAGACCAAATGAGCAAGACAGGCTCGTGGACTTGTTCAACATCCCGCAGGAAAATCAGCGAGGTGGGACGTAGGAGTGAAAGTAATCCACAGGGCTCGGTGGTGCGGTCAGTGCAATCATGAACGACTGAGGATCGTAGCCGATGTCTTCGAGGTCCTTTGAGGCCAAAGTCAGCTCTTCCTCTGTGAGATAGGCGACGGTGTCCGGAATGCCTGTCGGCGTGAGCGAGCGCACAAGAGCCTGGAGCGCCTCACGCTCCTCTGGCGGCATCTCCTTCGGAATGGGGAAATCCAAATGGCGGGCATAGGGGCTACGATAAGTCTCGTTCAACGCACAGAGGGTCTTGAGCATCAAGCGGTCCTGTTCCCACGGCGGCATTTCCGTACCGGCGGAAGGATGAGTGGCGATGAGATCCATGAGAGTCAAGACGTTGGTCCCCAAGCTGCGCCCCACAAACTCACGCTGGCTTTCTATCGTCATCGTGCCAGCCTCCAACTGCTTGGAGACCGCCTCGGCTAACGCAAAGTTGACCATGAAACTCTGTTGCCCGCCAAATTGGCCATAGCAAGGCTTCTCCGGATCGTTCAGCACGTTCATATCCGCCGTACCTGCGTCGAAACTGCTGAACCCGATCGCCTTCGAAGCCAATAGGCGCTTGGCTTCCTTGATCGTGGCATAGGCCCCCAGATTGACGGGAACCAACACTTGCTCATCGATGCGTTTGAGGAAATCCGTGGTCGTCTTCCGGTAGGGAACCTCTCTCCATTCGACCGTCCGATATTCCCGCTCCCACACCAGGTCGTCGAGGAAGGGAGGGAAGCTCTTGAGCGTCTCCATATCCATGGCGTCAAACGCCCTGACAAAGGCCGCCCAGTCAGGAATCTTCGCATGCAAGGTTTCACTCAAGTTCGGTCGAAGGAACTCTTCTTCAATGTCGTTCGCCTTGCGCGACATCAATTTTGTCGGGAGATCGTTCCACAATTCGTTACAGATGATGCGATCCACGCTGCCATCCGCAACACTGTCGAGGCGGTCCACGGTCCCCCGATATGTCTCGACCCGATTGCGATGAGACGCGAGTTCCGGATGAGCCAGGGCTGCATCGAGCACTGCTTGTTCCCAATCGACCAGCACATATCGAATGCGTGGATAAATCACTCCGTCTTTATCGAGGACTTGGAGATGGCTCAAGAAACAGGCAGCGAGGTTGCCGTTGCCTGGGCCCCATTCCATAACCGTGAGGGGTGAGGCGTGAGGGGTGAGGCGTGCTTCCGACGCATTTTCGCCTGGCGCCCGGCGCCTGGCGCCTGACGCTTTTTCGCGCTTCACGACTTTTTCGAAATAGTCTGCCGCGAGCGCATGGGCGAGCCGATGATCGACTGAGGCAAACGTTTGGTAGAAGCTGCGGATCTGATCGCCACGGAAGCGGTAGAAGAGCCTATTGATGTGGACTTGCCACTGATCGACCGGCTTATAGTCGCCGATGAGCTGGGGTAAAGCGTCTGCGTCCTGCAACATCACATAATCCTGGTCAGGGCCAACGAGCGAGCCGCGCGAGAGAGACGCGATCCGAAGGTCTAACGTCGGACGTCGGACCTCAAACCCTCGCCCGTCTCGCCAGTCTCGCTTCCAGCTTCACAGAGCGCGGATTCTAGCAGATGGCGGAAAACAGCCGCAACCGGCTCTTCGGTACCTCTCACCCCTTGCCTCTAGCCTCTCCCATTGAGTTCCTTACCTTGACAGCCCCTGCCGGTCGGTGTACCAAGAGGCTATGGCCAGAGGTGCGAGACGAGCGAGGCGAAGGGCGATCGCAGCGGTCATTGTCATCGCTCTGTCGGCGCTGCCGGCAGTCCTGGCAGCGGAGTTGCCGATCACCAAGAATTCTCCCATCCCTGATTTTCAGAACCGCCCTCAAGACGTCACCCCCTACGACTTCGACGCTCCGCCACAAGGCCTATTCCGTACCATTACGACAGCGGAAGGATTCGACGAGGAACTGGGCTTTCATCGTACGCACGAGATCGTGCCGGTCAAGCCGACCGACCGGTTCCGTTCCGATATCCCTGCAGTCTTCATTGTGTTCCACCTCCACCAGCATTATCAGGGATTCCAGGTGTTCGGACGCTGCTTCCCGGAAGCAGTAGCCGGTCTCGATCCCACCGTGGTGATCGGCCAAGATGCCATGCACATTGCGCTCGAAGACGAAAGCGGCTATCTCACGCTCTCCCCACCGCAGGACGCATGGAAACCCGGCCGGTACAAAGTGGAAATCCATGTGGGAGAGCAGGTCAACGAGATGAGTCTCATGGGTACGATGCGCTTCACCATCGTGGCGGCGTCAGGAGAGTAGCGGGAATCGCGCGACTGCAAGCCGAGCGAAGGTTCGATGTCCGAAGTTCTGGTTTTTGGGAATTTCGAACACCGAATTTTGGATCCCGTCCATCTTGATGTTCCCGCTATTCTTACCCGTCGTGCAGACTGCGCCGCATGGTTTGACGCTCCCTCCAGCATTCTGTAGAATGCCTGCGTAAGCGTGTGGTTCCTCTTCTGCCTCAGGAATATCTACCCCGCATGACCGTGCCATCCCATCCATGGGCTTCCGTCATCGTCCCCATCAAGGACGAGCGAGACAATCTCGTTCCCTTGACTGAGCAATTGATCAAGGCCATGGAGTCCTGTGATGAATCACGCTCGGCTCCCTTCGAAATACTCTTCATCGACGACGGCAGCACGGATGGCAGTTCGGACGTGCTCGATCGGTTAGCCGCGGACTATCCGCGGGTGCACGCCTTTCATTTTGATCGCAATTACGGACAATCATCGGCATTCGACGCTGGATTCAAACACTCGACCGGCGATCTGGTCATCACGATCGACGGCGACCTCCAGAACGACCCGACTGATATCGGCACGTTGCTTCCCCATGTGAAAACATTCGACCTCGTGTGCGGGTGGCGGATAAACCGGCATGACAGCCTTGTGCGAACGTTGTCATCGAGAATTGCCAACGCGGTGCGCAGCGCGGTCACGGGCGATCGGGTTCACGACACCGGTTGCTCGTTGAAGATCTTCCGCCGTGCCGTGGTGGACAAACTGCAACGCTTCAATGGCATGCACCGATTTTTTCCCGCGTTGGCGCTGATGCACGGCTTCACGGTCACCGAAGTGCCGGTCCGGCATTACCCACGCATTCACGGCCTCTCCAAGTACGGCGTAGGCAACCGCCTCTTCAAAAGCCTTTACGACCTGATCGCCATGCACTGGATGCAGACCAGAGTGCTGCGGTATACATTCCGAGATAAGTGATGCGAGGGCAGGCGGGACGAGCGAGAAGAGCGAGAGATGCGGGACAAACAAAACTCCATGGACCGTAAGAATCGGCTACCTTGCACGTCCTGCGCTTCGCGCGTGTCTCGCCCGTCGCGCATGACGGTTCCATCATGAGCATCGAAACCATCTGGCTCGCCATCGGATTTCTCGGCCAAGGACTGTTTTTCGGCCGCTGGATGATCCAATGGATTGCCTCTGAAAAAAAGGCGGAGAGTCAGGTCCCGATCTCGTTTTGGTACATGAGTCTGATCGGCGGGCTCATCACGCTGGCCTATGCGATCTATCGAAGAGATCCCGTCTTCATCGCAGGACAGAGCATCGGGTCTATCGTCTATATTCGCAACCTGATGCTGATCTCGCGCGCGAACCAGCCGGTCAGCCCCTCCTCTCCACGAACATAACTCTTTGAGATCCAGCACTCTCAACTTATGCGGCCACCACACGATCCGAACAATTCTATGACCACGACTGACCGTTCTCACCACGCTCTGCTCCTTCTGGCCCTCCTCGTCCTGTCGGGACTGTTGTTCTTCTTGGGGCTCGGCGACATGGGATTGACCGACCGTGATGAGGGACGGAACGCTGAAGCCGGGCGCGAAATGTTCGAGTCGGGGGATCGCCTGACGCCGACGTTCAACGGTGAGCTGCGCGTCGCGAAACCGGTCTTTCTCTATTGGTTGATGGAGCAATCGTATCGCCTGTTCGGTGTCAACGAGTTCGCCGCACGGTTCCCCTCCGCCCTCTTCGGGGTTGGCTTGATCCTCATCCACTACCTGTTTCTCGTGCACCAGCGCGATCAAACCGTCGCACTCTTCGGCGGCTTGATGCTCTTGCTCAATCTGGAAATCCTTGGAATCGGACGCATGGCGTTGACCGATAGCGTCTTGATTTTTTTCACCACGGCATCGCTGTACGGATTCTGGCTGGGACTGCATGGAGCAAGCCGCGTACGCCGATGGATCTGGGCATTCTATATCGGGATGGCTCTCGCCACCCTAACGAAGGGACCGGTCGGGTTCGCCGTACCCCTCATCGCGGCGGCACTTTACCTCTTCTGGACGCGCCGGTGGCGCGAGTATTGGCAGAAAGGGTTTCCCCTTGCGGGCATGCTGTTGCTCGTTCTGCTCGCCGCCCCCTGGTATGCGGCCATGTTCCTCGTGCATGGCGACGCCTATGCCACAGGCGCCAAGGCCAATACGATCGGCCGATTCCTAAATCCAATGGAAGGACACCAGGGCACCATCTTCTTCTATCTCCCGGTCCTGCTCTTAGGCTTCTTTCCTTGGAGCGCGCTCCTCCCTGTGCCGCTCTATCACGCATTCAAAAACTGGCGGAGTCGCGGGGGAATATCCCGCTATCCCTCTGCCGCGCTACCCCACTCTGATCTCCCCTATCCTTCTACCGCGGGTCGAGAACTCGACCTCTTCGCGGCCCTATGGGTGGTGGGCACCTTTGTATTCTTCACAGCCTCTGCGACCCGCCTGCCCCACTATATCGGTCCGTTGTTTCCCGCTGCCGCCCTGTTGACAGCCTCGTACTGGTCCCGGTGCCTGCAGGATCCGACGACGAGAGGGATTCGGGGCTCTATTCACCTTCTGATGGGACTGGGGTATCTCTTGGCGATCGGCTTTGCCTTCCTTCCCACGGTCTACACAACCTACGCCTCCAAGATGGTGCGGGAGTTTCCTTTGGCCGGACAGGTGGATCTCGGTAGCGGTCCCTATCTGGCTGCGACCCTGTTGTTATTCGGGATGACGTTGGTTGGATATCTTGGATTGAACGAAGAACGGCGCGGTGGTGCGTTCTGGGCGGCGGGGGCGACCTTGGCCAGTCTAGTTCTGATCGTCATCGTGATCATGACCCCACACATCAACCGATATGTGGTCGCGCCCCCGCAGGAACTCGCCTATGCCGCTGGGCTAAACCTGGGTCGTCAGGATCAATTCATTGCGTATGGCACCACGAGACCGTCGTCCGTATTTTACGCAAAACGCAAGACACTCTTCGTGCCTTTTGGAGAAGAGGACAAGATACGGTCGGCCCTGAAAGAGCCAACGAGAGTGATGATCCTCTTGCCGGAGAGCGCACAATCAATGTTGCCGGCGGAAGCAAACGGGCTGGTCCCCATTCTCAAACGCTACGGCTACGTACTGCTGGCCAACCAGCCGATGGTGACGGTTCCAGAAGGTGCAGCCCCGCCACCTCCACCCAGCATTCTCGGCCATTGAGCGGATAGTCGCGCGAGACGGGCGGGAATGGCGAGACGAGGTGGAAAGCTAATCTATTCGCGTCGCGCTTTTCTTCCAAGTCTCGCGCATCACGCTCCGCAGCTCTGTGGACTTTTTCATTATCCTGCTACATCGGCACGATGCCTTTCAGGGCATAGCTCGCCATCAACCCTAACAGCATGGCCACGACGAACAGACCCTCCACCATCGCCGACCATAACCCCACATGACCCTCCGCCAGGGGCTCGATCTGACCAGGGAGAGCATCCCACCAATGTGCAGCACAGACGAGCAGCACGATGGTCGTGACAAACAGAGAACCAGTCGTCATCCCTAACCCCAGTCCCACAAGACCGCGAGCCAGCGATCCGGACAGCCAAGCCGGGCACCATGAGGGCTGCACTGTCCACAAGACATGGACCACAAGTCCCCCCAGGGTGAGTAACAGGCCACCCCACAAGAGCTGTTGAAACGGCCAAGCTTCCGACGGAAGATGCACGATCGTCCAGACCAGTGCGAGCGTCGCCACAAAAAATGGCGTCATCCGGCAGAGAGCCGTTCCAGCCGATGAAAGCCATTCGCGCCAGGGATGGGTTGCAATCACTCCCATAACACAGCCGAGAGCCGCTCCTCCGGCCACGTCGGTCAGATAATGAGACCCGCGGAGAATCCGACTGGCGGCGATGGCCACTGCCGCAGCGAGAATGGGCCATCTCGCTCGCGGGAACTTTATGGCCAGCACGGTTGCAACCGAGATCGCCGCCGCCGCATGCCCCGACGGAAACGAGTCCCATCCGCTCCCGGCGGCTGGAGAAAACTCGAGGTTGCCGGCATGCATGAACTTGGGTCGGGGACGGCCGATGGCATGTTTCAAAATATTGGCACTCAACGCGGCAAGGCCATGCGCGATGAGACTCTGCCTGCCGGCGTCTTTCCAATGCGGATGTTTCAATCCATACCCGATCGCCAGCAGCGCGAGGCTCAGGATCACCAGAG
>Ga0137370_10001378_pt1 | contig 10080 bp, 7 predicted proteins | sample SagtaG_11_FD_104920 | JGI IMG/M metagenome (GOLD analysis project Ga0137370, IMG submission 104920) | Vadose zone soil microbial communities from Sagehorn Ranch, Mendocino, California, USA - Sage1_R_20_16 metaG | ecosystem: Environmental > Terrestrial > Soil > Vadose zone | place: USA... | reverse complement strand
GGTTGAGACATCTGGTTCAGGGCCGGGAGTGGCGTTGATGCGTCATCTGGGGGCCGACTGCACGGAGCAAGAGCGCGAGGCGCGAGCGGTGGATGCTGGGCAGTTGCTGCAGGCGTTCAAGGAAGGGGAAGGGATCGATCTCTCAGGAGTGGTCGTTCAAGGCGATTTGTCACTGGATACGTTGCCCGTGGGTCCTCTGCCACCCGAGCTGGAGAAGACGAAGGAACTGCAGGGACGCGAGGTACGAGTCATTTCCGGCTCCATGATGATCGTCGATTCGGTAGTGCGCGGAGCGATCAGGCACGGATCGACCCAAGGGCTGTTGGTGGTGAAGGGGCCTGTGACGTTCAGCGGGACCAGGTTTGAGCAGGTGGTGGATCTCTCACGGACTGTGTTCATTCAGCCGGTGACGTTGTCAGGCGCGCTCTTCTTGCGGGAGAGCTATTTTGTGCAGGGCCGGTTTCTGCGCGACGTGTTTGCTGAAAACACGGGGTTTGGCCCTCATACGAGATTTCACCGGTCTGTCTTTCAGGGGTTGGTCACATTCCAGCAGTCGCGGTTCAACGGGCTGGCGGAGTTTTTGGAGGTGGTCTTCGAGAAGGATGTCAATCTGTCGCGCACCTTTTTCAAATCGGGCACCGGGTTTTCCGGGAGCCGTTTTCAGGGTCTGGCGGATTTCTCAGAAGCATCGTTCGACCGTGAGGCGTTTTTTACCTTTACCCTGTTCGAGGGGGACGCGTACTTTCGCCGGACCACCTTCCAATCGACGGCGGATTTTTCCGATGCCTCGTTCAAAGGGCGAGACGACTTTTCTAAAACCCTTTTCGAGAAGGGACCGCAGTTTACCAGAGCAGCCAGATCGATGCCCGTACAGGCATCCCTTTGGCTCGAGAATCAGACAATACAGTATGCGATCATCCTCTCCCTTCTATTGTTCGGCGCTCTGCTGATCGCCTATCTGATTCGATTGCGTTGACGGGGAGGCTTCCATCCCTCTTACCACTACTAATAGATGGAGGCTTGCTCCTCCTCCCCCAAGTCTGGTATAAGTCCACTTGTGGATGACCACTTCGACCCCACTGAACAAACTGCATTGCCCTATCAGGTTCGCATCGAGAACTTTGAAGGGCCCCTCGATCTCTTGCTCCATCTCATTAAGAAGAGCGAGATCAACATCTACGACATTCCCATCCATCTGATAGCCCAGCAATACCTCACCTATATTGAGGCGATGGAAGACTTGAATCTGACTGTCGCGGGGGAGTTTCTCGTGATGGCGGCCACCTTGCTCCAGATCAAATCCAAGATGCTGCTTCCCGCCGATGAGACAGCCGCTGATGAGGAAGACGGGCCCGATCCCCGTGAGGAATTGGTCCGGCGGCTGCTCGAGTACAAGCAGTTCAAAGACGCTGCCCGTCAGTTGGACGAACATGAGCGGTTGTGGCGGGAGATTTACAGTCGTGAACAGGGCCCGGCGCTCGATTTGGAATCGGATGAGACGCTGCTGGACAATGTCAGCCTATTTGACCTGGTGGATGTGTTGCAGGGAATCCTCGATCGCAATCCCGGCAAGGCATTCATGGAGGTTTTGCCAGACAACTTGACGGTACGGGAGCGGATGAACGCGATTCTAGAAATGTTGGAGGGGCAGGAGTCCGTGAATTTTGTGGAGCTCTTCGAGCCGGCCTGCCATCGTCTTGTCGTCATTGTCACATTTTTGGCGTTGCTGGAACTTATGCGGCTTCGAACGGTTCGGGTATTCCAGACAGGACATTTTGGGCCGATTCTCGTGTCGCGCGGCTTCACACTCGTACCAGACCCGGCAGAATTGGATGATGCTGAGATGATGCTGAATGGAGGGGAGCATGAGCATAGCGATAGAACAAGAAACAGACGACATCGCTCTCGCGGAGACCGCGCCGGTGATTGAGGGCAATGGAGTGCCGGACGCTGCAGCGAAGGACGCTGCCGTCAAGGCGTTGAACAGCCAGGCAGAGGCCATTGACTCGCGGGAACTCAAAGCCATTCTCGAAGCTGTCTTGTTCGTGTCGCCTGAACCGGTGCCGATCGCTCGGCTGATGTCCATCTTGGGGACGGTCTCAAAAGCCGAAGTGGTTCAGGCACTAGGGATTCTCACGCATGATTTAGACCAGGAAGGGCGAGGCATTCAGCTTGTACAGGTCGCAGGCGGGTATCGGCTGGTGACGAAGCAGGAGTATGGGCCCTGGCTGAAACGGATGGATAAAGCCAAGACGGCGCAAAAGCTCTCTCGTTCCGCGCTCGAATCCCTCGCCATTATTGCGTACAAACAGCCGCTCGTGCGGTCTGAGATCGAAGAGATTCGTGGTGTCGAAACGTCCGGCGTCCTGCGCACGTTGTGTGAGCGTAAGTTGGTGCGGATCGTCGGGCGAAAAGATGTGCCGGGTCGGCCGATCATGTATGGGACGACCAAGTCCTTCCTCGAGCATTTCGGGTTACAAGACTTGAGCCAGCTCCCCCCGTTGCGTGAATTCAAAGAACTCGGCGACTCCGAACAGGCCCTCCTGCCGATCGAAGAATTCCCCGGTACGAGTGATCTGGCAGAAGGTGAGGCCGTGGTGGCCTTCGATGCAGAGACCAACGGGGCGCTGCTTGAAGAACCGGTCGAACAGGCCTGAGTTTCAATAGATCTGTCGTTCCCTATGCGGGTAATAATCTGAATTCTAGACACCGATTAATTAAAGGATCAGCGATGAAGATTGTCTGTTCATGGTGCCGACAAGAAGGAAAAACCGAGTTGGTCGGCGAGAAGGCGCCTTTCGACGATGCTCGGGAAACGCATGGGATTTGCCTCGTTCATCGCCACGATGTCGAAGCCCGCTGGCAGGTATCGACTCATACAGCCTCAGACTCTGGAGTCACGACCAGATTGTATTCTGCCCTCTTTCGCTGGACAGGCTTGCTGAACATGACCAGGGCAGGAAACGGGGTCAGTGTGAGGTGGCCCGGAAATAACGGACACCGGGATTAAGACTCACCGGCCATCTACACGAACTCCTTTCATGCGGAAACGGGGCCCCCTCACACTGAACGCATCTCGCTTCTGCACCTCGACAAAAACAATTTTCCGTGACTGGTCAAATCAATAAGGTACTGCTGGTGTCCGCACGTGCGTGTTGACGAAGTTTGCTGGAAGAGAGCAGTTTTGTAGGCATCATGGGATATCGATCGACTGAAGCATGTCCGCAGCACGCCATTCTGTTTCTTGACTCTCTTTCCGCCGCTTTGCTAAACTTTGAAATCCAATTATAAGTCATTGAAAGACCCTTCGTTTTTCTAACTGGGTGCTTTAGCAACAGGATGCACCACCATATCATGATTAAAACCTGGCTACTCAACGAGATGTTCCCGTCTGATCGAACGCATCTGACCATCGAAGGAACCCAGGGAGAGTGGGGGGCCGGCGATTCGATTGCCGCTGAAGAAGAACTTCCCCCGCCGCCGGCAAACGTGACCGCGAAATCGGGGAATGGACGGGTCACGATTACCTGGGATCCCGTTCCCGATGCCATGTACTACAATCTCTATTTCCAAACCACCAAGGGCGTGATGATCAAGTTCTCCGATCTCACGCGTCCGATTGCCTCCGCCGATGATTTTAAAGCCGTCATTGGGGTGAAAAAAGATAAGGGCACCTGTTTGGAAGGCGCCCAGAGTCCGTTTGTCCATGACGACCTGGCCAACGGGATTTGTTACCACTATGTCGTTACCGTAGTGACGCAGAAGGGGGAGAGTCTCGAGTCTCAAGAGGTCATGGGGATGCCCTCGCCCTATCTGTTGGCCATCAGCATAGGCCGGGAAGGTGTGGACGACGGGGAGTTCAGCTCGCCTACGGGGATCACGCTCGACAAGGATGGCAATATCTACGTCGCCGACACAGATAACCATTCAATTCAGAAGCTCGACAAGTCCGGAAAGTTTCTTGCACGATGGGGCGGCGACCCCTCTTCGCAGGAAGGGAGCTTCTACTATCCGCGTGGCTTGGCGGTCGGGCTAAATGATGTGCTTTATATCGCGGACAGCGGCAATAACCGCATTCAGAAATTCGATCTCGACGGCAATGTGATGCAGGCCTGGGGTAAGTTCGGGTTTGCGTGGCGCGGGGCCGATCTGGGCCGTTTCGATGTGCCCTGGGGGCTCGCGACGGACGCAGAAGGGAATCTCTACGTTTCCGACACGAGCAACGCACGCATTCAGAAGTTCACCTCGGACGGGACCGCGTTACTCAAGTGGGGCCGTGACGGGAGCTTCGACGGCGCCTTTTTCTTCCCTCGCGGCGTGGCCGTCGATTTTGTCGGCAATATCTTCATCGCCGATGAAAGCAATAATCGCATTCAGAAGTTCGATGCCCGTGGGAGCTTCCTGGCCAAGTGGGGTCGAGAGGGGGCTGGCCCTGGGCAATTCAAGTCCCCCTGGGGGATTGCCTGCGATGCGCTCGGCAACGTCTATGTCGTCGATACCGGAAATCATCGTATTCAAAAGTTCGACGGCAACGGGACCTTCCTCTGTGCCTGGGGGAATCGCGGACGAGCAGAAGGACAGCTGAATTTCCCTTATGGGATTGCAGTCGACAAAGAAGGCGCGGTGTATGTGGTCGACAGCGGCAATGGCCGCATTCTTAAATATGTGCCGACGGACGAAGAGCTCAATCGCGGGAAGGAGGAGGCTTCAAGCAGTCAGGTGCCGAGTGAGACTCCGCCGCCCCGCGGCGTAGCGGTCAAAGCTGGAGATACGGAAGCTTTCCTGAGTTGGATGGAGGTTCCCGGCGCCCAGTCCTACAACCTGTATTTTAATACCGTTCCGAAGCTCACGACCCAGACGGCGACGAAAATCGAAGGTGTGATGAATCCCTATGCGCACACCGGGCTCTCGAACGATACCCCGTATTACTATGCCGTGACCGCGGTGTTCGAGACCGGCGTCGAAAGTGAATTGTCGAGTGAAGTGACAGCCACGCCGGTGCTCATCGATATCACGGCGCCGCAAAATCCGTATGCCGTGATCAATCATGGCGCGTTCATGACAAATACGCCGGAGGTGATTGTCACGATTTCAGCGAACGATGTCGATACTGGAGTGGCGGCCTATTTTATCTCGGAGGCGCCGATGACCCCCATGGCGGGGACGCCGGGATGGGTTGATGTGACGCCGGCCACCAAGTTCGGCGCGACGATTCCGTTTATTTTGTCGCCGGGAGACGGGCAGAAGTCAATTTACGTGTGGTTTAAAGATGTGGGAGGGAATGTCTCCGTCCCTGCGAGCACCACGATTTTGGTCAATACGTCGGGGTATCTGTGCGTGTCCCAATGGGGCCGTACAGGCCGCGGCGCATCATTGCTGCATGGCGGCGAGTTCATAGCTCCGGTGTACGGTCTTTGCGTTGATCAGCAAGGATCACTCTTCGTGGTCGATAACGGCAACAACCGGATTCAGAAATTCGACAATGCCGGAAACTTTATCATTCTCTGGGGGAACTTTGGTTCGGCCAATTCGAACTTCCATAACCCGACCGGCATTGCGTGCGATGGGAAGGGCGACGTCTGGGTGGTCGATACGAACAATCACCGCGTCCAGAAATTCGACGGGAAGCTCGGCGGCTATCTCATGAAATTCGGGTCGCGTGGAAACGGCGAAGGGCAGTTCAACTCACCCTGGGGGATTGCGGTTGATCGGGTGCGTGGGTATGTGTATGTGGTCGATAGCGCCAACTTTCGTGTGCAGAAGTTCGATATGAACGGGGAGTTCATCATGTCCTGGGGGAGTTTCGGGAACGGAGACGGCCAGTTCTACTTCCCGCGCGGCGTGGCCGTGGACCAGGCTGATGGGTGTGTGTACGTCGTCGACATGGGTAATCACCGGATTCAGAAGTTCGACACCAGCACCAACGTGCTTCCACAGTTGCTCACCAAATGGGGCGGCAGTGCCGAAGCAGGTCACGCAAGCAGCCCGCTCGCACAGGAGGCAGGTCAGTTACGATCTCCCTGGGGCATTGCGGTCGATGGAGCCGGCGATGTCTACGTCACAGACACCGGCAATCACCGCATCGAGAAGTTCGACAGAGAAGGCAATTTCATCACCCAGTGGGGCGGATTTGGGAACGGCAAAGGGCAGTTCAACTTCCCCTACGGCATCGCGGTCGATGTCAGAGGCAGCGTGTTTGTCGTCGATAGCGGGAACACCAGGGTCGAACAGTTCATGCCGGCTGACGAGGGGAGCGAACGGCTCCAGGAAGAAGCTGAGACCGTGGCAGAGATCGAAAACGCGCAAGGCACGTCACGGGCGTAAGAGGCCGCGGACCGTAGCGCGTGAAGCGCGAAACATGCGAGAAAAGTGCGGCGTGGACAGATTGGATTCCCACCTCGTTTGGCCTGTCTTGCGCGCAAAACAGTTTTTCAGCACCCTGTTAGTGAAGGGAAGACATGCTCGATAAGGAACCACGCCTAGGACTGACCTACGACGACGTCGTGTTGGTTCCGGCCAAGTCTCAGATCTTGCCGAGTGAAGTCGACATGCGTACGAGGCTTACTCGCCACATCAAGATCAACATTCCCATTATCAGCTCGGCCATGGATACCGTCACCGAATCCCGTTTGGCCGTCGCCATAGCCCGCGAGGGCGGCCTCGGGATTATTCATCGAGTGTTGTCGCCGGTGGATCAAGCGACCGAAGTAGACCGGGTAAAGAAATCCGAGAGCGGAATGATTCTCGACCCGATCACAATCTCGCCCGACCAAACGATTCGCGATGCCCATGCATTGATGGCGAAATACCGGATTTCGGGGATTCCCGTTACGAAAGACAAGATATTAGTCGGTATTCTCACGAATCGCGATCTGCGGTTCGAAACCAGGATGGATTTGAAGGTCTCGCAAATCATGAAGCGAGACAAGCTGATCACGGCGCCTGAAGGGACGAGCTTGGAAAAGGCTCGCGAGGTACTGCACGAGCATCGGATCGAAAAACTGCCGGTCGTCAACAAGCATTTCGAGCTCAAAGGGCTTATTACCATCAAAGATATCGAAAAACGCATCATGTATCCCAATGCATGCAAGGACGGACATGGCCGACTTTGCGTGGGTGCGGCTGTCGGTGTGGGGCCGGAGACGGAAGAACGTGTGGAGCGGCTCAAAAAGGTCGGGGTAGACGTGATCGTGGTCGATACCGCCCACGGGCATTCGCAAGCGGTACTGAATACGGTCAAGATGATCAAGAAACGTCATCCGGACCTTGAACTGATAGCAGGGAATATCGCCACTGCCGAGGCGGCGAAGGAACTCCTTCGAGCAGGCGCCGATGCCGTGAAGGTGGGTGTGGGGCCTGGCTCAATTTGTACGACCCGTATCGTGTCCGGAGCCGGGATGCCGCAGCTGACAGCGATTGCCGATTGCGCAAAATTCCTCGCGGGCAACGGGATCCCGATCATTGCAGACGGCGGAATCAAGCATTCAGGCGATATAACCAAGGCCTTGGCGGCGGGCGCTTCTTCGGTCATGCTCGGCGGGCTCTTGGCAGGCACGGAAGAATCGCCGGGAGATACCGAACTGTACCAAGCCAGAACGTATAAGGTGTACCGCGGCATGGGCTCGATCGGCGCGATGGAACGCGGGGGCGGAGATCGGTACGGACAAGGGGGGCGTCCGGTGCAGAAGCTGGTTCCGGAGGGCATCGAAGGGCGCGTGCCCTATAAAGGGAAACTCTCCTCCGTTATCTACCAATTGATTGGGGGAGTGAAGTCCGGCATGGGCTATTGTGGTTGTAAGACGATCTCGGAGTTACAGCAGAAGGCCACGTTTATCCGGCAGACGGTCGCCGGTCTCCGCGAAAGTCACGTGCACGATGTGATTATCACGAAGGAATCGCCGAATTATCGGATGGATTGGGAGTAGGACGTTCAACGTTAATCGTTAACCGTGAGCCAATCCCAGCCTGGTACCTACCGTTCTTTTCCCGCGTTTCACGTTGCACGGTTAACGAATAACGCACTCCATGGAACTCTGGCACAATAGAATCCTGGTCCTCGACTTCGGGTCGCAATACACCCAACTGATTGCACGCCGCATTCGAGAAGCCCAAGTCTACTCACAAATTCTGCCCTGCACCGTTCCCTTGGCGACCATTCTTGCCTATCGTCCGCAAGGCATCGTGCTGTCGGGTGGCCCCTCCAGCGTGTATGAGAAGAAGGCGCCGAGCGTTCCCAAGGAACTCTTCGACCAAGGGATCCCCATTCTCGGTATTTGTTACGGGATGCAGCTCGTGACGCATCTCTCGGGCGGGGAGGTGGCAAAGTCCAAGCATCGGGAGTACGGCCGAGTCGATCTCACGATCGACGACCACAGCAACCTCTTCAAGGGCATCGGCAAAGACGGATCGACGGTTGTCTGGATGTCGCACGGAGACCGTATCGAGCGGATGCCGCCGGGCTTCCGCTCCATCGCGCATACGGTCAATTCGCCGGTCGCAGCCATGAAGCGCGACGATCACAAGCGCCGGATCTATTGCCTTCAGTTTCATCCGGAAGTAGTTCATACCCCGGAAGGGACGACCCTCCTCCGCAATTTCGTCTACGACATCTGCGGGTGCAAACCCACTTGGACGATGCAGTCGTATGTGGATACGGCCGTACAGCAGATTCGCGAGCAAGTCGGCAAGGAGCGAGTCATATGCGCGTTAAGTGGGGGAGTAGACTCGTCGGTGGCTGCCGCCTTGACTCATAGGGCCATCGGCGACCAGCTGACCTGTATCTTCGTCGACAACGGGTTGCTTCGGAATGGAGAGAGAGAACAAGTCAAACGGACGTTTGCTCAACAGCTTCATCTGAACGTGCGGCTCCTTGATGCGTCCGATTTGTTCCTTGCCAGGCTCAAAGGGGTGATTGATCCGGAGCGTAAAAGGAAGATCATTGGGAAGCAGTTTATCGAACAATTCGAGGCCGAGGCCAAAAAGAAGTCGGGGAGCGCAAAATTTTTGGTCCAGGGCACGCTCTATCCCGATGTGATTGAGAGTGTGAGCTTCCAGGGCCCGTCAGCCACGATCAAGACGCATCACAATGTCGGTGGTCTGCCGGCTCGCATGAAGCTCAAGTTGATTGAGCCCTTGCGGGAATTGTTCAAAGATGAAGTGCGGGTGCTGGGTAAGGAATTAGGTTTGCCGGATGAGATTGTTTGGCGACAGCCGTTTCCAGGTCCTGGACTGGCGATCCGAGTGTTGGGGGCGGTGACGAAAGAGCGACTGGCCATCCTGCGAGGGGCCGAGTCCATTCTCGATCAAGAGATTCGCGCCGCAGGGTTGTATCGAGAAGTTTGGCAATCGCTCGCCGTGCTGTTGCCGATCAGGACCGTGGGCGTTATGGGTGATCAACGGACCTATGAACATGTCGTTGCGCTTCGTGCCGTTACAAGCTTGGATGGCATGACGGCTGATTGGGCCAAGATTCCGAACGACGTGCTGGGCAAAATGTCGAACCGGATCATCAATGAAGTGAAGGGCGTGAACCGGGTAGTGTACGACATCAGCTCGAAGCCGCCGGCCACTATAGAATGGGAGTAGGACGTGAACCGTTATTCGTTAAACGTGAGGGGTAAGAATTCCCGCGATTAACGATTCACGATTAACGCGATGGAAGTTCGTCTCCAAAAAGTGATCGCCGGAACCGGCCTCGCGTCTCGCAGGAGGGCAGAGGCCTTAATATCGGCAGGGCGGGTGACGGTGAATGGCAAAGTCGTGACGGAACTCGGTACCAAGGTCGATCCGGATCGTGTCCACATCAAGGTGGATGGCAAGCACCTGAGTTCCACCCAGCCGTACGTCTATCTGCTGCTGAACAAGCCGAAGCACGTGATGTCGACGTTGGACGATCCGGGAGGCAGGCCGACGGTGAAGGATTACCTTCGTGGGATATCGGTGCGGGTGTTCCCGGTCGGTCGATTAGACTTCGACAGCGAAGGGTTGATGCTCCTGACCAATCACGGCGACTTGGCCCAGACGCTGCTCCATCCCCGTTACCATGTCCCGAAGACCTATCTCATCAAGGTCAAGCAGGTG
>Ga0137370_10001375_pt1 | contig 10080 bp, 8 predicted proteins | sample SagtaG_11_FD_104920 | JGI IMG/M metagenome (GOLD analysis project Ga0137370, IMG submission 104920) | Vadose zone soil microbial communities from Sagehorn Ranch, Mendocino, California, USA - Sage1_R_20_16 metaG | ecosystem: Environmental > Terrestrial > Soil > Vadose zone | place: USA... | reverse complement strand
GTGTTAGACTTTGCCGATTCGCAGTACGCCGAGGTTACTTCGAAGTGGAGTGATCCTAGTTATCAAATGGGGGAAACCGGCCTATCTGGTTAGGCGCTCAGAGATCAGTATCTCTCCGAGAGACGAATCGAACATTTGTCGCGGGTCAGAGTTATTTAGAACTCTGGAAAGAAACGGCACACTTTGGCCGATATTTCGGATCCTACAGTCTGGAGTACTATCGTCCAGACGATTGTTCTATCTCTGACGCTCGTCATCTTCACGCTCTCCTTCCGTAGCCAGAACAAGACAATCCAAGAACAGGCCTACCAGAAGGTAATGGACGATTATGGTGACGCTATGAGGATGCTCTCTGAGAGGCCTGAGCTCTACGCATTCCAACTCGAGCTATTCAACATAAGTGGGCGACCATTCGGCCGAGAACAAAAGTCATACTCTCGCGAAGAAATGGTCATCCGCAACTACGTCATTATGCTTTACGGATTCTTCGAAAGAATCCACTTCCTCTACAGACGGAAATGGATTGACGAGGACACGTGGAAGCAATGGGCAGCGTTTCTTGAAGTTGTTGCCGCACACCCCGTTTTCAGGGACGTTCATCAGTCCTCTCGAGAAATGTTCGACAAGCCATTCCAAGACTACGTCTCTGGAATCCTCAGCGGCAAGAAATGAAACAGGCTCTCTCGCTCCAGGAATCGCGTCTGATTCTCTCGGTGGTTCACCGTTCTGCGACATCTTGTATGAGTTCAATGATTGCATCTGCTTGGAAAGCAGGCTCTTCTTTGCGTAGCTGAAAGTTTTAGTAGCCGCTGCTCGGCGAATCGTCTCGAAATGGTAGAGCGCGCGTGTCTTACAACCTCACGCCTGATGCAGAGTATTCATTACTCCAGCTCATACTCTACGTTCTGAGCTTTGTCACTGTCCTCCTAATCTTCCTCTACATTGCCAGCGAGAGACCTGGCGAGAAGAAGAAGAAAGAAGAGGAAGAAGACTAGCGGAAAAATGCAGCTGTCGAGAAACGAGAAGGTTCTGGCAATAGCTTTCGCGGTGATGTCGATCTGCGGCATCCTCTTCACGCCCGTAGGGCTTGAAACTCGTCCCCTCTCCGCACTACGATCCTACGCTCTGATTCCACTCTTTCTCAGCGGGACCATTCTGGACCTTGCATCTCTCATTCTGATATTCAAGAAACCCCGAATTGCGGCAATAACCGGAATCTTCGCAGCCATCGAATACGTATTCCTCGCCCCAGGCGACCAAGCTCAATTCTTCTTTGTCGGAGTGGCTGTACCGGTCGGAATAACGATCAACGAAGTAGTTGCGCTCATCGCTTCAATCGTCGTTTTTCTTATCGCTCCCATGGTCTACCTGGCGAACCGGAAGTCCTCGAAGCCCTTGCCTTAATGCGCCAACCTATTGCTGGGTTCGGTAGAGTACCTCGCCGTCTAGGGTTTATGAACCGCTCAGCGTTCTAGGTCGGTAGATGCCTAGTTCGGCCTTTTCAGTCCTGAAACCTCCAGTCCTAAAGAGACTCGAGAAGGAAGGCTTCCTAGAAGCCAGTCCGATCCAGGAACTTTCCATTCCTGCGATTCTCAAGGGCGAAAATGTTCTGCTCATCGCCCCGACAGGGACGGGAAAGACTCTGGCTGCGATACTCCCAGTCTTGGACAAGTTTCTCGAGGCTCGTTCTTCAGAGAAGACCCATGGCATCTCGATTCTCTACATTACGCCTCTCCGCGCGCTGAACCGGGACCTACTGCGACGACTCGAACAAATGGGACGGGACCTTGATGTGAAAATCGAGGTGCGTCATGGGGACACGCCAACGAGTGCTAGGTCTCGACAAGCCAAGAGCCCTCCAGACATGCTGATCACAACACCGGAGACTCTTCAATCGATACTGGTCGGGAAGAGGATGAAGGAGCATCTTCGAGCCGTACGATGGGTTGTCGTCGATGAGGTTCACGAGCTTGCCACAGACGAGCGCGGGGTACAACTGTCCATTGCCTTGGAGCGGCTGTTTGAACTAACCGGGCGAGAGTTTCAGCGAATCGGGCTCTCAGCGACTATTGGAGAGCCGGAGAGGATTGGACAGTTCTTGGTCGGGACGGGTCGGCAGGTTAGTATTCTTCGCTCTGATGAGGAGAGAGGTCTTCAGATTAGCATCGGCTCTGTCTCCCCCACGGGGAAGGATCACGAGGAAGCCACAAGACTGGGTCTTCCTATCTCCACCGTCGCCCGTGCTCGGAAGATACTAGGGCTGATCGAGGCTCACAAGTCAACGCTAGTGTTTACGAACACCAGAGAACATGCAGAGGCGTTAGCGTCTCAACTATTGGCGTTGGGCGCGGTTGGTGTAAAGGTCCATCATGGCTCTCTGTCCCGCGAGCTGCGAGAGGAAGCGGAAAAAGAGTTTCAGGCAGGCTCGCTAAGAGCGCTCATCTGCACTAGTTCACTTGAGCTTGGGATTGACATTGGTAGCGTAGATTTCATCATTCAATACACGTCTCCGAGAGAGACAACCCGGCTCGTCCAGAGAATCGGTCGTAGCGGACACACGCTAGGTGGGACTTCACGCGGAATAATTCTCACTATCACTCCTGATGACATTCTAGAATCGGCGGTGCTAATCCAGCGCGCGAAAGAGGGAAGGCTCGAACGACCGATTATTCACGAGAAGGCGCTCGATGTTCTGGCTCACCAGATTATCGGCATGCTGATGCAGCAGCGCCGGATGTCTGTCGAGGAGATTCTTCAGCTGGTCCGGCGATCCTATCCTTTTCGAGATCTGGAGGTTGGCGAGCTGGAGGAGGCTGTCCACCAGCTGGACGAGCTGCGTCTGCTTCGGAAGTTCGGCGATTCTTATTCTCCTCGGAACCCAAAGGCGCTCCAATACTATTTCGAGAACCTCTCAGTCATCCCCGATGTGCAAAAGTATACTGTCTTTGATTTCTTTCGCAAGCGCCGCATCGGGACACTAGACCAGGACTTTGTCGCTCGGCGATGTGTTGCTGGCGTGGAGTTTATTCTTCATGGACAGACCTGGAGAGTGATTTCAGTGGATGAAGAAAAGTACCATGTCGAGGTTGAGGTTGCGCCTCCAAGTCTCAAAGCGATTCCAGGCTGGGAGGGGGACATGATTCCCGTCCAGATGGACGTAGCGTCTGAGGTGGGCAGAATGAGGCGCACGCTCGGACTTGCTGGACAGGCTGACGATGGGTTGGAAGATGCGGAGAGGGATAGAGTCAGCTCAACACTTTCTCTGCAGGGCAAGCAGGCGAAGATTCCCTCTGACAAGCTCGTCCTGATCGAGGGTTTCGAGAACAGCGTAATTGTCCACACATGCGCAGGCAACCTAGTCAATGAAGCGCTAGCAAACGCGATGGCCGCGCTCTTCGGCTCCCGGCTCGGATCCAACATTGCCACCCAGGTCGACCAGTACCGTTTCGGACTGATTTTTCCTCGACCTGTGAGTGCTCACATGGTTGCTGAAGAGTTCAGAAAGCTAACACCGAACGACTTGGAATCAATGATTCACGAGACAGTGGAGGCGTCAGATCTGTTCGCTTGGAAGCACTGGCATGTACTCCGACGCATTGGTGCAGTCAGTCGACAGGCAGAGTACAAAGCCCGACAGGCCCGTTTATTGGTTGATATTTTCAAGAACTCTATCGCCAACAAAGAAACTCGACGCGAACTCTTCACTGAGAAGCTGGATGTGGAGGGGGCCAAGAAGATTCTCGCAATGGTGAGCTCAGGCGAGATTTCGATAGACGTGATCCAGGACGCAGGTCAGTGCACTCCGTTGGCGTTGCCGCTTTTGGATCGGATCGTTCCTCACGGGCTTCTGCGTCCGGCGATTGAGGAGACCTCTATCATTGATGTGGTGAAGAGTAGGCTTCTCTCGACGAAGTTGCGATTGTTGTGTATGAACTGTGGAGAATGGGATGGGATCAGGTCCGTCGATAATTTGCAGGATAAGGTTCGTTGTCCAAAGTGTCGATCGACTTTGATCGCGGCCACGTATCTCAGTGATGATGCTCTGCCGAAGATTATTCTGAAAAAGATGAGAAGCGGAAAGTTATCATCCGAGGAAGAGAAGGAATGGATGACCGCTTGGCGATCCGCGGGTCTCTTGCAGACCTACGGGAAGAAAGCAGGTTTGGTTTTGGCGGCTAGAGGCGTGGGTCCGACCACAGCGACTCGGATATTGCGGAATCGTAGTGGTGGGGAAGATAGTTTATACCTGAGTATTTTGAGGGCTGAGAGAGAGTTCGAACGCACGCGCATGTTCTGGGACTAGCCGCTATGCCGGCTTTTGATGATCTTCTGAACCAGATTCTATCTGGCAACCCGAAGATCGGCCGAGACGAGCTTCTGACAATGGTCCAGCGGAAAAAGGAAGAATCTCATGGTCTGTTGTCAGACGAGGGCGCGATCAGGCTTTTGGCTCAGCAACTCGCGGTTTCTCCGTCTACCAGTTCTGATCTGAAGGACCAGCGGATATCCAGTGTTCATGCGGGGTTGAATGATTCTACGATTACTGGTGAGGTGGTTTCGGTCAGTGATGTGCACGAGTTTCAACGATCCGATGGGACGGCGGGGAAGGTCTTGAGAATGAGGGTCGGGGACCCGTCCGGACAAATTACAGGTGTTTTCTGGGATTCTTTAGCGGACACGGTAGCAAGGGAATCGTTGACTCCCGGATCGCAAGTTAGACTTCTGCACGGGTACACCAAGTTCGGGAGGGCTGGAGAGGTAGAGTTTCATCTTGGGTCTCGGGCGAACATTCAGATCCTACGGAGAGCTCGGTCGCAAGGATTCGGTGTAAATGACGTGTCGACTGCCGCGGTTAAGATTGGAGCGTCAGATCTGCTCCGCGTACGTCTCCTCAAGCTTCAGAAGAGCCAGTCAGAGCAGGGTCCCACATGGGCACTCTGCTCCAATGAGGCGGGATTGATGATAGCGAAATTCTGGGACAACCAGGCTCAAAATATTCTCGAACTCGGTGAAGGGTCGCTTGTGGCGATAGAGAATCACTGGGTTACTGAGAGGAATGGTCTAGTCTACGTCAACGTCGGCTCAAAGGCCTCTGTCAAGAAGGAGAGTACAGACTTCGTTTCTGACATCCCCATTACAACTATTGAGTCTCTGCGACCGGGACCCTCGCTGTGGACTATCAAGGGCAAAATCGGCGAGAGAGGTGATGTGCGAGAGATAGAGACCAAGGAGGGTCGGAGAACAAGAGTCTCAAATATTGAACTGGAGGATAGTACGGGTAGGGTACGGGTCAGCCTCTGGGATACCCACGCGCAGAAGACTGAAAGCCTAAGAACCGGAGACACTGTAAGATTGGTAGGCGTCAAGGTCCGAGAGAACATGAACGGGGAGAAAGAAGCCTCCACCGTATTTCTAACCCAGATCGAGAAATCTTAGACCATCGTGTGAGCAAGTTATGATGGCGCTCAGAGTCGGGAAAGACCCCTTCGACTACATCAACGAAGTAAAGATCGAACGGTCCAAGCACGCAATGAAGCGTCGGTTACAGGAGTATACGCCGAATCCTAGCTCTATCGATAAGATGGAGAATATCGATCAGAAGTATCATCTCATTGTCTTCTCAGCCGAATGGTGCGGCGACTGCGTAGCCTACGTTCCGGCACTCGCAAAATCCCTCGCGATCGCAAAGAACAACATGATTCAAGCCAGAGTCGTAGACCATGATAACTACCGTGACATGGGAGACGAGATGGGCGTCGGAAAACTCCCAACAATCATCGTCTTCGACAAGAACTGGAAAGAAATCGGCAGATTCATAGAGACCCCCAAGAAATACGGGACAGTCGAAGAAGAGCTATGTGCAATTCTTGACTCTGGGTCAGAAAGTGCAAAAGTCTAGTCTAGTTATCAAGAGAACGCCCAATTCGCGCTGCTTTCAGAGTCCAGCCGTTAGCGGGATCTTCATCACTGGATATTTCTCAGCGTTCTTTCTCAATTTCCTTTCGATCGCCTCAGAAATGTCAATGTCCAAAACATCCGAGAAACCTAGGCAGTAGATCAAGACGTCGGCAAGCTCGTCAGAAACTTGGTTCTTCTTCACACTATCCTTGACCAGTTCCCATATCTGCTGATCAGTCTTCCACTGAAAATGCTCCAACAATTCCGCCGCTTCGACGCTAATCGAAATTGCTAGATTCTTGGGAGTATCATCCTTCAACCAGTTTCGTTCGTCCCTGAAACGGGAGACCTGTTTCTTGAGAGCCATCATCGTGGTCTGGTCGTCCATGAAGGGTTCGTTCGAACAGCGGGTACATTTCGCTTCCCATCGAGGTAGGTGGATCGATAATTCTACAGTCGTGTGACGTCGTCTGGAGGTGATCCCGTCAGAGAACCTTGACTTCGTGCGGACTTGCTCTGAAGCTGTTCTTCGCGCGTGTGCCGTCCCAGAAGGGCTTGTTGCTGGAGCCTCCGCACCGACAGTACGCCTTCACTACCTTTCTGTCGACGATCACTAGGTTAGGCCCGTTTTCCGTGGAACGGAATAGAACTTCTGGCATAGGACGGTAAATCAATTTCACGTTGATATGAATTTAATCTGCTAGGAAATTGATGACTCGCTGGTTGTTCTTACGCCCATTTTTCCAGAGTCTGCTTACTCCCGCTTGGCTCTGAACTCTTTGGAGTGCTAGGGTAGAGGGTCTCCGTGTTCTCCAACATTTGCTTGAGAAGCTGAAAGTCGTGGAAGATTGTTTCCTTGAGGCTGGCGTCGTAGAGGGCTGCTGCCGGATGGTACATGGGTAGGATTGTAACTTCTCCCTTTGTCAAGGGTTTTCCGTGGTGCCTGCTTGCTGAATATTCGTCTCCCATCAGCGTGGTGATGGCCGGGGTTCCCAACGCGCAGACGATTCGAGGGTTGATCAGTCTGATCTGAGACCGCAAGTACGGGTTGCACGCTTCTACCTCAGATTTTCTCGGTGCTCTGTTGTTTGGTGGCCTACACTTGACGATGTTCGTGATGAATACGTTCGATCTTTTCAGCCCAATGGACTCTATGAGTTCCGTAAGAAACTTGCCTGCTGCACCAACGAAGGGTCTGCCCTGCTCATCCTCGTTCTGGCCCGGGCCTTCTCCTACAAAGATGATTCTTGCATCATGGGAACCTTCGCCGGGAACGGCCTTTGTACGGCTCTTGTGAAGCTCACATTTCGTGCACTCTAAGACTTCGGAATGAATGAGCTGAAGCTCGCTGGACAAGGGAACTTCTTTCCGAGATGTCGGCTTGTTGACTTAAGGTTCATGCTATTCGGTGTATCTCAGGGCCTCAGCGGGCGGAATGCGAGCTGCCCGCCGGCTGGAGCCCACGGTTGTGAGGACAGCAAGGCCGTAACTGAAAGCGATGATCTCGAGAAGTGATACCCATGGGATGACGAAGGTTAGTCCAGAACCGGGGCTTGTGGCTATGGCGTAGCCTAGGTCTATTCCCAATACTATTCCGATTAGTATTCCGAGAAGCGCGACGTAACTGTTCTCGAGCAGGAACGCCCATAGTATCATGTTCTTCCTGTAGCCGATAGCGCGGAGTACTCCGATCTCCTTCCTCCTCTCCACCACGGATCTTATCGAGATTATTCCAAGTCCCGCAATTCCTACGACCAATCCAAGTGCTAGGAATGCTTCGAAGATTCCGAGAAACGATTGGCCGATTTGGACGAAGGTACCGATGACGACGGCTATGGCGAGCGGTTGCATGCCTAAACGGGCGAAATCCTTCTTCAGGATAATTGAAACTGATGTCGGGTCGATTCCGTTAGAAACCTTCACAAATCCAAGCTGGCCCGTTCCAGTTCCGAACGAACTCGTCAGAAGCCCACTTGTGCCTACTATTCCGCTGAAAAAGACACCGTTCATTACACCGACTACCGTAACATTCTTGGAAACTGTTGGCCCGGCGCTTGGTATGTAGAAAAGCTGTAGCAGGTCGCCGGCTGCCGGCGCTCTGGAACCTGTCGGCGGTCCGTTGAAATTTACTGATCCAAAAGACCAGACCACATTGGAAGAGTTACTTATGACCGCCTGCCAAACATCTGACGGGGACTTGTAGCCGTTTGCAAGGACAGGCATGCTGAACGTATTACCTTTGTAGAAATTGCTCTGCAGCTGCGCATTTGCGTCACCCCCAACTGCGAGCTGGGGTCCAAAGTCGACTCCTGAAGTTAGATCCCTGACGACTACGCCGGTGTTATTGAATGCGATCACAGCGGCTACCTTGCCATTGAGGTTGGGGTCTGCGCCGATTCGGGCCGCAAGGTCGGGAATCGCCAATGTTGTCTGGGTTAATATATCGTAGCCGCCAGAGTCTTGTCTAACCACTGTATCTAGTGCCGCATTCTGTTCGGCTGTGAGGAAGGCGATCACGGTGACGGAGAGTAATACTAGGGCGAACATGGCGACTGTGGCGCCGGTTCTGAATCTCTTACTAGCTGGATAGGACAGGGCGGTCTTGAAAATGACGGTTAGACGTTTTCTCCCCCGATAGAAGAGGTGCAGGATCCTAAGAATCACATCTGTGTTGTATAATGCGACGAGGATGGCGCCCATGACCATGATCATTCCGCCGACGATGAGAATTTCAGGGCCAAACGTGTAGTTCTGGATGATACTATTGTTGAAGGAAAAGCTCGGTACGCCCCACTGAACTAGCAGGGCGAGGCCCGTTAAGGTGAAGGCGTAGCGGTTCTTGAGAACCCTCGAGAGGACTAGGCCCGCACCGATGATTACTAGGCTGGGACCGACCAGCGCTTCTAGTGCCGACTTAGCTGCGAAGGAGGCTTCGAACTGGAAGACTCCCAATATTGCGAGAACCACTCCAAGTACTGACAGGACTGTGTAGGTTCTGACTCCTCTCGGAGGTTCTGGGATGTCCCTGACTGCCCGGATGATGTTGAGCTTGCTGACGCGCCAGGAGGTCAGAAGGATCGTGAGATATGTGAAGAAGAGGCCTTCTGCGAACGCTGTGAACAGGCTGGTTGGTGTAAAGGTGAAGCTGTCAAGTACTTGGGCGAGGCTTACTGGAAAGAAACCGCTGATTATCTTTCCGAAGGCGTAGAGTATCCCGTAGGCTATCCCGATTCCAACAAAGACTCCGACAAGGGATGCTCCTGCCGCGTAAAGGGTCCCTTCGAATAGGAAGAGTTTCGTTAGTTGGCTTCTCTTCATGCCTACTGCGCGAGCCATGCCCATCTCTGACTTTCGTTCTTCCGCTAGCATGATGAACATGTTGATGATGAGCACCACGCCTGCGAGGATCGTGATTGTGCTAAGTACGGAGAATAGATTGGAGAGGCTTTGAGCCCCCGTTGTGGCGTCGTTGACTGCGACCATCTTTGACCCATAAGCGCAGAGGATTGTTGTTGAGTTTCCCTGAACATTTGGGTTAGTCTTGCAGGCAAAGTTTGGCGTATGCGGTTGGAGACTGTTGAGTGTCTGGTTTGCTGCTAAACCGACGGTCGAAGTGTACTGAATGGAATTTCGTAGCCCGCCGATATTTGTTATGGCGATGTAGTTTGCAGAACCAGGATGGAATGTCAGGGCCTGAGCCGTGTTCATGGTGACGAAAACGTTGTCGCTACCCGAAAATGACCCTCTAGCGTCTGACACCGCGATTCCAGCAAGTTTCACTGACACGAAGAACGTCTGATTGAAAGGCGAGAATATCGAAAGTTGGTCTCCTACAGTGGCGTTGAGGTCTCGTGCTGCCCTATCGTTTACGATTGCTTGGCTGTCAGTCAGGCTCGGCTGGATTACAGAACCATCACTTGCGTGAAAGTCACCCAGAATCTGCGACGCGTTGTTATACGTCCCCATCAATGTCGCGCCAGCTTGACCGACGCCCTTAGTGGTATCATTCACCAAGGGGACCGCGATGAGTACTTCAGGTGTTACACCCCGAAGGACTGACCCTGCAACTGAGCTGCTTGAGAGGTCTTGGTAGAGACGGTGCGCTATGTTGATGTCGAAGAATTGGTATCCTCCGGGCCCACTCAGCGTGTACACTACTTCGTCGGCGTAACCGTAGCCATT
>Ga0137370_10001373_pt1 | contig 10084 bp, 16 predicted proteins | sample SagtaG_11_FD_104920 | JGI IMG/M metagenome (GOLD analysis project Ga0137370, IMG submission 104920) | Vadose zone soil microbial communities from Sagehorn Ranch, Mendocino, California, USA - Sage1_R_20_16 metaG | ecosystem: Environmental > Terrestrial > Soil > Vadose zone | place: USA... | reverse complement strand
GGAAATACGACTGAAGCAGAGGATCTGACTCAAGAAGCCTTCTTGCTCTTGTTTCGCAAAATTCACACGTTTCGTGGCGAATCGGCCTTCTCTACTTGGCTGCACAGACTGGCGGTTAACATCGTGCTGATGCGCCTACGCAAAAAGTCTCCACCAATCATCTCGATCGAAGCGACTCCCGATCCAGAAGATGAGACCGCCTCACCAAGTATCGATATCGGGGAGGCCGATTTGTTACTCGAAGGAGTGGTTGACCGAATAAATCTCAAACGTTGCATCGCGCAGTTGCCCGTGGGCTACCGCTCAATATTTGTGTGGCACGATATTCAGGGGTACCAACACAACGAGATTGCGGAGATATTGGGACGCTCGGTAGGCGATTCGAAGTCGCAATTGCACAAGGCCCGCATGCGGCTACGTGAGCTGCTCCACGAACGCCAGCGTGACAAGGCGCGCGCTGAGCGCCTGGCAGCAGCTAAGCTGCGTTCCCGATCCAGCTCCGCTCTGCTCCCTCTAACGTCTTAGGTGCCGAACGCAGTATCTACACCGGTCACGCCAATCAAGATGCAATCGGGCACCATACGGTATATGTGCGGCCAACAACGCTTGATATTGAAGAAGGACAGAAAATGATACCTCCAAGGTTTCTGGTACCGGTTGACGTTAAGTTGCCTGACCTCGCGACTGCCCAAGAAAGGCCGAAGGATTGTCGAGCGCGCAAAACCCCAACATTCGTTTGTGAATCGAAGCAAACGGGAATTGCAACTCGTACGGATTTGTTTGCGGAAGCGATGCTGGAGAATAGTCCGACCAGACCACCGCGCCGCGTGGGTGATTTTGTTGTCTCTGCAGCGGTGCAATCCCTTTTTCTGGCAGTGCTGCTCTTGATTCCGCTTTACTTCAGCGAAGCCATCGATGTCCATCAGTTCAATAAGCTTCTGCTCGTGGTTCCTCCTCACGCGCAGGCTCCACCGCCGCCACTCACTTCGTCACGGTCGGTCGCGCCGAAACGGCGAGCCTCGTCGGTGACAGGGAAAATGGTGGTACCGAGGGTCATACCGCATCAGGTTGCTCGTCTCACTGAGGAACCAGAAGGAAACGATTTGGCTGCTGCCATTGCCCCTGGCGGAGGCGTTGCCGGTGGGGTTCCTGGAGGAGTGCCTGGTGGCGTGATCGGCGGAGCCCTGTCCGGCGCTGTTCCTCCAACTCCAATCGGTTCAGCGCCGAAGGGCCCGATTCGCGTCGGTGGAAAAGTGAAGGCACCGCGACTCATCTTTGGGCCCGACCCCGTCTACCCCCTCCTGGCCCGACAAGCCAGGGTCAGCGGCGCGGTTGTGATTGATGCTGTCATCGACACCCAGGGAAATGTGGTTGAAATGCGGACCGTATCTGGGCAGCCGATACTTGCATTGGCCGCGATGGAGGCGCTCCGCCAATGGAAATACGAGCCAACAATCTTAGGCGTTGAGGCTGTTCCAGTGCGATTGCTCGTGACTATTACGTTCGAACGAAAGGACCCTCAAGGGTAGACAGCATATGAAGAAGAGAAGCCCCCCATTTCCTAGAGTGGTTTCGATGTTCAGCCTGTTCCTGACCTTGCTTCCGCTCTCTTTGAAAGCGGAAGAGATAAGACCGTTGTTTCGCTACGCAGCAATTCTCACTCGTGGCGTCAATTCCGGTGGATCAGCTCGGATTCTTCCGGGGCACTACGAAACAGCAATCAATGTACAAAACGTGAACTCCTGGCCAGTCGTAACCGGCAAGAACCTTATTTTAGCTTTAACGGCTGCTAGGGAGCGGCCTGAGGCTCTGATCGATGCGAACAACAGCAAATGCTCGGGAGACGGTTCCCAGACAATCACCTCCGAAGCCCAATTGCAAATACATATCGCATCGGACCACTCCCCAGCCAGCGAAGGGATTCTGCACTCCCACTCGATCTCGGACACCATTTCCGCGCCGATTTATTTTCAGCTGGCGGACAGTCTCATCTACATGCAGGCAAGCCTCAACGGCTCACAGCCTCTCTGGATGATGTTGGACACGGGTTCGAGTGTCACTGTCTTCGACGAGCCGGTATCGAAGACCCTGGGAATTCGGTTCCTTGGCGAAGGGAATGCTTATGGACCGGGGCAAGGGTCCTCCCAAAAGTTGGCATTCGCCAGCCACGCTACCCTCCGTTTTGCCGGTGCAGAGCTCGGCGATCAAACTGTGGCGACGCTGCCTCTAGAATGGTTCTCGCGTGAAGTGGGCCGAAGTACTGATGGATTCCTCGGCTCCAATGTATTCCGCAACTATGTTGTTGAAATTGATTACGCAAACCAAGTGCTCCATCTCCACGATCCGACAACCTACTCGTACTCCGGCTCGGGTCAGCGTTTGCCACTCCAGTTTATCTGGGACAACATACCGAGTGTTCGGGCGCAGGTAGTGGCGCAAGATGGGACAGAAGTCTCCGGTGTCTTCTTAATCGATTCAGGCGCGACGTCCGCGCTTTGGCTCACGAAGGCCTTCAGCAACGCACACCCAGAGTTTCTTTCGGCCAAGGACACAATCGAAGTACCAAAGGTGGTTGCCGTAGGGGGTGAGTTAAGTGCCCGGGTCGGATGGGTGCCGGCGTTTAGACTCGGAGGATTCGTTGTCTCCATGCCATTTACGCAATTTTCCCAAAATACTTCGGGCATTCTGGCCGCACCTGACTTAGCAGGGATCATCGGGGCGCAAATGTTACGGCGATTCACAGTCATATTCGACTACGCGCACCGAGAGATGATTCTCGAGCCAAACGAGCACTTCGCTGACCCGAGTGAGGAAGAAAAAGGCCAAAGTCATTGACGGCTCGTTAGGTGGAACCGTGCGAAATAGGAAGCTGGAAGCAGCATGAAAAGCAGCACGATCACGACTCCCGTTTTATCCGTTGCGCGCATCTTCCTGTTGCTCTGTGGCTTCGCCAGCTCGGACTGCCCCACGCACGTCTCCGCCCAGTCCATTGTCCCTGGGACGTGAAGAACGGCACACCGGGCCACGCTGGGAGAATCCCTTCATGTCGACGCTGGGTAGGTGATTCGAAGTCGCAATTACAAAAGGCCCTCACGCGACTGCGTGAACTGCTCCAGGAAGTTCAGCGAGAAAAGGCCTGCGATGAGCGCATGACAGCAGTTAAGATACGTTCCCGCTCCAGCGAGGCTTTGCTCCTATAAGTCCCCAATCAGTGCGAAGGACGACAGTTATGCTCGATGTAAGTTCTCTTTCGGAGATCGACCTTTTCAAACATCTGCCGAGTCGTAAAAAAGAGCGAGTTGGATTCTGTCGTTCCCTGGACGGTCCAGCTTGGCCTGATCAAAAAGGTATGAGTCCGGGCTGACATCGTCGGGATGTCGAAATCCCTGCAGGTATTGGAGTTTTGTTGCGTCCAGCATCAGCAACTGACGCACTTTTGCCTCGTTTGTTGGGTTGGGATCCTTCCAGTACGCATACAAGAACTCCGCCCAAAACGGAGACAAGCCCTCGTCGTAGGCGTTGCCGTTCTGCGTGATGATCGCTTGTACGCGTTCGGGATGCCGCGTTGCCAGCCGGAATCCCACAGGTGAACCGTAGTCCTGAATGTAGATCGAATACTTCGTGACGCCCTTCTGGTCGAGAAAGTGATCGACGGTATCCGCGAGGTGGTCGAACGTGTACGCGTATTGCTCAGGCGACGGCGCGTCGCTGTAGCCGTAACCCGGATAGTCCGGCGCCACCACATGGTATTTGTCGCTCAGGCGTGGGATCAGTTCGCGGAACATGTGGGACGAACTGGGGAAGCCGTGCAGCAGCACGACGGTCGGTGCGTCCTTTGGCCCGGCCTCGCGATAGAAGATCTTCAAGCCATCCACCTGCGTCGTCTGATAGGTCACACGCGACACATCTAGCGTCGCAGCGTCCTTCATCTGCGAGCTTGCAACGCCCGCACTTACTGCCAATCCCATCGAAAGCAATGCCGTTTGTATCCATTTGCGAATCATTTTTCGATCCCCTCGTGTATTCTCTTGGTGCTTCAGGTTTGTAGGTTCGTGCACACCTTCAGAAACTGAGTACCGTGTATCCCTCGCGCGTCAGCTTCTGGAGACTCGGTAGCCCTGGAGTCCGCGGTACTGGGTTGTCCTTCAACAGTTCGTAGCCCGCCTGCGTTGCCGTTTCCGTCGAGCCGAACACGTTTGCGCAGGCGCGAGACACTCCGGCCACCTTGTCCTTCACGGTTTCGAACAGCGCGTGGAACGGATGGTCCGCCTTGGTCAGTTCGCCGATCCAACGAGTTCCCGCGCCGTGGAACAGGATGGTGACGTCCTCTCCCTGCCTCTTGAAGTCGTACGCCGCCGACAAGGCATTGAACGCGCGCCAAGCCGACTCTTCCAGTCCATTCTCGGGGTCCACAAGATCACAATCGCGCCTTCATAGGTTGCTCCTTTTGTTGTAATAGACCGCCTGGTCTATATGGACAATCTGATGCTTGTGCCGGCAAAAGGATACGGAAAATGTTGCGACCAGGTCGAAGGCGGAGGAGAATTAGACCGAGCGGTCTAACCCGAACGAAAGATAGGACATCTAAGGGCAGGAGATCCTTTTCATGCGTCCAGCTAAAATATCAGACGAAAGATTGTTCCAGGGGTTGTCGGATGTTTTTCGCCGCAAGGGCTATGACGGCACTTCTTATTCCGACGTCATGAAAGCCACTGGTCTTGTGAAGGCGAGTCTCTACCATCGCTTTCCGGGCGGCAAAGCAGAGATGGTCGACGCCATCCTCTCGACGGTCGATCGGCATTTTGCGGAATTCGTCCTTAAGCCCGCTTCAGAAGAGGGACGGCCACGAGATCGGGCGCGAAAAATCGCCCGGCGCCTTCGCGAGTTCTATGATTCCGGCAGACGGTGGTGCCTGCTCGACACGCTGACACTTGCAGACAGCCCCTCCACACGTGCGCACGCACGGCGCTCCATGGAATTTTGGATCGATGCCTTCGCGCGATTGGGGCGCGATGCGGGCCTTAGTCCTGCCATTGCGCGCAAACGAGCTCAGGAAGCCGTCGTCGCCATTGAAGGGGGACTAGTCGCCTCCCGCGTTCTCAACAATGCTCGTCCGTTTCTTCGCTCCCTCGCGAATGTTCCCAACCAACTCACAGTTGGTCGCTCAGTAGGCTCGTAGAGTTGCCGGCATACCGAACTGAATAGAACAGAGAAGCTGGCTCCAACAGTCATTGCAGTTTGCCGATTTTCCTCGGAAAACGTCCGCTCCCGTTAAAGTGGCGGCAAGTAGTATTAGTGTTGGCGAACTGAAGGGTTGTGTAGACCATCTTTTTGAAGGCTGCGTCCGAAACGGCTTGGCGGCCGACAGCATAGGGGGCCATTCTGTTCTGAGCCGAATTCTGGCGGAACTTGCGGGTAGACTAAGTAACGATGCATCACCAGAGTGCGGTCGGATGAACCGCGTCCAAGATTTTCAGCTATCTGCGAAAGTGGAAGCGGCCCTACGAACGAAGGGCTCGTTGGTCGGCTAGGAGTGCCGGTAAATCCTCTGTTCGGTCATATGGTACGAGGGAGCAGTTCGGATGAGTGTTGCCGGTAATCAGCAGCGAAATCCTGGACTCGGCGCCGCGTTCGTAAAAGAGGATGGTCTTTTTTGCGGTTGACCCGAGCACGTAGCCGGTTTCAAAGCCGAGACCAAACGAGGAACCCGAGACTTCAGCTACGAATACGTCACACTCGGCCAGCCAGTTCATATCCCGCGCAAATATTTCCTGAGGTGATTTGCGTCGATCCGCCTCCCAAGCGTCGTCGTCAAGCAGATGGGTTGTAAGGACTTCGTGGCCGAGAGATCGAAGAGCGGCGAAGATGCTTCTTGCGGCCGCGAGCGCAGAACGATTCCCCGCAACGGTAAACCCCAAGTAGATCTTCATGTTCTTTTGCTCATTCTAGAGCGCGGGCGGCGGAGCCACCAATTCGAATGATGAGGTGAGTTGAATCGTCTTGTGCAGGGTGCGATAGAGAGGGCAGCGCATGGCATAGACGTTGTGCGTGCGTTTGACTGTTGCTCGGACACCTTCCGGCGCCACCAGCCGCATCACAACGTGGATGCGCCGGATAACAAGCACGCCCTCCTCGGCTTCCACTTCGCCCGCCACATCGGCGGTTAGCTTCGCGTTGCTTGCATCGATTTGGCGCGCTTCCAGCGCGCCTCCGAAGGTGCCCATCATTCAACCCGCAGTGGCGGAAATGAAGTAGTCGATCGTCGAGGAATGCGACTCTTGAAGAGTAGCAGGGTCAACTTTGTAATGCTCGGCGATGGTACCGTGGACGCTGTACATCACAGGGATGGCCTCGCCAGGGAGAGAGGCGATGCGCAAAAGTCCCTTCCGGTGTGACCTCGAAATATAGACGACGTCGTTCATTTTGTTTTCCTCCTACGGCCGGCGTGCGTTGGAGTTTCGAAACTCCATTCAAAAGCGCGATCCATGCTCGGGATTCTTGAGAAGCCTCGCGCCGTTGGTGAATACTGCGATTCTAAAGTATGTCGGATTGCCACTGAGCCGAAAAGATGCTGTCGCACGAATTGGTCAGTTGTGTAGACATGATCTACAGGCCGCTCCGTATAGCTGCGACAGCAACAGCGAGGTGCCGATGTGGTACTTCTGAGGGAAGAAGGTAGGAATTCGATAAGCTACGGCGAGCGGTTGGATGAAATGGCTTTGACGTACTCGTATAGAGGCATGCCAAAGAAGTCCTGAACCTTGCCCGACAGAGAGAAACCAGAACTTTCGTAGAACCGGATTGCCCGCTTGAGCGGGGCGGTTGTATCGAGGCTGATCCGCTTGCAGTCTCTTTGTCGGAAATATGCCTCCGCGTGTTTCAACAATCGGGCGGCAATACCGGTGCCTTGCGCAGCGGGGAGTATCGCCATTCCGCGAATATGGCCTTCGTCCGGGTCGACGACACTACAAGCGATCGTGCCGATAATCTCTCCGGAGTTGTTGGTTGCTACGAATACGGTCATTTCTTCAAGACGTCTCTGCATTGTTTCCGCGGTAAGTATGGTGTCGGCAAACGCATCGGGCGTGTAGCAGTCACGGTACACGTCGAACGCTGCAGACAGGCAGGCGAGGATGCCGCATGCATCTGTTCTCGTCGCTTGTCGAACAGACACCGAAGAGCCTCCACTGGAAGCCTGCTATCGCGTACGAGTGTGTGCCGCGATTGCGCCTGTACAAGGTCCACATTGGTGCGATGGCAGGCGCGAAGTTCTCAGATGCCGGCTGCTGGATTCCGGGACAGAAAAGAAGGTGTTGACTCTGGACTATACTCCAGGGTGTAGCTTCACGACAGGAGCTAAGGCCATGCAAATCGGCATCGTCGCCAAAAAAGTCGGGTTGAGCGTTGACGCGATTCGGTTCTACGAGCGCAATGCGCTGCTGCCTCGGCCCGCTCGGACACAGGGAGGCTTTCGCCAATACGGGGAACGTGACGTCGAAACGCTGGCCTTCATCCGGCGGGTACAAGGTTTGGGATTCAAACTCAGGGAAATCCGGGGGCTCCTAAGTTTGCGCGGAAGCCGGATGCAACCGTGCACGCCTGTGCGCCGCCGCTTGCAAACAAAACTGGCTGACGTGCGGCAGAAAATCGAAAACCTGCAAAAGCTGGAGCGCGAACTGCAGTTTGCGTTGCGGAGTTGCGACAAAGAGTTGCGCAAAGAAGATGCGCATTGCCCAATGTTGCGAGATGGAAATGGACGAAGAGAAGGGATCATCGATGAAAGTTGAGGTCTTGTACGTCGCCGACTGCCCGTCTCATCCTTCCGCTGTGAAATTGGTAAGGGACGTTTTGAAGTCGGAAGGCATTGTGGTGGAGATTCGTGAAGTGCTGATCACGGATGATCGGATGGCGACGGACTTTGCGTTCTCTGGCTCTCCGACAATCCGCATCAACGGGTGCGACATTGCGCGTGAGTCCTCGCAAGCAAAGGCGTTTGCCTTGAGCTGCCGCTTGTATCCGGGCTCGGCCGAAATCGGTCTCCCTCCGGTTGAGATGGTGCGTCGGGCTGTCGTCAAGGCCCTCGAAGGGAGTGCATCTTGAAACAGGGCACGGGCATTTCCGCATCGGTCGCCGCGATCCTGAGTTCCATCGCGACGATCAGTTGCTGTCTGCCGCTTGGCTTTGCTGCGGCGCTGGGAGCGGGAGCGGCAAGTGCGTTCTTCACAACGTTGCGTCCATGGCTCTTGGGCCTGTCCGTCGCACTGCTTGGGCTGGGATTTTGGCAGCAGCATCGCGCCAAACAATGCTCGATCCGGGGCCGCGTGGTGGGGAATGTGCTGCTGTGGATGGCCCTCGTTGTCGTGTTGGGAACGATTCTGTTTCCGCAGGAAATTGCCGCATTCATCGCAGACAGGTTTTACGGAAGATGAAAACGAAACGGCTCATCGGCTTTGCAGTAGCGGCAGTTCTTGTACTGCTGGTGGCTGCATACTTGTGGGGTCCCGGCTCGACGCCACGAGGCCAAGAGTCGGTTCTTACTCTTTCCCAAACAAATTTCGGGGAGTTTGAGAAGGCGTTCGATGCTGAGACTGCCGTTCCGCGGCTGGTGCTGCTCCTGTCTCCGACTTGACCAACTTGTCTGCGGGGGGCCTCCGCAGCTCAGCAGCTGTTGGCGTGGCATGCCGATCGAAGAGTGCGAGTGCTCGTCGTATGGGAGCCGATCCTCGCAACGGACTGGCGGCCTCCAAGTGGCAGCACACTCGCACGAATTGCAGACGGACGCGCGCGCCAATTCTGGGACCCAAAGCACGTCGTCTCCTCGGAACTGAAGGATCGCGTAGTCCGGACCCCGCCTCAGCCAAATCCAGTTTGTTGCATTCAAAAAGGGTTCTACTGGGACGAGGCGATTCTGTATCCAGCCGGTGCGCGCTGGAAGGATGCTCCTTCTTCCTCGTTTTGGAACGGCCCCGTGGTTCGAGTCATTCCAGGTCTGGACGAGGCTCTTGCTGACCAGCCATGAGGACTCGCTACGAAGCAACACATAGAGGTTCGAAGAACACCGATACCAGACAAGTTTTAGTGAGTCGTTGGAGAGGTCGTTTACGGCCGAGAGCAAACGAGCCTGTTGCAGTTCACCAGCTGCAATGTGCTATTGGCTTGCGGCGTCGCTCATCGCGTGGGGAGTTTTGGGCGCAGTGGGCAACTACTGGCATCCTCTGCATTGGTATTCAGCGTCGACCATCCTTTTTGCTATGGGAGCCGGCTGCGTGGCCAATTGGCGCAAGAACCACTCGTTTCATTGTGCGGTAACCGGACCGCTGTTTCTGGTTGCGGCGAGTTTGTTCTTACTCGCCGAAGTAAACATGATGCGCGTGAACTATTCTTTGGTATGGACGTTCGTACTGCTGGGGACCGCCATCGCATTTCTGCCGGAGTGGGGATATGCCAAGCGGTTCAACTAATACGGGTGGGGCGCGTGCCGGACTATCGCCTCTGCGAGGACGGGGGAAGTCGGCCTAGCGCAAGAAGAAATCAGGTGCTCTACTGTGCAAGAGCAATGCCTGAGCGTCCTGCGCACAAGGCGAGCGTCGCTACAACAGACTGGAGTGAATTTGCCTTGAGGTGGCGGTTTTCCAAACTTCGATGGCAAAATCAGAAATGCAAAGGACTTAGCAGCGAAATCTTAGAAATGGCGTTGGTGCACTCTTGGTGCACTTTAGCCTGCAAATGAGATGATTCAGCGCAAATCAGAGAGTCGTAAGTTGCTCAAAACAAATGAAAGAGTGTGAGTACAAACAAGGCAGAATGAATTAGCAAACCGCCGCATTCAGCATTTCATTTCTGGCAAAGTTTGAAGACAGCAGGAGGCTTACCTAACAGTGTCAGCTAGCAGAAATCGATGAACGGGAGCTGACTCTGCGGCGTGGCCGTGACAGTGTAGGATTCTAACCAACTGCGCCGGTTTCCTTGCTTGCTTGAGGTAGACAGTCTTCCTTACAAAATCGACTGCAACACGCCTGCAAAAGTCACCGCGCTCATGCGAGATTCGTACTACCACAGATAGCTGCAGAGGTAAAGCACCATG
>Ga0137370_10001371_pt1 | contig 10088 bp, 10 predicted proteins | sample SagtaG_11_FD_104920 | JGI IMG/M metagenome (GOLD analysis project Ga0137370, IMG submission 104920) | Vadose zone soil microbial communities from Sagehorn Ranch, Mendocino, California, USA - Sage1_R_20_16 metaG | ecosystem: Environmental > Terrestrial > Soil > Vadose zone | place: USA... | reverse complement strand
GTCGGGCGGAGTACAACCGCAGCCGCTCTGTGCTGCGTTTGTCCCATCAAATGTCAGCAGCGGGCCCGGCATGGTGGGAATCGGCCGCAAAATTCCTTTGATCAATGACTGAAGCCACTGAAAACTGGAACTCTCTGCTTGCGGTGGCAATCCCGTCCCGGGATGCGGGTAGCGCGTCAGCGGTTTCTCGTCAAACTCCTCCTTCGGCGGAATGTAGGGGAGATTTCGTAAATCCTGATTTAGGGCGACAGGACCCACCATCTGCACTATATCCGGCGAGCCGGAGGGAGTCTGCGTCCGATTGGAAGGATTTGTTTGTGGAGCCGTTCTTGTGCCCTTCGTTTGCGCGAACACGTTTGAGAACGCGCCAAAGCCAACCAGGGCCACAAAGACGCCGGCCAGGAAAACGAACAGACCGATTAAAACGCGAAGATTAAAGAAGCCGGATTGCGAAGTGGATTTCTTTTTCATAGTGGAGCTTGAGAGTAATGAAGACGGCGCTTTTCGTTGAAACGCCGCAAGTATGTTGACAGGTAGGGTTGCGTCGGATGCAACCCCACATAAGCGCAAATGTCGCAGCCAAAGCTTGAAAGTCTTACACAACGGCGCATTCGATTACGTCTCGCGAAATTGGTTGTAATTCGATGAATGGTGGGTAACGCGTTACGCTCACATTACGCTTCGAAGACCCACTGACCGCCTGCCATCGTACGTTCGATCGGAATGCTAATCAGCGAAGACGGATCTTCGCGGAACGGATCACGCCCGAGCACGACCAGATCTGCCAGCTTGCCGCGTTCAATCGAGCCTTTGTCGCGTTCGTCGAAGGAGGCATGGGCGCCATGCAAGGTTTGCGCGCGCAGCGATTCCTCCACACTGATGCGCTGCTTCGGACCCCAGACATTGCCGTTGCTGTCAGTACGAGTGACGGCCGATTGTAGTGCCATCATCGGCTCGAATGGGCCGGGCGGATAATCCGAGCCGGGCGCGGCGTGAATTCCGGCATCGAGAAAACTGCGCAACGCAAACATATGGTTGAGTCGGTCCGCGCCATACTCGCGCATCTTTTCGCCGTGGTAATAAACGTAAGCTGCAAATGGTGTCGGAATGGCGCCGAGCGCTTTGATGCGCTGAATGAGTGAATCGTTGACGATCGTGCAATGCTCAAGGCGGAAACGCGGATCGCGCCGTGGGTGTTCGCGCTGAAGGCGCTCGTAAACGCGAAGCACCATGTCAATCGCGCGATCGCCATTTGCGTGCACGCCAATCTGCCAGTCCGCTTCGTGCGCTTTACGGCCGTTCTCGTAAAGCTCTTGCTCGGTCATCACCTGGATGCCGAAATCACTGGGCCGGCCGACATACGGCTGCGAAAGCCAGGCTGTGCGTTCGGAGATTGAACCGTCGGCAACCATTTTCATACCGCCGACGCGAACCCACTCATCGCCGAATCCAGTGCGAACGCCGGCTGCAAGCATCCGGTCGATTTCGCTGTAATGAATGAGGCAGTAGATGCGCACGGACAACTCGCCGGTGTCGTGCGCGTCCTGATAGCCGCGTAGATAATCATGCACGCCCCAAGCGTCGTGCGCAGAAGTGATGCCGGTGCGCGACATCATTTTGCAGATAAGCTTTACGCCTTCGCGGTAGTCGTCGCGGCTGTAAATGGCGTGAATACTTTTCTCGAAAACGTCAGTCGCGCGCTCGCTGATCCGGCCGTTGAGTTTTCCGGTTTTTGGATCGCGATCGAACCGACCACCTGGCGGGTCAGGCGTACTTTCGCTTACGCCGGCTCGGCTGTAGGCGAGCGCGTTGACGTAAGCAGTATGTCCGCCACGATGTGAAATGTATACAGCGTGCTGCGGCGCGGCCGCATCCAAGTCTTCGCGAGCAAGCGGCCGGCCGTCACGCGTCTTAGTATCATCGTACTTGAAACCGAGCACCCACTGACCGGCGGGAGTTTTAGAACCGCGCTCCCGAATTGCTCTCTGAATGTCAGCGATGGAGCGCAAGTCGCAGTCCACCTGTCGCAGATGCAACAGACCCGCTTCAGCGGGGTGAGTGTGCGCGTCGATAAAACCGGGGACGACTGTTCTGCCGCCAAGATCGATTTTCTTTGTTCGCCCGGTCGCAAGCCCTCGCACTTGTTCGTTGGCTCCGACAGCGAGGAAACGAGCGTCTGCGATGGCGACAGCTTGCGCGCGCGGGCGACGATCATCGATTGTAATGATGTTTGCGTTGTAAAGAATCAGATCCGCTTCGGTGCGGTCGACCGGCAGCGAAGGCGCCACCGCGAATGCGCCGAGCTGGGCGAGGAATTGACGCCGTGATTGCACGCCGATCTTTTAGCAGTGCGGAATATTCTCTGGCAACTCCGGCTTGCATCGCTTTGAATAATTGCGTGTCTGCCGCAGTTCTCGAACCATGCCCCTGTCTGATCGGTGGTGAATGGCGCGATATCAGTGACGTTACCACATCTGCGGTTCACAACCCATCGACAGGCGAAGTAATTGCGGAGACGCCGATGTGCACTGCGGAACAGGCGAATGCTGCCATCGAAGCGGCGGCCGCAGCATTGCCGCAATGGAAAGAAACGCCGCCGGTCGAACGGGTCCGGATCCTCTTTCGGTTCAAGATGCTGCTCGAGGAAAATTTCGAAGAGATCGGGCGCTGCATCACCCGCGAAAACGGCAAGACGCTGCTGGAATCACGCGGCGATTTGCGGCGCGGCATCGAAATGGTGGAATTCGCCTGCGGCGCGCCGTCGCTGCTCACCGGCGAAACGTTGGAGAATATTGCGCGCGGGATTGATTGCGAAACGGTCCGCCAGCCGGTGGGCGTCTGCGTCGGCATCACGCCGTTCAATTTTCCGGCGATGATCCCGCTGTGGATGTACCCGCTGGCGCTGGCCTGCGGGAACACCTTCGTGCTGAAGCCGAGCGAAAAAGTGCCGCTCACTGCGATTAAGATCGCGCGGCTGCTCGAACGAGCGGGAGTTCCGCGCGGCGCTTTTAATCTGGTGCACGGTGGCCGCGAGTGCGTGACTGCGCTCATCACACACCCGAAAGTGCGCGCCATTTCCTTTGTCGGCTCAACGCCGATCGCGCGATATGTTTTCGAGACCGGTACCCGACACGGCAAACGGGTACAAGCAAACGGCGGCGCGAAAAATTACGTGCTCATTATGCCGGATGCTGATCTGGAAAATTCGACGCGGGGAGTGATTGAAGGCGCCTTTGGCTGCGCGGGCGAACGTTGCATGGCAAGTTCCACTGCAATGCTTGTGGGCGGTGCAGGCAAAGCAGTTCTGCCTTGGCTGCGGCAAGCGGCCACGAGTCTAAAGGTCGGGCCGACTGATCGCGATCCGCAGCCGGACATGGGACCGCTCATTACAAGAGAACACCGCAATCGCGTTGCTGAGCTAATCGAAACCGGTGTCGATGAAGGAGCGAAGGTTGTGGCCGATGGTCGCGCCATCAAAGTGGACAGCGCGCCAAACGGCTTTTTTCTCGCACCTACTATTTTGGATGAAGTGCAGTCTACAATGGCTGTCGCGCGAGAGGAGATATTCGGTCCAGTGCTTAATGCGATGCGGATGGATGATCTCGATGCAGCCATCGAAACCGTGAACCGCTCAGCCTACGGAAACGGAGCGTCCATTTTTACACGCTCGGGCAAAGCGGCGCGCGAGTTTAAGTATCGCGTGAAAGCAGGCATGGTTGGAATTAACATTGGCGTGCCAGCATCCATGGCATGGTTTCCGTTTAGCGGCTGGAGCGATTCTTTTTTTGGCGAGCTGCACATGCAAGGAAAAGAAGGCGTGCAGTTCTTCACGGAACAAAAGGTCATCACGAGCAGATGGTTCAATGAAGAAGAAGATAGCATTTGGAGTACTCGATGATGCGAACCCCCGAGCTTCCGCCATTTGATTATCAGCCCCAGCCATACGCCGGGCCTTCTGCGGAAGAGGTGCTGCGGCTGCGGCGGGAATTTTTAAACCCCGGCATTTTTCTTTATTACAAAAAGCCGCTCATGCTCGTCGAAGGCAAGGGCCAGTATCTTTTCGATGAGACCGGACGCCGTTATCTCGATGCGCTTGGCGGAATCGTGACGGTGAGCGTCGGCCATTGTCATCCCGACGTAGTCGAAGCAGCGCGCAGGCAAAACCAACTGCTGCAACATTCGACCACCATTTACCTCCACCCGACCATTGCAGAGTACGCCGAAAAGCTGGCGGCAAAGATGCCCGGCAATCTGAAGGTCTGCTACTTCGTCAATTCCGGTTCAGAAGCAAACGATCTCGCGCTGCTCATGGCGCGTGCTTACACGGGCAACTACGATGTGATCGCGCTGCGCAATTCGTATCATGGCGGTAATGCCTCAGGTATGGGGTTGACCGCGCATTGCACTTGGAAATACAACGTGCCGCACAGTTTCGGCGTTCACCACGCCCTGGCGCCCGATCCTTATCGCGGAGCTTGGGGACGTGAGGACAAAAACGCCGGCCGCAACTATGCCGCCGACGTGAAGAGTTTGATCGATCACGCAAGCTCAGGCCAGATCGCTGGATTCATCGCCGAGTCAATTCAAGGCGTCGGCGGCTGCGTTGTTTTTCCCGACGATTATCTGCGGCACGCTTACGAGCACGTGCGCGCGGCCGGCGGCGTCTGCATCGCCGATGAGGTGCAGACGGGCTTCGGTCGCACCGGAACGCATTTTTGGGGCTTCGAGACGCAAAGCGTGGTACCCGACATCGTCACGATGGCGAAAGGGATTGGCAATGGCGCGCCATTGGCCGCGGTTGTCACCACGGCAAAAATCGCGGCAACACTCGCACAGCGCACTCACTTCAACACCTTCGGTGGCAATCCTGTTGTTTGTGCGCAGGGTAAAGCCGTCCTCGAAGTCATTGCGAGCGAAAACCTGCAAGAGAATGCGCTCAACATCGGCGATCAAATTGCAACTGATCTGAATCGGCTCAAAGAAAAACACGACATCATCGGCGACGTGCGCGGCAGAGGCTTGCTACTCGGCATCGAGCTGGTGAAAGACCGCACAACTAAAGAGCCGGCTAAAGCCGAATGCGCCGAGGTTCTCGAAATCTCCAGAGAAATGGGATTATTGCTGGGAAAAGGCGGATTATCCGGCCAGACCATCCGCTTCTCCCCGCCGATGTGCCTTCATGCCCAGGACGCCCATTTCCTCCTTGACGTCCTCGACGAGGCCTTGGCTCGGCTTTAATGCATCAGGGCGAATAGAACCCGTACGAGAAGCATCCGAAAATCCGGCGGTGGTACCTCTTCGGCCGCTCAGCGCTTACGACGCTATCGACTTCGTGCGGGCAGTTCCGCGGGGTATCGAGTTCGTCACAGAAAATCCTCCGTGGTTCCACTGCTCATTCGGTCCAGGTCGAACAGTAACGGTTTGCATTTCGATCACGTTGTCTGGGGCAGCAATGGGCGCTTCTAGGGTTATTTTCGCTTCAAATAGCGCCCCTTTCCACCAACCGCACGGCAATGGCTGGCAAATTCGAAGTCGTGAGCCACGGATTGTCACCCCGTGATCGCTTTGCCTTCTATGGCGCTCGTCCCACGCGCTCCGTTTGCCAAAACAAAGAACAGGCTCGTATCTGAACATTTGACCTTTGATAAGTGCGAGCTTGGAGCTACCCGCCTCCGCTAACCATGCTACAGCGTGCCATGCGAGATTTTGACCAAGACTATGGATCAGTGTTGCAATTCCTTCAAACTACCGAGGACGTAGTCTTCTTCTTTCTCGTACTCGCGTGGGTCGACAAAGCGGCGGTCGGGAAGCGCGGCGACGCTCATGCCCGCCGCTTTGGCCGCGGCGACGCCGGGAAGCGCGTCCTCGTCCACAAGGCGTGCGTCAGCAGGGATTCCAAGTTGCTCCGCCGCGTACACGTAGATGTCGGGAGCGGGTTTGCCGCGTTCAACTTCTTCGCCAGTAATAATGACCTCGAAGAATCCGGTCAGTTGATGTCGATCTAAAAAGGTCGCGCGGACGCGCTAAGCGAACTCGTGGCAACGGCGATATGCAGTTTCATCTGCCGCAGTTCTTGCAACACTTCTTTGACGTTAGGAAACAGGCCCCGATTGGCAAAGAACTCGGTCGCGATCTCACCGGGACGCCGCATTATTTCCTCAGTGGGCACGGAGAGCCCCAAATGCTTTCTTATAAAACTCGATCGCGAGCCGGTAGCTCACACCGAGCACGTTCTGGTGGTATTCGCCGCAATACTTCACGCCGTACTCAGCGAGTAATTTCGCGTCGATCTGGTTCCACCACGGCTCGGAGTCGGCGAGCACGCCGTCGAGATCGAAGATTACAGCAGATACCGTGAGTTCTGAGCAAACGAGCTCGGAGTTAGAAGATGGGAAATAGAAGATTGGACGCAGTCGTCGAGCAACCAAGGAACCCTGACAATTGACGATTGACGCAATAGCGCTACAGAGGCGGCGTTTTTAGCTTTTAACAGCTAAAGCTCCGGTGAAGCCAAGCCGGCGGCTTGCTGGAGCGGCTGGCCGAAAATTAAACCGCCCGCTTTGTCGACCGTGACTTCACCTGACTGCCGTTTGTCCATTTCAAATAAGTGGGTCTGCTGTGCCGCAAAATTTCGATCCAATACATCGACATTTGCTTCATCGTTGAGGCGAATTGACCGATTGTCGAAGTTTCCTGATCCGACCGAAACAAATGTGTCGTCGACGATCATGAGCTTCACATGCACCATGGTTGGCTCATACTCATAAATTTTGATGCCCACTCTTAGCAAAGCCGGCCAGTGCCGTTTCGAAGCCGCGCGCACCAATTTTTGATCGATGTGTTTTCCTGGAACGATGATCTCCACTTTCACGCCGCGGTGAGCGGCAGCAATCAATTCCTGTCGGATGAGATCATCCGGCAGAAAATAGGCGTTTTCGATGCGCAATGTTATTTGCGCCGAAGCGACTGCGAGAAGATACATCAAGTCGAGATTTTCTTTATGCGCTGAGCTCTGGAATGCTTGTGCGAGGTATGGACCATCGTTTGATAGCGGTGGAAAATAATCTGCACCATGCAGCACGGTGCCGCGCGTTTTTAGCCAATTGGTCATGAAGATGGCTTGTAATTGCGCAACGATCGGCCCGGTGACTTTGTAGTGATTATCGCGCCAATGCTGGGGTGACTCAGCGTTGCCAGTCCATTCATCTGCGATTCCAACGCCGCCGACAAAAGCAATTTTTCCGTCGATAATTAACAGTTTGCGGTGGCTGCGATTGTTGTAGCGACGAGGATCGAGCCAAAAGACGGTGTGATATTTCATTACGTCGACCCCGGCTCCACGTAATTGCGCCAGATTTTCGGTGCCCATCTTCTTTGTTCCTTGCGCGTCGAAAATGGCGCTGACCTTTACGCCGGCGCGGGCCCGCTCAGCCAAGGCGGCAGTAAATTCCCGGGCGATTTGTCCGTCCCAAAAAACATAGGTCTCGAAATTAATCGAACGCTTAGCCGAGCGAATGGCACCGAGCATGGCCGGAAAAATCTGATGGCCATTGATAAGGGTTGTGATGTTGTTGCCGGGCAAAAAGTTGGGTCCGAGCAACGCCCCAGCGGATTGCCGGAATTCCGGAGATCTCGCGGAGTAAAGTGGCGCAATTTCCTGGCGGACTTGTTGGCCTGTCTTTAACGCGCAACCGTTGAAACAGACAAACTCAAGAAAAGACGTCGCGATCGCAACGCCGGACCAGAAGCTATTTATGCGTTTTGGAGCGATATTTCCTGAGTGCATCCGCTAACCAAACATCGAGATGCATCTCTTTTCCATCGGGAGTTCGCACCAGATATGGTTTCCCCGTTACCAAACTCTTTGATGCGCACAACTGGATAAAATCTTCCGGAGTTTTGATCTGGTCCTTGAAATGTTCGTATTTGGCTTTGATGTGCGAAACCGCTTCGGTCGGACTGTGGGAAGTGCCATTCCGAACGAAAGTAGCATTCGATTTGCCCACGGAATTGATGAGATAATCGATTGTTTGCTCTAGCGATTCCGCAGCAAAAGTTTGCGCGGCAAAAATGAAGAGCACAGCGAAAATCGGGAAAGAGCGTGTGCAAAGGATCATGGTGATGGATCGATTAGCGCGACCCTTTCGCGTGCGGGTAATTCGTAATTGTTGTCGATCTTCCCATAAACAGAAAGCGCGCCCCAAGGGTGAGTCGAACCCCCCACCCACGGCGTGACAATCCGTTCCCTAGCGACGCAATAGCTGAATCGTTGCCGTCTAGTTGCCGGCTAAGCAAGCGGGCGAGTTTCAAGAGTGGTGAGCTTTACGCGCGCGTGTAAACAATCAGCCGCGACACGGTGAAGCGTGACGGCTGATTGTGAAGTGCTGCTGCTTTGCTGTGGCGGGCGCGGTTTTACGGATTCTTGACTACTTGCGGCGCAGGTTTGCTCGCTTCAAGGTGTGCACTCACCTTCTGTAGGCCCGCAGTAAGCGCTTCAATTTGCTTTTGCTGCTCCGCGAGTCTGGACTCAAAGTCCCGCGTTAACTGCGCGACGATCGCTTCCTGTTCTTCGACTTTGCGGTGCTCTTTAAGAACTCGTTTAGTAACATCGCGTTCACCGCCTCGTAGCGCACGCTGTTGACTTTGCCCTCCTTATCGCGCACTACCAAATCACCAGCGGTAGCTCATGTTGTTCTCGTTAGATCGCATAATTCCACGCCTGTTATGAGCTGTCTGAAGCAATTGGAGCTTGGCCTCAAATCATGAATTTCCTCGCCGTAGTACTCATTGGTGCGGTGCTCGGCATTTTGGACGGCGTGGGCATTTTTTTTGAGCCCAAGGAACCATACAAATGGCAGATCCTTTTTGCGGCCACTTTGAAGGGCGTACTGGTTGCGCTTCTTACAGGGTTTTCCTTAGCCGAAACCACGCGATGGTGGTCCGCGATGATCACCGGCGCGCTCTACGGACTAGCCTTCAGTGTGGTGATTTATCTTGCGAAGGGAGGTCCGAAATCGGGCGACGCGCCATACGTGATTCCGAGTGGGATCATCACGGGTGGATTGATTGGCCTCTTCATAGTGATTGGGGCGGTCAAATCGATCTAACCAGACGATGCAGCTTGTATCTTCTTTGTAGAGGCAGGTGCGAGATCCACGATGCAGCTGCTTTTGATCGAGAGATCACGAGCGCCGGTTAGTTTGATCCGCGCCTGCCCTTGGGCGTGTGAAGTAAACTTGAACAGTTACTAGAGCGACCAAGCCGGCCAACCCCAGGGGCAGGACCGGCCTGGCCATTTCCAATCGCCACATCCAAATGTGACTTGGCAACCAAGTCAAAAAGCAGATTGAGCAACTCGATCTGCTCATTAAAAATTATATCCAACGCCTGAACTGTTGACTAAAGCAGCCAAACTGACTGCCATTAGCGGAGTTGGGGAGCGCACGGCGGCCTTGCTCCTGGCGCAGATGCCGGAGTTGGGACAACTCAATCGTCGTGAGGTAGCAGCGCTGGCTGGAGTAGCTCCCTTTAATCGCGACAGCGGAAACTGCGCGGCAAACGTGTGATCTATGGCGGCCGGCGGCCGGTCTAACCATGCGATGCCAGTCTGAACACATTTACGAAGTCAGACCTCGCAAGGATTATCGCGGCGTCAATCTGATTTCCGATGCGCTGCCATTTGGAGCACTCTGGTACGGTGAGCCAAACGCAATCGCGAATGCCATCAGCTACGCAAAATTCTACAGCCGCTCACATCGCGCTGTGATCGCGTGTACGATGAAGCTTGCGCCATGTATGCGTTACCGAACATCTGCTGCTCAAAATATTCCAGTTTCCTGTTCGATGCGGCGATGAACAGCAGCGATAGACTCGTTGGATCCCGTTCGCGTGAAAGTGTCGAGCAGTTCTATCAGACGCGCCTCGTAAGAATCACACATTGGGGATTGGCCATTGGAATTGACCCATTCGGGATGTTGAATCCGCAGATCGTCGTGAATCTGTTGCCGAAGCTCGGTGTAAGTGTTGATTTGGTGAGACATGGCAATTAACTTAGTTCGATGTCTGGTTGCGTTTATCTCAGTGTCGTC
>Ga0137370_10001369_pt1 | contig 10094 bp, 7 predicted proteins | sample SagtaG_11_FD_104920 | JGI IMG/M metagenome (GOLD analysis project Ga0137370, IMG submission 104920) | Vadose zone soil microbial communities from Sagehorn Ranch, Mendocino, California, USA - Sage1_R_20_16 metaG | ecosystem: Environmental > Terrestrial > Soil > Vadose zone | place: USA... | reverse complement strand
GTGGGGGGCGGTCCCACCGGCGTGGAATTGGCTGGTGCGCTGGCGGAGATCGGGCGGAAGGCCATGGGACCTGATTTTCCGAACCTGCGCCTCGATGATCTTGCCATTCTGCTCGTGGACAGCGGCTCTCGCATTCTACCCGGGTTCAGCCCCGACCTGTCAACGAAAGCGGCCACCGCGCTCGAACGCATGGGGGTCACGATCAAGCTCCACAGCCCGGTGAGTGAGATTCGCGCCGATGGCGTGATGATCGGAGGCGAATTCGTTCGGTCCCCGAATATCATCTGGGCGGCAGGCAACGAGGCGTCGCCGATTCTGACCTCGCTCGCAGTTCCCCAGGACGGGTCCGGTCGGATCAACGTTCAACGGGATTTGACGATTCCGAACGACCCCTGGATCTTTGTCATCGGCGATGCCGCGCATTGTGCCGATGCGGGCGGGAATCCTCTACCGGGACTAGCTCCCGTTGCCGTGCAACAAGGTCGTTATGTTGCGATGCTCATTCGTGAGGAGGCCGCTCCGGACCAGCGCCGGCCATTTGTCTATGCGGATCGAGGCATGCTGGCTACCATCGGACGCGCACAAGCCGTGGCGCAGATCGGCCTATTGCGCCTATCCGGATTGGCCGCCTGGTTGCTTTGGTGTGTGGTCCATATCTTCTTACTCATCGAGTTCCGCAGTCGCGTGCGGGTGATGTCGGAATGGATGTGGTACTACCTCACATTCAAGCCGGGCGCGAGAATCATCTATACGCCGCAGCGTCAATCCGCCAGAGAAAAGAAAACGTCACCGTCAGGCTCTGAGGGATCTGACACGAAGGAATGGGTCGGTCCCGAATGATTTAGTGTCAGGTGTTGCAATCCAACATCATGCGGCGAAGATATGCATTAGCACGCTGATTGACGGCGCGCGGCATGTCGTCTCTTCTGTTTAACCCCACACGCCTTACGTTTCACGGGTGGTAGATTGCACCGCATAGGGCAATCTTGATAAAGAAAAGAGTAGTGGTATCCGTTGTCTGAGAGATTCATCCTTTACCGCCGTACCAGGTGGACTCGCGCCCATGTTTGACATCGTCGTACGATCGAGTCCAACCCGGCCTGTCCCTTACATAATCGCCGGCCCCATGCTTGTCCTGACCCTCATGAGCCTCGTCCCGCCCTTGCTCGGCGCAGCTCAAGGAGGCAAGATGGAGGTGTTCCCCGTGCAAAAAGCTGCACCGGCGGCGGTCTTTATCGAGTCGGCTGGAAGTGAAGTGGAGTTACGGCGTCAATTGCGGGCCAAAAACGGGGTGTCTGAACTGAGTTCCTCCACCTCGGTGATCCACTTCTCGGTCGCACCAACGGGGAGCTTTGGGTTTATTACCCCAAAGCTCCTGGGATTGGCCTTAATCACGCGGAGTCCAGATCTCCCGTTGGAACAGATGCCGCCCGTCTCCAACGCCTTTGAGATCCATAAGCTTGCCGACGGCAGTGGAATGCTGGTGGGATTCGTGGAGGCAAACCTCAAGCCTCAGCTGACGGCGAGTCAGCGGCCGAAGAATATTCGGCTCGGGCTCTATTCTAATCCCTCGGACAAGGCTCCGCACATCGTCGCTGTGCCGTTGGTCAAACTGGTTGTCGATCGGATGCCGACCCTACTCGATCCCAAGGAACCCGGCAGTGCGGTCCTGCTCGATATGGATTTGCAGAGCACCGCCAACCGTACGTCGTCTCAAACCGGGCCTTAACCAGGACTATTCATGAATACCTGCTGCGTCGCCCGATCCTCTCGCCCCGGCGGGCTGCGGTCTCACGCCTCGCGACGGCATTTTTGAATAATGTGGGTCGACAGAGTCTGTTCGTCTTGGAGAACACATCATGTCCTTGACCGCTTATAACAATGTCCCGGTTCCTTCGTTCTTGTATGGCACGGCGTGGAAAAAAGAGGCCACGACGCAACTAGTGCAGTTAGCGGTGGCGGCGGGCTTCACAGCCATCGATACGGCCAACCAACTGATCCATTACCAGGAAGCCCTGGTGGGCGAGGCCCTGCTGGCCCTCGCGCAGCAAGGGGTCACGCGAGATCGCCTCTTTCTTCAAACCAAGTTTACGCCGACGAATGGCCAGGACCATCGAACCCCGTACGATGCCTCGGCCCCTCTTACCACCCAAGTGACACAGTCCTTCGACAGTTCGTTGGCCCACCTGCACACTGGGTATCTGGACTCCTTTGTGTTGCACGGGCCCTATCAGCGGCAGGGATTGGGAGACGCGGACTGGGAGGTGTGGGCCGCCATCGAAGGGCTCTATCAGTCAGAGAAAACAAAAATGATTGGCATCAGCAATGTCACGGCTGGGCAACTCACCCAGCTCTGTGCCCAGGCAGCTGTGAAACCCATGATGGTACAAAACCGCTGTTACGCTGCACTTGGATGGGATAAAGAGGTGCGGGAGATTTGTCGGGCCCATGGCATTATCTATCAAGGCTTTTCGCTGTTGACCGCCAATCGAGAAGTCTTTGCTGATCCAGATATTCGGGCCATCGCCCAACGGTTAGGGACGGGTCTTGCACAAGTCGTCTTTCGGTTTGCGATGCAGGTCGGGATGCTCCCGTTGACCGGCACCACGAACCCGCAACATATGAAAGACGATCTCCTGGCTGAACAGCTTACGCTCACCGCTGAAGACATGCGGTTGATCGAAACGATCGGAATGTAAACACGAAGCCCTGAAGGATTTCGGGGCGGGTTGCGCCACGTTGTTGCCACCTGTCAGGTGGGAGATCTCGTCAGCGAATCTCTTGAAGCAGGCTCTGTGCGACGAAGTCGGCGATCATTTCATGAGCCATGGCGTTCGGGTGGCGATCGTAGGGGCTGATTTCGTAGCGCGCCCGATCGGTCGGAAAGTTCGGGAGAATGGTGGAGACGGCTGAAACTGCCACGCCTTGCCGGGCCAGTTCACGCTGGACCGCCTCGACCACTTCCCGGTCATCGTCATAGTCCCAGAAAATGACGTGGAACTGGGCTTGCGGATAAGTGGTCTCAATCAGTTGTTTCGCCTCTCTCACGATTCCCGCAAACAGCGCGACGTCTTGTTCATCGACTGGTCGATGGGAACGAAGCAACAATCTATACAGCGCGCTCTGCTCGAGTGTCACCTTTATTTGGGTAGGGAGCTGCCGGTGCATCGCTTTCAGCCAGTCTAACGTGCTTATACGGGCGACATCGTCAAAGTGGCCGTCGCGCCGCACGCGACTCTCCGCATCCAGCACATAGCGAGGGCCATGCGGGTCCCAGGTTTCCATCCCGGCCGCACGCGACACATGCGTGGGAATCGCTTGATACCACACTTGGCTGGGGCGACAGTGCCCGTGGGACGTCAGACGACCCTCTTGGACTGACGCCAGCATCTGGTGAGGCCCGTACCCTAAGAAGCCGAAGTTCACTGTGCGATAGGTCCCCTTCAGCTTCTTCCAGACCTGGTACGGCATCGTGTCTTCGTCTGGCATGCCTTCTCCGAACGTGAAGGAATCACCGAAAAAGGCGAGGCAGGGTTTCGTCGGAGAAGTGTCGGCGCCGGCAAGAGTGGCAACCCGCAACCCGTCTGTATTGATGGTGTAGCTCACCTGATACAGCGGTTTGTTTCGAATGCTGGTGCGATGAGAGAGAGTCTCTCCCGCTACCGGCTTGTAGCCGAGCGTTTCATCGGGGACGAAGAACCCCTCGCTGTATTGCATCTGGCGCTCGAGCGGCTCTTTCGACCAGAAATAGGCTTCGACTGCGCCGAGGGTGCAAGAGAGGATGGCGAGATTAATCCAGAGTGCCCGTATCCACGAACGTTCACTGATGCAGGCGATGTAGGCACAGATCACAGTTGTCGCAAGGGAGGCCCATAGATAGGGGACCTGTGAGGTCTGCGCCATGAATACCGAACTGGCTGCGACCAGGAGCGTGAGCGCCGCTATACCGGTGTCGAACCGGATGAGGTTGGGGGGAGCAGACCGAGCAGCAGGAATGGTGTTTGGACCAAGCGCGCGCGCGCTCATGACCCCGGCCCATCCTGTGCCAGCATCGATGTGGGGCTGCGGCGAAACCGCTCCAGAATATTCTGCGTCATGTGTTGAACGGCGGGACTGAGGCGCGGGTGGTCCGACAGTGCCGCGTGATAGTCATCGAGCCCCCAGATCCATTGCATCGATCCGGCATTGAACACTACGGCCCCGCTGGGCGCCGTGTAGATCGTGGAGGCGGCGAATCGATTGCCCACGGGCGAACGCGCGACGACAGCCGTGTTGGCGGGGGAGGCCTCATCGAATCCGTCGACTTCATAGCCGAGGAGTCCGGGCAAGTGGGTGCCGCGCTCCAATTCGGTTCCCTGCACGACCCATGTCGGAGGCGTCTCGATCACAAGATCTCCATCCCCCAACGGAGTGCCTTCGATATACATGCCGCCGATCAGCGCGGCTTCCGGCTGATTGACTGGCGCCGATCGCCATTTCGTTGTGGCGAGGTGATCGTTCGCCGGGTCGCGGTCGAGCAGTACGGGATCGCCGGACAGGGCCTGTTCCTTATAGGCCACGAGCGTGCGGTCCGGTTCCTGATTCCACCGACTCGGTTCCAGGCGGACCTGCCAATAACAGGTATTCGCGGAGAAGAATCCCAAGTGGACGCCATGATCTCTCGCGTCCTCGACATGGCGCCGCATGTCCCAGGTCCAATACTCGTCGTGTCCTACGGAGAGGAAGGCGCGATGGGATCGAAGCATGTCGGCTTGTTCATGCACGTCGAGGTTGGTGGTGTAGCTGACGTCGTACCCCGACCGCTCGAGCCATCGGACCATGTTGTATTCCCACCCGCGGAGAAACGGCCCGGCACCTGCGGCATCGGCCGAACCCTGGTCCGGGCTGACAGCATAGGGGCGATTGAATGAGACGGCAACGGCGCGTCCTTGGGGACTGTTGTAGTCGTAAAGTGAGGCCCCGCCCCAATTGTTGTATGCTTGAAACGTTGTAACGCTGGACTGCAAGAGATAGGTTGAGGGTCGTTGATCGTCGCGCACAACGAACAGAATGTAACTTTCTTCTCCAGTCGGTTCCGCCGTCAACTTGGCGAGGTAATAGCCGGACGTCCATTCGGTTGAGTTCTGTTCCTGAGACGGAATGGCCAGCGTCATTGGATTCTCCCAACGGCATTCGACCAGCCTGGTTGCGGGATCGCGATAGGGCGCGGGTTGCCGCTGCCCGGCTTGCTTCTGCGTTGGGAGCACTTCGCGCGCCCCGAGTCCGTTGTACCATCCCATGCGATAGACGTTCATGCGGTAACTCGGTGCTTCGGTATGGACGTAGAGACGAATTGACTCCCCGCGATTGACACTGGCGGAGGACGCGTAGCCTTCGATCTCATGATGTCGTGCTGGGTTCGTGAGGGTCCAAGCGATGGTCCCGGTCTTTTGATTTTCAACTTGAATCGGATTGAGTCCCCCCTTCGTGTCGCCCGAGGCTAGCGCCGGCGACATCATTTCGAGCACCGCAATCACGCTCCACAGCACCTGCCAGGTGAAGAGCCTGGCTCGTCCTATCTGTGGGGCGACCGTATACATCCAGTCAGTCGATTGCGCGAGCCGGACGAGCACTCGGTCTTTCACTCCCTGCAGTGACCACAGCGCATTGTATCGGTCGAGGAACTCATGCCATCCGTGAACCAGATCCTCTTTCATCTCCGAGAAGCCCACGAACTGCCAGATTCCGTACAGCACCAGACCGGCGTTCGCGAGGGCAAAGGTTCCGGAGATCCAGCGCAGCTGCGACGCATAGTAGAGGGCTAAGCCGGTGCTCAGCAGCACCATGGCGAGTTCCAAGGAGAGATACAGCGCCGGGGTTCTCGTGCGCCCGGAGATCTTCGGAGTTCGGCGGAAGGGAATTTTGGTGCCCAGGATGGCGTGCTGAATCGACTTCAGAGCCCCGTCTAGGTGCACGGGAATCAAGAGAAGGTTCAGGGCGTAGACACGGAGCAAGTCCTGCATCGGCCTGTACCCGGTCAGCGCGAGATCGCGGGCGTACAGGGCAAAGTAGGGGAGCGCCGCCAGCGGCATCCAGGCCGTCATCACATCCGAGGAGAAGGGAATCACCAAGAGGAGCAGCACGCTCAACGGTGCAAATGCGAGCGAGGTCAAATAGTGGATCTGGAGCAGCCCTTGAGCGATGGTGCCGAGCTGTTTCGGCGTGCGGCGTAAGAACGACAGGAGTTTCGGGAGGATGATCAATCCTCCGTTCGCCCAGCGCGCTCTCTGAATAATCAAGGAGCCGAAATCGGGCGGCGTGGCGCTATAGGCGAGACGTTGCTGGTAGTTGTAGAGCGACCACCCCTTGCTTAAAAGATCAACAGTCGACTCCGTATCTTCGATGACGGTACGATCTTGGATATAACGGCGGACCAGTCCCGTGCTCTCCCGCTCTTCGACGCAAATTTCTTCCAGCGCCGATTTTCTCAGCAAGGCGTTCGCGCCGACCCAGAACGTGGCGCCGAATCGGGTAAACCCTTGATGCACGAGATATTGGATGTCAGTCGTGGCTCCGGCGGTCCGTTCCATCTTGCCCGGTGCGTTGGGAAAGGCGCTGTAGGGCGTCTGGGCTACGGCCATCCGCGCATGTTCGGGCTGTTCCATCAGCCGAACCAAGGTACTGGCATACTGCGGCAGGAGCAGGCTGTCGGCGTCGAGCGTGATCACATAGGGCGTATCGGGGATTACGCGACTCCCGGTGAGCACCGAGGTTTCTTCCAGATGGACCCCGTCCCTCAGTAAGACCGGCTTCACGCGTGTGCCCATGAGGCCGAGGTAGCTGTTCAGGTTCATGGCCTTGTTCGGCTCTTGGGAGAGATTGCGGTATTGCTTGCGTTCGAATACGTCGAACTCCACGTGGAAGCGACCGGCCAGCTGAGCATAGGCAGCGTCAATCTCGTCGAGGATGCGGTCGGCAGATAGGGCGTCGATCTGTGTTCTCCGTCTAAACCATTGGGCCGCCTGTTCGCGGCCGGCTTCGGCTGGCTGGGTCAAGACCTGTTCCACGAACCAGATATCCGTGTGCGACTCCTCTGGAGAATGCTTGGCTTGGGTTTCAAACCAAGCTGACGCCCAGCTGAAGCAGTCGGAGAGGCCCACACATTCGTCTCCAAGGTTCCGATTCCCTGCGGCTCGTCGATCGAGAAAGGCAGCGTGGGCCTGCCCGACATACTCAGCCGGCTCCTTGAGCAAGGTCTGTAAATCGAACGGTAAGGTCCGGCCGGCCCAGAGCGCCTTCCGATCATGACGGGTTTTGGGATTGGGAGGATCATCCAGCAACAGGACCACGCGTTTGTTAGGATAATCCTGGAGCGCGGCAGACAGCAGCGTTTGGCGAATGACGGGGATTTCTTCCTTGTAAGATGGAACGAGGACGGTCACGGCCGGTGCCGATTTGCGAATAAACGGAACGGGCGAATCCATCCGGAACCTCTGGTGAGCGTGGGGCCGGGCCAGCTGTCCGAAGCGCGCCACCTGGTAACAGAGGTTGCCGTAGACCAAAAACCCAGCGAGCGCGCCGAATAGAATCGCTTCGAAAAACCGGCCCATCTGGCCCTGCTCCGCTGCGGTCCATGCCACGTCACCGGTCGACCAGGCGAGCGAGGCGGTGGCCACAGCCGTCACAGCCAGGGAGACCTGGGTCCATCGAAGTTCGGTGGTTTTTTGTGTGGATGACATCATCGTAGTTAACACTCAATGTACGGCCTAGCAATCTGGATGCCATCGGAGGGTACGAACAAGTCGCTGAAAAGTTAGTGTTTTCAGGAGGGGATTACAGGGCTCACTGTCCTGTCGTATGTCCGCGGAGCCAAATCGCCTCAGGCTGTGGTTGATTTGCATACGAAGTCTCACTAGGGATCGCCAGGCTTTTCCTAGGAGAGAACCGAGAGGCACGGCTTCGATAGGAAGGCGCAATCGCAAAGAATGAGGGGCAGTGTCAGCGGAATTAGAAGGTCTGTGGCGTTGTGAGCGAGGTCTTGGCCCGTAACAGCTCCGGATAGTTGCTGCGGAAGGTACAGCGTTTGGTGTTTTGGTGATTCAACTTCACGCAGAAGACCTGCTGGAGACTCTTTATCTTGGCATAGACTTCGGCGGCGAGCAGCATCCCAAGCGGCGGGGCGGTCTGATACACACAGAAGGCGGTTCTGAGATAGGCGGGGAGAGCCGAGGCAAAGGTCCTTGCCGGGTTCATGCTCATGCGGACAATGGCGCCTCGAGGCTAATGTAAGCGGCTACGAGGCGGCCGGCCATGAGGCCGGTGAAGCGCGCGAACGTGCGATGGTTCGAGACGAGCAAGGAACGTCGTGATCATGTATGGCTGGGCAACGATTAACCGTCTTATGCTCCGCTATCGCGCCGATCGGCCTGCCCAGGACTGCGGCTCCTTCCGGCATGTCGCACGCTCGCTCCCTTTTTCTGCGGAGGCAGTGGGGGCGTTTCCTTACGCCGGCGTATGACCACTCACTTCTCACGAATTGGCTTGGCTTTGGCCTTCGCATCGAGCTCTTCGATCAGGACCCGCAAGGGTTCTGCAACCGACCAGGCCTGCGCGAAGCAACCCCGTGCCCGGTGCGGCGCTTCCGCGTCAACAATCTCCGAGACCTGGCCGAGACAGGCGTCATGGAGGTGGCCCTCCAGCCCATCGAGAAACGCCCGCGCCTGTCTGTTCTTTGCCGTGCTGTTGCCCTTGACCTTCCGCCAGGCTATGACAAACGGTCCCAGCAGAAACGGCCAGATTGTCCCTTGATGATAGGCTCCGTCTCGCTCCGCGACCGCGCCTTCGTACCGCGGGCGATACCGGTTGTCCTTTGGCGAGAGAGTCCGCAGCCCCACCGGCGTGAGCAGATGGTCCTCCACGATCCGGAGGATCTGCTCAGCCTGTTCCTCGGTCACCTGGTCGTTGCAGAGGGCGACCGCGTAGATTTGATTGGGACGAATCGACGCATCGTTGCCCTCTGGTCCGCGATTACGTCGTAGAGAAATCCGCCTGCTTCGTTCCAGAATTTTGCGCGGAAGGACGCCACGGCTCGCGTCCGATCTCTCGGCAGCGCACCGCATAAGCTGGCTCGCCGAATTTCGTGGCAAGACGTTCTTCGATTTCCAAAGTCCTCGTCCACAGCGCTTGAATCTCGACCGGCTTTCCATGACGCGGCGTGACGACCCAGTCGCCGACTTTCGCATCCATCCACGTGAGTTGCGCGCCGAGCACGCCTCCGGCGATGAGCCCGTCTTCATCCATTAGATGCTGTAGCGAGTGCCTTGCCGATAGCCGTCGATGATGTGTTTCACCGCAGGCCAGGCCACTGTGCGGACGCGCGCTTCGTCTTTGCTGTAGACGAAATACCGTTCAATTGCGTGGACAAACCAGAGTGATGCGTCAATCGGGTTGTACTCCGGCTGCTCGCCGATGTCAGGGAAGCGGTTCGGGACCATGCCCTGCGAGATATGCGCGGCGAACGATTCGATGGTTTGCCAGGCTATCTCCCACCGGCCTGTTACCAGGCAGAGTCCCGGCAGCGAGATGAAGGTGTCTCGTCCCCAGTCGGTGAGCCAGGGATAGCCGGCAATGACGGTCTGCTGGCTGCCTCGTGTCGAGAGATAGACCTCCACGGCGCACCAGAGTTCATCGGCCAATGGATCAGTGGTTGGGGCCGCAGCTCGAAGACCGGTTCGTCTCTTCCGTTCACTCTCGGTCAGAGCCGTAACATCAACCGAGTCGATTGACTCGGTGGTGAGGACCAAGGTTGCGGCGACTCCACGATTGAGCTGGTAGGTGCACTCACCAGCCGACCACCAATCTTCTTCGAAATCGAGCCCTCGTTGTTGTTCAGCCGGAAACTGAACCGCTCGAAACCACGTCGGGTCATGCCGATACCCTCCGTTCTGGAACGCCTGCACCGATGGCAACCCACTGTAGGGGCGCCAGGACACGATTCCGTCAGTCACTGTGGTGGTGGTGGACAGACTGTCGTTCACGTGATGGGTTGCGTAATAGTCGCGCCCGCTCACCATCGGTCGCACGGGCGTGTGATCGCCTTCTTGGTTTTCCCGACG
>Ga0137370_10001368_pt1 | contig 10095 bp, 9 predicted proteins | sample SagtaG_11_FD_104920 | JGI IMG/M metagenome (GOLD analysis project Ga0137370, IMG submission 104920) | Vadose zone soil microbial communities from Sagehorn Ranch, Mendocino, California, USA - Sage1_R_20_16 metaG | ecosystem: Environmental > Terrestrial > Soil > Vadose zone | place: USA... | reverse complement strand
GATGATTCTCGCCATAAGTGATGCAGTAAGGGACTAATGCATTGATGGCAAGATCGCAGTGACGACCGCAGTGCAAGACTCGCTACTGAAACAGAATGCGCTTGACGGCGCGCCGCGCTGTTTCATGTTACCGCGTTTCAGCGTGGCCGAACCGCGCCGCAGGAAAGAGTCCTGCGAAAATGGATTCGCGCAGACGGTGAACGCGTTTCCTTCGGACTGGAAGTGCTGCTAATAAGTAATTCATGTTCAACGGACTTTTCGGCTGGTTATCCAGCGACATCGGCATCGATCTCGGGACGGCAAACACTCTTGTTTACGTAAAAGACCAGGGGATCGTCTTACGTGAGCCATCGGTGGTGGCCGTGCAGGCCGGAACCAACAGAGTCCTGGCAGTCGGTGACGAAGCCAAGCGCATGCTCGGCCGCACGCCGGCGAATATTGTCGCGGTGCGTCCGCTAAAGGATGGCGTGATTGCCGACTTCGAAGTTACCGAGGCAATGTTGCGGCATTTCATCAGCAAAGTGCATAACCGGCGGGTGCGCGCCAGGCCGCGCGTAGTGATCGCAGTGCCTTCCGGAATTACCGAAGTGGAAAAGCGCGCTGTACGTGAATCCGCGACGCACGCCGGTGCGCGCGAAGTTTATTTGATCGAGGAACCGATGGCGGCGGCAATCGGCGTTGGACTCCCAGTGCAGGATCCGGCAGGCAACATGATCATCGATATCGGTGGCGGCACGACCGAAGTCGCTCTTATTTCACTTTCCGGAATTGTGTTCAGTCGAAGCGTGCGCGTCGCAGGCGATGAGTTGGACGAGGCCATCGTACAATACATGAAGCGCGCTTACAATTTGATGGTCGGCGAACGCACGGCAGAAGAAATCAAGATCAAGATCGGCTCGGCGTATCCGAGCGAAAAAGAAACCAGCGTTGAAGTGAAGGGGCGTGATCTCGTCGCTGGTTTGCCAAAAACGCTCATGATTACTTCGCAGGAAGTGCGCGAAGCGTTGCTCGAACCGATCTCCACCATCGTTGATTCCGTGCGTATTACCCTCGAACGCTGTCCGCCTGAACTTTCGGCGGATCTTGTCGATCGCGGATTGGTACTGGCGGGCGGAGGTGCGTTGCTGCGGGGCTTTGACAAACTTTTGAGTGAGGAAACGGGTTTGCCTGTCCATGTAGCTGAAGATCCGCTCAGTGCAGTGGCGGAAGGGACCGGCAAATGCCTCAATGAACTTAAGTTTCTGCGTCAGGTCGCTTCAGCCGATCGCCAGTGGCGCGGATAATTACGGATTGACGATTTCGGATTGCGGATTGACTTCCGTTCTTCCGCTGATTTCGATCTCAATCAAGTCCAAACGCGCAATCTGCAATCCGGAATCGACATGAGCCGTACAAGTATTATCGCGCTGTTGATCTTTGGCGCTGTTTTGGGGTATTTTCTCAGCTTCGGGCCTGAGACGACGCAGAAGTTCAAGGCGAGCGTGTACCAGTTGCTGGCGCCATTTTTGACCGGCGGTTCGGGGATAAAGAAGCAGATCACATCCGTGCGTTCCGGCTTGAAGTCCCTCGATCAACTCGAACACGAGAATGCTGTACTTCAGGTGGAAAACCGAGAGCTGCGCGCGACCAACCAGGGCCTGCGAGATGTGGAGCACGAAGTTAATCGTCTGCGTCACGCGCTGAATTATCGAGAGCGGTCCGTCTTCAAGTTGATCGCAGCAGAAATTATTGCGCGCGACTCCTCGACTTGGTGGCGGACCATCAGCATCAATCGTGGCAGAAGAGACGGCATCGAAACGGACATGCCTGTAGTCACCGACTTGGGTCTGGTCGGAAAAACTACTACCGTGAGCGACAGCATTTCGGTTGTGTTGCTGGTTTCGGATGAAAATTGCCGGCTCGCGGCTTCAGTCGAAGGCAGCCGTGAGCAGGGGATCGTCTCTGGCGAACGAACCACAACGGGACTAACTCCCCTTCTGAACCTGAATTTCTTATCGAAGCAGGCTGACCTAAAGCCCGGTCAGAAAGTTTACACTTCCGGAGTAGGCGGCGTTTTTCCGTCGGGGTTGCTCGTTGGTGCAGTGAAAAGTTACCGCGTTCGGGAGTTAGACGGACAAGGCCAACTGACTCCAGCGGTCGATCTCTCGCATTTGGAGGATGTGTTTGTGGTAACTGGACGAAGATGATATTTTTTATTCTTCTGCTGTTTCTGGTGCTGGTGGCGCAGATTGCGGAGCTGTTCATTCCGGCGCTGCCCTGGCTTTACGATGCGCATGTCTATATTGTGCCGGTAATTGTTTTTTATGGTGCTATGGCTCTGCCGTTTCCGTTGATGCTGGCGCTTGCGCTGTACGCAGGAGTTTTGCTCGATGCGCTTACTGTGCAAGTGATTGGTGGCAAAGTTGAAATCTCAGCAGGATCGTCGATACTGCTTTACGGTGTGCTGGCAGGAATAATGCATGGGCTCAGACCGCTCTTTGCCCGCGGCCACTGGGAAGTGCATTGCATCCTGAGCGGCATTTTCACGTCGTTGATAGTTTTGGCGCAATACCTCATGATCACGTTTCGCCGCGGCTCTCTTGTTTTTAACCGCGAAATTTGGTGGCAAATCGGCACACCAGGTCTCATTGCCATGGCTATCGCGCCGATTGTTTTCTGGCTGCTTCAGTGGATGGGACGTATGACGGCTTATCCGTATAGCCCCGAAGGGAGGCAATTCGAATGAACAGAGGCCGGCTGAGCTCACGTCTTCGGATTCAGCTTCTTGGCGTACTCATGCTGTTGGGCATGGGCGCGCTCGGCCTGAGGCTCTGGTGGATACAAGTAGCCCATGGCGAAGTGTGGACTTCACAGCTTCGTGGCAGTTCCCAAGCGACTGTCCGCATCCCCTCCGTGCGTGGCGAGATCAAAGACCGCAACGGCGTGACTCTTGTCCAAAACCGTGCCAGTTATGAGGTCGATTTTTATTTGCCCGAAATGGTTAAAGGCTATCGCGAACGCTTCGGTCCGCCGCCGTTGACTGAATATCGAGCAATCATCAACGGCATGCCGAAAGATCAAAAGGAGCCAGACATAATCAAAATTGTGAATGGCGGTATCGTCCCACGTCTTAACGACCTCGATCTGGCACGCGACTACAATGCCGGTAAGTTGCAGAAACATTATCGCAACGACACCGAGGTCCCATACTCCTACGTTAAAGATATCGATTTCCCAACTTTAGCGAAATTCTCTGAACATGACGTCGGATTGCCGGGAGTAGATATCGCGATCAAACCGGTGCGCTCGTACGTCTATGGTGCGTTGGCCGCCCATATTCTGGGTTACGTCGGCATGCCCAATGACATCGACAAAGAGGAAGCAGGGAAGTTCACCTTCTACCAGCAGGATATGGAAGGAAAATCGAACATCGAAAAAACGATGGACCAATATCTGCGCGGTAAACCCGGTGTGCGTTATTTGCGCAAGAATGCCAAGGGAACGATCGAAGGTGTCCTTAAGGAAGATCCTCCACAACAAGGCGCCAACGTTTTCCTCACTATCGATTCGCGCATTCAGGCGATTGCAGAGGAAGCGCTGCGCGTGGTGAGCCGGGCTGGTGCGGTAGTTGTCGATCCAAACAACGGCAACGTTCTGGCGATGATGTCGGTTCCCTCATTTGATCCAAATACTTTCATCCCGAGCATCAAGGCCAAGGATTGGAAAGCGCTGCAGAAAGACGAGGCCGATCCATTAGTCAACCGTGCGATTAGTTGTCTGCCACCGGGATCCACATTTAAGCTCATCACGTCACTCGCCGGATTGCGGGGTGCGAAAAATTTAGCAGGTGCTAAATACAGCTGCGGTGGCGGTGTGAGTTACGGCGATCACTTCTTCCAATGCTGGGTAGCCTCAAAACATTATACGCACGGGACCATCGGACTGGCCGATGCGATCAAGGTGTCGTGCGACTCCTTTTTCTATCAGTACGGCAATGCAGCCGGGATTCAGTCGATTGACCACATTGGCAAGATGTTGGGAATCGGCGAGGAATCAGGTCTGCAGCTCAGTGGCGAACAGACCGGCAATATGCCCGGGCCGGAGTGGATGCAAATCCATCATCCACAAGAGAGATGGTCACAAGCGCAAACGGCGAACGTTACAATCGGTCAGGGGTACACACTTGTTTCTCCACTGCAACTGGCCATGGCCTATGCAACGATCGCAAACGGCGGCGTCTGTTATTACCCACGCCTAGTCGATAAGGTTTTGAAGCAAGACGGCTCTCCACTCTTAGATGAGCAAGGCAATCCAGCAGCGCCACCGCCGCGTGTGCGATCGGATTTGCGTCAGGAAATCCCCCCTGACCGGATCGAGCTGGTCCGCAAAGGTCTTTGGAAGGTTGTCAACGAAGGCGGTGGAACAGGTGGGAGAGCACATTTGCAAGATTGGGTGGTCGCGGGAAAAACCGGTACTGCGCAAGCCACCGAGCGCGGCCACGAGGAAAACGTTGCGTGGTTTGCGTGTTTCGCGCCATTTGACCATCCGAAATACGTCGTCGTAGTGATGGTACAGGGCGCCTCTGGGCACGGCGGAGAGGTTGCGGGCCCGATCGCTACACGCATTCTCGAACGCACGCTGGCGCAGGACGAAGGCAAGTTTGATATGCAGGTCGCCTGGCTCGCGCCCGCACATCACGCCAATCCGCTCCAATTGATCAAATCGGTGGCTTATCACGGCGCCGGAGGAAATCTCGGAAGCGTAGATGAAGAAGATGCCAATCAATCGCAGAGCGGCACTGCGCAGATGGCGAGTTCAGACGCATCGCCCGATGTCGAACCGGAAGCGGATGCTCAGGGGAAAGTCCAGCGGCGAGGAAGCGCTTCCGCGGTTCGGACGGCCCCGGCTGCGCCCCAGGCACCGCGCAACTTTTTTGAACGTCTTTTTGGAATACGCCGGCAACCGGCACCTGCGTCACCGCCGCCACCACCGCCTAACCGCCGGCGTGGAACAAATACACGATGAACTTCTGGTCAGAACCATTACCGCAGGATGTAACGGGAGTTGGGCTTCTGACAGGTCAACCTCTTCAGTTTTATGATAGACAAGGTAAAAAAGATTTTGGGGCTTTCTTCTCGAAAGACGGGCAACAAGCTGATACTCAGCGTGGAAAAACTCGAATCGCGCGTAGCGCTGCTAGAGAACGGCCGGCTGGAGGAATATAGCGTCGAGCGCAGCGCCTCGAGGAATATCGTCGGCAGCATCTACAAGGGAAAAGTCCGAAACATCGAGATGGGGTTGAAGGCGATGTTTGTCGACATCGGCTTCGAAAAAAACGCGTTTCTTCATTTTTGGGATGCGATTCCGGCCGCGCTTGATAGCGGAATTGAAGAAATCGATCGTCGGGGAAACAAGCGTCCTCGAAAACGAATCACCGTAAAAGATATACCGAGCATTTACCCGGTCGGCTCGGATGTCATTGTGCAGGTAACCAAAGGCCCGATCGGTACAAAGGGGCCGCGGGTGACTACCAATCTCAGTTTTCCGGGGCGTTACCTGGTGCTGATGCCGTTCAGTGATCACAGCGGTATCTCGCGAAAAATTGAGAACCCAAAAGAACGCGAGCGACTCCGTAAGGTTCTGCGCGACCTGGACATTCCCGAAGGTGTGGGAGTCATTATTCGCACAGTAGGCGAAGGCCAGCGCGCCAGATATTTCGTTCGCGATCTGCGGTTCCTGCTCGATCAGTGGGCCAAAGTCGAGCAGGCCATTCGCGACAACCCGGCTCCTTGTCGGCTGTTTGAGGAATCGGACCTGGTTGAGCGAACGGTGCGCGATTTTCTGACCGAAGAAATCGACCAGGTCGTTTGCGACGATCGGGAATCAACGGGCAGGATGATCGAAATGATTGGGCAGATTTCCAGGCGGGCGCGCAATCGGGTCCATTTCTACGACGGTGCTACGCCGATTTTCGAGACTTACGGCGTGCAAAAGCAAATCGACGACGCATTTCACAGGCAAGTCTGGCTGAACTGTGGCGGGTATATCGTGATTGATGAGACTGAAGCGTTGGTAGCCATTGATGTGAATACCGGCCGCAATAAGGGGGGACGCGATGTGGAGAAAACAATTTTGCAAACCAACCTGGAGGCGGCAGATGAAATCGCGCGCCAGCTTCGGTTGCGCAACATCGGTGGTTTGATCATAAGCGACTTCATCGATATGAAGAGTCGGAGAGACCAGCAGGCGGTTTTCAATTTGATGAAGGAGCGGCTCAGCCGTGATAAAGCCAGGACGCATGTGCTTCCCATTTCACAACTCGGCCTGATGGAGATGACCCGCCAAAGAGCCCAGGAAAGCCTGAGCGACACGATCTATGAAAATTGCCCGTACTGCGCCGGGCGTGGAGTTGTGAAAACATCCATGACCACGAGCGTGGAGTTGCACAGGACTCTAAACACCGTCATGCGCAAATATCAGGACAGTATTCACGAAATCCGGGTGATCCTGAATCCCGACGTTTTAAAGCGACTGAAAGAGGAAGATGAAGAACTATTGGTGGAACTGGAGCGGCGTTACGCAGGTCGCTTAATGTTCCGCGGCGACCCTACATTTCACCATGAAAAGTTCGTCATCACGGACGCGAATACCGGGGTAGAACTGAAACCTTAAGGCAGGCTAAAAAAGACTTGCAATCTTCGGGCGCCCGGCTCAGACTCGCGGCATCCAGCCAAAGAGCGAATTTCGTTATTGACTGAGCCGCTCCGACATGTTGGAGTGTAGTGAGAAAACTTAACCAAAAGGAGAAATAAATGAAAAAATTGCTGTTGTGCCTGTTAGGGGCAGGTGTGGTCACTTCCGGCACTTTTGCCGGAACTGAGTATTCTGGGAAGGAAATGAAACAGGTAGCTCCGCCGCCTTGCCCTGAGTGGTACGCGGACAGAGAGTTCAACGTCTCGCTTTGGGGCACCTACGTTTTCACCGGAAACAACTGGATAGATGACCGCTACATCGAGGCCGATCACGCCTGGGGCGGTGGCATCGATCTAAAGTACTTCTTCATGCGCTACATCGGCGTGGGCATCGAAGGTTGGGCTGTCGATGCGAATCAGGCGCGCCAGGATATCTTTGTCGATTTCAGCGACAACATCTTTCAGAGTAGCATTCACCGCGAGCGCAACGCGATCGGGGCTGTTTTAGGCACCCTTACGCTGAGGTATCCGATCCATTGCACGCGTTTTTCGCCCTACATTTTTGGCGGCGCTGGCGCGATCTTTGGCGGCGGTCAGAGGCCGATCAATAAGGCATTTACCGAACCGGGAGAAGGCTTTGACATTGTGCAGACGGTCGGTCATACTGATGCCGAGACTAGGGCAATCGGCCAGGTCGGCGGCGGAATGGAAATTCGCTTGACCCCGCACATTGGCTGGGTCAGCGATTTCAGCTGGAACTTTGTGGACGGACCCCATAACAACTTCGGCATGGTTCGCACCGGCGTGAATTTTGCCTTCTAAGCATCCACGCTAAGCTTTGCTTAAAGCGGCGTCCGGAACATCGGACGCCGCTTTTTTTGTACGCGACAAGGAACGGCGGTCTCCAGTCCGCCGACACTGTTAACTGCTTCCCACGAAGATCGTGATCGGCATTTGCGAATGCCGGTATGCGCATGAAATTACTCTGATGTCATTCGTCGAGACTTTGGACAATCTTGCTCTGACAAAATCCGAGCTTGTTCAGCGCTTCGAGCATCTGATTTCACCGAAATCAGTTCAGGAACTCGAAGCAATGGCCCAAATGTCACGGTCGCTGACGTTGCAAAATTTTGGACGCACGATGCGGCTGTTTGCTCCGCTTTATCTTTCCAACGAGTGCATCAACAATTGTCGGTATTGCGGTTTTTCGCGTGACAATCCCATCCTCCGCGTCACGCTCGAAATCGATGAAGTTGTCGCTGAAGCGCAGCATCTCGCTCGACAGGGATTTCGCCAGATCCTTCTTGTCGCGGGTGAACATCCAAAGTTTGTCAGCCGCAATTACCTGGCTGAATGCGTGCGGGCCCTAACCCCGGATTTTTCGTCGATCTCGATCGAAGTGGGTCCAATGGAAACTGAGGATTATGTGCGGATTGTCGAGGCCGGGGCGGAAGGGCTCGTCGTTTATCAGGAGACCTACAACCGCGGTGTCTATGCCGAGATGCATACTGCCGGGCCAAAGCGCGATTTTAATTTTCGGCTCGATTGCGCCGAGCGCGGGTATGCGGCTGGTTTTCGGCGGCTGGGCATCGGCGCGCTCATCGGCTTGTCGCGGTGGCAGGACGAAGCCATCGCGCTTGCAGCGCACCTCGAGTATTTGTTCAGACATTGCTGGCAGGCGCAAATCACTGTCAGTCTTCCCCGCTTGCGGCCGGCAGCAGGCGGGTTTCGTCCGCTTTTCTCCATCACCGACCGCGAATTTGCACAATTGGTTTGCGCATTGCGCATTTTGTTTCCGCAGCTCGGGATCGTGTTGAGCACGCGCGAGCGCGCGTCGCTGCGGGACTCACTGGCTCAAATTGGAGTAACAATGATGAGTGCCGGGAGCCACACTGAGCCCGGTGGTTACACCCGGCAAGGCCGCGAACATTTACATAAGACCGTGCGCGGTCGCATTGTCGCACCGGAGTACCAGGACGGCGAAGATCAACTCGCCACCGGTCAATTTGAGATCAGCGACGAACGTTCCCCAGCCGAAATCGCCGCAGTGCTTCGCCGTCGCGGGCTCGAACCTGTTTGGAAAGACTGGGACCAGGCGTTGTGTGCAACCACGAATGAACACGAATGACGAAGCACGAACGACGTGTGATCAATGTCGCGCGCGCGCAGCGCGTTTTGGAACCAATTAGTGTCTATTCGTGTCCATTCGTGGTTCTCTGAGCGATGAAAATTTCACTCAATGGCGAAACCGTCGATGCTCGCGAAGCGAAAACGATCGCTGAGCTGGTTGACGGTTATCAATTGCCCGCACAATCAATTTTAGTGGAGCAGAACGGTCTCGCCTTGCACCGGCACGAATGGTCTGAGCGACCATTAGCCGAAGGCGACCGCATCGAGTTCATCCGCGTCGTCGCTGGCGGCTGAACGACTTGTTAGACGAAACTTTTTCGTCTAATTCTCGTTGGATGAAGATTGCCTCGCTGCCTGAACGTTGGAGCAAGTTTCTGCTGGCGCAGCCCGAGACAGCAATGGACTACCAGGTTGTAGCGGTCACATTGCGTGATGGGCGTGTCATCGAAGACGTGGCGATCGTTCATCACTCACTCATTGGTGAAGTTCGCGGACATGGCGACATTCCTTTTGATCCTCAAGACATCACAGATATTCGGATCACACATCGGAGGTGGGATTTTCAGCACCAAATCACGGGAAGAAATCCCGCCGCCATCTAACCAACCGATGAAGCCAACGGCCCCATTGCGGGCTCAGTTCAGCGTGTTTGCCATGGCACCGTGCCGTGGCTTATCTCTGTCTCGTTAGGCCTGCGCCCCGCTTTTTACCACCACTCGCATTCCGTCAGTTTGAATTACGATGACTGGTGTTTGCGGGGCGATGAATTCGCCTTCGGTGACAACATCGACAACGTGATCGGCGAAGCGCGCTTTGCCGCTCGGTCGCAAAACCGTGATTGCGGTACCTTGCATTCCGGGTGCGATCGCGAGGGCAGTAGCAAATTGTCTTGGAATGCCAGCTAACGATGGGCCAGGCGGGTTTGAATCCATCAAGGCGAATCGCCGATAAATGCTCGTGCGCGGCAGATAGCGCGCCAGCAGAGCGATTACGATGAATGATCCGACGATGGCGATAAACATGTTGAGCAACGGAACCGCAAGCGCTTTACCTGTTGGGAAAAAGTTTTGGCCTGGATATCGATCGATCATCGTCCACAGCAGTGACGCCAATATGAGGAACACGCCGACGACGCCGAAAACAATTGTGGAAGGCGCGAAGAAAAGTATCTCGATCAACACGAGAACCATCCCGAGAACAAAGAGCGCCACGACTTCCCAGCCGGCGAGCCCCGCCAGATAATGGCCAAGAAAAAAGAGCGCAAAGCAAATCGCAGAAATGACCCCCGGCCACG
>Ga0137370_10001362_pt1 | contig 10110 bp, 9 predicted proteins | sample SagtaG_11_FD_104920 | JGI IMG/M metagenome (GOLD analysis project Ga0137370, IMG submission 104920) | Vadose zone soil microbial communities from Sagehorn Ranch, Mendocino, California, USA - Sage1_R_20_16 metaG | ecosystem: Environmental > Terrestrial > Soil > Vadose zone | place: USA... | reverse complement strand
CCAATGGAACAGCATCAACGGAAACAAGAAGAAACCACTGTCGCCGACGATCCGAAGGCCCGCGAGCTGCTTCGGCAAGCCTTCGAAAAGACCGCGCGCTGGCAGAAAGATTTTAAGGGATTCACTGCCGACCTGACAGTGAATCTAAACGGGAAGGAAACCAGCGGACCTGTCATAGTGAAAGGCCCTCGTGAAGTATCGGTCCAACTGGGAGAGGCCGACGTGCAGAAGTGGGTACAGGAACAGCTCGGTATGATCGCGGTGCACCGTGGGCCAAGAACCTTCGAGGAGTCGGACGGCAAGTACTCATTGACCATGGAAGAAGACGGGCACCCATTCGGCACGAAACTAATCATCCATGGGTCGAACTCGTTCTATCGCGTCAAAGACCATCGCATCACCCAGATTAATCGCAAGATGGCGCACCCCGGCATGACCCCCTTTGCCTTTACGATAAACGTGGAAGAGAGCGTGGTGACGCAAGACCAGAAGAATCTGACGACGAAGTACTGCGTGTACTACTATTCCCCCACCGACGGGAAGCTGACCAATGTCGAAAGCTTCACGGACACCCATGTGCGCGTCGGATCATCGGATCTGCCGGCCACCCGCCGCATCATTACATACGAAAATGGCGAAGTGATCGTGAAGAACTTGACGTTCACTAATCACAAGTTGGTCTCGTGATCACTGCTGCCTTCGGCCCTCCCACACGAGTGGAGCGGCGAATGCAAACGCGCCGAATCTCAATGGATCTTCGAAGATCATTCCCGCACAGCATGCGCGTCAAGCTGAAGGGGTATGTCCATCTGGCGCGGATGATCGATAAGTGCCGCGCCGTGCTGGCCGGTACCGAAGGCGAATACATCTACCCTTGCCCGATGGATGAGCGGCTCATGGAGTTCACAGGCATCACGGCCGATCAGTTCACCGCAGCCGTCAAAGCCAATCCATCAGACGAAGCAGTGGCAAAATGGTTCACCAAGACGGCGAAGGCAGGTCCTCCAGCCGAGTTGGAAGCATGGAACAGAATGATGTTGACCCGCGGGCCAAGTACGCCGGAGAAGCAGGATTACTTCAACAAGCTCAGAGATGCGGTCGATCCTGCCCGGACCGACCTCACGAGCTGGGCGGACCTCCAAGACTTAGAAGAGGGTCGGACAGTTCCTAAAAGATAGTCGGGCACAGTCGGGATTGAGGATTGACTCCTGATACATGCCTGCGCTAGCCCTTGAACGTTTCACCGTTAACGATTCACGACTTCAAGAGTGATTCGGCGCCACGAACACGAATACTTTGAGCCGTTGGGCTGTGTGATTCTTCACGCCATGCTCTTCCCCGGCCGGCGCCATGGTTCCCTGCCCTGGACCAAGCACCTGTTTCTCTGAACCGACCTGAAACGTGCCCTGTCCCTCAAGCACGAGATAGACCTTATCCTGCTCACCGTGGATATGCCCCTTCTGTTCCTGCCCTGGCTCGAAGCAGTAGATGTCGCAGAAGAATCGTGCTGTCTGAAACATATTATTCTTCTTCATCTTCTCGCCGCTAAACTGTTGATAGTCAGATATATTTACCACGTTCATTCGCTAACTCCTTCAGAATGATTGCGGTCTGTTCGACGACGCTCAAGCGTCGTTGGGCCCGCAATATTCATGAGCGCTTCTGCTGCAATCGCCGATCTACTGCTACGACGAGCCTTCGGCCAGCGGGCTCGCCCCTCGGACCCTCACCGTACTGCACGAGTACGCATCGGGTCCTCACGGCTCCGCGCGCTGGTCTCGCGACGCGGCTCCGCGATTTCGCGACGAACCGTCATGAGTAATGCGGGCCAAAATGGAATCGACCGAGATCACATGATGCGAGAGTCCCAAGTCCTTGGCCGGAAGTCCCATCGCCAAACCAAGTAACTGCGGCACATGCAAGATCGGTAAGTGGAGGTCGCGGTTCACGGAACGACCAGCCCGATCCTGATAAATATCCAGGCTCATGTGACAGAGCGGACAGGGCGTCACCATAAAATCGGCTCCCTGCTCCTTCGCTTCATTCATGTGCGTCCCTGCCATGGCCACGGCAATAGCTTCCTTTTCGAGGATGATGGGAAACCCACAGCATTTGGTTCTTCCGGCATAGGCCACCGGCTCGCCACCGACGGCCTTGATGACGCGCTCGAGGGATTGGGGATTCTCAGGATCGTCAAATCCTAGATCCCACGACGGACGCAGGATGTAGCAACCGTAAAACGGAGCGACGCGGAAGTCTCGCATGGGCACGGAGACCAGGGCGCCCAGGCGAGCCAGCCCGATGTCTCGCACCACAATCCACAACAGATGTTTGACTTGGACCTGCCCGTGGTAGGCCAACCCTTCTGGTGCCAGAAGGGCGTTGATGCGATCCAGGATTCCTGCCTCTGTCTTCAATCGTCGATTAGCGGCGCTCATGACTCCTTGGCAGGTGCCGCAGATCGTCATGACGTCCAGTCCCAGCGCCTCCGCTTGCGCAAACGTCCTGGCGTTAAGCGCCAGCGCCATATCGGGGTTCGCCTCTGTCACAACCCCGGCGCCGCAACAGGCCGCGGCCGTGAGTTCGACGACCTCGATCCCCAATCGGCCGATGATCGCCCTCGTCGATTGATACAGTTCCGGTGTCGCCCCTTGGGCCGCACAACCGGGGTAGAGGGCATATTTCATTGGTCTACCGTGACGGGAGATAAGACCGGGCCCTTGCGAGAGAATCGCGAAGATCGTCCATCGCAGCTTCTGTTTTCGACTTCACCTGCTCCCAGGACGAGGCCGTTGCGGATTGAATGGCCTCGACTTTCTTACTGGCCAGGTCCTTTTTCTTTTCTAATTCCCGGATCGCCTTCTTGATCTCCGCTCTTGCTTCCCCCGACGCATGCTTGACATCTCCACGCAGCTGCCTGATGCGCACTTGCATCTCATCCAGTTCTGTTTGAACCTTTCGCTGAAACGCATCTTTTTGCTGAATCGTATAGTCCTTGGTGGCCGTCACCGCCTCCTGCGCTTCCCGTACAACTGTGTCTCCCGTCACAGGCTTATCTGACGCTCCAGCCGGAAGGACGACTGGTATGGTGAGCAACCCTATCCCCACGATCCCCCACAACCTTCCGACATAATTCTTCATAGCGATCGCCTCCATTTCTAACGATAGGGCCCTAGATTTGAAGTATAACTTCCGCCTTTCGGAAAGTCACCGTGCAGGGATCATAAAGCGTGAGAAACGACAGGATGCACTGGTCTGTTTGGTTTGTCTCGTTTCGCTGGCTCAATCATCAAAACAAACCAGATTGACCAGATGAACCAGAGAGACCCCAAACGAAATTGAACGAGCAGTGATCGGCCCATCTTCCGAGGTACCAGATGTAGGGAGATCTGAGTCAAGGAGCGGAACGGGAGCAGACACCTGTGCCATCCACCACAGGGACACACAGAGGGAGAAGGGTCAGCTGCTGAACTCGCGTGGCCGATTGCTGTTACGCAGCTGCAGAAGTGTCGTCGGTTGGCTTTTTCTCGTAGGGGTGCAGTTCCAACTGCGTCACGGTATGTTGCAAGCGAGCCCATTCTTCAGGAAGCAAGGAGAGAAATTCGATCCCGAAGCGGCCCTCGCGCGTCCACCGCACGACGGCTTCAAGGATGGTGATGGGGGGTTCGTCCTGCAGAATATGCACGCGTATCGTGAGCGTGCTTCCGGGCTGCACGGACGTCTCGGATTCCACGCAGCAGCCACGCAACGACAGATCAACCACATTCCCCTCCCCACTGACCACGGTGACGGAGGTAAAGGAACTGTGAAACCTGGCGGGAAACCGGGGATGCTGCCGTTTATCCATGTGACTCTCCTTCTGCGATCACCCCTTTATATTGCCAATCGGACGCAATTCCGCCACTTTTTTTGTAATTCCCGCACGATCGACCGACTCCACCACTTCAGAAATATTCTTGTATGCCAGGCCGGCCTCCTCCGCCAGACCTGACATCGACACGGCCTTGACCAGAATGCCGCGCTGTTTCATCTGTTGCTGCAGCTGCTCACCGCGAACTGTTCTCTTCGCTTGTGCGCGGGACATCGTTCTCCCGGACCCGTGCATCGTCGACCCGAAGGTGTCACGCACCGCTTGATCCGTCCCCACAAGCAGGTACGAGCCAGTCTCCATTGAGCCGCCACAGATTACCGGCTGACCTGTCTGTCGAAACGTTTCTGGCAGTTCAGGACTTCCCGGCCCAAACGCCCTGGTCGCTCCTTTGCGATGCACCACCAACTCTCCTTCTGCATACCGCTCCACCTTCGCGATGTTATGTGCCACGTCATACACCAGCTCCATCCCCAGTGCCTCGGCGGACTGACCGAATACCGTTGCGAAGGCTTCTCGAATCTGATGCGTGATGACTTGACGATTGGCAAAGGCCGTGTTCGCGGCACAGTTCATGGCGGAAAAATACTCCTGCCCCTCGGGAGATCGAAACGGCGCACAGGCCAACTGCTGATCTTTCACTGTGATGCCATTGCGGCGCATGGCTTTTTCGAACACCTTGAGATAGTCGCTCGCAACCTGATGACCGAACCCGCGCGAGCCACAATGCACCATCACGACGATCTGCTCGTGGCCGGTGATCCCGAGCGCCGCAGCCGTGACCGGATCGAATATCCGTTCGTTCGAGACCACCTGGACTTCAAGATAGTGATTGCCCGAGCCCAAGGTCCCCAGTTGGTTGATGCCCCGTTGGATCGCATGGTCGGTCACGATCGACGGATCGGCGCCCTCGATGCAGCCCCCCTCTTCCATACGGACGAGATCCCGATGCCACCCGTATCCCCTCTCTACACACCACCGAGCCCCATGGGTCATCACCTGAGCAAATTCCTCCCCCGAGAGCCGAAGAAATCCGCTCGCCCCGACGCCCGCCGGCACTTTTCGAAAGAGCTCGGTCAGGAGCGTCTCTAGATAAGGCTGCACGTCCGCCAGCGTCAAATCTGTTCGAATCAGCCGCATGCCGCAGTTGATATCATATCCCACACCGCCCGGAGAGATGACACCGTCCTGCACGTCGAACGCCGCGACACCCCCGATCGGAAATCCATATCCCCAATGCCCGTCCGGCATACAGAGCGCATACCGGCGGATGCCGGGTAGGCAGGCGACATTGGTCACCTGATCGAAGACCCCGGAATCCATGGCCTGGAGAATCTCCCTGGTTGCATAAATCCTGGCCGGCACCAGCATCCCGGGTTTTTCAGACAGAGGGATTTCCCAAATGTCGTCCGTAATCCGATTGACCGCCATGTCAGTGTTGAGATTCATATCAAGTGAGCGAGACTAGCGAGAAACGCGCGATGAGCGAGAAGTGTAAGAAAGACGACTGTCTCGAACACGTCGCGCTTGCCTCGCTCGTCCCGCATGTCTCGCAGGGGTCATACGTCGAGCACCACAATTACCTTCCAGGAACCGCCTGTTTGCTTGAGCTCGTACCGATGTTTCGTGACCCCCTTCACATCGGCATGGAGTTCTTGTGTCTGCTGATCCACCGGTGCGCCGATCAGACCTGCTCGCAACAGCCACACGTCCCCCTCCCGCGTCAGTGTGAGCGGTGCCTCTCGAAAGACCACCCCCGCTGCGTCTTTCCAGTAGACCACCTCCGACAACCAATCGAACAACAACGTCGACGGGTCCACATCGGTCCGCTCAATTGCGCGCTCCCATCCTCCCGACACCGTGGCAGGGCTAGCCATGCTTTCAAGGAGGGCCTGCGTCGCGCCGCGAAAGACCTCCTCGACCGACTCCCCCTCAGCTTCGAAGGCAGTATCGGCCATCGCAATATCCTCAAGAAATCGAAAGGTCCACGCCATGGGCGTCAGGCTGGCGGCATGGTACGTCGCACTCGACGAATGAGGGCCTGGATCTGGCTGAGCCCAGGGAGCGCATGTCCGAAAGGATTGGGGATTTTCCCTTTGAGCAACATCGTGATGGCCAGAGGCAGGATGCGCAAGAGGTTACGCGGTGCGAACCCCACCACCTTCAGTGGCATGATCGCTTCGTTCAAGCGCCCTTGCTGCTCAACCAGATCGGTAAAACCAAGAATGTGACGCGCGCCACCGGTCGTCGTCAACCCATGTTCGAGAGAGGCCCGACGCAACCTGACGATCGCCTCCATGGGTTTGACATCTTTCGGACAGACCTCCACGCAGAAATTACAACGTGTGCAGTCCCAGATGCCGTGCTCGTCTTGGAGCGCCGAGAGCCTGGCCCTTGTCGATGCACGAGATTCTCGTGGATCAGAGAGGAAACGATCGGCCTTCGCCAGGGCTGCAGGGCCGGCAAACCCTTTCGAGACTTCATGTACGGTACAAGCCGCGACGCAGGCGCCGCACATGATGCAGGCATCCACATTGTGAAACTGTGGATTGGCCTGGTCCCGCACCTTCGTCTGAGCAGCCACGCCCTCACGCCGAGGCCAAGCCGCTGGAACCAGCCAGGGATGCACGTCGCGGATCTTCCCCCAGAACGACGCCATATCCACAACCAGGTCTTTGATGACCGGGAGGTTGCGGAGCGGCGAAACCTCGATGTGGCCGTGCCTTTCAAGTTCTTTGCGGAGAGAGGTGCGGCATGCCAGTTTCTCGCTGCCGTTGATCGTCATCGCACAAGAGCCACAAATCGCAGAGCGGCAGGAGTAGCGAAGCGCCAGGCTCCCGTCGCACTCATGCTTGATCCGAATGAGGGAATCGAGGACGGTCATCCCGCGGCTGACATCGAGCCGAAACTCTTCAGGATGGGGTGTGGAATCGACTTCAGGATTGAATCGTTGAATCGTAAAAGTGAGACGCATACAAGCCCTGTGACGTGAAACGTAAGGAGGCCTTTTGCCCCTTGCGTCACACGTAGGACGTCCGGTTCAGTCCAACTCGAAGGTCTTGGGAGAGTTCGTCAGATTGCGGCACCCATCTTTCGTGACGAGCACCATGTCCTCGATGCGCACAGCGCCGAGACCGGGATAGTAGAGGCCTGGCTCAACGGTGACAACGTGGCCTTCTTGGAGAAGTGACCCGGTGCGGCTAATGCGCGGCATTTCATGGATATCGAGTCCGACCCCATGGCCGGTGCCGTGAAAGTAGCCCTGCATGCGGCCATTGACGAGGCCTGTCTTGTACCCGGCTTTTTCAAACCGAGCGCAGATACCCTGATGAATCCTCTTCCCGTCTGCTCCGTCTTTGACCTTCGTGATAGCCTCTTCCTGCGCAGCCAGGACCGTCTGATAGAGCCGCTTCAGTTCGGGGCTCGGGGTCCCTCGCACCACAGTTCTGGACATATCGGCGAAATACCGGTTGGTGGCTGAACGAGGAAACACGTCGAAGATAATGCTGCGGTGAGCCAGTAACGGTCCACTGCCTTCGTTGTGCGGATCACAAGCCTGCTCTCCCCCCGCAACGATGGTATGCTGGGCGACACAGTCGCACTCCATCAATGTCACATTGATCAGCTTCTTCACTCGCTCCGACGTCAGTGGTATCCCATCGAACCACAGTTGATCCTGGTTGATTGAGGCCTGACGAAGCAGATCGTGGGCGGCTGCGACCGCTTGTTCGGTCGCGCGCTGAGCTGCTTCGATATAGCGGACTTCATCGGCGGTCTTCACCACACGCTGTTCGTAGAACGGGTCCCTTTTCGGATGCAGCTGATACCCCAAGGACTGGAACTTGACTGCATGGATGAAGGGAAAGTTCGCCGGAACCAGAACCTGCGTGATGCCGGCTTCCCGCAGGAGGATATGAACGACTTCAACCATACTTGGCTCAGCAATACCTTGCGTCTTGGCCCGCCCTTCCACCTCCGAATACGAGAGCACCCGATCGACAGACGACTGGCTCTTCGCCCGATCTATCTCAAGATCGCTCATCACCAGCATCCGCTCCCCCTTAATTTCCAAATAGATAAAGGGGTCCGGCGCAATAAATTTCGTCGCGTAATATAAATTGGCATCGGTCTCGCTGGCAGCGATAAAGACCGTGGCACGTTGAGATTGCGGATTGGATGAGGCCATAGTGGATGCAGGTCGGAATTTAGCACGGGGGGGGAGGTCGGTCAAGGCGCAGATGGAACCGGTTCAGGCGCTGGTATGTTGTCCTTGTCGACAGCTTTCTCCTCCTCGTCAGGCGTCATCAGATCGATCGGCAGCATAACCGTGTTCTTCAAAATGTCGAAGGCAAGTTGCGCCAGGCCCGTCACGCCGGTGGCGAACGACTTCATCGGCAGGTACGTCACCTCTGGATCCTCGATTGACCCTTTGACGGAGAACAGCGCAGTGGCAACGCCTTTGCGATCACCGGCAAAGATCCGCCCGAAGAGTGGAATCGTTTTCAGGAATTGCGAATAGGACCCGAACGGGCTGACGGCCCAGACCATGTCGATTTGATCCGTCGGCAGATCATAGTTGCCGGCAGCGGTAATCTTGACGATCGGACTATCGATGATCAGGTTCTCGGTCTCGAAGAGCCCATTCCGCATCACAACCTTTGCCGAAATCTTATTATAGGGCAACCCTTCTTTCTCCAAATCCACTTTTCCTTGAAGCACGGCCGGAAGATTCAAAATGCTGATGATTTTCCAGACCGCCCGTTCCTCCGATTTGAAGATGCGTCCGTTTTCAAGCAGGACATCCATCTTGCCGTTCAACGTGGGATATAGCCCGTGCGGGTTATTCCCCTGGCCGCGGATCGTCCCCGTCACTCGAGCTCCACCTGTGATTCCGCCTCCTTTCCCCCCCCTCGCCAACTTCAGCACATCTTCCACCAACAGGCCCGTCGCCCGAACCGAGAGCTCAGCGTCGGCTGGCTCTTTGCGCGGCAGTTGCACCACCATGCGGCCGGCGACTTCTCCATTGGTCGATTGGCCGGACAAACGATCCAGATCAAGCACACCGTCTTGAATCGTAATGCGGCCGGAGAGGCTTCCAAATTTGAGATGTTTATAATGGCCACGCGCCATCGATAAGGTTGCTTGGACCTTGCTGGTAGCTGCAAGAGTTTCCAGAAACTCTCGGATCGGCGACCGTTGGCCTTTCGGGATAAGGAGATCGAGATCCATTTGACTGGACTCGATCTTGGCGATAATCGAAGGTTTTGCCGCCCAGTTGCGGATCGCCGCTTCCAGCACGACGTCGCTGTCGAGCAGGCGAAACGATAACCGCTTGATCTCCGCGCCGTTTTTCACAAAGTGGACCCGCAGATACAAATCCTGGATTGGTCCCTCGACCCCCTTGGCGTTCATCAGACCGTTGGTCAACGCGAGCCACCCGGTGTTCCTCCAGGCTTTCCAATCTGGTCCCTTCCCCTTCATGTCGAGCGACAATTCGATATTCCCCGCCTCAAACCCTCCTTTGGCAATCCATTCCGGCACGCGAGACAATGACAGGGTGCCGGTCGAAAGCGCCGCATCGATTGAGAATCGTTCACCCAGTTGAATCTTGCCTTTGACCGGCAGTTTGATCGGCGGCACACTCAGCTCGAGCCGATCGAGCAAGACCCCGGAGGCCTGTGGAATCATGCCCTCGAATTCCACCGTCGCCTGGGCGCCGATTGGTTTTTCGACCTGACCGTGAATCGTCACTTTCGATTCAGACAGAACGACCTCACCCCGAATGTGCGGCGATACGGTCGGCCCGGTCAGCACCACAGCGCCGTTGACCAAGCCCTCGATCATCCCGGCTGGAATGGCTTGCGAGGGCAACAACTTGACCATATGATCCCCATCTCCCTTGACCCGAATCAGGAAATCTTGAAAGGTGGTGCCGCTGCCCCCCGTGATGCCTCCACTGATCTGCAAGGCCAGATCGCCAAAATGTCCCGTCACCTGATCGAACTGCGTCCCGCCATCCGACAGGACGAACCGGCCCTGCAGCCCCGTCAGTCTCTCGGGCAACGATGGATTGGTCAGACTGACACGCTGAACTGAAATCTCTCCCCCGGCAAAAGTGACGCCACCCGGCTGATTGAGTGAGCCGACCATCCGAAACCTGGGAGAGGCACTGCCTTCGACCTCCCGAGAAGCAGCCAACAGACGCGACAGCTGTTCCGACTTGACAGTCTTTGCAAGAAACT
>Ga0137370_10001349_pt1 | contig 10156 bp, 9 predicted proteins | sample SagtaG_11_FD_104920 | JGI IMG/M metagenome (GOLD analysis project Ga0137370, IMG submission 104920) | Vadose zone soil microbial communities from Sagehorn Ranch, Mendocino, California, USA - Sage1_R_20_16 metaG | ecosystem: Environmental > Terrestrial > Soil > Vadose zone | place: USA... | reverse complement strand
GAGGTAGGCGGTCGCTGTGTCCGGAGTCTCGAAGTACAGGACGGCGACGCTCGCCGGTAGCACCGCGCGCTCTGCCACGACGTCGACGCTGCGCGAGCAGCGGAACCCGGTGTGCGTGAGCCACACCCGCCGGTCCGGCAAAACCGCGCGGTACGCTGCGGTCGCGTTGTCCCGTGGCGTGTCGAAGGCTCCCCCCTTGATGACGTGGCCGGACTGGCCCCGCGCGTCACGGGCGGCCGCTGCGGTCCATTCCCACGCGTTGCCGATCAGGTCTACTGCACCGACCCACGATCTCCCGAGGCTGCTCGCGCCCGCCGGCGCGAAGCCGTCCCGCAGCGAGTCGGCATTGGCTCTGCCGGGATCCCACCGGTCGCCCCAGGGATACAGCAAGCCCCGTGGTCCGCGGGCGGCCGCCTCCCATTCGTCCTCGGTGGGCAGGCGGCCGCCGCGCTGCCGCCACGCGCAATAGGCCGCCGCCTCCGACCACAGTACGCCGGTCACCGGCCATGGATCCGGCGGCGGCTCGGTCCAGGGCGGAACGGCCCGGGTGGAGTCCCGAAACCGCCGGTACGCAGCCACGCTGACCTCGGTGGAGTCCATGAAAAACGAGTCGAGCTGGACGGTGGTCGAGTCGCGCCAGGGGGCACCCCCGCCTCCGACGGGATAGCGTCCCGCGGGGACGAGCACCATCCCGGGCGGCGGATGGATCCGCGATCCACGCCACACGATCCACGCGAGGATCGCCGCCCCGCACGCTGTCGCGATCCACCCGAGTTGCTTCACGGACAGGTGGCGCACTCGAGCGGGAACGACAATCGCGTCGACGAACGCCCGTGCCGTACGATGCCGGTCCGCGGGGGACTTCGCGAGCCCGCGCACCAACGCGCGCTCGATATGCACCGGCAGGCCCGGGCGCACCGTGCGGATCGGTCGCGGTAGGTCATTGATCACGCGTGCCGCGATCGCTTGCGCGCTGGGTCCGGTAAACGGCGGCTCGCCGGCGAGCATCTCGTACAAAACCGCCGCCAGGGAGTACACATCGCTGCGGGGGTCGATGCGCTTGTCGCCGCTCGCCTGTTCCGGGCTCATGTAGGCCGCGGTGCCTACTGCAATGCCGGCACCGGTCAGCGCCGCGTCCGAGCCGACCCGCTCCTCCATCAGTTTCGCGACCCCGAAGTCGCTCACCAGGGCATGACCGCGGGAGAGGAGGATGTTCTCCGGTTTCACGTCCCGGTGAATCACGCCGTTCTCGTGCGCGTACTGCAGCGCGTCGCCGACCTCGGCCGCAATGCGGACGGCGTCGACGAGCGGGAGCGGGCCGTGACGGCTGAGTCGCTGCCGCAGCGATTCGCCTTCCACGTATTCCATCACGTAGAACAGCAAGCCGTCGGCCTCGTCCGCTTCGAACAGGGGCACGATGTGCGGATGGGAGAGCTGGGCCGCGAGGAGGACCTCTCGCTGGAACCGGTCACTCCCGAGGTAAGCGCGCGTGGTGGGCGCCAGCAGCTTGATCGCCACCTGGCGCCCGAGCTTCACGTCGGTGCCGAGGTACACCGTCGCCATGCCGCCCCGGCCCAACTCGCGCACCAGGGTGTAGCGACCCGCGAGGGCACGGGCCAAGCGATCGAACAGTGGGTCGACGAACATGGCCGGCGGTCTTAGAGCAGGTACCGGCACTGCCCGAGAAGAATGGCGGGCGCCCCGACGACCAGCGTCAGGCCAGCCGTCAAAACCCGCACGCACCTGCTCACGGACTCGCCGCGGTGAAGGGCAACAGTGCCTGCCGCATCTCCATCGCGCGCTGCCACCGCTCGGCGCGCGACTTGGCGAGCGCCCGCCCTATCAGGGCGGCGAGCTCGCTGGGCACGTCGCGCCGCAAGCCGCGCAAGTCAGGCGGAGGGTGGTGCTGATGCATGTCGAGCACCGCCGCCGCGCTGGCCGACGAGAACGGCGGCCGGCCAGCCAGGCACTCGAACAGGACCACGCCGAGCGAGTAGAGGTCCGTGCGCCCATCCACGTCGGGGGCACCCTGCGCCTGCTCTGGACTCATGTATTCCTCGGTGCCGACCACGAACCCGCTCCGGGTCACGCGGTCGTCACCCGAGCTCGCGATCGCCCGGGCGATACCCAGGTCCACCAGGACGGCGCCTTGAGGAGGGGGCGCGAGCACGATGTTGTCCGGCTTGATGTCACGGTGGGCGATCCCGTGGGCGTGGGCGTGCTCCAGCGCGTCGAGCACGTCCGCGGCGATCGCGACCGCACGCGGTACCGGAAGACGCGTCTCTCGGCGCAACGTCTGGCGGAGCGTGTCGCCCGGGAGGTACGGCATGACGTACCAGAGGAGGTAGTCCGCTTCGCCGCTGTCCATCATCCGAGCGATGTGCGGGTGATTGAGCTGTGACGCGAAGCGGATTTCGCGCAAGAATCGGTCGGCGGCGACCGAGACAGCCAGTTCGGGGTGTAGCACCTTGATCGCCACCTCGGCGCCGCTCGAGTCCCGTGCGGCGAAGATGGACGCGTTACCGCCTCGACCCACCGCCGCAAGCACGGTGTAGCGGTCGCGTAGGGCCCTGCGGACCCGCTCGATGAGGTCGCGTCCCGGCATGGCGTACCGTCCCTCGGCGGGGCCGGGCAAGGCGCGCTCCGAAACGGGACGACTGCCGCACCCGACGCCCGCAGCTAACAATAGGGGCTGGGCCGGCGCACGCTAGATTGCCTCAGATGGCGAGCCTGGAAGCGGTCCGCGGGGATATCACGCGGCAGGCGCTGGACGCGATCGTCAACGCCGCAAACACCACCCTCTTGGGCGGGGGCGGCGTCGACGGCGCGATCCACCGCGCGGCGGGCACGGAGCTGCTGGAGGCATGCCGCCGGATCGGGGGTTGCCCGACGGGGGAGGCGCGGATCACCGCGGGGTACCGACTCCCGGCGAAGCACGTCATCCACACCGTCGGTCCCGTATGGAGCGGGGGGAAGCGCCGGGAGCCCGAACTGCTGCGCGGTTGCTACATCAGCTGTCTCAGGCTCGCGGCCGAACACGGTCTGACATCGGTCGCCTTCCCGTCCATCAGCACGGGAGCCTACCGCTATCCCATCGAGCAGGCGGCACGCATCGCGGTGAATACGGTGCGGGCGGAACTGCTGGACCCGACGTCGCTCGAGCTCGTGCGGTTCGTATGCTTCAGCGCGGCGGACCTGGAAGTGTATCAGCGGCTCCTAGACGGCTGAGCCCCGCTCGCGCTGCCGCGACGTACGGCGCGAGCTCGGTACTCGGACCCTCCGCACCCTGCCCCACCGCCGTCACAAACCGGTAGGTCGTGATGGCCGTGGCACGGTCCCCCGCGCGCTCGGCGTCGTTGGCCCGCTTGAGCAGCTTGTCGAGCGTCGCCGGCTCGCGATAGATCAGCGCCGGATCTCGCTGCACCTGGGATGCGAACTGGAAGAACCAGAGCGCGCCTCCCGCGGCGAGCACCAGGGCGGCGCCCAGGAGCAGGAGCGCCACGCGCCGCGCGCGCCCCGGCGGTGCTGGCACCCCGTCAGCTGGCATCCGCCAGCCGGGCGAGCGCTCCCGCCGTCGCCTCCGTGACCATCGCCATGAACCCGTAGTCGAGCGTCGCGCCCGTGTCGGTCGTCCGGTGGTAATGCGGATTACGGAGGAATGCAGTGTCCGTCAGCATGAGCGACGGGTAGCGGGCGTCCCAGAAAGATGCGTTGTCGGAGAGACGCGTGAGCGGGAGTAGCCAACCGCGCAGCCGCGTGGTGTAGGGAACGAGCGGCAGGTCCGGCGCCGAGGCCCGCGCCGCGGCGACGAACCCTGCGAGCAGCTCGCGGGAGCGGGTATCGCCCACCGCCGCCAGGAAGTCGCCCGTCTTGGGTACGTCGATTCCGAGAAATGGGGGAACGACCTGCGTGCCGGGCTTCTCGTCCCGGTAGCCGACCATCTCGAGGATCAACGCGCCCGCGAGCGCCTCGCGCCGCGCCCGCTTCTCCCGCGCCAAGGCGTGGCTCCCGACCCGGTAGCGGCCGGTCACCGTTTGCAGCTCCTCCAGGTCGAACCCGACGAACTCGACACGGGCCCGCGGCGTCCGGGAGGCGAGCAGGCGGGCGCACTCGAGCAGCGCGGCGACGCCGCTGGCGTTGTCGTCCGCGCCGGGCGTGTGGGCGGTCGAATCGAAATGCGCTCCGAGCAGGATCCCCGCCCGTCGCGCGTCGCTCCCGGGCAAATGGGCCACGACGTTGTGGTAGGTACGTCCCCGAAACGAGAACGGCGCGAGTTCGACAGCGAGACCGCGCCCGCGCAGCTCGTTCGCGATGTAGTCGCGGGCGGCCCGGTGGCGCTCGGGCGCAACGCTCGGGTGGCGAATGCCTTCCAGCGCGGCGACGTGATGCTCCAGTCGCTGCATGAGACCGGCGCGTTGACTGGCGGTTGAGGCGGCGTGGGGTTCGCGCGCGGGGTCCGGGCCCGGTACAGGCGCGGCTTGAGCCGGGGTTGATGGGTCCACGCTAGCGTGTCTCCTGCATGGTGACCGTCTGCACCGTCCTGCCTCCACCCGAGCGGCCCCGTCTCGATGCCGTGGGCGACGGCTGCTTTACAACGCTCCACACGAGCTCGTTCCGGGACGCACTGCGGGCGGCCCGGCGCAGGCGGGTGGACGCGCTCGTCCTGTCGGTCCACGCCTGCCGCGGCGACGAGCTCCCGGCGGTCGCCCGCTTCGTACGCGAGTTCCCCGCTATCCCCGCCGTTGCCCTCGTGTCGCGCCACGACCGCAACGCCACCGAGACGCTCCTCAAGCTCGGTGCCACCGGCGTCCGCTCAGCGGTGGACTGCACGGAGGCGGCGGGTTGGCGCCGGCTGCGGGACCTGGTCGGCCATCCGGCGTCGCCGGTCGCGGCCCGCATTCTCGCGCGCGTCATCCCCCCGCTCGCGGAGGGGACGGTAGACGTGCGCGCGTTCTTCGAGGCGGTCGCCCGACTCGCGCCGGTGCTCTCCACCGTGCGGCGGCTGGCGCGGCACCTCCGGATCTGCTCGAGCACACTCATGTCCCGCTTCTATCGGGCCGGCCTGCCGTCGCCGAAGACCTACCTCGCCGGCATGCGGCTCGTGCATGCGGCTTACCTGTTCTCCAACCCCGGGCTTTCGGTCGCCGACGTGGCGTACCGCCTCGACTACTCGTCCCCACAGAGCTTCGGGCGCCACCTGAAGGCGATGCTGGGTGTCACCGCGGGTGAGTTCCGCTGCCGCTTCCCCTTCGATGTGTCGCTCGAGCGCTACGTGGATCTCTTGATCACCCCGTACCGGGAAACCCTGCGCGCGTTCTGCCCACTCAACGCGGGATTGTGGGACCAAGGACCGAACGTGACTCGCGTTTCCCGGGCGGGGTAAACCCCGGGGCGCCGCCCCGGGGTCAGTCCGCCGCGGCGCGAGTGACGGGCGGCTCCCCGGTCTCCGGCCCGCGCTGCAGGACCGAGAAACGCGCGATGCTCCCGCGCAACCGCTCGGCCAGCTGCGCCAGCTGCTGGGAGGTGGCGGTCAGATCGCCCATCGAGGTGATTTCGGCCTGCGTGGCGCCCGCGGCGCCGTCGGCGCGTGCCGACGAGGCGCTCGAGATGGCCGCCACCTGCTCGAGCGACTGCGCCAGCTCGGCCAGGCGCTGCGCCTGGCCGCGGGACACCTCGGCCGTCGCGTTCACGAGGTCGCCCACCAGCTCGATCCCCTGATGCAGTTCCTGGAGGGCCGCGTCGGCTTCCGCGGCCACGGCGCCGATGTCGCGCACCTTCGTCTCACCCGACTGCATCGCGCGTCCCGCGGCATCGATTCCCGCGCGCAGGTCCGAGACCAGCTCGGCCACTTCGCGCGCCGATTTCCCCGCCTCCGCCGCCAGCGCCCGCACCTCGTCCGCGACCACCGCGAAGCCCTCGCCGTGCTCCTCCGCCCGCGCCGCCTCGATCGCGGCGTTGAGCGCGAGCAGGTGCGTCTGCCGCGCGATTCGGGCGATCGTCTGGGCGAATACCCCGATGCGCTCCGACATCCCCGACAACCCGGCCACGGTCGCGGCCGTGGTTCGGACCTCCTCGCCCACCGCGCGCAGCGTCTGGCTCGCGCGCGCCACCCGCTCCCGGCCCCGCTCCGCCGCGGCGACCAGACGCGCCGCGTCCGCCTGCATCAGCTCGGCGCGGACGCGCAGCGCTTCCGCCTGGTCGGCCGCCTTCGCGCTCTCGCCACGCGCCCCTTCCGCCATCTCGCGCTGCTGCCCGAGATCCGTCGCCAGGCGCTGGGCGGTATGCGTGACCGTCTCCGAGGTAGCATGGAGCTCCTCGGCCGAGGCCGCGAGCTGCTCCGCCAGCGCCGCCACTTCGTCGGCCTCGCGCTGCACCGTCGAGATCGTGCCCCCGATCTCCTCGATCATCCGATTGAAGCTCCGTTCCAGGAACCCGAGCTCGTCGGACTCGCCCGCCGGCGCGCGCACGGCCAGGTAGCCCCGCTCAGCCTCGCCCATCACGCTGCGGGCGTGGCGGATCCGCGCGATCAGGGTGGCCGGAATCCGCTTGAGCGCCATGGCCACCAGGATGAACACCAGCGTGTCGAGCCCGGCGTTCGTCAGGCTCGCCCCGGGCTCGTACAGCACGTTGTGCAGGAAGCTCGAGCCCAGGTAGGCGATCGCGGCGGTGAGCACCAGGAAATTGCCGACGGTATGCCCCTGGTCGAAGGCATAGGGCAGGACGGCGATGAAGAACGCGGCCACGAACCCGCCGCGCCCGAACCACACGACCAGGACCGCGACGAGGAGCACGTCGAAGAGGGACAAGGCGTACACCAGCCACCAGCGATACCAGCCGCGCTCGTGGATGAGGCCCAGGAGCTCGTTCACGAACGCCGCCCCGCCCGCCACCAGGACCATCGTGGTGGGCCGCGTCTTCACGGCGCCGAATCCCCACCCCACCAGCCCCAGGGCGAATCCGAACGCCACCATCACACGCCGCAGCCGATGCGTGCGCGAGATGGTCTCCAGATCCTTGAGCCGCTGCTCGAGGCCGGTGGCGTCGTCCTTCCAGCCGCGAATCTTGGACGCCAGCGAGGGCCTGGCGGCCGCACTCAGCGGCACGGTCACCTGCTCAGCCTTCTCTGTCGCGAGCTCACGCGCCGCCCCCTCTTTTTTCGGATTGTTGATCCTCCGTCAGCATCATACACGCGGCTCGGTCGGAAACAAGTCGCGCAGGCTCCGCTGTGCCGGAACGCTGCCGACCAGAGCCGATGCCCCGCAAAGTACGCGCGTGTCTCGTGGCGTATCAGCGTGGCCCGTTTTGAGCCAGCGCCTGCGACGAGCCAAACGCCATCCGGTGATCAAGTGTGGGAACGCGGGCGGGCATGACTCATGCTTGTGCGGAATGCGGCACTGAGTGGTCCATCTCGCTTTGGAGGCACTATGCGAACCTACGTTACCATGTCTGGTGTGATCGCGACCACGCTCGCGGTGGCCGCATGCACCGAGGGCATCGGCGCCCGCGGCAGGGCTCCGGTCAGCCTCGCGCTGTCGAGTGCCGGGGGCGCCACGGCTGCGGCCGCAGCCCAGGCCGGCGGATCCGAAACCTTCACCGACGGCAGCAACACGCTCGTGATCTCGAGCGTCGAGGTCGTCCTCCGTAAGGTGGAGCTCAAGCGGGCGGACGCGGCCGAGCCCACAGGCTGCGCCATGAGCACCTCCGGCATCACCGCGTCCGAAGACGGGGAGTGCGGAGAGCAGAACGACGAGCTGGAGGCCGGGCCGGTCCTGGTGGATCTGCCGCTCGGCGGCATCGAGCGCACCTTCACGGCGGACGTCCCGGCCGGAAGCTTCGACGCGCTCGAGTTTCAAATTCACAAACTGGGCAGCGACGGTGACGCCGCCGACCAGGACTTCCTCAAGGCGCATCCCGATTTCGCCGGGATCAGCATTCGGGTGAAAGGAACGTTCGACGGCGCCGACTTCACCTACACGAGCGATCTCGACGTCGAGCAGCGGTTGCAGTTCGAGCAGCCGGTGATCGTGGAAGCCGGGAAACCGGCGTCGGTGACCATCAAGCTCGCCTTGGACGGGTGGTTCCGGAACGGCGGCGGCACGTTGGTAGCCCCCGCGACGGCTGCCACGGGCGCCGAGAACGAGAACTTGGTGCGCGACAATATCGTCCGGTCGTTCCACGCTTTCCAGGACAACGACGAGGACGGGATGGACGACGGGCACGAGGGTCACGACGGCGGGCACTGACTCACCGGCGTGGAGCTCGGCAGGGGGAGGCGGCGCGTAGGATGCGCCGCCTTCTCGCTATCGTGGTCCTACGTGATGAGGGCGGCGATCTCCGCCGCAGCCGGTGCCGCGCCGAGCCCGCGGTACAGCGCGACTGCCCGCTCACGGGCGGCGCGCGCTCCGGCAGCATCACCGATCGCCTCCAGGGCGGCACCCAGATCTCGCTCGATCTCGGCGAGCGTGTGGGCGCTTCCCTGCCCCCGCGCCAGCGCCGCGGCCCGGGACAAGAGCGCGATGGCGCCGCGCAGATCACCACGCGCGCGCACACCCGCCTGGAGCCGCCACACCTCGGCGAGTCCCACGGGGTGTTGGAGGCGCTCGTAGGCGGCGGCGGCGAGCGCCAGCTCCGCAGCGGCGAGCTCGGTGTCCCCCTGAAGCAGATGCAGCTCCGCGCGTCCTGCGATCGCCTGGGCCCAGAGCGTCTCGTCTCGCACCTGCTGCTCGGCGAGTCGTACCGCCTCCTCGGCGGCGGCGAGGGCTCGGGTGTAGTCGCCCAGGTCGCGCCAGCTGATCCCAATGTTATGCTGCGTCTCGGCCATGCCGCGCACCAAGCCCGCCTGTTGGTAGGCCGCGAGAGCGAGCTGATAGCTCGCCAGCGCGGCCTGCGAGTCGCCCTGCAGGTTCGCGATGATGCCGAGGTTGTTGAGACACCGTGCCTGCGCGGCGTGGTCCTCGAGCAGGCGCGCGACCTCGAGTGCGGCCGCGAAGTGCGGCTCAGCCGCGTCTCCGTCGCCCCGCTCCAGCGCGATCGCCCCCTGATAGTTCCGTGCCCGCAGCTCGGCGTGTCGCTCGCCCCGCGCGCGCGCGATCGCCAGCGCGGCCAGCGCCCAGCGCTCCGCTTCCGCGTACGCGCCCAGACGGCCGTGCGCCTCGGCGGCGAGCAGCGCGTACACCGTCCGACGCTCGAGCGTGTCGGCTGGCAATGCCTCCAGCCGGCCCAGCAGGTCCCGGTGCCGGCCCCGCTCCGCGAGCGCGCGGAGCTCGAACAGCTGGGCCGACTCGTCGGCGGGTGAGATCACGATGCCGTTACCACGCGACGGCGTATTGCGAGAACGAGAACAGGTTGGCGTCGATTTCGTCCAGATCCTCGAACTTCACGGCGCCGACAACGTGGAACCACAGGGTGTCCGGAGGCTCGCGGCGCCACAGATCCAGACGCCCCTCGATGTCCGAGTCGGCCGCGTCGATGCGCCCGTCTTCGTTGAAGTCGTGGTTGGCGTACTGGTATTTGACTTTGAGGCGCGCCGGCTTGTCCGGGCTGAACTGGAGCCCGCTCGGCTCGAACTCGAACCAGAACTGCTTCGGATCGACCACGGTGACGGTGATGCGGATGGAATCGTTGGGCCCGAAGGCCGTGCCGTCCGGCTTCCGGAACAGCCCATCGCTCGCGACCTCGAACCGCAAGAACTCCGATCCCGTGTCTGCAGGCGTGCTGCCCTGGTAGAAGAGTCGCAGCTGCCGATCGACTCCCACCTTTGCCCAGAAGCTGTCGCGGGCCGCGAGCAGTGGCTTGTACGTAGAATCCTGCAGCACGAAGTTCAACTGGGCGCGAGGCGAGCCGCTCGAGGGGCCGCCCGTATCGCTGCACCCCAGCGCGAACGCCACCACAACAACCAGCGCCATTGTCAGTCGTCGCATTGTCAGACCTTCCGGGCTCGAGGTTCGCCCTAGGGAGGGCAAGGGCCGGGCCACTCTAAGTCGCTATCCATCAATACGATGGACATTACGAGCTGGGCCACGCCGCAGCACGTGGCTCAATTCGGGTCAGCATCCGTGTCACCCGCGCTCGCCCGCCCCTCGAGCAGCCGCTGCAGGCGAGAGCGGGAGATCCCCAACCGCCGCGCCGCTTCAGAGCGATTGCCGCCGGCCGCGTC
>Ga0137370_10001346_pt1 | contig 10174 bp, 8 predicted proteins | sample SagtaG_11_FD_104920 | JGI IMG/M metagenome (GOLD analysis project Ga0137370, IMG submission 104920) | Vadose zone soil microbial communities from Sagehorn Ranch, Mendocino, California, USA - Sage1_R_20_16 metaG | ecosystem: Environmental > Terrestrial > Soil > Vadose zone | place: USA... | reverse complement strand
GCGCGCCTCCACGAGCGGATGCTCGGGCGCGACCACCAGGCAGCGGGCGCCGAACAGCGTAGCGGGCCGCGAGGTGGACACGCTGGTCTTCTCGCCAGTGGGTGTCTCGAAGATCAGCTCCGCTCCCTCGCTGCGCCCGATCCAGTTGCGCTGCATCGCGACGGTGCTGGCCGACCAGTCGAGCCGCTCGAGATTCGTGAGCAGCCGCTCGGCGTAGCGCGAGATCGCGAAGAACCACTGCTCGAGGAACCGCTGCTCGACCTTCACGTCGGGGTGGCGCTCGCAGTAGCCGTTGATCACCTGCTCGTTGGCGAGCACCGTCTTGCAGGCAGGGCACCAGTTGACGGCCGCCTTCTTGCGAACCGCGAGCCCGGCCTTGAAGAGCTGGAGGAAGAGCCACTGCGTCCACTTGTAGTAGCGGGGATCCGTAGTGGACAGCTCGTGCCGCCAATCGAACATCCCGCCGAAACGCTTGAGCTGGCGGCGGAACGTCGCGATGTTCTGCGGAATGAGCCGCCCCGGATGCGCGCCGATGCTCAGCGCGTAGTTCTCCGAGTGGATCCCGAAGGCGTCGAACCCGATCGGCTCGAACACGGCGTGGCCCTGGAGCCGCTTGAAGCGTCCGTAGATGTCCGCGCCCGTGAAGGCGAACATGTTGCCGACGTGCAGCCCCTCGGCCGAGGGGTAGGGGAACATCATGAGGTTGTAGAACGGCCGCGACGGGTGGTCGAGGTCGGGCTCGTTGGTGTGGTCCTTGGCCCAGCGCTCCTGCCACTTCGTCTCGACCGCCGCGGGATCGTACGTCGGGATGTTCCCCATGAGTGCCTGAAGCTAAACGGCCTTGCTCCGGTGTGAAACCGTCCCTAGCTTCGCCTTCGACCCCTCATGGCGACGACGTCCCAACAACAACTGCGGTCGAGCTTCCTGTTCGTGGGAGTGGCGGGAGCGGTCACGCTCGCCGTCGGGATCGCGGTCGCCGGCAGCCAGAATGCGCGCGGCACCCTGGATCGCCTTGCCAACGCGCGCGGCCGCGAGGTGGCGACCCGGGTCGCGACGCTGGCCTCGACGTATATGCGCGAGCGGCGGCACGAAACCGAGGTGCTGGCGCGCTCACCAACGATCGTCGCGGCGGCCCGGCCGGCCCCGGGCGGCGATCGCGACCTCGCCGCCTACCTGCGAGACTATCCGCGGCGCTCTGACATCGCGGAGCTGCTCCTGACCGATAACCAGGGCGCCCCGCTGGCCGCCTCGTTCCGAGCCCCCGCCTCGCAGGCCGGCTATCGCGACGAAGCCTGGTGGATCGCCGCCATGCGGGACGGGACGTTCGAGGGATACGCACCAGGCGACTCGGGCGCCACGTCGCTCCAGTATGCCGTGGCCGTGCGCGCCCCGGGCGTGGGCCGGCCGGTCGGCGTGCTCCGCGCGGCGTTCCCGCTCGATCGGCTGGTGCAGCTGCTCGCGGCCTCCGATCTGGGCGACGGGGCCTACCTCGAGGTCGTGGACGACATGGGGAGGCTGATCGCCACGCCCAACCGCGCCCAGCTGCTCCAGCCGCTGCGCGATCAGGCGATTCCCCGCCAGGACCGCCCCTCTACGACGATCGTGAGCACGCCCCGGGGTTCCGAGCTGGTGGTCTCCGTCCCGGCGAACCTGGGGAAGTGGTGGGTGCTGTTCCGCCAGCCGACGAGCCGCGCGTACGCCGTGGCCCAGGCGACGCTGCGCACGATCTGGCTGGGCGCGGCGGCCCTGCTCGTCGTGGCGGTGCTGCTCGTGTGGCGCCTCGCCGCCTGGCTCAACGAGCGCATCACGGAGCCGGTGCGCGCGGCGGGTGCGGTGGCGAGTCGCGTCGCCGGAGGCGACCTCTCGGTGACGGTCGTGACCCAGCGCGGCGGGTCGAGCGAGGTCGGCGACCTGCTGTCGGCGGTCCACTCGATGGTGTACGCGCTGCGGCGGCTGGTGGGGGCGATCCGGACCGCGGCGGACGAGGCGGCCGCGATGGCGGCCCAGATCTCGGCGTCCACCCAAGAGATGAGCGCGTCCACGCAGGAGATGTCGGCGACGTGCCAGGATCTGTCGCGCCGCGCGGGGGAGCAGGCCCAGGTCGTCAGGGCGGCGGCGGACGATACCGCGAAGATTCTGCAGATCCTCACGATCCTCTCGGCAGGAGCCGAGGACTCCGTGCGCCGCAACACCAACCTCGCGACACTCGCCCGCCAGAACAAGGACATACTGGAGGACAGCACGGCGCAGCTCTCCAAGCTCGCGGACGAGGTCGCGCGCGGAGCGGAGGAAGCGGACGCGCTCGCGAAGGCTTCAGGAGAAATCCAGAAGTTCGTCACTCAGGCGAAGGCGGTGGCGACGCAGACCAACATGCTGGCCTTGAACGCCGCGATCGAAGCGGCGCGAGCGGGGCCACAGGGCCGCGGCTTCGCGATCGTGGCGGACGAGGTGCGGAAGCTCGCCTCGGTGGCCGCCGCCGCTGCTGGCGAGACGGCGGACATGGTGCGCGGCGTGCTGGGGCGCGTCCAGGCGACCCGCGAGCGGCTGATGGCCCTGGCGCGCGGCGGCGCGGCGGCGCGCGAGGCGGCCCAGACGGCGGCGCAGGGGCTCGCGACCATGGCGGCGGAAGCGTCGGCGAACGACGCCTGGAGCCGCGAGATCGCCAAGATGACCGGGGAGGTCCGTACGCTGCTCGAGGAGATCACGAGCCGGCTCGGGACCGTGGCGCAGGGGACGGAAGGGCTGCTCGCGTCCACGGAAGAGATCGCGGCCTCGAGCCAAGAGCAGAGCGCGTCCACTCAGGAGATCGCCGCTTCCGCCAACCAGCTCGCCGAGGCCGCGGACAAGCTCAGTGACGCGGTGAAGTCGTTCCGGCTGTTGGCGGATGCGACGGCGCCCGAGCCGCCGGCCCGCGAGGCGGCGGATTAGGCGGGCCCCAAAGGTCTAGAAGACCCGCGTGTATTTGATGCCCCTCGCGATCCCTTGATGCCAACAATCCGCCGGCCGGTCGCAAAACTGGTCCGTGCGCCCTTGCGTGACCCCGACCGCCGAGCGGATCATATGGGCATGGCCGCGCCGAATTATTTCACCGCCGACATGGTGCGGGTGCTCCCCGACGACGGCAACCGGTACGAGACCGTGCACGGGGAGCTGCTGGTGACGCCCGCCCCTCGCCTGGCGCACCAGTATGTCGTGACCGAGCTGGTGAGCCGTCTCCACGCGTACCTGAAGGCGCATCCAGTCGGCCAAGTGCTGACGTCGCCAGCGGACATCTCCTGGGCCCCCGATGTGCTCGTCCAGCCCGACGTTTTCGTCGCGGCGATGGAGGAGGCCCGCACGTGGGACTGGTTACGTGTGAGAACGCTCCTGCTCGCAATCGAGGTGCTGAGTCCTTCGACCCAGCGGCACGACCGCTTTGCCAAACGGCGAGTCTACCAGGAGTATCTAGTACGGTGTTATTGGATCGTGGACATCGAGAGCCGCGCAGTCGAGGTTTGGACGCCGGAGGCGACGTTTCCGGTGGTAGAGCGCGAGCGGCTGGTGTGGCATCCAATGCGAGCGACCGAGCCCCTCGTGATTCCCCTCGCCGAGGTTCTGCCCTCAGTCCCCGAGATTCGCGAGCCCCAGCTGTAAGAGGTCCGGTCCGGTAAGCGGCCGACGCGCAGCTCCCTCGAAGGGGACTCAGAATCCCGATAGTGTCGCTGCTGCAAGGACGATGAGCCCCACCTCCACGATCGTTAACGCTGCGGCCTGCGTTCCACCGAAACGCACTCCTGCATAGAGACCCCAGTCGGTCTGGAACGGGTGCTCTTGCACCGTCGAGCGACCCGTCGCCAGATCGTAGATCGATTCGCCGAACTGTGCTGACCGAATGCGTTCGACCTCAACGGTACCCCCGATCCAGTTGCCATGCGCGAGGCTGACGAGGCCGAAGAAACCAGGGGATTGGTGGCGGGCGGTATTGGTGGAGTCACCGATCAAGATGAGGCCGGCCGCAAGGTCGACAGTCGTCCTGCGACTGAACCAGTGCCGAAACCGGGGGCGAAGGGCGAAGCGCGTCCCGTCGCGATCAGCGCCCAGCGAGACCGAAACGCCTAGCGCGCTCGAGACACCATGGCGATGCAGGAAGCCGGCATCCCAGGTGACGTACCAGGCAGGCTCGGATGTGTAGCTCCCAAAGCGGTCTTCCGATAGCCGGAAGAGTATGTTGCTCTCGAAGAAGAATCCGCCGTGCGCATACGTCTTCTCGCGAGGGGCGCGCTCCTGATCCTGGGCCGAGACGAATCCGGGGCCAAGCCCCAGGACGGTGCAGACCAGCGCGACGGCTTTCATCGCACTCACTCCCCCAGATTCGCGAGTCTCACCTGTAACACATCCGGCAGCCGGCCGAGCGCCTTCAACACTCCCGACGGCAGCGCCTGATCGACCGTGATCGCGGCGAGCGCGTCACGCCCCGGTGCAGAGAGCCGGGCCTGGTGATAGCTCCCGATGTTGATCGCCGCCCCGCCGAGCAGCGTGCCGACGTTGCCGATCACACCCGGCACGTCGCGGTTCCGGATCACGAGCATCCAGCCCTCGGGCGCGACGTCCACGTGGTAGTCGTCGATGCGGATCACGCGGCCGTGGCTGTCGCCCACGAGCGCGCCCGCGACCTGCACCTTGCCTCCCGCCGTCTCGATCGCCACACCGACCGTGGTCTCGAACCCGGGCTCTGGGGGCGCGGTCTTGCGTGCGTGCTTGATGCCTCGTTCCTCGGCGAGCAGCATCGCGTTCACCAGGCTCACCTGCTCCACCCCCATCGCGGAGAGCAGGCCCTCGAGCGTGGCCAGCAGCACCGGGCGGGGCGCCGCGTCATCGTCCCCGCCGTAGGCGACCTCGATCGACGTCACGGGGCCGTCGCCGAGTGACAGCGCGAGGCGGCCCAGCCGGCGCGCGAGGTCCAGCAGGGCCCCTAGCCGCCGCAGCGCGTCGCCCGAGATGCCGGGGACGTTGATGGCGAACGAGAGATCGCCCAGGAGCAACGCGTCCCGGACGGCGCCGCACGTTTCGGTGCTGACGCGCTCCTGCGCCTCCGTCGTGGAAGCGGCGAGGTGCGGCGTGAGAATCGCCCGGTCCAGCGAGCGGAGCGGCGAATCGGCGGGGAGCGGCTCGACCGCGAACACGTCGATCGCGGCGCCCGCGATGCGTCCCGCCTTGATGGCCTCCGCCAGTGCCGCCTCGTCCACCAGCTCACCGCGCGCCGTGTTGACCAGTATGGCCGTAGGCTTCATCAGCTGCAGCCGCTCGGCGTTAATGAGCCGATGGGTCTGCTCGGTGTGCGCCATGTGGAGCGTCACCACATCCGCCTGGCGCAGCAGCTCCTCCAGGCCCACGAGCTTCACCTCGAGCTCCGCCGCCCGCTCCGGCGCGAGATACGGATCGTGCCCGAGCAGGTGCATCCCGAACGCCCGGGCGAGCTGCGCCACATGCCCGCCGATCCGCCCCAGGCCGACGATGCCGAGCGTCTTGCCGCGCAGCTCGGAGCCCTCGAACCGCTTGCGATCCCACTCGCCGCGGCGCATCGCTTCCGACGCCCAGGGGATGCGCCGCACCAGCGCCAGCAGCAACCCGATCGCGTGCTCCGCGGCGCTGACGGTGTTCGCGCCCGGCGCATTCATCACCGCGATGCCGAGCTTGGTGGCGGCGTGCACGTCGATGTTGTCCACGCCTGCGCCGGCGCGGGCGATCACCCGCAGATGCGGCGCGAGTGTCAGCAGGTCCGCCGTCACGCGCGTCTCGCTGCGCACGATGAGCGCGTGCGCGTCGGCGAGGGCCCGCTCGAGCACCTCCCGGGGCTTTCCGGCGACCAGGACCACGTCGATCTCCGGCGTCCCGTTCAGCTGCTTGAGCCCCGCCTCGGCGACCTTGTCCGCCACCACCACGCGAAAGGTCACGCCAGTGTGCGCTGAATCAGGTCAAGGAGGTCGCCTAGCCCCTCGACGGTGTGGTCACCCATGTGACCGATGCGGATGGTCGAGTCCTTGAGGGCCCCGTAGCCCGAGCCGATCGTCCATCCCTGCTGCTTCAGGGGCGCGACCACGTCCTGCGCCGTCTTGCCCTCGGGCACCTTGAGACACGACACCGTCCAGCTGCGCCGGCCGTCGGCGGGCAGGTACGCGATGCCTCCGCTCGCGCTCCACTCTTCCACGCGGCGGCGCATGGCATCGTGCCGCTGCCAGCGCGCCTCGACGCCGCCCTCGCGCTCGATCCGCCCGAGCTGAACCTCGAGCGCGTACAACAGCGAGATGGCGGGCGTATTGGTCGGCTGCGACTTGCGCGTGGCTTCTTCGAAGCTCACCAGGTCGAAGTACTGCCCCCGGCCGGGGAGCGTCTTGGCGCGCTGGCGCATGCGCTCGGAGGCGACCCCGAGCGCGAGCCCGGGCGGCAGGGCCAACGCCTTCTGCGACCCGGTGAACGTGAAGTCCAGTCCCCAGCGATCCGGCTCGACCGGCGACCCCGCGAGCGACGTGACCGCATCGACGAGCACGAGCACGTCGTCGAACTCGCGCACTACGCTTGCGAGCGCGGCGACGTCCTGCAACACGCCCGTGGACGTCTCGGAGTGCACGACGGTCACCGCGTCCACCGGAGTGCGTTTCAGCGCATCCCGCAGCATATCAGGCTCCACGGCGCAGCCGAGCGGCACGTCGAGGCGGATGCACTCCTTGCCGCACGCGCCCACCAGGCGCGCGAAGCGATCGCTGAACGCCCCGTTCACGAGCGACAACGCGCGGCGCCGCACGCCGTTCCGTACCGCCATCTCCATGAACCCCGTCGCGGACGCCGTGCCCACGAGCACCGGCTCCTTGGTGCGAGCCAGGCTGGCGAGGCGCGGGGCGATCCCTGCGAGCAGCTTTTCCATGGCGCCGGAGCGGTGGCCGATCATCGGCCGCTGCATGGCGGCCAGCACGTCGGGGTGAATGTCGGTGGGACCGGGTAAGAAGAACCGTCCGAATGCCGGCTCGCTCATGCGGTGGCAGGCGCCAGCTCGACGACCTCCTCGGCTTTCACGAGCCGCACCCCCTCCTCACCCCACTCCTTCAGGAGCAGCGCCGCCACATCCTTGTCGATCGGCTTCATCGCGTCGGTCACCGCGAACAGCCGCGTGCGGGGACGCCGTTCCAGCAGCCCCTCGATCGCGGCCTTGTCGCACACGTCCAGGGCCACGCCGTAGAGGATGATGTCCTGAGGATCGAGCACGTCCAGTACAGTCGTCACGTTGTCATTCGTGAAAACGTCGAAGCGGTGCTTGTGAAACAGGATGTCCCCGGCGTGGGACCGGACGCGCTCGGCGAGGGACGGCGCGTTCATCCGGGCGGGCTCGATTACGAGTGCGTCGCGGAGAGCAGTTTCCGGGATTTTCTTCTGTCCCGGCGTCCCGCGCATGCAGTGCGGCGGAAAGGTCGTCTTCCAGTCGGGGGTGTCGGAGATCTCCGCGTCCCCGGCGACGTGGTCGTCGGCGCTCGCGACGATGCGGATCCCGTGGGCGTGCGCATGATCCGTGAGTCGCTTCAAGGTAGGAATGATCGATTCGGCGTCCGGCACGTACAGCTTGCCGTCCGCTCGCATGAAGTCGTATTGCGTATCGACGTCCCAGAAGATGACTCGTGCCATGGAGCGGGAATCTAGAGGGTCCGGCCATGGCGGTGTAGTGTTGACACGCGTCCTGGTGAGGTCTAGCTTCCCGGTCACGATGATTCGCACGCCGATGCGTCACTGCTGTTGTTGTCGCCGCCACCCCCTGGGTTGGACGGACGCTATGGCGCGCTAAGCCTCTTCGCTTACTGAGCACTCCCAAGCCCGGCCACTCAAGCGTAGCCGGGCTTTTTATTTGAAAGGACATGTTTCCGCGACGGCACCATGACATCAGCCTCGCTCGCTCTGATTCTCATCACGCTCCTCGCGGCCGTCGTGAACGGCGCGCTCGGCTACGGCTTCTCGTCGATCACCGTGCCGGTCGCGCTGCTGTTTTACACGAATCGCGTCCTCAATCCCGCCCTCATATGGATCGAGGTCGCGCTCAACGCCTACGTGCTGTGGATCAACCGCGCCAGCGTCCCCCAGGTGTGGCGGCGGGTCTCCCCGATGATCCTCGGCCTCGCGCCCGGCGTCGTGCTGGGCACGTCGCTGGTGCACCGGGTGCACCCTGGCTGGCTCAAGCTCGCGACCTTCGCGGTCCTGCTGCCCCTGATCCTACTCCAGGCCGCGGGATTCCGGCGGCCGATCCGTGCGGAGCGGCGCGTGGGATTGGCGTTCGGGGGCGCCCTCGGTGTGCTCTACTCGGTCACGACGATCTCCGGACCGCCGCTCGCCGTGATGCTCTCCAATCAGGGGTTCACGAAGCGCGACTTCCGCGCCGGGCTCGGCCTGGTGCGGCTCGCGGAATCGACGTTCACCGCCACGGCGTACTACGTGGCGGGCATGTTCTCGGTCGAGAGCGCGAGTCTGGTTCCCTACATCCTTCCGAGCCTGGTCTTGGGGATCCCGCTCGGAGCCGTGATCATTCGCCACGTGCGCCCCGAGACGTTCCGGCGTATCTGCATGAGCTTCGACGCCTGGGTGGTGGGGTACGGGATTTCAACGCTGCTGCAGCAGTTACATCTGATCGATGGAGGGGCGGCGTTTTCCGTGCTGGCTGGGGTGGGCCTGCTGGACCTCTACCTGCTGTACCGGTTCTTCCACATCCAGCCGCCTCAGGCGATCGCTGCCGCCGAGGCGGCGGCGAGCGGCTAGAGCTTCAGGACGACCGCGACCTCGTCGCAACAGTTCTGGCGGGGGCAGCGGGCGCAGTCGGCCCAGACCTTGAGCGGGAAGTGCTCTTTCTCGGAAGCCTCGAAGCCAAGCTTGAGGAAGAACGCGGGCTTACGCGTCAGCGCCAGCACCTCGACGAGCCCGGCGGCGCGCGCCTCGGCGACGATCGCCTCCATCAACGCGCGCCCCACGCCCCCACCCTGGTAATCCGAGCGCACCGCGAGGCCCGCGATCTCGGACAGCTGGCGCGAGTAGATCTTGAGCGACGCGCACCCGATGATCGCGCCGTCCTCCCCCAACGCGACCACGTACTCCTTGATGTGCCGGCACAGGTCGTAGTTGTTCCGGGGCAACAGGTCGCCCGTGGCGACGTACGGCGCCATCAGGGTCTCGAGCTGCGGCACATCCGAGAGCGTCGCGGGGCGCACCGCCGGCTTCGGAGCCGGCCGGACCACGTGGAGCGACACCGCGCTCACGCGAGCACCTCCTCGAGGATGGCGACCCCGCGCTCCAGCTCCTCGCGCGTCACGACGAGCGGCGGGATCAGTCGCAATACCCGCGGACCCGCGGTCGCGACCAGCAGACCCCGCTCGCGCGCCAGACCGACGAACGGCGCTGCGGGCTCGGTCAGCTCGATCCCCCACATCAGCCCGCGCCCGCGCACGCTGCGCACGCGGCGGGAGGGAAGCGCTGCGAGGCGCGCACCCAGCCACTCACCGTTGCGGCGCACGGACGCCAGCAGCTCCGGCGCCGCGAGCGCGCGCACGACCTCGAGCGCCACGCTCGCGACCAGGGGGCCGCCCCCGAACGTGGTGGCGTGATCGCCCGGCGCGAGCGCCGCGCCGATCGCTTCCTTCAGCAGGACCGCGCCCATGGGGAGCCCGCCGGCCAGCGGCTTCGCGATCGTCAGCATGTCGGGGACGACGCCCGCCTGCTCGTACGCGAAGAAGGTGCCGGTGCGGCCCAGGCCGCATTGGACCTCGTCGAAGATCAAGGCGGCGCGGCGCGCGTCGCACAGCTCGCGCAGCCATGCCAACCAGGTGGAATCCACAGGGTGTACCCCGCCCTCGCCCTGCACCGGCTCGATGATCACGGCCGCCGTGGCGCCGGTGATCGCCCGCTCCGTCGCGGCGCGGTCGCCGAGGGGCACGATCGCGATCTCGGGCACGAGCGGCTCGAACGGCTGGCGGTATTCCGGCCGGTCGGTCGCGGCGAGCGACGCGAACAGGCGCCCGTGAAAACCTCCCGAGAACGCCACGATCCCGGGCTTCCCGGCCCACTTGCGGGCGAACTTGAAGGCGGCCTCGTTCGCCTCCGCTCCTGAGTTGCAGAAGAAGACCTGATCGGCGAAGCCCCGGTTGACCAGCTCTTCGGCGAGCCGCTC
>Ga0137370_10001337_pt1 | contig 10200 bp, 7 predicted proteins | sample SagtaG_11_FD_104920 | JGI IMG/M metagenome (GOLD analysis project Ga0137370, IMG submission 104920) | Vadose zone soil microbial communities from Sagehorn Ranch, Mendocino, California, USA - Sage1_R_20_16 metaG | ecosystem: Environmental > Terrestrial > Soil > Vadose zone | place: USA... | reverse complement strand
CAAGATCACAATGTCCGCGTTTGAAGGCACGCCACTGGACATCGCGCTGCGCGATTGCGGGATTGATGCTTTTGCCATCGTTGGTATTGCCATGGAAATCGGCATTGAACCCACAGTTCGGCATGGCGCCGACCTGGGGTACATTCCGGTGGTTGTAAAGGATGCCTGTGGTTTTGGCCACCGCGATGCGGCAGCACGTTCAATCGCCAGCCTCGAATTCGCGGGTGACGCTTTGCTTACAAATGTGGACGCAATCTGTGCTCAACTTCGGCGCGTACACTCGCAGCAGGCAGTCGTCAGGGCATGATCTTGCAGCCTGATCCAGTCATGCATTAACCGAGCGCGGGGAGGTCGTGAAGTAGCACCAACTCCCATCCGATTGGCCGACTACATGACCGAGAAGATTCTCGCAGCCGTGGTGGTCTTGCTGGCGACCGCCGCCCCTGTCGCGCAGGACACAAGTTCCAATGCACGACCCCGCGCCTCTGATTTGGGGCTGAGAGTTGGCATCCTGCCCACCGGCCCGCTGGATGCGATCACCGATGTTGCTGGCGTTGAGGTCGGGCAGACGACCATCACCCGTGGCGATGACGTGCGCACTGGCGTGACAGCCGTCCTGCCTCATCCCTGCAATCTGTTCCGCGAAAAGGTGCCGGGCGCGGTTTTCGTTGGCAACGCCTTCGGCAAGCTGGCTGGTTCGACCCAAGTGAATGAACTTGGCGAGATCAAGACCCCCATCCTGCTCACATCCGATCGCGCTCATCGCATCGGCGGCAGTGTCACCGCGGAATGCCCGCTTGCCTGAGACCATCTCGTAGAGAATCGCGCCCACACTGAAGAGATCAGAGCGGGTGTCCGCAGGCTTGCCGCGAACCTGCTCGGGCGACATGTATGCGACCGCTCCCAACACGACTCCGGCGCCGATTTGCGAGGCGACGGTTGGAGCATCGACACTGGCGAAATCGCCTTCGGGGCGCCTGAGCTTTGCCACACCGAAGTCGTTTTCGATGCGCCCGTCGCTGGTAAGAAAAATGTTTTCCGGCTTGAGGTCGCGGTGGAGGACGCCTTTATCATGTGCTGCAACCAGCCCTCCGAACAATTTGGAGCGCGTAATCTGTCGCTCTGCGGGCGGGCACCGGACGAGACTGAATCCGCTGGCGAAGCGTCTCACCTTTCAGAAGTTCCGTCACTAAGTAAGGTGAGTCCTGGTAGGGCCCTGTTTACAACAATTACCAGCAGCCCAGTTGTCCGGAAGCCGGTTATCGTTCTGCCTGAGGGCGGTAGGGACCGTCGCTGGTTCACTTTCATCTCGAAGCCATCAAGGCAACGGAGCCTCAACCTCTTCCAGCATCCAGTGATCAGGCGAGTCTAGATGGCAGTCGTAACCGTAGAATCGGCCATGGAAAACGTGTTGGAAGAGGCAGGCGCGTTGCCCCGACATTGCCGGATTGCCCTCAACCGGCTGAAAGTCACCATCCGGACTGTCGCAGAAGAAGACCTTGACCTGCCACTCACCCTCGGGATTGTCGGTGTAGCGGTGCGGATAGATTTCTGCAGCGAGATAGTAAATTCCGGTGCGTTTGCCTTCGGCGTTCTTTGCCTTCTTCAGATAGAGCAACGTAGGAGCTGCCACCGTGGTACCCGATTTCAGCAGCACCTTTTCGGGTGCCTTATCCAGGTCCAGGACAGAGCCAGCGCTCTTACTGATGATCTCGAAATGGTCACGGTCGTTGCCTCGATAAAACGTGAGATAGAAACGCTCGGAGCGGGGATCGCGAAACAGATTCGGGTTCTGGTTGCGCTGGTTAGGGACGCCGTGTACCAGCACCTTTTCCTCATTAATATGAAACCCGTCGCGCGAACTCGCCAGAACGATGTGGCTGCTCGGTGTGTCGTAATCCCGCGTGATCGCGAAGTACAAAAGACCTTTATCCTTGGGATTCGCTTTGGCCAGGACCGAGGGCCAGCGCGCGTTGGTCCATAGCGGATTCTGTTCGTACTTCGTCCAATTCAACAGATCGTTACTGCGCGCCAGTCCGATGCCCCGGCCCTCGTTCAAGCCATACCAGCCCCAATAGCGATAACCACCACGTTTCATCTCCAGCACCGACATGGTGTGCGGGAATTCGTTGCCTTCCCAGGATTGTGCGGTGGGCAGAACGTGCCGCGGGGTAGATAGTTTTAGATAGGGAATAGTTTTTGTTTCTTTCTTTCCCGATTCCTTCTGGCACCAGGCACAAACCGTGGCCAGCGTGACAATCGCAATCAATGCGCTTCGGCGCATACAGACATGTATTTCCCCCTCAGAACTCTAGGTCGTAGGTTGGACTGCTGCAGCTTTCCTGAGACTCACGGTTGCATTGGTAATGATAGGCTTTGCCCAGAAGCCGACGCTCAGAACGCATCCGAAGGTCAGGTAAAGGAATGCAACTCCTGCGCGAAGGCCGAAGTAATCTCCGATCCGGCCAATGGTCACGGGCACTACTGCGCCGCCCATAATTCCGGTGCTCAGGATTCCTGCAAACGAGCCGTGATGTTCGGAAACAGAGTTGAGCGCCAGCGAGACCAGGATGGGCCACATCACCGAAGCAAAGAGTCCAATCGCGGGAAAGGCAATTACCGACACGTTCGCTGGCCCAAATAGTGCGGCGCTCAGACAGAGTAGCGCCCCAATGCAGGTGCCGATCAAAACGTGCCGGCTGTCGAAAATCTTCAACAACCCCATCCCGGTCAAGCAACCTGCGGTCAATAGTCCCCAGAACCACGAGACCGCGCTTGCGCCCGTGGTGTGCGGATCGTAGCCGTGATAGGTCGAGAGGAATTTCGAAATCCAGTCCGCGGTCCCCTGCTCCGAGCCGACGTAAGCGAACACGCACCCGAAAAACGCCCAGACCATCGGCCTGCGAAACAGGCTGCCGTACATTTCCCACGATCCGGCCGATTCGTCTGCTGTGCGCTCAATGCGGGGGAACCTGCTGAAAAACAGGACGGTGATCATCAGCAGCGTGAACAGTGCGAAGATCCAGTACATCGAAGCCCACGGTAGAGCTGGCGGCGTGAGCTTGCCAAGAACTTTCAGCACGAGGTTCTGGTCCGTCGCGCGGCCAAGATTCAAGACTAGGTACGAATAAATATATGGACTCATGAAAGAAGCGATTCCAAAAATCAGTTGAGCGAACGCGGAATTGAACGCGAAGTGCTCTTCCCCACCTGCCACCCGTAACAGCGGATTGATTGCGGTTTGCAGGGTGGCCATTCCCGACCCCATTACGAAAAGGGAAATCACCGCGACGCGATAGCTGGGGTGCACCGCGAAACTGAGTGATCCCGCGGTTCCCGCGAGGAAGGCCGCAATCATCACCGGTTTTTCCCCGAAGCGCTCCACCAGGAACCCGGCAGGAATCGACATCACTCCGTACGCAATAAAGAAGGAGAACGGCAACAAAGCGGCGGCGGCCAGGCTTACCTTGAAGCTGGTGATGATGTCGGGCACGATCGGCCCGAGAATGTTGGTCAGCAGCGACATCACGAAGAATGTCAGGAAGACGATGCTGACCATGTACCGGTTTCGTGACATAGACTGTGACATCTTCTGTGCTATTCCGTGATAGTCACTTTGGTTGCCAACTCGAATCGGCCCGGTTCCCGCCCTGCTTGCGCCGCCAGCGCGAGCGTGATCATCTGCACGGGAAGGATTTCGAGGATCGGCTGAATGCACCGGGGTGCAGCGGGCAAGCTGCAGGGCGCGAACGCCGCATCTTCACTCACTAACTCGGTTCTTCCCTGCTGCTCGCGAATGTCGTCCAGCAGGCGCAGGTTCAAATCGCGGGTCCTGCTGTCTCCGGAAAAAACCAGCACAAACGTTTCTTCGCTCAGCATCTCGAAAGGGCCGTGGCGAAAGGCCGCGCTGCTCATGCCTTCCGCATGGAAACGGTCGGACTCTTTCACGATGAGGGCGCCGGTGCCTACGGCAGCCAGGGACGATCCTCTTCCTACCAGGAAGAGGTGGCGAATTCCTTTGAGCAACTGGGCAAGACTCTGGACATGATTTTTCAAATCCGCCAGGTAGGGCTGAACCGCGGGAGCCGCCTGTTTCAGTTCCTGGCGCGTGCGGCGCAAGTCACGCCCACAGAGAACGTCGCCCAGCCACTTCAAGGCCATAAGCGCGGTCAGGTAAGTCTTGCATGACACCGAGAACTCCTTGCCCGCTTGCGTTAGGATTGTCGCGTCCGCTTGCGCTGCCAGTGGGCTATCCGGCGTGTTGGTAATCGCAATCACCGACGACTTGCCACGATTGATTTCGAGAAGCCGGACCGCCTCCGCGCTCTGTCCTGACTGCGAGACCACCACGATCAGGGTCTTCGGATCGAACAACCGGCTCTGGTAGTGAACCAGCTCGGAGGTCTCGACCATCATCGCCGTCAACCCGTGATTGATCAGTTCCAGGTGCAAGGGATGAAGAGCATGGAACGACGAGCCCATGCCGGTCAGGACTACAGTCTTGAACGTTCCTTTCTCGAGACGTGCAGCCAGTTCACGAGATTTCTTCAGTTCTTCCAAACCGGCCAACGTGTCCTCCAGCGCTTGGGGTTGATTGAGGATGTCCCGAAGATATTTGCCTTCGATTACGGAAAACTCAGATAGCACGGTGTCCTCCAGCGGGACCGAACCGGTAGTACCACACTCTAGCCGCGCCGATGAGATTCGTGTCCTCACCAAGGGAAGCCAGGGGCAACTCTGTCTTGTCGTGGGGAACAAAGCGGCAGCTGCCGGCGATGACCCTGCGGATCTCATCCAGAAAGAGGTCGGCACTTTTCATAACACTACCACCCAGCACAATTGCGTCGGGGACGAACATGGTGACCAGGTTGGCCAGACCCAAGCCAAGATAGTGCGCTTCACGTTTCACAGCGCGCTGCGCCCACTCGTCGCCGTTGCGCGCCAGTTCGCAGATTCGCTTGGCGGTCAGCTCTGCTCGATGCGGATAGTCCGGGGGCGTATTAGTTTCCAGCCAGCTGACCATAGCCGGACCCGCCGCCAGTGATTCCCAGCACCCCCGGAAACCGCACGAGCAAAGCGGACCGGAAGCATCGATCACGTGGTGGCCAATTTCGGGATGCGCCTGGTCCACACCTCGATAGACATGTCCCTCGAGAATAATGCCCGCACCAATGCCGGTACCTACCGTCACGTAAATCAGCCGCGACTTATTCCTTCCCGATCCCCAGCCGGCTTCACCCAAAGCGGCGGCATCGGCATCATTCTCCATTGCGACGGGCACGCCGAATATCTTCTCCAAATCCTTGGCTGGATTTTGCCCCCGCCAATGGGGAAAGAAGTTCACGTCACCGATTTCGCCGGTGAATGGATACACCGGCCCCGTCGACCCGATTCCAATGCCTTGGAGGTTGGCTCCAGTACTGGCCATGGCTGCTCTCAGCATGGTCGCCGTGCGATCGAGTGCACTCTCGTAGGGGCCGTCCGCCTGTGTCGCTGATTCGAAACGGGACAATAGCTTGCCTTCGGGATCCACGATCCCTACCGCAACCTTCGTCCCTCCTATATCGACCGCGCCGACCATGCGTCTCCGAAATCCGGCTCCTTATGCTTACTTCCACTCCACAATCGCGCCCTCGTAAGAACCGAGTTCCATCTTCCAGCTCGAACCCTCGATTTGCATTGGCTTCACCCCTTCAGGCGCGATTCTGCTGACGGAATGCGCACCCGAAGTAGTGAATACCGTTACTTTCTGCGGCTCTGCGCTATGATTGACCAGCACGACGTAGCCGCGGTGATCGCCGTTCAGCGCCGACACCTCCACAGAGGGTTGGTCGGTACGGAAAGCTGGCTTGAGCCCGACCCAGTCACCGAAAGCTTTGTAGATCCGGTGCGTTTTTTCGGGCTGATCAAAGACTGAGGGCACATTCGCCAGGTAGTGCTCGAGAGGATAGGCACTCAGCAGACTCTTCCCGCGGCCTAATGTATTTGCGACCAGCGCGGGACGGTTGTTCTGATCCACCGCAATGACCTTCCCGGTAGTTACTTCCAAAAGCGTCCCCCACGACTCGATTGTCTGCGTAGGCACGCTGTAGTGGAAAGTGTCGCCGGGCTTCAAGTCACCAAAAGGCGCTACGATCTTCAGCGTGACTTCGGAACTCGGCGCACGATCAACGAGGCGTACACCGAATAGGGAAGCCATGTCAGGAATTGAGCCATCGGAGGCCACTGACGCATACAGAAACCCACCATTTTCCACGTATTGCTTTACCTTCTCGTAAAAGTCGGAGTGCACATGCGCCAGGAACGGATCAGCTGTGCTGGTTATGGGGGAAGGCATGAACAGCATGGGGCGCTTCGCCCAATCAGCATACTCGCGTGGGAAATCCGCCTTCAGGCTGGCACGGCGCGCCAGTATAAAAGAAGTAAGCGCAGAACTCATCAGCCACTGATTCGCGCGGCTTACATCCGGTTGTGGACGTCCGGGCATAGCATCGCCGTCGGAAGTAGAGACGTAAGGAGTAACTTCCGGACCGGTCAGGCCGAAATGAGAAAAGTCACCGTGCGCTTTTGCCCACTCGTCGGGAATCACGATACCAATGTCGGCGGGCGCCGGAGCAATGCCGGTGAGATCAAGCTGACCGACTACCTGGGAGAATTTCTTAAATTCTCTGGCTAGGGGCTTGTCCTGTCGATCCCAGCTCGTCATGCCCCAACCTGTCTCCTGAGGAGTGCGCAGATACGGCACCTTGTGGAACTGCTCTGGCGAGGCATCCGTATAGCACCAGAGATCCACTCCGATGCTGCCCGCGCCAATGCCGGAATATATCTGGGCACGATCGTAGGAGGCAATCCGCTCGGGCGAGAACTGTGCGGTGGAGGCACCCATCTCGTGAATCATCACCGGGCGACCGGCGCCCTGCGAGAGTGTGATCTCAAAGGCCGCTCCATACGTACCACGCGCGGAAAGCAGTGCGTCCGGAAACAGGTCAGGAGCATAGAGCGTGAAGGGGTGGACGCTCAAAAAATCGACAAACTTGGCTATGTTGTCCGCGCGAAATGGCCCGTGTGTAATTTCTTCGCCGCTGGTTCCGACGACTACAGGGTGAAGTTTGTCGTACTCCCGGACGCCATCGACGATCAGGCGAGTCCAGTTGACGGCCATGGCATCGGTGGTCATGCGACCGACGATCCAAAAGGGTGGCTCGTCGGTAAGGTCCCACCCAATAATTGCACTCTCGTTCGCGTAGTGGCGACCGAACTCGGCGGCAAGATTGGTTTCCAGGCGTAACATCTCCGGATCCGCATGGGGATGGCGTCCATGTCGCCAGGGCACGTCCCAATAGGCTTCGCCAACCTCACCGCCGATAAACAAACTTGGATGGAGATAGATCTGGTACTTATGAGCGAGCGATACCAAATAATCGAGCTGCTGAAACGCGACCGGATTGTAATCGCCGGGCCGCGGCTCGAACCAAGCCCACATCACGTCCAAGCGCACAATGCTATAGCCGAGCTCATGCATCTTCGCGAAATCGGCTTCAATATCCTTGGGATCCCACTGCACCGGCCACTGCATCGCAGTTTTGGCCGGAACCCAATGTGCGCCCATGGGAATAAATCGCTTCCCATCGCGTGTGAAATAGGCGCCGTCGAGATGAACCTCTGGCAAACGTACGCCGTTCGACTGGGTTGTGTTCTGCGCTGCTTTACCGCTTTGCTTTGCTGCGGTTTGCGCCGCAAATGAGCTTATCAATCCAACTGAGAACAAGATGGCTGCTGCTGTGAACCGCGCGAGCGGTTTGTGCCGCATTACTCTCTCCTTAGGCTTTGATAGCGCTTAGAACGACAACTTCAGTGCCAACTGAAGCTGGCGCGGAGCATGCATCGTGCTCGAAATCGAACCCAGTTGCGTCGACGGCAGCATACGGCAAAAGGCGCCACAACGATTTCTGGAGCTACGCAAAGCAAACACCCTTTCCGAAGTAGGCGTCTTAGCTAAACTCCGAACCAAAGATCCCAAACTGGGAAGCTGAGACATCAACCGGAGAGAATGTTGCATTATGTCAAAGTCGGGAAGCCGCCGAGGATTGTCGCTCGCTCAGACCTCAAGTCACTCGCCCATGTCTGTTTCGCATGTCCGTTTCGGCAGAGAACGACGTTCTCCTCATAGCTTGCTCCGGCTACCTCACAGGAGTCGAATTTGAGGCTACCGAATGAAAAAGGGTTACACCCCTTTTTGAGAGCACCGTTTTCAATGTTTTGATTTCTTGCGATGGGCCCATCCAACCAAACTAGCCACCCCGTGGCGAAAAGCTTAAACTCGGGTTCGAAGGTGGAATGCCCTGTTCCCATCGTGTCCCCTCCCTCATCGCACCGTGACATGCGCCATGTACCACACTGCGAATCCGAGAATCACCAGCACAATCAGAACTAAGCGGAAGTAGCGCCAACTTGTCCAGATTCCCGCCCTGACCCTGGCGAGATCGTCTTTGTCCCTGCCTTTCACGGGGCACCCGATGTGAAGTAGATGGTAGCACCGCACTCTCTCACATGAACGGTCAGGAATCAGCCAAAACTTAGGCACGAAAATTCTTTTCTTGACACTGCGTGACGGTTCTTGGCCCCATCAACTTCTTCGCTGGAAATCGATTTAAATTCGTTCAGGCTCCCTACGGGTCGCCCTATCCCACTTCTCTAATAGCTCGTGAAATATTGCCCTTGGTCCCCCGCGCTGATCAGCAGGCCGGCCGAGCCGAGGAATCTCAGGATGCGGCTGTCAACGGCAACCGCTTGTGATCCGACCAGAATTTTCAGGTAATCGACGGCCTCCGGGCCCCAATACGGTAACTCCATTCAATGGCAATTTGCGGTCAACAACTCTAAACCTTTCAGAATCATTCGGTTTCTTTCCTGGTATCTTCGTCCACCGCCTGGTCCACGGCTTCAGACTCGCTGGTCTGTCGCTGATAGAGTTTCTCGAAGTCGGCGAGAGCGCGTTCTGACTTCTCTTTTTCTCCGAGCCTGGCATACACACGAACTAACTGGTAATACGCTGCACTGAGAGATGGATCGTGTTCCACAGCCTGGCTGAGTTCCTCGGCTGCTTCCTTGAATTGCTTGGTGGATGCGAGGAGTTTTCCAAATTCGTAGTGCGATAGCGCATAATCTGGCTTGAGTTGGATGGCCTTCCTGAAGGAGTCTTCAGCTTTGCCGGATTCATTCGTGCGCGCGAGAAGAATGCCAAGATGGCAGTGGAAGCGGGCATTGTTTGGCTGTAGAGTAATTGCGCGACGAAGGCATCGCTCCGCGTCACCGGTCTTGCCAAGATTCGCTAACGCTATGGCTTCCAGGAACAACGCTCTTGCAGAATTCGGATTGAGTTCGACTGCGCGCGCAAGACTCTGTGCTGACTCGTCGTAGAGCCGGGTGAAGTAATAACTCACACCGGCAAGATAGTAAGGTTCATCCCAGTTGGGCGCCAGAGTAGTTGCTTTCTTCGCCATCTCGAGGGCTGCATCCTGCTGCCCCGCGCGTTGCAGCAGGCGAGTACGCAGCGCCAAGATTTGAGGGTTATCTGGCGCCAGAGTCAGCGCTTGTTCGGATTCCTGGTCTGCCTCCGGAAAGCGGTGAGACAGGTAATACGCGCTTGCGCGCAAATAGTGATCTTCGGGTGTTTTCGCTTCTCTGATTGTGCTCAGTACTTGTTCCGGCTGGTTGGATTGCAGGTAAGCTGCGGCTAGCTGGCGACGGATCTCCGCGTCGTCAGGGCGAATAAAACAAGCCTTGTCCAAGTAAACTGCTGCCTCTCTGGGCTGAGCATTCTTAAGAAATAGCTGGCCAATCGCAGCGTTCCACTGGAAATCCGATTCCAGAACTTTCGCTGCCGCTTCTGCGTCCGCGTGTGCTTCCGAAACTCGTCCCGCCTCGATCTCCGCGCGGACGATATTAAAATCGACATCCGGCCGCGGCTTCAGTGCTCTTGCACGACGTAACTGTGTCAGTGCCGCGGAAGGATCGCCAAGCTCTAAAAGCACGATGCCGAGGTCATAAGCGGCGTCTGCTTGTCGCGCGTCCAAACTCACTGCTTGCTCAAGTTCTGCGCGCGCGTCCTGAAAATTACGTTCCCGCAAGTAGGCCAAAGCCAGGTTGTAGTGACCCGCGTAGGAACGAGGCTGCAGCTTAAGCGCTCGTTTGTAATGT
>Ga0137370_10001325_pt1 | contig 10254 bp, 9 predicted proteins | sample SagtaG_11_FD_104920 | JGI IMG/M metagenome (GOLD analysis project Ga0137370, IMG submission 104920) | Vadose zone soil microbial communities from Sagehorn Ranch, Mendocino, California, USA - Sage1_R_20_16 metaG | ecosystem: Environmental > Terrestrial > Soil > Vadose zone | place: USA... | reverse complement strand
GCGCCGGTCCTCATCTTCTCCGGCGGCTCGAGCGACCCAGCATCGGTCGCCTCCGCCGAGCTCATGAAACGGACGGCCGTTGCGGCCGGTGTGCCGGCAAACGCGATCGTTGTAGAGGGTTCCTCGGCGACGACCGAGGAGAACGCCCAGCGCGTCGCCGAGCTCATGAAGACCGCCGGCCTTCGGTCGGCGATCCTCGTGACCAGTCCTTATCACCAGCGGCGGGCCGCTCTGTTGTTCGAGCGCGAGTTCGACCGCGCCGGATTGTCGTTCCGAAATCATCCCGCGGACGATCCGGATTGGGATGCCACGCTCTGGTGGACCACCGAGCCGTCGCGCAGCCTCACGCTTGTCGAGCTCGCGAAGCTCGGAGCCCTGGTCGCGGGGCAGCGACCGGGATAGCATTCGAACACGTGCCGGTGACGGCCATCGTCGGTGCACAGTGGGGCGACGAGGGCAAAGGGAAGATCACTGACCTCCTGGCGCAGGAGGCGGATGTGGTCATCCGATTCCAGGGCGGAAACAACGCCGGCCACACGGTCGTCAATCAGCACGGCACCTTCAAGCTTCACCTCGTCCCGAGTGGGATCTTCAACCCCGACGCGCTCTGCGTTCTGGGTCCCGGCTGCGTCATCGACCTCGCGTTCCTCTGTCGCGAGCTCGCCGAGCTCGAGAAGAGCGGCATCTCCACCGCGAACCTGCGCGTGAGCGATCGCGCGCACCTCGTCATGCCTTGGCACATCGCGCTCGACCGCCTCGACGAACGCGAGCGCGGTCGACGGAAGCTCGGTACGACGGGCATGGGCGTGGGGCCCGCATACTCGGACAAGGTCGGCCGCCATGGCATCCAGGTCTACGAAGTGCGCGATGCGAAGACCTTCCGCGCGCGCGTGAAGCGCGAGCTCGAAACGAAGAACGTGATACTCGAACGGTTTCGCGACGCCCCTCTCGATGCGACGGAGGTGGCCGACGGCGTTCTCGCCGCCGCGGCGGAGCTCGGCGACCGTATCGTCGACACGCTCCCTCTCGTCGAATCCGCGCTGGCCAAAGATGCGCGCGTCCTGCTGGAGGGGCAGCTTGGCGCCATGCGCGATCTCGATTGGGGCATCTATCCCTACGTGACCAGCTCGAATCCGCTCGCCGGTGGCGCGAGCGTGGGGGCCGGAATCCCGCCTCGCAAGATCACGCGCGTCATCGGAGTAGTGAAGGCGTATTCGACCGCGGTCGGCGAGGGTCCGTTCCCCACGGAGCTCCGCGGCGACGAAGCCACAGCGCTGCGCGAGCGCGCCCACGAATATGGTGCGACCACGGGGCGGCCGCGGCGGGTTGGCTGGTTCGACGCTGTCGCGGCGCGGCACGCGCACCGCCTCAACGCCTTCACCGAGCTCGCCGTCACCAAGCTCGACGTTCTCGACGTGTACGAACGCATCCTGTTCTGCGCCAGCTACGAGCTCGACGGGAAGCGGACGACCGACATGCCGACGACACTCGTGCTGGAGCGAGCTCGTCCGTGCTACGAAACCCTCGAGGGCTGGTCGACGGACATCACCGGCGTGACCGAGCGTCGAGCCCTGCCGACGAAGGCCGTCGCGTATCTGAATCGCATCGCGGAGACCGTGGGCGCCCCGGTCGGAATGATCGGCGTTGGACCCGAGCGGGCGGCGACTCTCCTCTAACATCCGGCGGCGTGAGCAGCCTCATCGACATCGCCTTTCCGTACCGCCGCCGGCGCTCGTATGGCGCCGCCTCATTCGCGTTCACGTTCCTCGTGCTGCTTTTCGAGGTGGAGCTTCTCGCGTTCGTCGGCGTGGCGATCGCGGCACGGCAGCTCCAGCTCTGGTGGGACCTCCAGCCGATCGTGTTCCCCACCGCCTGCCTCATCAGCCTCGCGGCGGCCGCCGTCTTCTGGTGGCGCGCGCGCTCGTGGAGCAGACAGCGGGTCGAAACGCTCGAGGCGTGGACTCGCGGCGGCACGACCTTCGGACAGCAGCTTGCGCAAAAGCGCGACTAGTTCGCGCTGACCGATACACTTGCTCGGGTGAGGGCGGCGGATTGACCCGGGAGGACAAGTTCGCCAAGGAAGGTCTGACCTTCGACGACGTCCTCCTGATACCGGCCCGCAGCGACATCCTCCCGACTCAGGTCTCAACCGAGACCCGCCTCACCAACGCGATCCGCCTCGACATCCCCATCCTTTCCGCCGCCATGGACACGGTCACCGACGCGCGCCTCGCGATCGCGCTCGGTCGTCTCGGCGGTCTCGGGGTGATCCATCGAAATCTGACCGTCGCGGAGCAGGTCGATGAGGTCCGCCGGGCGAAGGACGCGGACGTGATCGTGGGGGCGGCGGTGGGCGTATCCGGCGATGCGGACGAGCGCGCCGCGGCGCTCGTCGGGGCGGGTGTGGATGTCATCGTGGTCGACAGCGCGCACGGGCATTCAGCCGCGGTCGTGCGCATGGTCGAAAAGGTGAAGGCGCGGCATCGCGTCGACGTCATTGCGGGGAACGTGGCCACCGCCGAGGGTACCGAGGAGCTGATCGCGGCCGGTGCCGATTGCGTGAAGGTGGGGATGGGCCCGGGGGCGATCTGCACGACGCGGATCGTCGCCGGGGCTGGAATGCCACAGATCACGGCGGTCTTCGACTGCGCCGAGGCAGCGGACCGGCACGGCATTCCGGTGTGCGCCGACGGTGGCATCCAGCACTCCGGCGACATCGCGAAGGCCATCGGCGCAGGCGCGTGGACCGTGATGCTCGGTGGACTTTTCGCGGGCGTGGATGAGTCACCCGGCGATGTCGTGGAGACCGAGGAGGGCGCGTTCAAGTCGTACCGCGGGATGGGGTCGCTTGGCGCGATGGAGGCGCGGCGCTCGCGCGACCGCTACGGCCAGGCGGACGTCGGTGAGTTTTCAAAGCTCGTTCCCGAAGGCGTGGAGGGCCGCGTTCGCGCGCTCGGTCCGCTCGCCGCGGTGGTCCACCAGCTCGTCGGCGGACTCCGCGCGGGCATGGGCTACGTCGGTGCGGCGACGATCGACGATCTGCGCGCCCGCGCTCGGTTCGTACGCATCTCGGGCGCGGGCCTGCGGGAGTCCCACCCGCATGACATCCGTATCACGACGGAACCACCCAACTACCGGGTCCGGGCCTAGTCCATGAGCCGCCCCCAGACCGACCGCCCCGTCGCCGGGGCGAAAACCGGTCCGTCCGCCCGTGCCACGATCGCGATCCTCGACTTTGGGTCCCAGTACACGCAGCTCATCGCGCGGCGCGTGCGCGAGTCGCGCGTGTACTGCGAGATCGTCCCGCACGACATCACCCCCGAGGAGCTGCGCGCGCGCAACGTGATCGGGGTGATCCTGTCGGGCGGGCCCGCGAGCGTGTACGACGAGGGCGCGCCGAGCGTCGACCCGCGCGTCATCAACGGCGACTTTCCGGTGCTCGGCATCTGCTACGGGATGCAGCTCATGGCGCACGTTCTGGGCGGTGACGTCGTCGCCGAAGGAAAACGCGAGTACGGGCCCGCGACCGTCGAGATCGCCGACCGCGGCGGGATCTTCGAGGGCCTTTCGGCCCAGGAGCGCGCATGGGTGAGCCACGGCGACACCGTGCGCCGTCCACCGGATGGGTTCTCGGTCGTGGCGCGCACGACGAGCGTCCCAATTGCTGCGATGACCGATGGCAAGACCCGCTACGCCGTCCAGTTCCATCCCGAGGTCGCGCATACGCCGCACGGCGCGGAGATCCTGCGCAACTTCCTTTACCGAGTCTGCGGCGCGAGCGGTGATTGGACGCCCGCGGCGTTCGTCGAAGAGGCCGTCGCCGAGATCCGCGAGAGGATCGGCGACCGGCGCGCGATCTGCGCGCTGTCCGGCGGAGTCGATTCAGCGGTGGCCGCGGCGCTCGTCGCGCGCGCGATCGGCGATCGCCTCACCTGCGTGTTCGTCGACACCGGTCTCCTGCGTGCCAACGAGGCCGAGGAAGTCGTCGCGGCGTTCGGCCCGCGGCTGCGCCTCATTCATCTCGATGCGGCCGATCGTTTCCTCGCGAAGCTGAAGGACGTCGCCGATCCCGAGCGCAAGCGCACGATCATCGGCGAGGAATTCGTGCGCTGCTTCGAGGAGCAGGCCGAGCGCGTCGGTCACGTCGACCTCCTCGTCCAGGGCACGATCTATCCGGATGTCATCGAGTCGCGATCGCGGGACTCGAAGACGAGCGCTCGCATCAAGACGCATCACAACGTCGGCGGGCTTCCCGAGGTCATGTCCCTCGAGGTCGTCGAGCCGCTCCGCCGCCTCTTCAAGGACGAGGTCCGGCGGGTCGGCGCTGAGCTCGGCATCCCTGAGGACATCCTGTGGCGGCATCCGTTCCCCGGGCCAGGTCTCGCGGTGCGCGTGCTCGGACCGGTCGACCGCGAGAGCCTCGAGACGCTTCGGCGCGCGGACGCGATCTTTCTCGAGGAGCTCCGCGCCGCGGATCTGTACCGGACGGTCGCGCAGGCGTTCGCCGTCCTCACGCCGTTGCGCAGCGTCGGGGTGCAGGGCGACTTCCGCACCTACGGCGCGCTCGTCGCGCTTCGTGCGGTGACGACCGAAGACTTCATGACCGCGGACTGGGCACGCCTTCCGTACGACCTGCTCGAGCGCGTATCGGCGCGCATCGTCAACGAGGTGTCCGGTGTGAATCGCGTGGTCTACGACGTGTCGTCGAAGCCACCCGCGACGATTGAATGGGAGTGAGCGCCGCGACACCTGCTGAGGCGGGTGAGCTTCGCGGAGCGATGGTGGATCTGCTGAAGAAGCGCGGCGTTCAGTTACGTCCCCGAATCGAACAAGCATTTCGCAGGGTCCCGCGCGAGGCCTTTCTGCCCGGCGTCGGCCTCGATCGCGTCTATAGCGGCGACGCAATCGTCACGAAACATGATCGCGAGGGCCGCCCGCTCAGCTCTTCGAGCGAGGTCGGGATCATGATCGACATGGCCGAGCTGCTCGATGTCGCGCCCGGTCACCGGATCTTGGAGATTGGCGCAGGAACCGGGTACAACGCCGCGGTTCTTTCGGAGCTCACTGGTGACCGAGGCGCCGTCACGACTGTCGATCTCGATCCCGAGGTCGCCGCACAAGCAGGACAGAACCTCGCGGCCGCGAGCTTTCATCACGTCGCAGTGGTCGCGGGTGACGGATGGGCGGGAACGGCAGATAGCCTTTCCTACGACCGGGTCGAGGTCACTGCGAGCGTCTCCGATCTCTCGCCGAAGTGGGTCGCGCAGCTCGCCGACGGCGGGACGATTGTGTTTCCGTTCGTGCTGCCAGCCGGGATGCAGACGGTCATTGCACTCCGGAAGCAAGGCACCGACCTGGTAAGCACCGGCGTAACTCCGGGCGCGTTCATGAGGCTGCGCGGCCAAGGCTCGCAGGCCCGCACGCGCACGGTCGACGCTTTTGATATCGAGCTCAGCGATGAGCTCGTCGGTGTTACGAACGAAACGATCGCTGCGCTGCTGCGGCAAACCCCACAGTTCGTAGTCGCGCCGCCCCTCGGCTGGGAGGCAATAACCCTGCTGGCGTTGTTCAACGGCAACATCAGCGTCAGCAGGAGAGGCCGGATCGGTATCACGGTCGGCATCCTCGATCCGGCCGGAAGCTTGGCCCTTGTTGATGTGTCGCGTGATTCGATCGCGGGTCCTTTCAGCGTCGTCCTCTCGTTCGGCTCAGCAGCCGCCAAGTCTCGATTGTTCAGGGCGATCGAGCATCTTAGAGCGGTAAGACTCCGGGACCTCGACGTGGTCGCGAGGCCGACGCGATTGCCTGCCCCTGTCGGCGATGTGGTGGTCCGTCGTTCGGAATTCACGTTTGCATTTACGGCGAAGAGGTCCGGGTGAAAGGCCTCTTCGGCGGCGAGGCCGTCTACAAGAAGATCTGGGAGCAGCGCAAGCAGCGCAGCCCGCGCCGATCGGCGGGCGCGCCCGGTCTCAACTGTCTCGTGCTCGGCGGCGGCGGGCGCGAGTACGCCATCGCCTGGCGCCTCGCGAACTGCAACAGCGTAACGACAATCGACGCCGTCCCGGGCAACGCCGGTCTCTCGCTCTTCACGCGCGTGATCGACCAATCCCCCGACAACGTGAGCTGGCTCGACGAGCACGTCCTTGCGTCGTTCATCGACCTCGCGATCGTCGGCACCGACGAGCTTGTCGCCGCGGGAATCGGCGACGCCCTGCGCCGCTCGGGCATCTCCGTGGTCGGACCGTCCAAAGACGCGTCGAAGATCGAGTGGTCCAAATCGTTCGCCAAGGAGCTCATGGCGGAGGCCGGCATTGCGACCGCGAGGTCGGAGTCGTTCGCCGACGCCGCCGCCGCAAAGGAGGCCCTCGCGCACTGGGAAGCACCGATCGTGGTGAAAGCCGACGGTCTCGCACTCGGCAAAGGCGTGACCGTCGCGCGGACCATCGAGGAGGCCGCCGAGGCCCTCGCGACGCCGCCCGCAAACAGCGGTCGCGTCCTTCTCGAGGAGCTGCTCGAGGGCGAGGAGGCGTCGCTGCAGGCACTCGTTGACGGCGAGACGGTCGTCGCGCTCCCGCCGGCGCGCGATCACAAGCGCGTCCACGACGGGGACACTGGGCCGAACACCGGTGGCATGGGTGCGTTCTCGCCGACGTTGGTCTTGCCCGACGACCAGGCGCAGGCCGTCGCCGAGGAGCTGATCGCGCCCATCGCAGCGGCGCTCGCAAAGCGCGGGACGCCGTATCGCGGCGTCCTGTACGCGGGGCTCATGAAGACCGCCGACGGTTGGAAGGTGCTCGAGTACAACGCACGCTTCGGCGATCCCGAGGCCGAGGTCACGCTCCCGCGGGTCGAGGGCGATTTCGCGAAGCTCCTGTTCGCGCTCGGCGAGGGCCGCCTCGCGGAGTACGTCGCCGCGGAGCCGATCCGCTTCAGCAAGCGCCACTACGTCGACGTGGTCCTCTGCGCCGAGAACTATCCGGGGCCGCCGAAAACCGGGATGCCCGTCGCGGGACTCGATCGTCTCCCCGAAAACGTGCTCGCATTTCACGGCGCGACCAAACGGAACGCGACCGGGGACGTCATTGTGGGAGGCGGTCGCGTGATGCACATGGTCGCGAGCGGCGACACTATCGCGGAAGCGCGCGATCGCGCGTATGCCGGTGCCGAACGCGTGGCGTTCGAGGGCAAGTTCTATCGTTCGGACATCGCGCAGCAGGAGGTGGCGGTCGCTTGACGATACCGAAGGTCGCGATCGTCATGGGCTCCACGTCAGACCAGACCACGATGCGCTTTGCCTCCGAGACCCTCGAGAGCCTCGGCGTGGACAGCGAGACGCGGGTCCTTTCGGCGCACCGCACCCCCGAGGCGCTCCGCGATTGGGTCGACGGGCTCGAAGGACGTGGCGTCCGCGTCGTGATCTGTGGCGCCGGCGGTGCGGCGCACCTTGCCGGTGCGGTCGCGGCGCTCACCACGCTTCCGGTGATCGGTGTGCCCCTCGTCGCGCCGAACGCGATCGCCGGTGGGCTCGACGCGCTCCTCTCGACCGTACAGATGCCCCGAGGCATTCCCGTCGCGACTGTCGCCGTCGGCGACGCGGGTGCGGTCAACGCGGGCATCCTCGCCGCCGAAATCCTCGCGACCAGCGACGAACTGCTCGGTGTCCGAATCAAAGAGATGCGTAAGCGGAACGCCTCGAAGATCGTGTCGGGATGATCGTCGCGTTGGATAGCGCCGCGGGTCCTGTCCCGGGGTCGGGGGTTGCCCGCTCGCTACCGGTCGGCTTCATCCGCGAGACCAAGCGATCCGCGCGACGCCGCCGGATGGACGCTCGCGGGCAACCCCGCTCCCCCGTGCCACCCGCGGCGTCGATCGCATCGTGACGATCACCAATCGTTTCGACACGATCTCGCCGTTGGATTCCCGCTTCTATGGAGGCGACCCCGCCGTCTATAAGGCGCTCCATCCGTATCTCTCCGCCGCCGCTTCCATCAAGTACATGGCCCGTGTCGAGGGGGCGCTCGCTCTCGCGCTCGCGGACGTCGGCATCACCGACAAGAGTGTCGCGAACGCGATCGCCAGCGCGGCTGATCGCATCACAGCGCAGGAGGTCGCGGAGGAGGAGTCGCGCACCCGACACGACGTGCGCGCACTCGTGAATGTCATCCGCGCGCAGGTTCCCGACGAGGCCAAGCGCTTCGTCCACCTCGGCGCGACGAGCTACGACATCGTCGACACGGCGAACGCGCTCCGCTATCGCGAGTGCGTCGATCGCGTTGTCGTGCCGACCATCGCCGTGCTTATCGCCAAATGCATCTCGATCGCCGAAGCGGAGGCCGACACGGCGCAGATCGGTCGCACCCATGGCCGCCACGCCGAGCCTGTCACGTTCGGCTTTGCGATGGCCGAGTACGTCTCGCGCCTCGGCGACCGGCTCGAGCAGCTCCGCCTCGCGGCGCGGCGGCTTCCGGGGAAGCTCTCGGGTGCGGTCGGCGCGTACAACGCTCTCGCGCTCCTAGCGTCGGATCCGCGCGCGCTGGAGCGCCGCTTCCTCAGCAGTCTGCAGCTGCATCCCGCTCCGGTATCCATCCAGATCGTCCCGCCCGAAGGCTGGACCGATCTCGCGCACGCTTGCGTGAGCGCGCTCGGGGTCATGGCCAACCTCGCCGACGACATGCGGCAGCTGCAACGGAGCGAGATCGGGGAGGTCGCCGAGTCGTTCGCCGCGGAGCAGGTCGGCTCGTCGACGATGCCGCACAAGCGCAACCCCGTCTCCTTCGAGAACGTGAAGTCGATCTGGAAGGCGATCGCGCCGCGGATGCTCACGACATACATGGACCAGATCAGCGAGCACCAGCGCGATCTCACGAACTCGGCGTCGCAGCGCTTCCTTGGGGAAATTCTTGCGGCCACGACGTACGCCGCCGGACGCCTCGCGGCGTCGCTCGACGGCATGCGCGTCGACCGCGAGCGCCTGAAGGCGAACCTGGCCATGTCGCGGGGCGCGATCGCGGCCGAGCCGCTCTACGTCCTTCTCGCGAAGTACGGCCATCCCGACGCTCACGAGGCGGTGCGCCGGCTCACGCTCGAGGCCGAGCGCGGTTCGCGCTCGCTTCTCGAGGTCGCGACGCTCGACGGCGATCTTCGGCCGTACCTGGTGAAGTTCTCGCCCGACGAAAGACGCATCCTCGAGCGCCCCGACGAGTACCATGGTCTTGCTCCGGAGGTCGCGCGCGATATCGCATCGGCCTGGCGCGAGCGCCTGAAGGGGATCCTTCCAGAGTGAGCGTCCTGCTGGAGTCGCGCGTCGACGGCGCGAACCTCTTCCGCCGCGGCAAGGTCCGTGACGTCTACGAGGCCGGTGGCGACAAGCTCGTCATCGTCGCGAGCGATCGGCTCTCGGCGTTCGACGCGGTGCTGCCCACACCGATCCCGGACAAGGGCCGCGTCCTGACCCAGCTCTCGAACTTCTGGTTCCGGAAGACCGACAAGATCGTGCCGAACCACCTCGTCTCGACCGATCTTCGCCGCTTCCCGAAGGCCTTTCGCGATTCGCGGTCGCTTGCGGGCCGGGCCGTGCTCGTGCAGCACTGCGAACGCATCGACATCGAGTGCGTCGCGCGCGGGTACATCTCGGGCTCCGCGTGGACCGAGTACAAAGCGCTTGGAACGGTCGCAGGCGAGGAGCTGCCGAAGGCGCTCATCGAGTCGGAGCAGCTCGCCGAACCGATCTTCACGCCCGCCACGAAGGCCGAGTCGGGACACGACCAGAACATCAGCCGGGCGCAGCTCGCGGGCATGATCGGCACCGAGCTCGCCCGGGACCTCGAGCGTCTTACGCTCGCGCTCTACCGGTTCGCCCACGACTTCGCGGCTTCGAAGGGTCTCATCCTGGCCGACACGAAGTTCGAGTTCGGCATGTTCGACGGCAGGATCACGCTCATCGACGAGATCCTGACTCCGGACTCGTCGCGCTACTGGGACGCCGAGTCGTACAAACCCGGGACCTCGCCCGCCTCGTTCGACAAGCAGTACGTGCGCGACTTCCTCGTGCAGAGCGGCTGGAACAAGGAGCCGCCCGCGCCGGCGCTGCCTCCCGAAGTGGTGAAGGGCACGAGCGAGCGCTATCGCGAGGCGTACAAACGCATCGTGGGCAAGGATCTGGCGTGAGGTTCGTCGCGCGCGTGCTGGTGCGGCCGAAGGCCGAGGTCCGCGACCCGCAGGGCGAGGCCGTCTTCGCGGCGCTGCGCTCGCTTG
>Ga0137370_10001324_pt1 | contig 10255 bp, 8 predicted proteins | sample SagtaG_11_FD_104920 | JGI IMG/M metagenome (GOLD analysis project Ga0137370, IMG submission 104920) | Vadose zone soil microbial communities from Sagehorn Ranch, Mendocino, California, USA - Sage1_R_20_16 metaG | ecosystem: Environmental > Terrestrial > Soil > Vadose zone | place: USA... | reverse complement strand
CGCTCAGTTCGCGGAAGCGATCCCAGTGGCCCCGCGCCGGCTTGTACGAGCGGCAGTCTTCCGCCGTGACCGTCAGGTGGGGCTCCACGCCGAGCCGGGCGATCGAGCTCCGGAGCAGGCCGCGGTCCACGTTGGACAGGATCGCCAGCCGCCTGCCCTGCGATTGGAGGGCGCGCAGGGCCGCAGGCACCTCGGGAAACGGCCGCCACGATGGAAGGGAATCCGGAAGCGTGCGCTCCCGGCCGGCCGGGAGCGGATGGCCCAGCGCGGCCATCAGGCGCGCGCTCGCCACCGCGAGGATCTCGTGGTAGGGGCGATACGCTTCGTGCTCGACCTCGGCCTCGATGGCGATGTACCGGGCGGCGAGCGCCGCGCGATCCACCGGCGGCGGCAGAAAAGGCGCCAGGGCGCCGGTGACCCCACCCTCCCAGTCGATGAGGGTCCCGTAACAGTCAAGGGTGATCCACTCGACTGAGCCGGTGCGAGAAGGTTCGACCGGTGGATGACTCACTTTTTGGATGGATCGCCCTTAAGAATCATGAACCATATGACCATGTCCCAGGTGTTGCGGATGCCCGCGACGAGAAGCAGAATGCTGGCCCACGCCAGTACATTGAGAGCCTCAATCTTTCCAAGGAGCAGCCCCGCGCCGGTTCCCACATACATGAAATAACTGACCACAGGCGCAAGGAGATACCACGCCCAGTCGTGCATATCGACCACGTGTCGCTTATACTGCTGCCACATGAACGGCAGCGTGCTGAGGGCCCGCCCGACACTGACGAGGCCCGCGAGCACAAGCAGGATCCCGAGTTGCATGCGCGCGACAGCGGGCATCACGAGCACTGCGGCGGTGACGAGCACGTAAATGAAATGGATGAGCGATGGATTGACGAATGTCCGAAGGCCGGAGATGTCTTGCTTGGTGATCGATCCGGACCCCACCGTGATCGCGACAAACGTCAGACCCACCAGCCCGGCGGCCGCCCCACCGATCAGGAAGTAAAAGGTCTGCCAGTCACGGAGCGCCTGGGATAACGTATCAGGCATGGATCTCACCGCTTCGTCGCCCGAACCTCCCCTCCCTGTGCCCGCGTGCACCAGCGGCCGCCGCCGCGGCAGGACGCCGCGGGTCCCGCTGCGTAACTGATGGTGTCACTGGCGCGGAAATCAGTTGATCAGGCGGAGGTGCGGGAAGCGATGGAGCTCGTCGATGAGGCGTTCGCGTCCTATCTCGAGGGGCTCATCCCGGCGCGGCCCCCTGTGCTCCAGGAGATGGAAGCCTATGCGCGCAAAGCGCGCTTCCCCATCGTCGGCCCGGTGGTCGGCCAGCTGTTCTATCTGCTGACGCGCCTCGGCGGGGCGCGGCGGGTCTTCGAGCTCGGCTCGGGCTACGGCTACTCCACCGCGTGGTTCGCCATGGGCGTCCGCGACAACGGGGGCGGCGAGGTCTTCCACGTGGTGTGGGACGAGGCGCTGTCCCAGGCCGCGCGCGGCCACCTGCAGCGCCTCGGGCTCACCCCCCTGCTGCGCTTCCACGTGGGCGAGGCGGTGGCGGCGCTGCGCGCGGCGGAGGGCCAGTTCGACATCGTGTTCAGCGACATCGACAAGGACGGCTACCCCGCCTCGCTGCCGGTGATCAAGCAGCGGCTCAAGCCGGGAGGCCTGCTCCTGGCCGACAACATGTTCTGGCGCGGGAGGGTGGTCGACCGCAGCGTCAAGGACGGTGAGACCGAGGGCATCCGCTCGTTCACGCGCGCGGTCTTTGCCGACCCGGAGTTCGCCAGCACGATCGTTCCGCTGCGCGATGGGGTGCTGGTGGCCCGGCGCCGCTAGGCCTGCGCCGGCGCGCCGTTCCTTCCAAGGGAACGCGCCGTGATCCGTCGAACCGGTTGCACGCATTCACGTCATCAACGCCCACGCCCGGAGGAGGTGCAGCATGAGGTGGAACGCTCGAGCGCTCTGCGCGGTTGTCGCTGCGCTGGTCCTCGCCCTCACCGCCGGCACAGGATCGGCCCCGACCGGGCCGGCCGCAGCCGCGATGCAGGCGCCGAAGGAACAGCATGCCATCACGTGGGAGTATCCCCCGAAGTTCAGCAACGTCACGGTCAACGTCGTCGGCGACGCCGGCCACAATCTCGCCCCGTATGAGTTCTGGAGGGACCACTTCCCCAAGGCCGGCATCACGATCAAGATCATCGAGGTCCCGTTCGAAGGCGTCTACGAGAAGGAGAAGACCGAGTTCGTCGCCGGTTCCGGCGCGTTCGACGTCGTCACCTTTTATCCGGCCTACATCGGAGACTTCGCCAGCAACGGCTACCTGGAGCCGCTCGACGAGTACATGAAGAAGCAGCCCGACGGCGTGTGGAACCCGCACCAGGAGGACGTGCTGCCGCCGTTCCGCGAGTTGTACAACAAGTGGGCCGGGAAGACATACGCGCTCACCATTGACGGCGACGCGCACATGATGATCTATCGCAAGGACCTGTTCGCCAACCCCGCCGAGCAGGCCGCGTTCAAGGCCAGGTACGGCAGAGCCCTCGCTCCGCCGCAGACCTGGGACGACTGGCTGCGGGTCGGGGCGTTCTTCACCCGCAAGAAGGGGCAGCAGTTGGCCGGCCAGACCCTGGACCGCGACTTCTATGGCTCCGCCGAGTTCGCCAAGCGCGGGTTCTCGTTCGCGTGGTTCGTCGACCGCTGGGCGGCGAGCGGCGAGCTGTACTTCGACGACACCATGAAGCCCCAGATCAACACCCCGGCCGCCGTGGCGGCGCTGCAGAACTTCGTCGACAGCCTGAAGAACGCCCCGCCGGACGTGCGCGGGTACGGCTACGACGAGCTGCGGGATGCGCTGCTGAACGGCAACGTCGCCATGGTGGTGCAGTGGACCGACGTCCCGAAGAAGGGCGCGGACCCGTCGCAGTCCAAGGTCGTTGGCAGGTTGGGCTATGGCCGGGTGCCCGGCCTGGTGATCGGCGGGAAGGTCGTGCACCGCGCGATGATGCCGGTGGGCCGGGTGGTGGCGGTGGCCGCCTCCTCCAAGAACAAGCTGGCGGCGTACTGGGTCGCCAAGCACATCGCCTACGACATGAGCCTCGAGGACGTCTCCACGGCGTTCACCGGGCTGGACGTCAACCGCGGCGTGCACTTCAAGCATCCCGAGGCGTACTCGGACTTCAAGACCACCGCGGAGGCGGCGTCCTACCTGGACCGCGTCAAGGAAGCGCTGGCCGACGGCTATCCCGAGATCTTCATCCCCGGGGCGGCGCAGTACGAGGATGCGCTGGACCTGCACGTCAACAAGGCGCTGGCCGGCCAGGAGACGCCCAAGCAGGCGCTGGATGCGGTGGCGAAGGAATGGACCGCGATCACCGACCGGCTCGGCCGTCAGAAGCAGATCGAGCTGTGGCACCAGGCCCTGAACAGTTATAAGATCGCGGGTCTGGTCAAGTAAGCGAAGGCTTCCGGCGAGAGGAGGGGCGGGATCCCGCCCCTCCTCGATGCTCGACACGGGTTGCCGATGGCGTTGAGGCTCGGTCGCGAGGCGGCGGGCGCGCGGCCCCGGGCCGAGACGGTCCGCTGGTCGCGGCGGACGCCCGTCCTGATGATCCTGCCCGCCGTGGTCGTGCTCGCGGCGATCACGCTCTTCCCGCTGTTGTTCACGCTGCGGCTGACCGTGCTGTCCTGGGAGCTCACCACGGGTTTTCCCCCGCAGTTCATCGGCGTCCAGAACTTCGTGCGGGTGCTGACCCAGGATCCCCGCTTTTGGAATGCGATGGCAAACACCGGCGTGCTGGTGGCGGTCGGGGTCGGGCTGCAGGCCGTGATCGGCACCGGGCTGGCCCTCGAACTCAACCGGCTCAGACGAGGCCGGGCCCTGGTGCTGTCCCTGCTCCTGATTCCGGTGATGATCGCGCCGGTCATCGCCGGGTTTCAGTTTCGGATGATCCTGAACGACCAGTACGGCCCGCTCAACTACCTGCTCGACGCGCTCACGTTCGGCCGTGTGCGCGGGTTCGCCTGGCTCGCGGATCCCCGCGTCGCGCTGGGGGCGGTGATGGCCACCGATGTGTGGCAGTGGGCGCCGTTCATGACGCTGGTCGTGCTCGCCGGCCTGCAGTCGCTGCCGGGCGAGCTGCTCGAGGCCGCCGAGGTGGACGGGGCGACGGGCCTCCAGGCGCTCCGGCGGGTGACGCTCCCGCTCCTGCTGCCGGTGATCGTCATCGGGGTGCTGGTGCGGGTCATGGATACCTTCAAGTTGTTCGACATCGTCTACCAGCTGACCGGCGGAGGCCCGGGAAACGTCACCGAGACCATCGCCTACTACACGTACCTCCAGGGGTTCAAGTTCTTCAGCCTCGGCTACACGGCGGCGATGTCGTTCGTCCAGCTCGTGGTGATCACGATCGTCGCGCAGGTCTTTCTCCACTACCAGAAGCGCGTGCGCGGGGGCGCGGTCGCATGAGGCGCCGCTCCCCGGCCCGGCGGCTCGTCACCGGTCTGGTCCTGCTGGCGGCCCTGGTCTTCTTCCTGTTCCCGGTCCTGTGGATGGTCCTGACGTCGTTCAAGAGCAACCCCGAGTTCTTCGCCTACCCGCCGGTGTTCATCCCCAAATCGTTTGCGCTCACCAACTACCTGAACGCGATGCGGCTGCCGCCCGACGGGCGCGGGGGGCTGCAGGGCGTGCGCGACAGCCTGATCGTGTCGACCGGCTCGATGGTGATCTCCCTGCTGGCCGGGGCGCCCGCCGCGTACTCGTTCGCGCGCTTCCGCACCGGCGGCGAGAACCTCTCGTTCTGGGTCCTCTCCACGCGCATGTTCCCGCCGGTGGCCTCGGCCCTCCCGCTGTTCTTGGTGTTCAAATCGCTGCACCTGCTGGACACCCACTGGGCGCTCATCGTCGCCAACACCATCTTCAATCTCCCGTTCGTCATCTGGCTGCTGAAGGGGTTCTTCGAGGACCTGCCGGCTGAATTGGAGGAGGCGGCCGTGATCGACGGGACCACGATCTTCGGGGCGTTCCGGCGCGTGGCGCTCCCGCTGGTCGCGCCGGGGCTCGTGGCCACCGCGCTGTTTTGCTTCATCTTCACCTGGAACGAGTTCATGTTCGCGCTGCTGCTCACGCGCAGCGACGTCCGCACCCTCACCATCATCGTGCCGAGTCTGGTCGGCGGACACGAGATCCTCTGGGGACAGGTCGCCGCGGTCGGCGTGGTGGCGATCATCCCGAACATCCTGCTCGCCCTGCTGCTCCAGCGGTTCCTGGTGCGGGGGCTCACGCTTGGGGCGGTGAAGGGCTGAGCCGAGGGGGAAGCGCATGGTCAAGCTGGTGGCGTTTCTGAAGCGCAGGCCGGGGATCAGCAAGGAGGAGTTCGCGCGGCGCTGGGTGCACGAGCATACGAAGCTGTCGCGGCAGCTGCCCGGGCTGCGCGGCTACCGGATCAATATCGCCACACCCAGGCAGCCCGAGGGGAGCGGCGCCGAGCCGATCTACGACGGCACCGCCGAGATGTGGTGGGAGAGCGTCGAGGCGATGGAGGCGGCGTTCGCCACCGACATCGGCAGGCGCGCCGGCGCCGACGCGGATGAGTTCGCCGCGGTGCGGCTCCACCTGTACACGACCGAGCACGTGATCGTCCGGGGCCCGTAACCGGGCGGATCGGGGAGATCGGCAGATGCAGCTCGCGTGCAGTTCCGAGTCGTACAACGACGACCTCAGCGGCGGCCGGCTCCAGCTCGCGGACTGGCTGCGCCTCTGCGCGGAAGAACTGGGACTGGCCGGCGTGGAGCTGGAAGACAAGCACATCGGGACGCCCACGCCGGAGCGGCTGACCGAGGTGCGGAATGCCGCGGAGCGCTACGGGCTGGTGATCGTGAACATCGCGTTCATGAACAACTTCGGCGTGGCCGCCGCCGCCGGGCGCCGCGCGGAGGAAGCGCGCACCCGGGACTGGATGGACGTCTCGCGCCGCCTCGGCTCGCGGTTCCTGCGGACGTTCGCCGGATGGCCGGAGGGCGATCGGGCCGCGCGCCGGCCGGACATGATCGCCTCGCTCCGGTCGGTGGCCCGCGACGCGGAACGGCTGGGGGTGCGCCTCGTGATGGAGAACCACAACCACGGGGGCTTCGTGCAGACGTCGGCGGACGTCCTGGCGATCCTGGATGAGGTCCGGAGCCCGGCGCTCGGGCTCCTCCTCGATACGGGCAACTATCTCGATGGCCTCGCCTCGATCGAGCGCACCGCGGCGCTCGCCCGGCATGTGCACGCCAAGTTCACGCGGGTCGGCTCGGACGGGCGCGACGCCGGCGTGGACCACGATGCGGTCGCCGTCGTGTTGCGCGCGGCGGGATACGACGGCTGGGTGGCGGTCGAGTACGAGGGACCGGAACCCGGCCGCACGGCCGTTCCCCGCGCCCTGACCTACCTCCGGCAGGCGCTCTCCTCGTAGGGCGCCGGGCCGTGGGGGCGCAGGTCCGGGTCGGCATCGATGTCGGCGGCACCTTCACCGATCTGGTGGCGCAGCCGCTGGCCGGTGGGCCGCTGCGGATGCAAAAGATCCTGACGACCCGCGATCCCTCCCAGGCGGTGCTGGAAGGGCTCCGTGTCCTGCTCCGGCCGGACGAGGAGGTCGCCAGCCTGACCCACGGCACGACCGTGGCGACCAACGCGATGCTGGAGGGGCGGGGGGCGCGGACCGCCCTGATCACGACGCGGGGGTTCCGCGACGTGCTGGAGATCGGCCGGCAGCAGCGCGATCATCTGTACCGCCTCGACCTGCCGGGCCGGGAGCCTCCGATCGTGCCGCGCGCGCTGCGGTTCGAGGTGACCGAGCGCATCGATCATGCGGGCCGCGTCCTGATCCCGCTCGACGAGTCCGAGGCGCGGCGTCTCGCGGCGCTGCTCCGCGATGAGCGGGTCGAGGTGGTGGCGGTCAGCCTGCTGCACGCCTACGCCAACCCCACCCACGAGCGCCGGCTCGCGGCGCTGCTGGCCGGGGCGGTGCCGCACATCTGCCTGTCCTCGGACATCAACGCGGAGTACCGGGAGTACGAGCGGACCCACACGACCTGCGCAAACGGGCTGCTGATGCCGGTCGTGGACCGGTACCTGGCCGACCTGACCGCGGGACTGGAGGCGACGGGGCTGCGGGCGCCGCTCCGCCTGATGCAGTCGAGCGGCGGCATGGCCACGCCCGCCGGGGCGCGGAGGGTCCCGCTGGCGATGCTGATGTCCGGTCCGGCCGGCGGGGTCGCGGCCGCGCAGGCCGTGGGCGCGCGGACCGGGGTGGCGGATGCGGTGACCTTGGATATGGGCGGGACGTCGACGGACGTCTGTCTCATCCGGGCGGGCCGCGTCGAGACGGTGTCGGAGCGCCGCCTGGGCGGCCAGCCCGTGCGGACGCGGTCGCTGGCGGTCGAAAGCATCGGGGCGGGGGGCGGTTCGATCGTCTGGATTGACGGAGGGGGAGCCCTGCGTGTGGGGCCGCAGAGCGCCGGCGCGTTCCCGGGGCCGGCCTGCTACGGGCGCGGCGGCACCGAAGCGACCGTCACCGACGCCGGCGTGGTCCTGGGCTACGTCAACCCCGGGGCGGCCTTCGGGGGACTCCGCTTGGATCCTGATCTGGCCGGGGGGGCGGTTGATCGCGTCGCGCGCGCCTTCGGCCTCTCGGTGCCCGAGGCCGCGGCGGGGATCGTGGAGATCGCCAACGCCGCGATGATTCGTGCGATCCGGGCCGTGTCGGTGCACCGCGGGTACGACCTTCGCGGCTGCTGCCTGATCGCGTACGGGGGCGCCGGCCCCATCCACGCCGGGCGGCTGGCGCAGACGCTCGGGATGCCGCGGGTGCTGGTGCCGCGCTATTCGAGCGCGTTCTCCGCCTACGGATGCCTCGTCGCCGGCCTTCGATACGACGTCGTGCGGACCGTGCGCGGCCGCCTCGATCCCGCCGGACGCGCGCCGTCCACGGAGGACGCTCGGGGGCCTCGCGCGGCGGCCGCGCGCGAGGTCTGGGAGGGGGTATTCCGCGAGATCGAGGTCGAACTCCTCACCCGGTTGGAGCGCGAGGGGGTCGACGCGAACGGCTGCGAGTGGCGGCGCTCCATGGATCTCCGGTATGTGGGGCAGAACGATGAGATCGAGGTGCTCGTGGAGCCGGGTGAGGACGGCGAGGCAATCCGCAGGCGGTTCACCGAGGCGCACCGGCGCGTCTACGAGTACACGACCGACGAGCCGGTGGAAGGGGTCAATGTGCGGGTAACGGTCCTCGCGTCTTCCCCGGTCCCGCCGGCCCCCGAGAGGGGCGATCGGGGCCGCCCGACCGGGAAGGGGCGCGCCCGATCAGGCTCGGGGTCGGAACCGGCGCGCGGGCGCCGTGCCTACTACTACGGGCATGGCTGGGTGGAGACCCCCCTGTACCCCAGAGACGAGCTCGCCGAGGACCGGGAGATCCTGGGCCCCGCGATCGTCGAGGACGCCTGGTCCACGATCATCGCCTATCCGGGACAGCGCCTGCGGTGCGATGCCTCGGGCCACCTGTGGATCGAGGCCGCTCCGTGACCGATCGCTCCGCGGCCGGCCGTCCGGCGATGGACCCGGTCACGCTCGAGGTGGTGCGGCACGCCGTCTACGCCATCGCCGAGGAGATGCGGGCGATCCTGATGCGTTCGGCCCGCTCCCCCGTCCTGAAGGAGGCCGGCGACCTCTCGTGCGCGCTCACCGACGCCCAGGGCCGGCTGATCGCTCAGGGGCGCGACATCCCCATCCATCTCGGGGTGATGGCCTTTACGGTCAAGGAGTTCCTGCGCCGCATCCCGGCTGATGCGCTGCACGAAGGCGACGTCTACTTTACCAACCATCCCGAGGTCGGGGGGAACCACCTGCCGGACGTCAAGGCGGTCATGCCGGTGTTTCACCGCGGGCGCCTGGTGGCGTTTGCCATCAACCTCGCGCACTGGCCGGACGTCGGCGGCGCGCGGCGCGGGAGCTACGTCGCCGCGGCGCGGGACCGATACGCCGAGGGCCTGTGCATTCCGCCGGTGCCGCTCTTCCTCGCCGGCCGCCCCAACCCGGGGATGATGGAGTTCGTGCTCAGCAACGTGCGGGGCCGCGAGGCGCGGGAAGGCGACATCCTGGCGCAGTACGCGGCGAACGCGGTGGCCGCGTCCCGCCTCAAGGACGTCTGCGACCGCTTCGGCGCGGACGTGGCGCTGCGCTGCTTTGACCGGTTCCTCGATGAGTCTGACCGGTTGATGCGGCAGGAGATCGCGAAGGTGCCGGCGGGCGAGTACCACGGCGAGGACTGGCTGGACGACGACGGCGTCGGCGAGGCTCCGCTGCGGATCGCCGTGACGGTTCGGGCCGCCGGGGACACGCTGACCTTCGACTTTGCCGGGACCGCACCCGAGGCGCAGGGCCCGCTCAACGCCACGCGGTTCGTCACCGCCTCCGCGGCCTTCTACGCGGCGCGGGCGCTGCTCGGCCCGGAGATCCCCGCCAATGACGGCTGCTACCGTGCGCTCCCCGTCCGCGTCCCCCAGGGGTCGGTGCTCGACCCCGGCCCCGACGCGCCGCGCGTCGGGGGGAACCACGAAACCTCGCAGCGCGTGGTCGACGCCATCTTTCATGCCCTTGCTCCGGCGCTGCCCGATCGCATCGTGGCCGGCGGGGCCGGGACGTCCGGCCTCATGATGCTGAGCGGCCAGCAGGACGACGGCCGCCCGTTCATCCTGTACGAGGTGCACGGGGGCGGCGAAGGCGGGAGCGCCGGGCGCGACGGCACGAACGCGATCCGCGTGCACATGAGCAACGTGATGAACACGCCGGTCGAGGTGATCGAGAGCGAGTATCCGCTGCGGGTGGAGTGCTGCGAGCTGCGCCCCGACAGCGCCGGCATGGGCCGCCGGCGCGGAGGGGTGGGCCTCCGCCGGGCCTACCGGCTGCTCGGTGAGCGGGGCGAGCTGACCACCATGATCGAGCGGATGCGGGTGCCCCCCTGGGGGGCCTTCGGCGGCGCGGAGGGGGCCCCGTTCCGGGTGACGCTGGAGCGTGGAGGCGAGCGTCTCCCGGTTCGCGGGAAAGAGAACCGCGATCTGGTGCGAGGCGATCTCGTTGTGGTGGAGAGTTGCGGGGGTGGCGGCTACGGGCCGCCCGGGGAGCGGCCGTCCGATCTGCACGAGCTCGATCTGGCGAACGGCTATATCACGGAGAGCAACGAGAGGGTGAAGGGTGCCTCGCGGACGCCACAGAGCGATCGCG
>Ga0137370_10001319_pt1 | contig 10267 bp, 9 predicted proteins | sample SagtaG_11_FD_104920 | JGI IMG/M metagenome (GOLD analysis project Ga0137370, IMG submission 104920) | Vadose zone soil microbial communities from Sagehorn Ranch, Mendocino, California, USA - Sage1_R_20_16 metaG | ecosystem: Environmental > Terrestrial > Soil > Vadose zone | place: USA... | reverse complement strand
GTGCCGCCCCGGCTACATTGGACCGGTCAGCAGCGCACCATTGAGCCTCTACGCCGATCACACGGTAGCGGCAATGAGCGATTTCGTCTGCGGCGCAAACGAGGCGGGATTCCACTTCACGGGTGTCAACTGGGGACGTGACCTTCCGGAGCCCGGTCAGACAGCAGACATCCGCAAGGTTGTTGCCGGCGATCCCAGCCCCGACGGCAAGGGCACTCTGGAAATCGTCCGGGGGATCGAAGTCGGTCACATCTTTCAGCTGCGCACCCAATATTCGGAATCAATGAAAGCAACGTTTCTCGACGAGGCGGGCAACAGTCGTCCTTTCGAGATGGGCTGCTATGGAATGGGCATCACCCGCATCGTGGCCGCCGCGATCGAGCAGAACCACGACGAGCACGGAATCGTCTTCCCACAGCCGATCGCGCCGTTCCATGTCGCCCTGGTTCCCATCGGCTACGGCAAGAGTGCCGCGGTCCGCGATGCCGCCGACTCGATCTATCGCGTGCTCACCGAAGCCGGTTTCGAGGTGCTACTCGACGATCGCGACGAGCGGCCGGGTGTGATGTTCGCCGACATGGAGCTCATCGGCATTCCCCACCGAATCGTTGTCGGCGAACGCAGCCTCAAGGACGGATTGATCGAGTATCAAGGCCGGCTGGACAAGGAGACGAAGAAGGTCCCGCTCGGCGATCCGCTTGCGCCGCTGCGCACGAGGTCATGCTGAAAAGCGCCGGCCTGGCGCTGATCGGGATCGCGTTCCCGGGGCTTGCCCTCGCTGGGGCCCAGATCTACGAACCGCTCGCCCTCGAGGTGCGGACGGACCTGCAGGCGTCGATCGCGGACAAGCCGGCGCCGCGCCATGCCTTTACCGACTCAGAGTCAGCGGTCGACTGGCTCACCGAAATGTCGCATCGCCTGGAAGCGAGAATGCCCAACTTCCAGTCGCGCGTGGAGTTCCTGCGCACGGTGCACTTCGAGGCGAACCGCGCCCGACTTGATCCGCAGCTCGTGCTGGCGGTGATCCAGATCGAGAGCAATTTTCGCAAATACGCCGTGTCGCGCTCGGGTGCTCGAGGCTACATGCAGGTCATGCCCTTCTGGGTGGGCTTGGTTGGCCGCCCAGGCGATAACCTGTTCAGTCTGCGCAACAACCTTCGCTACGGCTGCGTGATACTGAAGTACTACCTCGATCGTGAAAAGGGCGACCTCTTTCGCGCCCTAAGTCGCTATAACGGATCCCTCGGCAAACCCGAGTACCCCAACATGGTGATCGGCGCCTGGCGCAGCGTGTGGCGCTACCAGGGCAAGCTTGCCGTCGCTCCCGCCTCGCCAGAGGCCCCGCCCGCGTAGCCCGACCGGATATCAGGCCGGAAACTCGGTCGCAATCGTCGCTTGAATCGCTTGCGCCGCGGCGCGAGGATCGGGCGCCTCGCGGATCGGCCGGCCGACGACGATGTAGTCGGCGCCGTTGGCAAACGCCTGCGCCACGTCGACCGTGCGCTTTTGGTCGCTCGTGAGCCGATTCTGCACCGGACGGATTCCCGGGGCGACGACCAGTAGCCGCGCGCCCAGCTCACGCCTCAGGGCCGGCGCCTCGAGCCCCGAGGAAATAACCCCATCGCATCCGGCCTCGAGGGCCCGCCGCGCGCGAGAGAGGACCAGGGCCTCGACGTCACATCGAAAGCCGAGATCGTCGAGATCGCCCTGATCGAGGCTGGTAAGAACCGTAACCGCGAGGATCTTTACGTCCCCTTTGGCCTGCGCAGCCGCCTCGAGCATCGCCTGGTTGCCATGAACGGTCGCGAAGGTCACGCCCCGATTGCCAAGCCCGCGCACCGCGGCGCGAACGGTCTCGGGGATATCGAAAAACTTCAAATCGACGAACACTTTCTTCCCCCGTCGTGCAAGCCAATCGATCAAGCCGAAGAACCCGTCCGCCATGAACAATTCAAGCCCCACCTTGTAAAAGGTCACGCTGTCTCCCAGGCGCTGCACTAGGGCCTTGGCCTCATCGGCGCCCGCGACGTCCAAAGCCGCGATCAGGCGCTCGGCACGCGGGATCGTCTTCATCTGCGGTGTCATGGCAATCTCGGACCGGGGATTCTAATGGATCAGGCCCGATCCCTTTCAAGCAGGCGCCCGAGAGGCAGATTCAGGGATTCGTCTGCGCGCGCGGCAAACTGCTCCAGGAGCTGTTTCAGGGGTTCGCTGCGCTCCTTGCCCACGGGCGCGAATTCGCGGTAGACGTCGGCCACGAGGAGTCGTTCTTTGTCGAAGATCATTGCGTAGCGTTCGCCGGATGACCTCGCCACCCAACCCCGCGCAACCAAGCGTTCAAGAAGCAGCTCGGTCTGATCCACCGTGAGCGACGCATGCTGAGCGATTTTCCTCAATTCGAGAAGGCCCGGACCTTGCTGGGCGCGCGCCAGAACCAGAAGGATCGCCAACACGTCGCCGAACCCGGTTCCTGACGCGCGCCCCGCGGTGTCGCGCAGTACGCTGAAATCCGGCGCCAGCGCGGCAATCAACGCACCGATCACGATCACTACCCAGGAAAAATAGATCCATAGGAGAAAGACCGGGATCACGGCGAATGCCCCGTAGACCAGCGTATAAGTCGGGATTTTGGCGATGTAGAGCGCGAAGCTTCGCTTCATGATCTCGAACGCCAGGGCCGCGACCAAGCCTCCGACCAGAGCGTGGCGCGGCTTGACCGCGCGGTTCGGCACGAAATAGTAGAGCAGCGTGAACGCTGCACACGTCAGGACGAAGGGGACGAGTCCGAGAATCGCCGCACCTGCAAAAGGACTCTGCCGGGCGAATCCGAGGGATACTCCAACGAGGTACGAGGTGATCGAGAGGCTCGCGCCGATGAGCACCGGCCCGAGGGTGAGCGTTGCCCAATAGATGAGGATGCGTTGCGCCACGGGACGCGGGCGTGAAACCCGCCAAATCGAGTTGAACGCGCGTTCTATCGTGAACATCATGAGGAAGGCAGTGACGGCGAGCACCGCGGTGCCTAGCGCGGTCAACTGCCCGGCCTGACCCGAGAATTGTTCAATGTATCCGGTGACGACTTTCCCCGCTTTCTCAGGCAGCATGTTCGCGAGCAGGAATGCGTGGATGTGTTCTCCCAGCCCCGAAAAAATCGGGAACGCCGCCATGAGCGCGAGGGTGAGGGTGACAAGCGGCACGAGTGCAAGCAAGGTCGTAAAAGTGAGACTCGACGCGATCTGCAAGCAGCGATCCTCGTTGAACCTCCCGAGCACGTGCGCGAGGAAGCGGCCCAGTTGTCGCAGCGGAAAAGGGATGGGATCCATGAATCGGTGCGTGAACGTCGCCTATAATACCAGCGCCGTTTACACGTTCGCCGAAGAGAGACATCCTGGTTCCATCGCCGCGTACCAGCATCAGCGGCCCCTTCACCCCTGCGGGTTGATTCGCTGCGTGCTCTGTAGCTTGTTGAGCGCATTGACGTAGGCCTTGGCCGAGGCGACGATGATATCGGTGTCGGCGCCTACGCCGTTGACTATCCTCCCGCCTTTCGCGAGACGCACGGTCACTTCGCCCTGCGACTCGGTCCCCTGCGTCACGGCATTCACCGAGTAGAGCAGCAGTTCGGCGCCGCTCTTGGCCACGCGTTCGATCGCCTTGAAAGTCGCATCCACCGGGCCGTCCCCGTCGGCGTCGGCCTTGCGTTCCATGCCGGCCTCGGTGAGCACGATCTTGGCGTGGGGGCGCTCGCCGGTCCCGCTCGCCTGGTTTATGCGCACCAACTGCCAGTGCTCCGCCGCGGCGGCCGTCGCTCCGTCGGAGACGAGCGCCTGCAGGTCGTCGTCGAAGATGTCGGCCTTCTTATCGGCAAGGTCCTTGAAGCGCTGGAACGCCTTGTTGTAGGCGTCCTCGCCGTCGAGTTCGATGCCGATCTCTTTGAGTCGCTGGCGAAAGGCGTTGCGGCCCGAGAGCTTTCCGAGCACGATTTTGTTCGTGGTCCAGCCTACGTCCTCGGCGCGCATGATTTCGTAGGTATCGCGACTCTTCAGGACGCCGTCCTGATGAATTCCGGAAGCATGCGCGAAAGCGTTGGCACCCACTACCGCCTTGTTCGGCTGAACCACGAACCCGGTGATCTGGGACACCAAGCGCGAGGCCGGCACGATCTGGCTGGGGTCGATGCGCGTCTGGAGGTTGAAGAAATCGCCGCGGGTGCGTACCGCCATTACGACTTCCTCGAGCGAAGTATTGCCGGCGCGCTCGCCTAGGCCGTTCACCGTGCACTCGATCTGGCGCGCACCCCCGATCGTGACCGCGGCGAGCGAATTTGCCACCGCCATGCCGAGATCGTTGTGGCAGTGCACCGACCACACGGCCTTGCCGGAGTTCGGCACCCTCTCCCGCAGCTTCCTGATGAATTCACCGAACTGCTCGGGAACCGCGTAACCGACGGTATCCGGGATGTTGATGGTGTTGGCGCCTTCTTTGATCACGGCCTCGAGGACACGGCAGAGAAAATCGGGATCGGAGCGGCTGCCGTCCTCGGGCGAGAACTCGATGTCATCGCGGTGCTTGCGCGCGAAGCGCACGGAAAGCGTCGCCTGCTCGAGCACCTGCTCGGGCGTCATGCGCAACTTCTTCTCCATGTGGAGCGCGCTCGTGGCGATGAAGATATGTATGCGCCCGGATTTCGCCGTCTTCAGCGCGTCGATCCCGCGCTGGATATCGCGATCGTTGGCACGGCACAGGCCGGCCACGGTCGAGTCCCTGATCACGCCCGCAACCGCCTTCACCGCCTCGAAATCGCCGTTCGAAGAGGCCGGGAAACCTGCTTCGATCACATCGACTCGCATTCTCTCCAACAGGCGCGCGATGCGAAGCTTCTCGTCCTTGGTCATCGAAGCGCCGGGGCTCTGCTCGCCGTCGCGCATCGTTGTGTCGAATATGATCAATTTGTCTTTCATGGCGCCGCTCCACGGTGAAATCTCGAATGCATCCGCGGCGCCTGCTTGCGCCGCGACCGGGTACTGCCGAATTGGGTTTGGGATTATGTGCGCGCGAGGCGCAGCAGCAGGCCCGCCAGAAGCAGGCTGCCGAGGGTGAGGCTGAGAGCAGTGGTGCGGAAACGCATGGGGGAAATATAGCGGGTTTCCCGGGCTACTGCAACCGGGCGGGCTCTCCGGGTCGACGTCTCTTCCACAACCAGTACACGTACCCGGAGAGTCCGTATGCAACAAACAGCAGAAATAAGACGATAGGCGGGTCTGTGGAAATCAGGACGAAGCCGAGGACGACGAGCAGGATCACGGCGAACGGGACCGAGCGCCGCAGGTTGATGTCCTTGAAGCTGTAGAAAGGGACGTTGCTCACCATCGTCAACCCCGCGTAAAGGGTCAGGAACGCCGCGACCCATGGCAGGCCGTAGTCGTCTACGGGGATCTTGTTGTCGCTCGCAAGCCACAGAAATCCGGCCACCAGAGCCGCTGCTGCGGGACTCGGCAGCCCCTGGAAGAAGCGCTTGTCGACCACGTCGATGTTGGTGTTGAAGCGGGCAAGCCGCAGAGCCGCACCCGCGCAGTAGACGAACGCCGCAATCCAGCCGAAGCGCCCCAGGTCCTTCAACGCCCATTCATACATGATCAGGGCTGGTGCGGCACCGAAGCAGACCATGTCGGAGAGCGAGTCGTATTCAGCGCCGAATGCGCTCTGAGTGCGCGTCAAGCGCGCGACGCGCCCGTCGAGGGTATCGAGGATCATCGCGACGAAGATGGCCACGGCGGCATAGTCGTAACGCTGGTTCATCGCCATCACGATCGAGTAAAACCCGGCAAACAAGGCCGCTGTGGTAAACAAGTTCGGCAGCAGGTAGATTCCGCGGCGACGGATCTCGGTGTTCAACAACGGTCTGCGGAGATTGGGCTCAAGCATGATGCGGCAGGGTGGCAATCACCGTGCTGGTAGCGTAAACCTTGTCTCCCAGTGCAGCCACGAGATTCGCGTCTTCGGGGACGTAAATGTCCACGCGGGAGCCGAAGCGGATGAAACCGAACCTTTGACCCCGTGCCAGACTGTCTCCCTCGTGGACATAGCACAGAATTCGCCTCGCGATCAATCCTGCGACTTGCACGCAGGTCACGTCCGCGCCGCGGATCGTACGCAGCCACAGTGCGTTGCGCTCGTTCTCCAAGGAAGCCTTATCGAAAGCGGCGTTGATGAAGCGCCCGGGATGGTACCAGCGCTTTTGCACACGGCCGTCCACCGGCGAGCGATTGGAATGCACGTTGAAGACATTCATGAAAACGCTGACCTTGATCGCGCTGCGCTCGAGGTAGGGATCGCGGGCCCGCTCCACTGCGACGATTCGTCCGTCGGCTGGCGAGACCACGGTGTGCGCGTCGCCGGGCACCTGCCGCGGCGGATCGCGAAAAAACTGCAACACGAAAAGCACCGCAAGCCAGATCGGAGCCGACCACCAGCCGATCAGCCAGCCCGCTGCGGCCGCCACGACAACCGTCGCTGCGACGAAAGGCCAGCCTTCGCGTGCAATGATCGGGTGCGGATAGCTCGCGCTCATTGCGACCCCTGCTAGCCTGTCGCGCCTCTAGTTCCGCGATTGATCGACCAACTTGTTCTTCTTGATCCAAGGCATCATCGCCCTGAGCTTTTCGCCGACGATTTCGATCGGATGCTCGGCGGTCATGCGGCGCCGCGAGAGCAGCATCGGCGCGCCGGCGCGATTTTCCAGGATGAATTCCTTCGCGTATTCGCCCGACTGGATGCGAGCGAGCGCCGCCCGCATTGCTTTCTTGGTTTCTCCGGTGATGATCTTCGGTCCGGTCGCGTATTCCCCGTACTCGGCATTGTTCGAGATCGAGTAGTTCATGGTGCCTATGCCACCCTCGTACATCAGGTCGACGATGAGCTTTAACTCGTGAAGGCACTCGAAGTACGCCATTTCGGGCGCGTAGCCGGCTTCGGTGAGTACCTCGTACCCCGCCTTGACGAGCTCCACGCAACCGCCGCAAAGCACCGTTTGCTCACCGAACAGGTCGGTTTCCGTCTCCTCCTTGAACGTGGTTTCGATCACCCCGGCACGAGCCCCGCCGATTGCGGCCGCGTAGGACAGGGCGAGGTCGCGCGCCTTTCCGCTCTGGTCGCGATGCACCGCGATCAGCATCGGCGTGCCGCCGCCCTGGGCGTAGGTCGAGCGCACGGTGTGGCCGGGAGCTTTCGGCGCGATCATCACGACGTCGAGATCCTCGCGCGGCATGACCTGCCCGTAGTGGATGTTGAACCCATGGGCGAATCCGAGCGTCGCGCCCTTTCGGATATTGGGTTCGACTTCGGATTTGTACACTGCGGCGATGTGTTCGTCCGGCATCAGCATCATCACGAAGTCGGCCCCCTTGACCGCCCCCGAAACCTCCTCGACGTTCAAGCCCGCTTTTTTTGCCTTGTCCCAAGAGGCGCCGTCCTTTCGCAGTCCGACAGTGACTTTCACTCCCGAGTCGTGCAGGTTGAGGGCGTGGGCGTGCCCTTGCGACCCGTAACCCACGATCGCGACCTTCTTGCCCTTGACGAGCGACAGGTCGGCGTCCTTGTCGTAATAGACTTTCATGCTGTTTCCTTTTGATTCTGCGGCACGCGGGCTCAGACCTTCAAGACCCTCTCGCCGCGCCCGATGCCCGAGGCGCCGGTTCGCACTGTCTCGAGGATGGCGCTGTGCTCGAGCGCTTGAATGAATGCGTCGAGCTTTGCTCCGGTGCCCGTGAGCTCGATGGTATAGGTGTTCTCCGTGACGTCGATGATGCGACCCCGGAAGATATCGGACATGCGCTTCACCTCCTCGCGCTCCTTTCCCATCGCCCGGACCTTGATCAGCATGAGCTCGCGCTCGATGTGGGCCGCTTCCGACAGATCGACTACCTTGACCACTTCGACGAGCTTGTTCAGCTGTTTAGTAATCTGCTCGACCACGTCGTCCGAGCCGGTGGTGACGATGGTCATGCGCGAAAGCGACTCGTCTTCGGTCGGCGCCACGGTGAGCGTTTCGATGTTGTAGCCGCGCGCCGAAAACAGGCCTGCGACTCTCGAAAGAGCCCCCGGCTCATTTTCGAGCATGATGGAAATGATGTGTCGCATTATCCCCTCGCTGAGGCCCAGCCCTCGGCGCATTTCGCGCCCTTTGTGACGCGGCGCTCGTGGCGCCGCCGGACCAAGCTCCGTTCAGCCAACGTTGATCGAAACCCGCGTGTGTCGGGCTTACAGCTCCTCGGCAAGAATCATTTCGGTCAGCCCCTTGCCGCCCTGGACCATCGGATAGACGTTCTCGGTCTGGTCGGTGACGAAATCTAGGAACACCAAGTCGTTCTTGCGCTTGAACGCTTCCTTCAGCGCGGGCTCGACGTCGCCGGGCTCCTCCACCTTGATGCCGACGTGGCCGTAACTCTCGGCGAGTTTGACGAAGTCGGGCAGTGCGTCCATGTACGACTCGGAGTAGCGGTTCCCGTGGAAGAACTGCTGCCACTGGCGCACCATTCCCATGTACTTGTTGTTGAGATTCACTATTTTGATCGGTAGCCGGTATTGCTTGCAGGTCGAGAGCTCCTGGATGCACATCTGAATGCTCGCCTCGCCGGTGACGCAAGCGACGGTCGCGCCCGGGTTCGCGAACTGAACTCCCATGGCCGCAGGTAGGCCGAAGCCCATGGTGCCCAAGCCGCCTGAGTTGATCCAGCGCCGCGGCTTGTCGAATTTGTAGAACTGCGCGGCCCACATCTGGTGCTGGCCGACGTCGGACGTCACGAACGCATCGCCTTTGGTGATTTCGTAAAGTCTCTCGAGGACGAACTGCGGTTTGATGATCCTGCTTTTCTTGTCGTATTTCAGGCAGTCCTTGGATTTCCACAGCCCGATCTGGGACCACCAGGCGCTGAGCGCCTTCTGGTTCGGTGTGTAGCCGGCGGCCTCGAGTTGCCGGCTCAGTTCTTCGAGCACGTCGGACACGTTGCCGACGATCGGGATGTCGACCTTCACGCGCTTGGAGATCGAAGACGGGTCGATGTCGATGTGAATGATCTTGCGCTGTACCTGCCCGAAATGGGCCGGGTTACCGATGACTCGGTCATCGAAGCGCGCGCCTACGGCGAGGAGCACGTCGCAATTCTGCATGGCCATGTTGGCTTCGTAGGTGCCGTGCATTCCGAGCATGCCCAGGAACTGCGGATCGGTCGCCGGATAGCCCCCCAGGCCCATGAGCGTATTGGTGCACGGGAATCCGAGCATCTTGACGAGCGTCGTCAAATGCCTCGCCGCGCCCGAAAGAATGACACCGCCGCCCGCGTAGACGATGGGACGGCTCGCCTCGGCGAGCAACTGCACCGCTTTCTTGATCTGACCCGGATGCCCCTTCACGACCGGGTTGTAAGAGCGCATGGTCACCGATTCCGGATACTGGAATGGGCACTTGGCCGAGGTAACGTCCTTGGGAATGTCGACGAGCACCGGACCGGGCCGCCCGGACTTGGCGAGATAGAACGCCTTCTTGATCGTGAGCGCGAGATCCTTGACGTCTTTCACGAGGAAATTGTGCTTCACGCAGGGCCGCGTGATGCCCACCGTGTCGCATTCCTGGAACGCGTCCAGGCCAATGGCGTGGGTAGGCACCTGCCCCGTGATGATCACCATCGGGATCGAATCCATGTACGCGGTGGCGATCCCGGTCACCGCGTTCGTAACACCGGGCCCCGAGGTCACCAGGGCAACGCCGACCTTGTCGCTTGAGCGCGAGTAGCCGTCCGCGGCATGCGTCGCCCCCTGCTCGTGGCGCACCAGAACGTGCTTGACTTTGTCCTGCTTGAAAAGCTCGTCGTAAATGAAAAGGACCGCGCCGCCGGGATAGCCGAAGACGTACTCGACTCCTTCCGCCTGGAGGCACTTTACGACAATCTCTGCGCCCGTCAATTCCATGCCTTTAGTCCGCCCGTTGCATCGGCTTCGACGAAAGCTTTAGAGCCTAATTGCTGATGTCTGATTGGTCAAGTTTTTCCCTGTTTCATTCTGCGCCTGAACCCGGCTTTTGATACCATCGGATCGCAGCGGCCGGGGTCATTTCGGCCGACGAAAAAGGAAGCTCTTCTGGCTTCAAGAAATGAACTGTCCGAGTTCCTCGCGAGCGTAGAGCGACGCGCGTACAAGCAGGCGCTGTTCGCGGTCCGGGAGGCGGAGAACGCCCTCGACATAGTGCAGGACTCCATGCTCAAGCTTGCGG
>Ga0137370_10001304_pt1 | contig 10299 bp, 12 predicted proteins | sample SagtaG_11_FD_104920 | JGI IMG/M metagenome (GOLD analysis project Ga0137370, IMG submission 104920) | Vadose zone soil microbial communities from Sagehorn Ranch, Mendocino, California, USA - Sage1_R_20_16 metaG | ecosystem: Environmental > Terrestrial > Soil > Vadose zone | place: USA... | reverse complement strand
GTAGATGCTGTCAACCTCGACGAACGTCGACACAACATTGTTGTGGACGTTCCTGATCGTGCACGGCGGGGAAAGGGCCCGCTTGTCCGGTATGCCGCCGTCGGCCGAACTCACTTGGTATTGGCTGCCTGACAGGGACTGAGCCGGATACGAGCTACCGAGGATCGTCTGGACCGTGACGAGGGCGGGCACGCACGAGACGTTGGGATTCCACGATGACAGTAGGCTCGTCGCCGCGGACTGCGCGCCGTCGATCGCCGCGGACCGTGTGACGTTCAGGTATGCCGCGGACGCGAGGACCAGGATTCCTGCAAATAGTATCATCAAGGCCGCTTTCCGCGCCCTTGGCTCCCGCGGGCTCGCTGCCCCTGTGTGCGACACAGAACTGCCGAAACGTAAGAGGGGGATATTCTGCCGGACGTTTACATGTTCTTGGAACTGAACACCATCGGTTGCAGTCTCTGGGCTCTTTAGTCGCCGGGACAACAACATGCGTCGGCGGCGGACGCCGGATCAGCAGGTCCGGGGATTGTCGTCCGTCGGGCCTTACATCGCTTCCTCGGCAACGGGAGGACGATCGGAGGACGGGCTCGAGCAACTCGCGGGAGGCGATGCCACGGTCAGCGAGCTGGCCCAGCCGCACGGCGCCCGCCTGCCTGCGTTTTCGAGGCACCCCGCGCGTTCTCGAGGACGTGGTACGTCGGCAAACGATGCGGGACGACCACCGACAATACTGGCGGGCGGATTCCGTCGACCTCGCAGGAAGTGATGGCTCAGTAGATTCGGGTGTTGTCGTCGGGGGGATCCTGAGGGGCGCCCGGAGGGTCCGGGGACGCATCGGGGGCGGGATCGGCGACCGGATCGGAGGCCGGATCAAGTGCCGGTTCCGAGGTAGGACCGGGGGCCGAGAGGGCACGACGCCACGCCCACACGCTCAACATCAGGGAAGCGGCCATGAGCGCCATACCGCCCACGAGCACGACGAGGGCGAGAAGCGCGTCGCCTGTTTTCAAGCCTACGACGGTCAAGTCGACATGAACCTGAAGTGGTTGCCGGGTTGGAGAACCGACGATCACAACGTGATAGTTTCCTGAGCCAGCAAGACCCAGATCGAAGACAATGTGCGTTCCACTCTTTTCGAAGAGGGGAGGTAATGAATTCGAGCCATCGCGGAACGACGCATAGCCAGCGTCATCGAAAACGAAGACATCGAAGGACTGGCTCTGAAGTTCGGAAAGGTTTCCGCTCATCTGTCCCGTCCCCAAGATGCCGAAATCGTCGTTGTGGTACATCCCGGATTGGACGACGATGTCGTTGGATATCCGAACGGGCTGGGCGGCACCCAGGAGCAGGAACGATCCGGCGATGATTTGCAGGACCGCGATGGCGACAAGGAAGTAGATGCGTTTCAAGGGATCGCCTCCCCGTCACAGCCGTCCCGGTTCATCGAACACCTCGGCCGGGCGGGGTACCCCCACCCGTCGGCGAGGGGCTTCGCCGGCCCGTTGCGTTCGAAACGGGGAACCAGACCCTTCTTCGTTGCACACACAGACATGTCCCTCATCTCATGGAACTTGTTCGGGTGCCCGCGCGATGATGACCGAGATGTTGTCCGTTCCGCCGCCCTTGTTCGCGAGGGCGACCAGGATGTCGCATGCCGTCTGCGGATCGCTCGTTTCGACGACGACGCGTTGAATGTCCTCGTCCTCCACGTGGTTGATCAGGCCGTCGCAACACAGCAAGATGCTGTCACTCGGCTCCACGGTGAGGCATCCGATGTCCGGCGTGACCTCATCGTAGACTCCGAGGGCCATCGTGATCACGTTCTTCCTCGGGTGGTGCCTCGCGCCCTCGGGCGACAGCTCCCCCCGGTCGACCATCTCCTGAACGAGGGAGTGGTCCCGCGTCACCTGGTAAATCTCTCGCGCATTGACGATGTACGCGCGGGAGTCGCCGGCGTTGGCCACATGGAGCGTGCGACCATCGGCGACCGCAAGGCTGAGGGTCGTCCCCATCCCTTCGCATTCCGGATGTACTTGGGCCTCCGCGATGATGGCCTGATTAGCGAGGCCGATGGCGGCCCGGAGCTCGTCGTGGTAGATCGCGCGCGGGATGTCGGTCTCGCTCATCAGCAACGGTAGGAGCGTGCGGGAGACGCTCTGTACGGCGATCCGGCTCGCGACATCCCCTCGGCGATGTCCTCCCATGCCGTCGGCCACCATCAAGAGTAGTCGGGTCCGTGCCTCGGACCGGAATGCCGTCCGGATCTCGATCGCCAGGATACTGTCCTCGTCGACGGGTCGAACCCTTCCGACGTTCGAGGCAAACCCCATCTTCCCATGAGGAGCGCGAATGATCGTATCCCCCGTCCCCGGGCGCGCGCCCTTGGCAGCCACCGTCCGCGCCAAGGTCACCGGCCCCCTTGTCGTCGGCCGCCCTTGAATGCGATCGTCATGTAGGGCCCTCGCCCCGGCTTGTACACGAGGGCGACGACATCCCCATCCGTGAGGGCTTGCCGTTTGAACTTGGGCAGCCGTTGGTAGGTCCTCCCGCCGTCGTGCGACATCGCCGTGCCATTCAAGCTTCCCAGGTCTTCCACCCAACATCGGCCCTTTGGGTCCTTCAGGATCCGCGCGTGATGCTTGGAGAGGTACCGCTCCGTGTCCAAGATGCCGATGTCCGGCGGGTGACCGAACCCCCTCTTCGTGCAACCCTGGTCGCAGGCCTTGTGATCCCGACCGATCTCCATCTCTTTCTTGACCTTGCATTTCTTTCCGAGGACCACGAGGTGTGGAAAGCCGAGGGACTCGGGGGCGTCTCCCGCGATCGCTTCGGCCATGTCCTTGGTGGTCGCAAACCGCTGCTTCGGATCGAACGCCATCGCGCGGATCACCACGTCGGAAAGCTCCTTCGGGACGCTGGGCATGAGATCGCGAGGGGATCGGTACAGTTCCGACTTGCCTTGCGCGAGTTGTTTCATGGAGCCTTGCGGGTCCTGGGTCGTCAGAAGGAAGAAGAGGACGGCGCCCACGCTGTACAAGTCGCTCGCGGGCGTCGCCTCTCCGAGGTTCTGCTCCGGGGCTCCCCAGCCCGGGGTGTAGATGACGGTGCCGGATCCCTGGAACTGGTGGAATTCCTTCTTCGCCGCACCGAAGTCGATCAGCACCACCTCCCGGTGGGCGTCGAGGATGATGTTCTTGGGCTTGACGTCCCGATGGATGACGTTCCGCCCGTGAAGGTACGCAAGGGCTTCGAGCAACTGCAGGACGTATCGAGTGGCGGTGGCTGCATCGGCCGGCTTGTCTCGGAATCGTTCCGCCAACGTCTCGCCTTCGAGCTGTTCTTCGACGAGGCAGAAAGGTCCCAGGTTGCTGCCTTCGTCCACATACCGTACCACCCGCGGATGGCCAGGGGAGCCCAGGGCGCGCAGGATGTCGGCCTCGATCCGCAGCCGTTCCTGCGCCTGCTCGAGATCGGGCCCGCTGGCCTCCTTGACGACGATAGCCTGACCGCGGCTGGACTTGCCCGCATAGACGGTCGACATGCCTCCCTCGGCCAACTTGCTGACAACCTGATAGCGACCCTTCCGACCTTTCAAGGTACACGGAATCGTGAGGGTCATACGCTCCGCGGACCTATCTCACCACGAACTGGAGCTTCACCAATTCCGCAATGTCGATCTCATCGGCGTCCTGAAGTTCGTTGCGACCCGTACCGGTGACAAGGATTCGATCGTTGCCTCGAATCAGCCAGGTCTTGTTCGTGCTGGCTTTCCGTTGCACCATCGTCTTCCCGTCTTCGATGAAAAACCTCTCGCCCTCCTGAAAGACGGTCAGGTGCCCCCGGGAAATCTCATTCGCCTTTCCCGAATCGGGGAGGAACTTGGACACATCCGCGCGGCCGATGAGCCACTGGGACGGCGGAATCGGCTGCTCCGTTTCGTCGGGGAAGACCAAAAAGCCCGCTTTCGGCGCCTGGGCCGGAGGCTCTTCCTCCGTCTCGGCCGATTCGGCCGAATCGTCTGAGTCGACGGAGGCGTCACCTTCGGGTTCCGTCACATCGATTTCGGGCTCGGGGTCCGCGGCCTCGGAGACACCGTCCTCCCCGGTGAACATCGAATCGACGGGACCATCCCCTTCGTCCGCGCTCGACGAAAACGCAGGGTCCTGGTCTTCGATGGGCGTCGAGGTAGGCTGCGGTCCCGCTTCCGCGATCTCGAGATCAATCTTCCCGCCGCACGCATCGCAGAATCGGGCGTCTTCCCGATTCTCGCTCCCGCAAGTCGGACAGCTCGCCATGGCCTCACTTCCTCGGTTTCTTCTTGCCGATGATCGTCGTCGCCTGAAGGAAATCCTTCTTGGCGGAGTCACTCAGCTGGAGCCCGCTCCGGGCGACCGTCGCCTGGGCGTCCCGCATCGTCGTCATGACCTCATTCAGGGCGGGGTTCGCTCGGACCGCGGCCGCCGCGCCGGCATCCGACGCGAGGGTCTTCATGATCGTCTCCGCCTTCTGCATCGCCGTCGCCTCCCTCGTCTGCACCGCCCTCTGCATGAGGACGGTGGCCTCGGCCGAGCTCAACAACGTTCGCGGATACGGGTTTGTCTCCACGCCGGACAAGCGGGGGTCGTCCGTGAAGTTCAGTTCGACGTCCTGCACGACTTCGACCAGGGAGAATCGAACCAAGTTGGCCCTCCCCGCTGGCTTCGCCGGGACGCCCATGCGGAACACGAGCGTCTGCTGCTCACCCGCGATCAGGTCCCTCAGCGGGACCGTGAAGGAGCCCCCCTCGAGCCGAGGTCGGGGTAGTCGGTTCAGAACGGGCCTGACGGTGTAGGCATCGGCCAACTCCGAACCCGGCATGATCGAAACCTTCAGTTCCGGATTCGCGACGAGCGTCCCCGCCATCTGCGCCGCTTGTTCCTGGAAAATCTGGGGGAGGTCGCCCTTCGCGGCATCGATGTGGTGCCACAACCCTCCGGCGGACTCGGCGATCTTCTGAAGCAAGGATTCGTTGTAGTCGGTGCCAATCCCGATCGCGGTGACCGTGATGCCGGCCTCGCGCATGTGCTGGGCGAGGGTCACGAATTCCCGGCCGTCGGTCTTGCCGACCGTGGGATTGCCGTCGGTCAGGAGGAGGACTCGGTTCACGGTACCGGGTTCCGGGGTGGTATGGCGCGCCTGTTCGAAGGCGGCCTCCAATCCGTTGTACATCGAGGTGAGGCCGTTGACCGAGATGGCCTTCACCGCCGCCGCGATCTCTCGGGAGTTGCCGACTCGCGACATGGGCAGTTGGACCGTCACGGTATCAGAGAATGAAACGATCGAGATTTGGTCGGTCGGACGGAGCTGCTTGAGAAGGCCGAGCGCCGCCGCTTTGGCCTGGTCGATCTTCTCCCCGTCCATGGACCCGCTCGAGTCGATGGCGAGGGAGATGCTCCGGTTCCTTCCGGCGACGGCGGCGGCGGACGGGCTCAGGTCTACGGCCACGTAGACGGACGTGCCCGAATTCGGCTTCAGGTGCGCGCGATTGACCGTGCACTGCATCGCGAACGGCGATCGCTTCGCGGGACGATTCTGGGTTTCCAATGCTTGTTTCATTTTCCCACCGGAGAGGCGGGCGATGGCGGCGAGGCTTTCTTAGCTCTTGCGCCCTCGTTCTCACGGATTGATTCTCACGCCAGCAGGTCCCCGGAGCCGAAGGAAAGCGCTTCATGACTACGCCTGCCATATCGACCTCGGATCGAGATGGTAGGTGATGCCCGGTCACGCGATTGATCGTCGCGTTGCAGCCTGTCTTGGGCTCCGATTCGCGGAGGCGTGCCGAAATGGATTACCAGGGGTTCCTGGACCGGTCTCCGCCGCCAGAGTCGGGGCTTGCCTCCTCTGAGACGGGTGGCATGGTCCGCTCGGCCATGGAACGGGGCGAATACGAGTGCGTGGGCCAGGATTCGATCACGTTTCTGGGCGAGTTCAGCGACTTGCGGACGAACCGATTTGACCTTGGGCGCCCTCACGAGAGACCAATCTGCCTCATCAGGCCCACGAGGTCGTAGAAGAGCCGCTCCTCCGTGATCTCCCCCTTATCATTCCATGTGGCGACTGTACAAAACTCCACACGGAAACTCTTCCCGGTCGGCGGGATGACCTTCCCCTCCGCGGTCTTCATGGGTCCCTTCATCGTGCCGGAGAATTCCGCGACGGAACACGTGTGGTTGCCGTCCGCGAAGAGAAGCTTATACGGGCGGTTGATGAGGTGGTTGTCCGGGAAGGTCTTGAAGAATTCAATGGCTTCCACGTCATGATTGTGCCGGCCTCTCGTGGGTGGGGCCCCGCCGGGCCAGTACACGGCAACATTTTCGGTGTGACGCTTCCTAAAAGTCTCCCAAAGAGGACTTCCAGGTCCGGCATTCCAAGCATCGTCCAGCGTCGTCATCAAATCGACCAGTTCTTCTTGTTTCATGGGCAGCCCCTGCCCCGAATCATCGGGGTCTTTCAAGAAACCTTGCCAATCCCTGCGACGGGCTCACGTCCCCCTCGCCCGGGATGAAATCGTTCTCCACTCGCCCACAAGTAGAGGTGAGTTCGATGCGTGGGCCAGGATTCGAACCTGGGAACCCCTGCGGGAAGGGATCTTGAGTCCCTCGCCTTTGACCGGGCTTGGCTACCCACGCGCAGCTCGCGAGACGCCCGGGGCCGTAAAACCTTTTCTCGTTCGGCACCTGCGCGCTCCGGTTTCGCAAAGGCTTATTTCATCGAGGACGGTGCGCAAGAGCGGCACCGTTGGCGCAATACTTCACTCAAGCCTTTTTCCAAGAGGTGGCGAATCGCCTCAACAAGGATCCCGAATGGTCCAGGAAAGCCTCGGCCATCACCGCGAAAGTCGTCCTGACGTGCGTCGATCGAAAGGCCTCCTTCCTAATCAACGTCGTGAACGGCACCGTCTCGTCCACCGAGGTCGCCGCCGACGTGCCCGCGGACTTCAAGTTCGAAGGGACCTACGACGCCTGGACCCAGCTCGGGAAAGGCGAGAAGGATTTCCAGAGCCTCGTCATGAGTGGCAAGATTCGGTTCCGCGGTTCCATGCCGAAGATCATGGCCTTGATGGGAGTCCTCAGCCGCATCACCGTGGTCGCGCGGGATGTCCCGAAGGATTTCTGACGGAGCGGCCAAAGAGGGCTATCCCGACCGCGATGGAGGCGAGCTCAAGGATGCCGATCCCGACCGCCGTCGCAACGAACACCAAGGTCCATCCATTGGAAGCATCGACGGCCACCTGGTCCGGCCCCGCGATGAGAAAGTGGCCTGGGAATCCGTAGGCGAACGCAGCCGCCATGACGACCGTGAGAAGGGCGGAGGCGACCGAGGGATTGAATCGCAGAATCGGGAGCGCCGCCACCGGGCCGATGAGAATGACCGCGAGGATGAACGCGGTGTCGGGAGGCGCCGGAAGAATCTGCAACGCGAGGTGCGCGGTTGTGTGGACCAGGACCACGCCCAGGTGGGCGAAGACGAGGGAGATGAAATAGGCGTCCAGACGGTTCATGGGCGCGAGCCTCTCCCGGGCGGAAATCCTTCCTCCTTCCAGGCCGCGACGACCTCGTCGAGGCCTTCCGCAAACGTGGGGTACGCAGGCTGCCAGCGGAAGTCCGAACGGAACCGGGCACTCGACGTCGGGAAGGACGACGTGAGAAGCTCCGCGGTGTATCGCCCAAGCGCGAGTCGGACCAGCAAGCGCGGCAACCGGCGTGGCGGGCGGGTTCCCAGTCTCGTCGCGAGCGCGGTGACATATTCGGACAGAGAGACCGGTCGATCGTCGACGACATGCCACACGCCGGACTTCGGCCATTCGGAGGCCGCCACGAAGGCGCTGGCCGCATCGTCGGCGTGGATCCAAGACCAGACCGCTGAGCCTCCGTCGACCAGGACAGGCCGACCTCGGACGAGCGATTCGCCGAAGACTCGAGTGTGCCATCCGTCCGAAGAGTAAAACCCGCCGCACCGGAGGATCGCGGCTCGGAACCCGTGCGCCGTGGCGGCTTCTCGGGCGATGCGTTCGCCGTCCAGGGAGGAGGTGAGAATCGGATCGGAAACCGGGGGCGCGTCCTCATCGAACGTTGCTCCGTTCGGACCGCGGACCGCCCACACGACGCTTTGCTGAAGATACGCACCGGCACCCACGCGGGCCGCCGCGGTAGTCAAGCACTTCGTCCCCTCGCGGCGAATCCGATCGTTCATCGCCCAATCCCTCAGATGCGTTCGGACCTTCGTCGGGATCGCGGTCGCCGCGTGAACGACGACGCTGCACCGTTCCGCCGCCTTTGTCAGCGAGTCCGCGTCGAACAGACTGGCCCGGCGCGGCTCGCCGCCGAGCGACCGTACGAGCCGATCTCCCGCCTCGTTTCTCGTGAGCCCGACCGCGCTGTGGCCCCGTGCAACGAGCTGACGCACCAGGCGACGACCAAGCACGCCGGTCGCACCCGCCACGAACACGCGCATCCTCGCGGGATGTGCCTCAAACGATTAAATATCGCCGGACTCATGGGCACACCGAAGCGGCGGCAGGGCGAGGACCATGGTCGATTTCGACCTCACCGACGAACAGCGGCTCATGCAGAAGACCGCCCATGAATTCGCGGAACGGGAGATGCGGCCCCTCGCACTGGAGTACGACCGCAAGGGAACAGTCCCGTGGGACATCATTCGGAAGGCGCACGCCCTCGGCCTGGACACGGCGTTCATCCCAGAGGCGTACGGGGGAGGCGGTGTCGACTCGACCTTGACCCACGTCGTGGTCACAGAAGAGCTGAACTGGGGTTGCGCAGGCATGGCGACGGGCTTGATCGGAGCAGGCCTCGCCTACCTGCCGATCATCCACATGGGGACGGACGATCAGAAGAAACGGTTCCTCACGCGCTTCACCGGACCCGAGGCCCGGCTGGGGGCCCTTTGCCTCACGGAACCCGATGCCGGATCCGACGTGGCGAACATCTCGACGACCGCGACGAAGGAAGGGAAGCAATGGGTCCTGAACGGGGTGAAGCGTTTCATCACGAACGGCGGGATCGCGGACCTCCATGTGGTCTTCGCCACGGTCGACAAGAACCTCGGGTACTTCGGGATTCGCGCGTTCGTCGTCGAGCACGACACCCCGGGCCTCAAGGCGGGAAAGGTCGAGGATAAGATGGGCGTCCGCGCCAGCCATACCGCCGAAGTGATCCTCGATGACTGTCGCATTCCCTCCGGAAACATGCTGGGCTCCGATGAAAAGACGGCCTTCTACGGCGCCATGAAAACACTCGAGTCGTCGCGTCCCCTCGTGGCCGCGGGTGCGGTGGGTATCGCGCGAGCCGCGTACGAATACGCGCTCGACTATGCGCGGAAACGGAAGGCCTTCGGCTCCCCGATCGCGAAGAAGCAGGCGATCGCGTTCATGCTCGCGGACATGAAGACGAAGGTGGATGCGGCCCGGCTCCTGACGTGGCGCGCCGCTTCGATGAGTGACCGAGGACTCCCGATGAACAAGGAGGCGAGCATGGCGAAATTGTTCGCGGCGGACATCGCGATGGAAGTCACCACGGACGCCGTCCAGATCCTTGGAGGGGCCGGCTACATGAAGGACGAGCCGGTGGAGAAGTGGATGCGGGACGCGAAGATCTTTCAGATCTGGGAAGGGACCTCCCAAATCCAACGCGTCGTGATCTCGCGCGAGGAAATCGGCGAGCTCTAGGCCTTCCGCGCCGCGACTTCGACTTTTTCAGGCGACTCCTTGAGAGAGCGGAGGAGCTTCCGTTCCTCGCGAATCAAGTTGAGGTACTCGTTGAACTCCTTGTCGCTCATCATCAGGAGCTTCGCCAGATGGTCCACGCCTTGTTTCACGAAGAAGTCGACGTCCTCGAGGCCCGCGATCGCGTCCGCCCAGCTCTGCTTCTCGCCAATCTGATCCATCCGTTTCTCCAGCTCGACGAGCCGGGACGCCAGCGTGGGATCCTCCCGCACCGTGAGGCCGATCCTCGAGAGCGCCTTCAGGCTCTCCGCGGCCTTCTCCTCGTGGTAGGCACTCGACGTGCCACTCACGTGCGACATGTTGAAAATCTCGGCCGTCGCCCGGTAGTACGTCTCGATGAAATGGTCCACGCGTTCTTCGCGAGCGACCTCGACCATGCCCGCATCCCGCAATTTGCGGATGTGGTGGTAGATCGCCTGCGGCGTCAGGTTCAGTTCGCCCGCGATCTGGCTCACGGTCATCTCCTTCGCTCGCAAGAGATAGATGATCCGTCGTCGGGTCTCGTCTCCGAGGAG
>Ga0137370_10001302_pt1 | contig 10301 bp, 10 predicted proteins | sample SagtaG_11_FD_104920 | JGI IMG/M metagenome (GOLD analysis project Ga0137370, IMG submission 104920) | Vadose zone soil microbial communities from Sagehorn Ranch, Mendocino, California, USA - Sage1_R_20_16 metaG | ecosystem: Environmental > Terrestrial > Soil > Vadose zone | place: USA... | reverse complement strand
TCATCGAAAAACTGGGCCGAATCTTTCCGCTCACCTACGCCGTGTGCCCCAGCTGCCGGCATCGGCAGGGCATTGAAGCCCGGACCAATGAGATGACATGCGACCGCTGCCATAAGACGGCGGCGATGGCGTGGGATGAGTTGTCCTAAATAATTGCGATCTGATCGCCCAAGGAAACCGTTCCAGTCCCCTCGCCGACGCAGTAAAAGCCCCGCATTCCTCCATCTAAGAACTGCAAATGTTTTTTCAGCTCCTCCGGCTCGACGTGCTGTCCGAGTGCCCATCCCGTAAATGGCCGGCAGGGATGCGCGACTTCCAGGATCCGTAACCGCACTCGCGCGCCTCCGTCCGGCGCCAGAATCGCCACGCCGCCGGCCAGGTCGTCATAGGTGAACCGGCCGTCCGTAGCGGCGATGACGTTCTCGCCCGCGCATCCCACCTCGATGCGGTCGCCGAAGTGCTCGCGCATGGCGTCGTAATGCGACGTAAATCCGAGCGAGATTCCGTGCAGCCCGTCCTCGTTTTTCGTCTGCGGGTGTGCGCGATGGTGGACATCGACGATCCACTCGCCACCCTCGCCGCCACCGAGCGCGCCGTCGGGCGTGACGTTGAGCTGCGCGACCGAAAGCAGCGGACCGGGGTCGTAACGCCGGGTAGGTTTCTCGCCGGTCTTGAGGGAGCGACGCTGAATTTGCAGACGGGTGATCGTGCCGATCGCGCGCATAACGCAATCTAACGGGATGTGCTACATTGGGCCGCTCCATGGTCCCTCCGCGCGGGTGGGCCCGCTGCCTCGACAACGTCGCCGACGTGCTGCGTCGGGGCGCGTGGTATCCGATCATCGACGAAACGTCCGACGGTAAAGTGGTGATCGAAGTGCGTCAGAAGCCAGTGCGTCTCAGCCGTATCGACGTCACCGTGCGCGAGACCGCGCCCGACCACTGGAGCATCGTCGTGCGCACCGGCGTGTTGCGTCCCACGTTGGGGGGCAGGGGAGGGGAGGACGTGATCACCACGTACGCCGTTTGCCCGCACTGTCACGAGCGCCAGGACTTCAGCGGCAAGCCGGACGCCCTGACCTGCACGCGCTGCAAGAACAAATCGCGGGTAGACTGGTCGGAAACCTGCTGAGGCTCTTGTCACCCTGAAAATATTTAGTATGTTAATTATCAACATGTTAACAACTGACTGAGAGCGGCCGACCGATGCCCGATCGCTCGGAATTGGCGCTTCAGCTCACCGACGCCGTCGCCGCCGCCAATCAGGCGATCCAGCATGCCGGCAATCGCGCCTACAAGACGTTCGGCTTGTCGCAGCGCGCGCACGCCGCCCTCGCGGCGGTCGACCTCGGAGGGCCCGACGGAGCGCGCCCCAGCGATGTGGCGAGCGAGCTGCGCGTCTCGCGCGCCGCGGCGACCACATTCATCCAGCGACTGGAATCCAAAGGCCTCGTGGAGACCACAACCGATCCCGACGATGATCGCGGCGTTCGCGTGACGCTGACACGGCGTGGGTTGGAGGTGCTGCTGCGGGTGGGGCAGCTGGAACGCCGCCTCGCGGCGCGCACCATCGAGGGCATGCCCGCCTCCGCTATGGCCCGCGCCATCCATGTGCTCCAGGAGCTGCGGCAACGGCTGGAGCAAAAAGTGCTCGAGGTGGTACGCTGAACCCGCGTATACGAATGTGTGAATCTTTATGCATCCGCCCATGCGCTCGCTCGGCACTGCTGTCACTTCATGCAGGACTTGAGCTGCGCCTGATATCCACACGGTTCACAACGCGTTGAACCACGGCTTGGATGCGGAACTGTCGTCAGGTACGATGCGCTCATGCGTCGTTCCACTCTGGCCAGTTTTCCACAAGAACAGCGATGCGTGCATTTGTGGATAAGTCTACGGCGACCGATCCTGTGATTCGCCGCACCAAGATCGTCGCCACCCTCGGCCCCACCACAGGAACCGAGCCGCAGATCGCCGCGCTGATCGATGCCGGTGCCAACGTGCTGCGCGTCAATGCCTCCCATGGGACACCGGAGTTGCGCGCCGAATGGATCGTGGCCGCCCGGCGCGTGGCGGACGCGAAGCAGCAGCCCATCGCGGTGCTGTTCGATCTGCAGGGCCCCCGCATCCGCGTCGGGAATTTGGCGGCGCCGCGCCAACTCACTCCCGGACAGCGCATCGTCTTCGCGCCCGAGGAGCTGGCGCACGACGACGAGCTTCCCACCACCTATGCCCGGCTCGCGGCCGATGCCCGTGTGGGCGGTCGCATCCTGCTCAACGACGGGTTGCTGTCGGTCGAGGTCACCGGCGTCGAGCCACCGCGTGTGCGCGGTACGGTCGTGGACGGCGGTTTGCTCACGGCGCACAAGGGAATGAATCTGCCTGGCGTCCAAGTCTCGGCACCGGCGCTCACCGAGAAGGACCGCGAGGATGTGAAGGCCGGCGTACAGCAGGGCGTCGACTACTTCGCACTCTCGTTCGTGCGCCGGCCCGAGGATATCGCCGAGCTGCGCCGCCTCGTGCCGGCGGAGATGAAGCTCGTTGCCAAGATCGAGAAGGCGACCGCGCTCGACCAACTCGAGAAAATCGTCGCGGCCGCCGATGCGGTGATGGTCGCCCGCGGCGATCTGGGGGTGGAGCTGCCGTTCGAGCAGGTGCCGCTGGTGCAAAAGCGCCTCATCAGCGAGGCGAACCATCAGGGGAGGCCGGTGATCACCGCGACGCAGATGCTCGAGTCGATGGTGCACGCGCCCCGGCCGACGCGCGCCGAGGCATCCGACGTGGCGAATGCGATTCTCGACGGCACGGACGCGGTGATGCTGTCGGCCGAGACGGCGATCGGACAGTATCCGATCGAAGCGGTACAGGCGATGGACCGGATCATCCGCGAGATGGAGCGCCATCCATTGCGCGTGCGGGAAGAACGCCGCGTGACCGAAGGCGCCGTCTCGACCGAGGACGCCATCGCCTGGGGCACGCACGCCGTGGCGCGCATGCTCAAGACGCCGTTGATCGTCACGCTGACGAAGGGCGGGTTCACGTCGCGCAAAGTCGCGGCGCTGCGCCCGCCCGTGCCCATTCTCGCCGTCACCACCGAGGTGACGACGTATCGCCAGCTCGCGCTCGTCTGGGGTGTCGTGCCGGTGCTCGTGAATCAGGTGCCGGGGTACGACGCGATGCTGACCGTCGTCCGCGACCTCATTCTCAAACGCCGGCTGGCGAAGCCGGGCGACTGCATCGTCATGACCGCGGGTGTGCCGTGGGAAGTATCCGGCAGCACCAATCTGATCAAGGTCGAGCAGGTATGACGTGCGGCTGATTTTTCTCGGGACCGGCACGTCCTTCGGCGTCCCGCAGATTGGCTGTTCGTGTTCGACCTGCACTTCCTCCGACCCCCGCGACCGCCGCACTCGTACCGCTGCGTTGATCGAGTCGCATGGCAGACGGCTGCTGGTGGACACGCCGCCCGAGCTTCGGCTGCAGCTCATTGCGGCGGGCGTCGATCGCATCGATGCGGTCCTGTACACACACGCGCACGCCGATCACGTCCACGGCATTGACGACCTGCGCGCGCTTTCGATGCGCCAGGGTGCGATGCTTCCGACCTACGGATCGCGCGCGACGATGGCGGAGCTGGCCGGCAAGTTTCCCTACATCTTCGACCCGACGTTTGTCGTCCCCGCCGGAGCGACGAGACCGGAGCTCGTGGCGCACGTGCTCGAGCCGGGAATCGCCGCGTCGATCGCGGGTGTCGCGGTGCTGCCGCTGTCGCTCCCGCACGGCGACCAGCAAGTTCTCGGCTACCGCTTTGGGCCGCTCGCGTACATCACCGACGTGAAGACGATTCCCGACGATGCCGCGCGCGCCCTGGCCGGGCTCGAGGTCCTGGTGCTGAACGCATTGTTGTCGCGGCCGCACCCGCTGCACCTCTCGATCCCCGAAGCCGTCGCGACTGCGCAACAGATCGGCGCCAGGCGCACGTTCTTCACGCATCTCACGCATGAGACCACGCATGCGGCGCTCGCCGCGCGGCTGCCGCCGGGCATCGCGCCGGCCCACGACGGACTGGTTATCGACGTGGCCGCGGCCTAGATTCCGCGCAGCAGGAGGGGAACCGGTGGGATTGCAAGCGACCATACAGCAATTCGATGATCCGGCGGTGCGGCACAGCGCCGCGATGGATGCACTCGCGCGCGAGGCGGTGTTCGGCAGCGAAGACGCCCGGACACGCGCGCGCTGGTTGCTGTGGGAGATCGGACAGCAGGCCGGCGTGCGGCCCGCCTCGATTCACGAGCTGTACATGGCGCGCGGCCGTGAGGAGCTCACGCCGTTCACCACGCCCGCCATCAACGTCCGCATTCTCGCCTACGATACCGGCCGCGCGATCTTCCGCGCCGCGAAGCGGCTCGATGTCGGCGCCGTGATCTGCGAAATCGCGCGCAGCGAGATCGCCTACACCGACCAGCGTCCCGCCGAGTACGTCGCCGTGATGACGGCGGCCGCGCTGCGGGAAGGATTCAAAGGCCCGCTGTTCATTCAAGGCGATCACGTCCAGGTCAACGCCAAGAAATACGCCGCCGATGCCGAGGGCGAGCTCACGGCGTTGCGCGCGCTGATCGAGGAAGAGCTGCACGCCGGCTTTTACAACATCGACATCGATACGTCGACGCTCGTGGACCTCTCGAAGCCCAACCTCGACGAGCAGCAGCGCACCAACTACGAGCGCGCCGCCGAGCTGACGCAGTTCATTCGCGAACGCCAGCCGGACGGGGGAGTCACGGTGTCGGTCGGCGCGGAGATCGGCGAAGTCGGCGGCAAGAATAGCGACGTTCACGAGCTTCGCGCCTTCATGGAGGGCTACACTCGCACCTTGAAGAGACTCGGCGAAGCGACCGGCATCTCGAAGATTTCCGTGCAGACGGGAACGAGCCACGGCGGAGTCGTGTTAGCCGACGGCACCATCGCCAAAGTGCAGCTCGATCTCGCGGCGCTGAAAGCGCTGTCACACGATGCGCGCATGCAATACGGTCTGGGCGGCGCGGTGCAGCATGGCGCGTCGACGCTGCCGCCTGACGCGTTCTCGCAATTCCCCGAGTGCGAAGCGATCGAGATTCACCTCGCCACGAATTTCCAGACGATCGTGTTCGACCATCCGGCCCTGCCTGGCGACCTCCGCCGGGAGGTGAACGCCTGGGTGAAATCGGAAGCCAAAGACGAGTGGAAGAAGGGCGACACCGAAGAGCAGTTCATCTACAAGAGCCGCAAGAAAGCGATCGGGCCGTTCAAGCGCCGGTTCTGGGATTTGGCGCCCGAGGTCCGCGCCGCGATCGGCGCCGATCTCGAGAAGACGTTCGCTTTTCTCTTCGAGCAGCTGCGCGTGAAAGGCACCCGCGCGGCGACCGATCGCTATGTCCAGCCGCCGCTCGCGTCGCACGCCGCGCCGCGCGCGGCGCTGGTGTCAGCCCCGGACGATGCGGAGGCGGGCGAATGAGCGAGCGCCGGGGCGGGGGCTTCGGGTCATTTCTGTTCGGCATCGTGCTCGGTGCGGTCGCCGGATTCATCTTTGCCCCCACCGAAGGCGGTGAGAACACCCGCCGCAAAGTCACGAAGGGTCTGCGCAATCTGAAGGAGCTCGCCGAGGACAAGGTGGACGAGGTGCGCGGCCTGCTCAAAGAGGCGGAGGACGAGGCGGAGGAGGACGAGGAGCCGGAGGAGGAGGAGGAAGAGCCGGAGGTCGCGACGCGCGAGCAATTGCGGCGTCGGCTCGAGGCGGCCCGCCGCCGGCGCAACCGGGCGACCCCCTCCCAGCAACCCATCCGCGATGCCGAGGAGGAGGACGAGCCGCTCGCGTGAATGGTGAGGGCGGGTGGCACCGCACCGTCACCGGCATCATCCGCCGGACGCTGGAGGCGGCATACGAAGACAACATTCCTTTTCTCGCCGGCGCGCTCTCTTTCGATATTCTCCTCACCGCCATCCCCTTCGTCGGCCTGGTCCTCGCCGTCGTCGGTTATCTCGTCCAGTACCAGCTCGCCATCCATCAACTGAACGTCCACGAGCTGCTGCAGCGATTCCTCCCCGAGTCGAGCGGCGGGGAGACTGGAACGTTCGGCTTCATCGAGCGCGCGCTCGGCGACCTGGTGGCGCGACGGGGCCACCTCACGCTCTTGGCGGCGCCCCTGTTCCTCTGGTTTTCGACTCGTATGTTCGGAGGGCTGCGCGCGGCGTTGAACGAGGTCTTCGACACGGAGGAGAATCGCCCCTGGCCGGTTGCCAAGCTCACCGATCTCGCCATGGTCTTCGTCGCGGGCGCGCTGTTCCTCGCGAACGCGTTCGCCTCGAGCGGGAAGGGTCTCGTCAATCAGCTGGGATCGCTGGTCTTCAGCACGCTGCTGTTCTACGTGATCTTCAAGTATTTGCCGAGCCGCCGCATCTATTGGCGCACCAGTCTCGTGGCATCGTTGTTCTGCGCGGTGGCGTTCGAAATCGCCAAACGCCTCTACGCGCTCTACGTGGCGCGCTTCGTCACGTTCGATCGGGTCGCATCGGATGCGAACCTGATCGGGTTTCTCTTGTTCATTCTGTGGATCTATTACACGGCCTACGTCTTCCTGCTGGGCGGGGAGGTCGCGGAGACCTACGACCTGATGCGCATGCGCAGCCAGCAACGCGTGCGCCTCGGATGACGCTGCGATGAGTACGAAGCCCGAGCCCCGCTCGCAACCGATGCCGATGGAACGGGCGATTCTGTGGAATCCGCCAGCCGCTCCCGGCGCGCGTCCTTCCGGCCGCGCCCCCTACCCCATCTTCTTCCAGCAGGAAGCAGTCATCGCGCTGCAGGAGCACCTGAAGAGCTCCCCGACCCAGGCAATCTTCGGCTTTTTGATCGGTGACCTCTTTCGCGATCCCGAAACGGGCGTGCTGTACGCCGTGATCGACAAAACGCTGAAGCTGAGCCAGGCGATCTATGGCGACAAAACGGAAGTGGTCGTGTCTCGGCTGTGGGACCGGATGCAACAGCAGCTCGCCAAAGCCCAGGGCTCATTGCTGGGGTGGTACCACAGTCATCCGGGACAGGGCGGATTTCTCACACAACACGACGTCGAGACGCACGAGAAGTTCTTCACCGATCCGTGGCAGGTCGCGGTGCTCGTTGCGGCCGAAGCGGGCGGGGTAACCGGCCGCTTCTTCCGCGCTTCCCAGAACGCCGACTGGCACAAGACGCCCTTGCCGTTCTACGAATTGTTGCAGCCGGACTCGATCAAACCGGATGGAAAAAAGCGCTCCTATATCACCTGGAGGAACTACAAAGCTTTCGGACCCACGCTTACGGGACCGAAGCCAAAGGTAACAGCGGCGCCGTCCCCTCCACCGAAGGCCGAGGAGCCCGAGGAAGAGGAAGAGGAAGAGGAAGTCGAAGCGACGCGGGAGGTCGAAAAGCCAAAAGCGCAAGCAGCGCCGGACAAGGGATTCCGGATCATGCGATCGAGTGCGGACGATATCCCGGTGATTCGCACCAGCGCGGATGATGAGCCGGCTGCTCCGCCGGAGCCGACGCCACCACCTCCTCCGCAATCCTCAGCCCCCGTGTTCGTGCCGGATGAACCTGCGCCCCGACCGAAACCGGCTCCGCCGCCGCCGCCGTCCAAGCGGCGAGAATCCGGGGGCGACATCCCATGGGCGGTGACGCCCGAATCAGTCGCATCGCTCCCGCCACCGGAGATCACGCCGCCTGCACCGCCGCGACGCACGTCCGCACCCAAGTTTCGGTTGCTCGAGGAACCGGAGCCGAAATCGGTTCCTGCTCGCAAGCAGACGCGCTACCGGAAGGCGCGCCGGCGCTGGCTCGGGAAATTCATGCTGTTGCTTGTGATCGGTGGGATCGGGGCGGGAGCGTACTGGTATTTCAAAATCCGGCCGCCTGGTACGCCCCCTCCGTGGGCCGGATTGGTTGACAAAGGCAAGAAGCTGATTGCGCGCATCACGCCGGCGCGCACGCCCACTCCGTCGGCTGCCTCACGACGCACATCTCCCGGGACGCGCGTGACCGCGCCGCCAGCCGCGACGGCGCCGGCTCCCCCCCCGTCGCCGTTCGCGCGCTACGACCGGCTCAGCGATTCGTTGTCGCGCGCGGTGCGCGGCTTCCAGGATCGGGCGACGCTGTTTGTGAGTGGACGAGCTGATTGTCCAACCTTGGCGGGCGGCCTCGTCGCCGTGGAGAATCTCTGGATGACGTACAACACCGAGCGCCGGGCGCGCATGGCCACGTTCGACCTGCGGCGCGCGACGCTGGACCAGGCCCTGTACGCCGCGGTGGATTCCGTCGAGAGTCGGTTCGAGCATTCCGGCTGTAGCCGGCCGTGACGGTCATGTTGCCGAATGATCAATGGAGAATGATCAATGATCATTGATTATTGAACATTGATCATTCTAGATTTCATGCGCCCCAGGTCCGCAGGCTTTCCGCTCGTGAACCGCGTCAGGCCCCCGCAGGGAGCAGCGCTAAACGATGTCGGGATTCGTTGCGGGGTGCCTGGGGCAATTCACAGGCAGCTGCTAGTGACTAGTGCTTGGTCTTTAGCTCACCGCCTAGCCGTCTAACCGACTAGATTTTGGCTTCATGATCGCGCTCGCCAGGAAGTACCGGCCAAAAACGTTCTCCGATCTCATTGTGCAAGATCACGTTGCCGCCGCGCTGCGCGGCGCCGTGGCGCAGGGACGGGTGGCCCACGGCTATCTCTTCGCCGGCCCGCGTGGGGTGGGCAAGACGACTGCGGCGCGCATCCTGGCTATGGCCCTCAACTGCGAGAGCCGCACACCCGCGGGAGAGCCCTGCGGCGCCTGCGAGTCGTGCCGCCGCATTTGGACCGGCGCGGCCAATCTCGATGTCGTCGAGCTGGACGCCGCGTCGAATCGCGGCGTGGACGACGCCCGAGATTTGCGCGAGCGGGCGATGTACGCGGCGAGCATGGAGAATCGCTCCAAGGTCTACATCGTCGACGAAGCGCACATGCTCACGCGCGAGGCGTGGAATGCGCTGCTGAAGATCCTCGAGGAGCCGCCTCCACGCGTCGTCTTCGTGTTTGCGACCACGGAACCACAGAAGATCGCCAATACCGCCGCCCCGATTCTCTCGCGGCTGCAGCGGTTCGATTTCCGCCGCATCGGGCCGCACGCGATCGTCGCGCGGCTCCAGCAAGTTGCGCAAGCGGAAAAACTGGACGTCGCGGCCGACGCCTTGCGGCTGATCGCGAAGAGCGCGAACGGCGGAATGCGGGATGCGCTGTCGCTGCTCGACCAAGTGCTCTCGTTTGGCGAAGGGCCGGTGACGGCGGCGCTTGTTCGCGAGGTCCTCGGCCTCATTCCCGATGAGCTGTACGGCGAAATGCTGCACGCGATCGTCGAGCGTGACCCCGGCGCCATGTTCCCGCTCGTCGAGCGCGTGCTGGAGGCCGGCGCGGACCTCGGCGAATTCGCGAGCGGCGCCGGCGAAACGCTGCGCGCCTTACTCATCGTCGCCGTGGGTGGCGAGCCCGACGGATTGACTGAAGGCCTCCTCGCAGTCGTGCGTCAATACGCGCCCCAGCTGCCGCCGGCAGATGTCGTGCGGCTGCTGACAGTGCTGGATGAATCGGAAGAGCGCATCCGTCGCGGCGGCAATACACGCCTCGCCGTGGAAGTGCTGTTGCTCCGGTGGGCGATGATGGGGCGGACGGTGGAGTTATCCGAGGTGCTCGACGCATTGAAGGGCGGCTCAACGGCCCCGTCGTCGCCCGCCCCCTCGCCCGCCCCTTCGGCCGTCCCCTCGGCAGCCCCCCCATCGCCGCCGTCCGCCCAGAAGCTCGAGCCCACGGCGGCGAATATTCGCGCCGTCTGGTCACAGATCGTTGGCGAGGCCCGTGCGAAAAGCCCGATGATCGGGAGCCTGCTGGCAGAAGCGGAAGTTGTCTCGGTCGACGGTCGGATCGTCACGCTGAAGCCGGGGAACAGCGGGCACGCCGAGGGACTCGAACGGCAACGCGACACGATCGGCCAGGCCATCGGGCGCTATATCAGCGAAGCCCCACGCGTCAAAATCTCGAGTGAGCCCGGCGGACAGCGAACCGGGCCACCTGCGAGCCCTGAGCGTATGACGGAGGAGCGCGCCAGCGCGGAGCGCCTGAAGAGTCTGCGCGCCAAAGATCCGACCCTAAGCGCCGCCGTAGATGCATTAGATTTAGAGTTGCTCGAATAACTTGCCAACACTCCCCTAAGGGGTAACTTTCGACGTATGGCGGATTTATCTAGCCTGCTCCAGCTCAG
>Ga0137370_10001300_pt1 | contig 10303 bp, 7 predicted proteins | sample SagtaG_11_FD_104920 | JGI IMG/M metagenome (GOLD analysis project Ga0137370, IMG submission 104920) | Vadose zone soil microbial communities from Sagehorn Ranch, Mendocino, California, USA - Sage1_R_20_16 metaG | ecosystem: Environmental > Terrestrial > Soil > Vadose zone | place: USA... | reverse complement strand
TTTTCGGCGAATGCCACTTTCTGCTGAAGTTCCTGAAGATTTTGTGGGATGGGATTGGCTTGCATTATATGGGCTCCTGGCCATCGACTACGAAGGCCATTGCCGGATGCTCAATGAAGAATGCCTGCGATACCTTCAAGTAGCGGTTGAAGCCCAGTCTAGCTGATCGGGGAAGGAAGGCAAGGAAAAGGCGGTTTCAGACTGCGATGACTATGGAAGTCACATGAAGTCGTTGGCGGGTGGTATGGGTTTCAACTTGTTTGTGTGCGAATCAGATGAGCGGCAACTTGCGCCGGAGGCAGCTTGAGTTTTACCCCGTCCTTTCGAGTTTTGACCTCTACGACTCCTTCTGCGAGGCTCTTGTCTCCGACAACGACTTGGAACGGAGCTCCCATCAGATCCGCATCATTGAACTTTACGCCCGCTCGTTCGTCCCGATCATCCCAGAGTACTTCGAGCCCTGCCGCCTGCAGTTCGTCATAGAGTTGCGCGGTGGCGTGGGCGGTCTGTGCCGATTGGGTGAGCGGGAGGAGATGCACATGGAACGGTGCGATTGGAAAGGGCCCGACAATGCCCTTCGCGTCGTGGTTCTGTTCGATCGCTGAAGCGGCAGTGCGACCGACGCCGATGCCATAGCATCCCATGACGGCCAGGCACTCTTTGCCATGAAGGTCTAGGAAGGAGGCCTTCATAGTTTCGCTGTATTTGGTGCCGAGCATAAAGACATGTCCGACTTCGATGCCTTTCGTCGCCTTCAATATCCCGTCTTTTCTCGGTGACGGATCTCCTGCGCAGGCGCTACGGAGATCGGCAAACTGCTCGACCTGAAAATCACGATCCCAATTCGCATCGGCATAGTGCGTATCGATCTGATTGCCACCGACGACCACGTTGCGTAAAGCTTTAATTGCGTGGTCGGCAATAATTCGAACGTGTTTCAGGCCAATGGGACCGGCAAACCCTACCGGTGCGCCAGTGACTTGCTCGACGACAGTGGGAGTTGCGAGTTCAAGATCAGTCACTCGCATGAGTCGTTGAATCTTTACCTGGTTTGCCTCATGGTCTCCCCGTACCAACACGGCGACCGTGTCTTTCCCTGTCGAGTATAGGAGCGTCTTTACGAGGCGCGTGGGTGAGACGTTCAAGAATCTCGTGACTTCTTCGACTGTCCGGCAGTGAGGCGTCTGGACGGTGCGCAGCGGACGCGGGGTCTCGGTGTCCACGTCAGTAGGAGGAAGCACTTCGGCCTGTTCGACGTTGGCGGCGTAGGTACCGGTGTCACTGTAGACAATGGTGTTCTCGCCCGTATCGGCGAGCACCATGAACTCGTGAGATGAGCTGCCGCCGATCAGGCCGGTGTCGGCTTCGACGGCACGGAAGGTGAGGCCGCAGCGCGTGAAAATACGATGGTAGGTATCGTACATCTTCTGATAGCTGAGCCTGGCACTCGCTTCATCCTGGTCAAAGCTGTAGGCATCCTTCATGATGAACTCGCGTCCCCGCATGAGTCCGAAGCGAGGGCGTATTTCGTCGCGAAACTTTGTTTGAATCTGATAGAAGTTCAGCGGCATCTGTCGATAGGAACGGATTTCGCGCCTGAACAGGTCGGTGATCACTTCCTCATGGGTGGGGCCTAAGCAGAACTCGCGCTCGTGGCGATCCTTAAAGCGCAGCAGCTCTTTGCCGTAAAAACTCCACCGGCCGGTTTCTTGCCACAGTTCTGCGGGGGAGGCAATGGGCATGAGGAGTTCTTGGGCGCCGGCCTGGTTCATCTCCTCCCGAATGATCTGCTCTATTTTTCGGATGACCCGGAGGCCGAGCGGGAGGTATGTGTAGATGCCGGCTGCCACCTTGCGAATCAGACCGGCTCGGAGCATGAGCTTATGGCTGACGGTTTCCGCTTCGCCCGGGTCTTCTCGCAATGTAGGGATTAAGACTTGAGAGGTCCGCATGGGCTATGAATGGAGCGATCTAACGGAGGAGAGTCTTCCAGGATATTCAAATAAGTCATCCGAAGAGGTGGTCGCAGGCGAGAGAAAGCCGGAGGTGTGACGGTTCCCAACCGCCCGCCCAAAGTTGCCGGGGTCTTCGTCCCAGGAAGGGGAAGGTGAAGATTTTGATGAGCCGAGAATGAAGCTTGGGAAACGGTGCGTCTTGGCGCGCCGGGGGTGGGTGGGTGAGAAAGTAAGCTGGTTCGGCATCCTGCTAACGAGAGAAGATCCGTTCAAGGTCATTCCAAAACGCAAAGATCATGACGCCGACTAATAGCACGAGGCCAGCCTGTTGCGCGATTTCTCTCTGGCGTTCGCCGAGGGGTTTTCGGAGGATGCCCTCAATCAGGAAAAACAACAGATGGCCTCCGTCGAGAATGGGAATGGGGAGCAGGTTGAGGACACCCAGATTGATGCTTAAAATGGCGATGAGAAAGACAACACTTGAGGCCCCCTGCGCGGCAGCTTCTCCTGAAATATTGGCGATCGTCAGCGGGCCGCCGATGTTTTTGCTGGAGATGTCCCCCACGACCATCTTGTAGAGGCCGATTGCGGTCAATTCGGTCCAACCCCACGTGGCTCCCAAGCCGTCATAGAGCGACAGCAGTGGGGTGCTGGAGCGCATGATCGAACGGCCTGGTCCTGAAATGCCGATCTTGCCGACTTCGACCGACTGGCCGTTGACCATCGCCTTTTCAGCAGAGGGCGTCACGGTCAGCGGAACTCGATGCCCTTCCCGCAAGACCTCCACCTGTAACTGGCGGTTGGGGTTTTCTTTCACGATACCGGTCATCTGGGACCACGTATGGATCGTCTGGCCCTCTATCTTGACCACATGGTCCCCTGCTTGAAGCCCTGCCTTCGCCGCCGGAGAACTTTGCATAACTGAAGTGACGAGGGGCGGTGTTTCTTCGACGCCCAAGTAGTATCCGGGCTCTTGTGCCGAGCCCTGTGGTCCGGGGACGGTTGTGGGCGTGACCGTCAGCGTTTTGACCTGTTCTCCTCGTTTGATCTCTAGGGTCAGCGCCTTTCCGTTGCTCTTCGCCACGGCGTCGAATAGTTCTGTTTTGGTCGCAATGTCGCGCCCGTCGACTCGGCTGACACGATCTCCGATTTGGATGCCTGCGGTATCGGCCGGAGAGCCGGGGACCATCGCTTCGATATCCGGGGTGAGATCTTGGAACGTTGGGACAAAAAGCGGAGCTCCGGTCGCGAGCCATCCAGCAAAAATTAAATAGGCCAGAATGAAGTTAAACCCAGGTCCCGCAGCGACGATCAGGACTTTACCCCACAATCCTTGGTGCGCAAACGACCGTGCACGATCTTCCTTCGTGGTCGCCTCGGTCTCATCCTCCCCGAACAGTTTCACATAGCCACCGAGCGGAATGGCAGAGAGGAGATATTCCGTTTCACCCATTTTCCGGCCGAAGAGCTTTGGTCCGAATCCAAGAGAAAACTTGAGGACCTTGACGCCGACCCAGCGAGCAGCCAAGAAATGACCGAGTTCATGGAACGCGACTAACACGCCCAGAACGACCAGGAACCACCATGCCTTTTGCAATAACAACCAGACGGTATCGGGAGACCAGGTATATGCCATGAACACGGTGTATGCTCCTTCGTGTAAACCTAGCGTGCCAACGCCACTACCAACGATTCGGCTTTCTCTCGGGCCCAGCGATCTGCCTCCAGCGCGTCTTCCACCGTCTCAATGTCTTTGGTGGTGTGGCCGTCCATCGTGCTGCGAATGATTTCCGCGATGTTGGTGAACCGGATCCCCCCGTTCAAGAAGGCCTCGACAGCGATTTCATTTGCGGCATTCATTGTGGCCGGCATCGTACCGCCGATCCGCAGGGATTCATAGCCCAGACCCAAGCAGGGGAATCGGTCGTGATCCGGCTTGCAAAACGTCAACTTTGCGATTTCCGTCAGATCCAACGAAGGCAGATCCAGCGGCATACGCCCTGGATATCTCATCGCATAGGAAATAGGTGTTCTCATATCCGGCAATCCCAATTGCGCGATCATTGAACGATCCCGATATTCTACCAGAGAATGAATGATGCTTTCCCGATGGATCATGACCTCGATCTGGGATTCCGGGATGTCGAAGAGCCATCGGGCTTCAACGACTTCGAGACCTTTGTTCATGAGGGTGGCAGAATCAATCGTAATTTTGGCGCCCATCTTCCAATTGGGATGTTGGAGTGCCCGTTCTGGTGTGACGTCCTGTAGCTCCTCCCGGCCCAGGGTCCAGAGGGCCCCTCCGGACGCCGTCAAGATCAGGCGACGGACATCCTCTTTGCGATGGCCTTCTAACGACTGGAAAATCGCACTGTGCTCGCTGTCGACAGGGAAGATACGAACGCCATGCCGGCGTGCCTCGTCCTGCATCAGTTTACCCGCCATGACCATCGGCTCTTTATTGGCCAAGGCAATTTGCTTTCCGTTTCGGATCGCCGCAAGGGTGGGTACGAGACCGGCTCCACCGACGATGGCGGAGATGACGAGATCAGCATCGGGCGCAGAGGCGACCTGAATCAAGCCTTCTTGCCCAGCCAAAATTTCGACAGGCAGACCCGCACAGCGTTGCCGGAGCCTCGCGGCAGCGGAGGCATCCGATAGGGCCACCACGGGGGGCCTGAACCGGTGGATCTGGTCCTCGAGTTTTTCATCATTGCTGCCGGCAGTCAGTCCTGCCACGCGGAATTCATTGGGGAACCAGTCCACGATATCCAAGGTGCTGGTGCCGATCGATCCAGTCGATCCGAGGATGACGATCGTTTTCATAGGGGCTCCTTCACTCAATGACTCGTAGCCGGCTCGCCAGCGTTACATAATAGTAGAAGACGGGGGCGGTGAACAAGAGACTATCCAGACGGTCGAGCATGCCCCCGTGGCCGGGCAGTATCCGGCCGGAATCCTTCATGCCGACGCTACGTTTCATGGCAGATTCGGTCAAGTCGCCCCAAAGACCTGTGATAGTCAGCAGGGTAGCCAAGATCAGACAATCGAGATTGGACAACTCAGGGAGAAACCACCAACGAGCTGCGTATGCGACAATTATGGCACCAATCAAACCACCCACCAAGCCCTCGACAGTCTTTTTTGGACTGATCGTGGGAGCCAGACGATGGCGCCCGTACAGTGTGCCGACAATGTAGGCGCCGGTATCGGATGCCCAGGTCACCAGTAGAAGAAAGAAGATCAGCCATTCACCCAGAGGCAGGAGCCTCGTCATCGAGAGAGTACTGAGTGTGAGGCCCAGGTAGAGCACGCCGAACAAGGTCATGGCACCATTCCTCAGGCTCTGTTCAAGGGGCGAGCGACTGAGGAGTGGGACCGAAATAATGCAGACTACTGTAGCCAGGAGGATTGGAACGATGATGTCCGGCCTGTGTGGTCCGAGAATCAGGACGGCGAATCCTGTCAGGCCGATCCCTCTCAGCCAGGGGTGGCTGCGGTCGTTGAAGCATAATCGGTAGAATTCGAAGAGGGCGACCGCTCCCGCCAGCAGCACGACGCCAGAAAATGCGAGGGGTGGGAGGTAGCGAATTATGGCATAGACGAGGGGAGCGAGGACCAGAACGGTATAGATCCGCCGGGGATCAAATCGGGACGCAGTCGTGGGTGCGGGTTCAGCCTGCTGTTGGTCGCCTGTTTTGTATTCCTGCCTGTGGAGATTTAGATCGACCACTATGAAGAGATGGTGCTGAGGACGCGACCGAATCGCCGCTCGCGTCGCTGGTATTCCAGCAAGGCCAGCAAGAGTTCGCGGCGACGAAAGTCGGGCCACAGGGTCGGAGTGAAATAGAGCTCGGTGTAGGCGAGCTGCCAGAGGAGAAAGTTACTGATGCGTGCTTCGCCGCTGGTGCGAATCAATAAGTCGGGATCAGGCAGATCATGGGTGTAGAGATATTGCTGGATACGCGATTCATCCACATTGTCCGGTTGGAGCTTTCCGTCTTGTACCTCATGAAGCAGTTCACGCACCGCGTCCACGATCTCAGTGCGGCCACCATAGCTGAGGGCGACCGTGAGATGCAGTCTGTCGAGATGGGCGGTTTCCTGTTCGGCGGCCCGAACCCACTGGAGGGCGGAGGCAGGGAGGGAGTCGAGTCGGCCGATCGTCCGCAACCGGACACCCTGCTCGATGAGTTTCATTCGTTCCGTCGAAAGGTAGTATTCAAGCAAGCCCATGAGCGAGGAGATTTCCTGAACGGGACGGTTCCAATTCTCCTGTGAAAACGCGTAAATTGTCAGGGCGTGAATGCCCAGTTCCAAGCAGACCGTGATCATTTCCCGGACGGACTTGATCCCTTCTCGATGACCGGCAATGCGAGGGAGGCTTCGCAGTTCTGCCCAGCGGCCATTGCCGTCCATGATGATGGCGACGTGTTTAGGTAAGAGGCCGGGTTCGAGTTTTGAGGCAAGCTCTTCGACGGATAGCTGGTGCACGGTCGACAAGTCCTTCGTGTCCATTAGTGTGTAGTGTGCTTTTGGTAAAGATCCCTTCTCCCAAGGATCCTGCGGTAGGCGAGCAAAGTCTACTGGTGAGGGGGAGGAATGTCAAACAAATTTTCGTAAAAGTCCTGTAAAAGCGATGAGTTGGATGAATTATCGTTGCGCCTATGGAAATCGATGAGCTATACTCCCTCGTCAAGCTGCATGGCAACCGTCGTGGGGATTTGCAAACCATGGGTGAACTTGTTCAGTTGACGTCCTTTGGTATGACCGAAGGCGAGGTGCTTGGGGCGCTCGGGCGGGTCAAAGTTCGCGATGTCGACTACGCCGATCTCTACTTTGAATCCTGTGTGTCCGAATCCGTCTCGATGGAGGAATCCCTCGTCAAGCGGGCAACGAAGAGTGTGTCGCAGGGTGTGGGGGTGCGGGCAACAGCAGGGGAAAAAACTGGTTTTGCCTACTCCGATGAACTGACGAAGAAGGATCTTGAATTAGCGGCAGATACGGCCCGCTACATTGCCAATTCGCCGAGCGGGAGCCACGCGGTTCCAGTTCCCGTTCATCATCGCCCCATCAGAGATCTCTACCCGATCGGTCGGGCACAGGCCGACGTCGCGACGGCGGAACGCGTGTCCTTATTGAATGCGATCGATGCCGAAGCGCGCCGGTACGACCCCCGCATCAAGAATGTCATGGCCTCGTTTAACACAGAATACAAAGTGGTGATGGTTGCCACCTCGGACGGTACGCTGATCGGAGATGTGCAGCCGCTTTCGAGGCTGCAGGTCACCTGTATCGCCGAAGAGAACGGCCAACGCCAAGCCGGCTCATTCGGCGGGGGTGGCCGTGTCGGGTTTGAGTTTTATCACGAAGGTGACCGGTATCTGCGGTATGCACGTGAAGCGGCACGTGAAGCGGTTCTCAACCTGTCTGCCGTCGAAGCACCGGCCGGTGTTATGCCTGTCGTGCTGGGCGGAGGCTGGCCGGGGATTTTGTTGCATGAAGCCATTGGGCATGGCTTGGAAGCGGATTTCAATCGCAAGAAAACCTCAGCATTTTCTCACCTCCTCGGTAAACGGGTGGCATCGGACGTCTGTACGATCGTCGATGATGGAACATTGCCGGGCCGGCGGGGCTCGCTCAACATGGACGATGAAGGGACCCCGACCAGCCATACGGTGCTGATAGAGCGTGGGATTCTGCGCGGCTACATCACTGATAAATTAAATGCGCATCTTATGGGCATTCCCGTGACTGGCAATGGGCGGCGGGAAAGTTACCAAAGTGTGGTACTGCCGCGAATGACCAATACGTTTATGTTGGCTGGGACATCGGACCCTGAGGAGATCATCCGCTCGGTCGATCGTGGACTGTATGCCGTTTCGTTCGGTGGAGGACAGGTGGATATCACTAACGGGAAATTTGTGTTTTCCGCCAGCGAAGCCTACTTGATCGAGGGTGGGAAGGTGACGAGGCCGGTCAAGGGCGCGACATTGATCGGCAGCGGACCGGAGATCCTCACCAAAGTCTCGATGGTCGGGTACGACCTCAAACTCGATGAAGGCATTGGTACCTGCGGCAAAGAAGGGCAATCCGTTCCAGTGGGCGTCGGCCTCCCGACCATTCGAATCGATGAGATCACCGTGGGCGGGACGCAACGATGAGTCAGCAGATACAACAGCGCGACGGATATAGCCAGCTCGCCATGGATCTCTTGGTCAAGGCGAAGCATAGTGGGGCGACGGAAGCAGACATCATTATTGCTGAAGGCGAAACATTTTCTGTTCAAGTCCGGTTGGGTGCTGTCGATCGCCTCACGAAAGCGCGGGAGAAGCATCTTGGCTTGCGTGTGTTTTCCGGGAAACGTTCCGCCAGCACCTCCACCTCCGATTTCTCAGTAGCCTCCTTGAATCAACTCGTCGCCGAAACTTGTATTTTGGCAAAGGCTGTTGTGGAAGATCAGGTGTCCGGCTTGCCAGCGGCGGATCAGATGGCGCGAGAGACACCAGATTTGGATCTCTACGATTCGACCAGACTGAATACGGAGCAACAGATCGAATTGGCCAAACGGGTAGAGGCTGCCGCCATGTCCATGGACGAGCGTGTAACGAATTCTGAAGGGGGCGACTTCGATTCCTCCTCGGGGCGCGTGGTGTTGGGCAACAGTCACGGATTCCTGGGGGAGTATCAGAGTTCTAGTTTTTCAATCGCAGTGTCGCCCGTCGCCACCGATCCGCAGACCGGGGCCATGCAACGCGATTCCTGGTACGCGGTGCAACGGAAATTCGCCAAGCTCGATTCCCCGGAGGCGGTGGGGCTGGAAGCTGCGCGGCGGACGGTCCGAAAGCTCGGAGCGAGGAAAGTGGCAACCCAACGAGTTCCTGTTGTCTTCGACTCCGAAACGGCCGGAAGTCTCATGGGGAATCTCTGCAGCGCAGTGTCAGGCTACTCACTCTACAAAGGGGCTTCGTTTCTGGCAGGCCAATTGGGCAAACCATTAGCCCCTGAGTCTGTCACGGTCTATGACGATGGACGAGTGGTCGGAGGACTGGGCTCTCGACCGTTTGATGGCGAAGGTTTGCCGACCAGGAAGACGACAGTGGTGGAGCGAGGGGTATTGAAGAGCTACCTGCTCGATACCTATTCCGGGAGGAAACTCGGGCTGGTGTCAACCGGCAACGCCTCGCGCAGCGTCGGCGAAAACCCATCGGTCGGTCCCACGAATTTCTATCTCGCCCCAGGGACGAAGACGGCGCAAGACATTATCAAGACCGTCAAGCAGGGTCTATATGTCACGGACCTCATCGGCTTCGGCATCAACATGGTGACTGGTGATTATTCACGGGGAGCCTCTGGGTTTTGGATCGAAGGGGGCGAGTTGGGTTATCCCGTGGAAGAGATTACGATTGCGGGTAATCTGAAAGACATGTTTGCGGGAATCGAGATGATCGGCAGCGATCTCGTATTTCGCGGGCGCATCGCCAGTCCGACCGTGAAGATTGGAGAGATGATGGTGGCGGGCAACTGATCGCCATGGCGGTCAGTTGCAATGCTGAATGTTGAATGATGAGTGTTGAATGGCCTCCCATTCCAATTCATAATTCAAAATTCCTCATTTGTAATTGCGCCAGGTTGGAGGTGCCTTATGGCCGAATCCATCAGAGAAAGGCTGGTCCAGTATCCCAGCGACAAGGTAACGATGCGGGCCTATGTGGCAGCCCAGCAGACCAAGGAGCGACGCCCTGCGGTTATTGTGATTCAGGAATGGTGGGGACTGACCGAACACATCAAGGACGTGGCACGACGCTATGCGGCAGAGGGGTATGTGGCCATTGCGCCGGATCTCTACTCCCGTTTGGGTAATGCTCTTGCAACGGACCCAGGCGAAGCAGGCAAGTTGATGAATACACTCAAACAAGACGATGGACTGGCGGACTTGAATGCGACAGTAGCGTATCTCAAGACGGTTCCAGAAGTAGACGGGAAGCGAATCGGCGTCACTGGATTCTGCATGGGTGGGTCCTATGCCTTGATGCTGCCCTGTGTCAACGCTGACATCAAAGCAGCCGCGCCATTTTATGGACAGGTACCCAATCCCGACACCCCACTACAGACGCTTGCAGGCCCGGTTCTCTATATCTATGGCGAGGACGATGGCTGGATTACCAAGGCGGACGTACAGCGACTTGCGGCGGCGTTGAAGAAGTACAACAAGCCCGGAGAGATTAAGACCTATCCCGGCGCTCCCCATGCCTTCTTCCGCGACAACGATCCGAGCGTGTATCGTCCAGAGGCGGCGAAGGATGCTTGGGTGCGCGCAAAAGCGTTTCTTAAGCAACACTTCCGCT
>Ga0137370_10001293_pt1 | contig 10324 bp, 9 predicted proteins | sample SagtaG_11_FD_104920 | JGI IMG/M metagenome (GOLD analysis project Ga0137370, IMG submission 104920) | Vadose zone soil microbial communities from Sagehorn Ranch, Mendocino, California, USA - Sage1_R_20_16 metaG | ecosystem: Environmental > Terrestrial > Soil > Vadose zone | place: USA... | reverse complement strand
GGCTGTACGGCGCTGGATTCTGGCTGCCGACACTGATCCGGCGAACCGGCGTCGAGAGCCCGCTGGCGATCGGCATGCTCACGGTTCTGCCCAACGCCGTCGCTGCGGTCGCGATGGTCACGACCAGCCGCCGGTCGGACCGGACGCGCGAGCGGCGGTGGCACCTCGTCACTCCCGCATTGGTTGGAGCCGCGGGCTGGCTCGTGACGGTCCGCTACGGTCGGGACTTGGGCCTCGCTCTGTCAGGGATGTCCCTCGCGATGGCCGGCGTGACGACCTCGCTCGCGCAGTTCTGGTGCCTGCCCACCGCCATTCTCGCCGGGGCGGCCGCTGCGACTGGAATTGCCCTCATCAACTCGATCGGCAATCTCGCTGGGTTTGTCGGCCCATCGCTGATCGGCTGGCTCGTCGATCGCACGGGGTCGACAGACTTCGGCGTCTACGCGCTCGCGGGCGTCTTGGGCCTAGGCAGCATGCTGGTCCTCACGATCCCCGCGCGGATCGTCAACCGCTGAACGGACGTGATGGGCCCCTAGACCGCCAACGTCACCTGTAACGGCGTGGCATTTCTGGCCTTCTGCGTGTCATCGGGGATTTCAGTGGGATATTCGCCCGAGAAGCAGGCATGGCAGAATTCGGTCGAATCGCCGCCGGCGGCGCGTTTCATCCCATCCAGCGACAGATACCCCAGCGTTTCGACGCCCAGATGGAGGCGGATCTCCTCGAGGGAATGGCTCGAGGCTATCAGCTCGGACTTGGTCGGCGTGTCGATGCCGTAATAGCAGGGACCTGTGATCGGCGCCGAAGCGACGCGGAAATGGACTTCTTTCGCACCGGCTTGCCGAATCATCTGCACGAGCTCGCGGCTCGTGGTCCCCCGGACGAGCGAGTCGTCGACGACGACGACCTTCTTTCCTGCCAGCACCTCACGCACCGGATTGAACTTGATCTTTACCTTGGCGTTGCGGGCGGCTTGCGTGGGGTTGATGAACGTGCGGCCCACGTAGTGGTTGCGGATCAGCGCGTGCTCGAGCTTCAGCCCCGACTGCTCCGCGAATCCGAGCGCCATGGCATTGGACGAGTCTGGCACCGAGAACACGCAGTCGGCGTCCGGCGCGGGATGCTCCTTCGCCAGCTCGCGGCCGAGCGCGCGGCGCACGCGATCGACCGAACGACCGAAGATCGTGCTGTCTGGTCGCGAGAAGTACACCAGCTCGAAGATGCAGCGCTGCTGCGGCTTCGCGGGAAGTGAGGGCAGCTTGTCCAGCTCCGGCGGTGAGCCCTGAATGCGCAGGAACTCGCCGGGCTCGAGCTCGCGCACGGTCGCGGCGCCGATCAGATCGAACGCGCACGTTTCGGACGCGACGACGTAGCCGGTCCCCAGCCGTCCCAGCCAGAGCGGCCGGAAGCCTCTGGGGTCCACGATGGCGTAGAGCGTCCGGCCGATCGTCACCACGAGCGAATATGCGCCTTCGACACGCTCCAGCGCGTCGAGCAACTGGTCTTCGGGCTCGCGCGCTTCAGAACGGGCAATCAGATGGATCAGGACTTCACTGTCGGAGGATGTCTGGAAAATCGAACCTTTGGCGACGAGGTCGCCGCGCAAGGCTTCGGCGTTGGTAAGATTGCCATTGTGCGCGAGCGCCAGCGGGCCCTCGTGATAGCCCGCCACGATCGGCTGCGCGTTCGCGAGCACCGAAGAGCCGGCGGTCGAGTAGCGCGTGTGGCCGATCGCCACGTCACCAGGCAGCCCAGCCAGTACGCCCTCGCCGAAGACGTCGGACACGAGTCCCATGCCACGGTGCGAGCGTGCCACACCGGCCCCATCCACCGCGACGACACCAGCCGACTCCTGGCCGCGGTGCTGGAGGCTGTAGAGCCCCAGATAGGTGACGCGCGATGCGTCGGGGACGCCTGCTACGCCGATGATGCCGCACATTCCGGGATCAGTCTCCCATGCGTCGAGGAATTGCGCTGAAATATACGTCGCGCAGCCGCATGACAGACTCCTCGATCTGTCCGTCTCGCAGCCGAATGCGGAAAGCTCCGTGCGCCGGCCCGACGGTGCCCGCGCGCTGGAGCGGCACGCCAAGCTCACCGGCCAGCGCCTGAACCGCTCCCGCGCGCTCCGGTGAGCACGTGATTACGGCGCGGCCGTGCGACTCGCTGAACAACATCTGGTGCGTGGGGAGTGGTGCGTGGTACGTGGTCAAGTCAACGTCCAATCCGAATCCATGTTGCTGATAGGGACCGCCCATCGCGACTTCGGCCAACGCTACACCCAGCCCTCCGTGCGAGCAGTCGTGTGCTGACCGGAAGAGACCCCGCTCGGCACCGGTCACGAGCAGATCGACGAGCCGTTTCTCAGCTTCGAGATCCACGCGCGGCGGTTGGCCACCCACGAACCCATAGCACACTTCCCAGTACGCCGAGGCGCCCAGCTCGGCGCGGGTGTCGCCCAACACGAAAATGACATCGCCCGGGGAGCGCGCATGACTCGGCACGGCGCGATCGGCGTGCGAGAGCAATCCGATCATGCCGACGACTGGCGTGGGATCGACGGCGCCCGTGGGACTCTCATTATAGAACGAGACATTTCCGCCGGTCACCGGCGTACCGAGCGCGCGACAGGCGTCCGCGATGCCGCGACAGGCCTCGCGGAATTGATAGAAGATTTCAGGACGTTCCGGGCTGCCGAAGTTCAGGCAGTCGGTGATGCCGAGTGGCCGCGCGCCGGTGCACGCGACGTTGCGGGCGGCCTCGGCGACCGTCGCCTTGCCACCTTCGTAGGGCTCGAGCCGCACGTAGCGGCTATTACAGTCGGTCTTCACCGCGATGCCGAACTCTTCGTGACGCACCCGCAACACGCCCGCGTCGCCGCCCGGCGGGATCACGGTACCGGCTTGGACCGTTGAGTCGTACTGCTCGAAGACCCACTTCTTACTCGCCACTGACGGTGCATCCAAAAGCTGTAGCAGCGCGTCTGTCGGCGTGCGTGGTGCGTGGCGCGTGGGAGATGCGGCCCGAAGTTCGGCGATTCCAGGGTCTTCCTTGGCTTCCGGATAATAGACGGGGGCGTCGTCGACCAGCTTCTGTCCCGGAATCTCGACGACCACTTTGCCCTGCCACGTACAACGATACATCCCGTCGTCCGTGACCTTGCCAATGGGCGTTGCGGCAAGCTCCCACTTCGCGGCGATCGCCTGGACCTCTTTCACCCGGTCGCTCTTCGCCACGACGAGCATGCGCTCCTGTGATTCGGACAGCAGAATCTCGTACGGCGTCATGTCGGGCTCGCGGGTCGGGACTTTCGACAGGTCGAGCTCCACGCCGACGCCGCCGCGCGCGGCCATCTCGGCCGACGACGACGTCAGCCCGGCGGCGCCCATGTCCTGGATCGCCACGATGTGGCCCGACGCGATCAGCTCGAGGCTCGCCTCCAGCAAGAGCTTTTCGGTGAAGGGATCGCCGACCTGCACCTGCGGGCGCCGCCGCTCGCTCTCGTGCGTCAGCTCCTCGGACGCGAACGAGGCCCCGTGGATTCCGTCGCGACCTGTGCTCGAGCCGACGGCCAACAGGACGTTGCCCACGCCACGTGCGGCCGCCTTGATCAGGTCCTTCTCCTTGAGCACGCCGACGCACATGGCATTGACGAGCGGGTTCCCCGCGTAGCTCGGCGCGAAGTCAACCTCACCGCCAAGCGTCGGGACCCCAACGCAGTTCCCGTAATCGCCGATCCCGCGCACCACGCCGGCAAACAGATAGCGATTGCGCGCGTCGGCCGTCGGGCCGAACCGCAGGCTGTTGAGCAGCGCGACCGGGCGAGCGCCCATCGTGAACACGTCACGCAGGATGCCGCCCGCCCCGGTCGCTGCACCTTGGTACGGTTCGACCGCCGATGGATGGTTATGCGACTCGATTTTGAACGCGACCGCCCAGCCGCCGGGGAGGCGCAACACGCCGGCATTTTCTCCCGGCCCCTGAACCACCTGCGGCCCGGTGGTCGGAAACGTCTTCAGGATAGGTCGCGAATGTTTGTAGGAGCAGTGCTCGCTCCAGAGCGCGGAGAAGATGCCGAGCTCGGGAAACGTCGGCGTCCGGCCAAGCATCGCGACGATGCGCGCGTATTCATCGGAGGTGAGATTGTGTTGCTGCACCAGCTCTGGGGTGATCTGCGGATCGGTCACTTCCTCGTCACGCCCTTCGCAACCGCACGGAACACGCGCGCCAGGATGTTCGGCGCCGATTTTTTCATCAAGGACTGGGCCTCATCGGCGTCGAACCAAACACCGTGGCAATGCGTGCATTGATCGATCTGAATGCCGTCCCATTCGTGCGTGATGAGATCGTACCCGCACTTGGGGCACTTCATGTAGTGCGTCTTGCGCTCGCTCACCGCCGCGGCCTGCTGCGCCGCTGCGCGCTGTTGGCGCAGGAGCTCGGCGTCGCGGCGCGCGAAGTATTCGTCCTCGTTCTTGCTGTGCGTCATTGACGCGGCGGCACCGGAGGCGGGGCGGGAGGAGGCGCAATGTGCAAGGTGTCGCCGCCCGGATTGGGAAACGGCACGCGTCCGGGTGGGGAAGACGACTCGCCTGAGTAGCGATGCCCGTCCCAGCGCACGATCGCATCGACCACACGCCCGTCTTTCAGCGTGACGACGTCCATCGTGCCGCAGGTGTACTCGCAGCCGTTCTGGTAGAAGAGATAGGTGTATTGGCCCACGCGCCGCACGGCCGCCGGTGCCGCCCACACCTCGTAGATCTCGCGCTCGCTCATGCCTGGATTGACCGTGCCCGTGTCGTTGGAGTTGTAAGGCACGTCGCGCGTGAGCGCCTGGCCCTGCGGAGCCGCGGGGGGTTTCGGATGCTGCGCGCCAGTCCGTCCCGCCGGCGCTCCGCCCCCACCAGGCCGCTCCTGGGGAGCGACCACACGCGTGCCGGCGGTATCGGTCGCGGGACGCACGGGCGGTGGCGGCGGGGCCTGGGCTGTCGTGCGGCCTCGGAGCTTGTCCCACGCCAGCCTCAGCTTCGCCTTCGCGGTGTCGACCTGGTCACACCCTAAGGTGGCGACCGTCAACAGCGCGCAAATCGCCAGCGTGCTGCGTCGCATTGCGAGCCTCCAGAGAGAGGAAGACGCGGGCGCCATCCTGACCGCCTAGGACCTGCGCGTTGCGGCGCTCCGGATGCGGCATGATTCCGACGACGTTGCGACCGGCGTTGCATACGCCGGCGATATCGTGCAGCGACCCGTTCGGATTCTCTGTGACGTAGCGCAAGACCACTTGGCCGTTGGCCTCGAGCTCGGCCGCCGTCTGGACATCAGCGACATACCGGCCGTCGCCATGCGCGATGGGCAATGTCAACTCTTCGCCCTGATCGTAGCTGGCGGTAAAGGGCGTGTCGGTCGCCTCGACGCGCACCCGCACCGGCCGCGACAGAAACTTGAGACGTGCGTTGCGCATCAGCGCACCGGGCAAGAGACCCGCCTCACACAGAATCTGGAACCCATTGCAGATGCCGAGCACGGCGCCGCCCGCGCGCGCATGGGCCGACACCGCGCGCAACACTGGTGAGAAGCGAGCGATCGCACCGGAGCGAAGGTAATCGCCGTAGCTGAAGCCGCCCGGCAGGATCACCGCGTCGGCCCGCTTCAGATCCGTATCCTTGTGCCAGACGAAGTAGGCATCCGAACCCGCGGCGCGGGCCGCGTCGAGCGTGTCCGCGTCGCAATTCGAGCCGGGGAAGACGACTATGGCGACACGCTGCATTCGTAATCCTCGGTCACGGGATTGGCGAGCAGCCGGTCGCACATCGTGCGCGCCTTCGCGGCCGCCTCCTCGCGCGTTGCGGCTTGGACCTGCAACACGAGGTGTTTGCCGGCGCGGACGCTGGCGACCTCACCGAAGCCGAGCGCCTGTAGCGCGTGCTGGACTGCCTGGCCCTGCGGGTCGAGGAGCGAGGCGCGAGGCATCACCCGGATTTCCACCGTATATGCCTCCCTCCCCCCTCCGCTCATGCCACCCCTCCCGCCCCCGTGCCGGGACGCCTCGGTCCGCGGTAGTTCGCTTCGCTCTCGTCAATCTCAATCGGGCCCGCGATCTCGGCCTCCTCGTCCTCGGCGGCGGCCTTGAAGAAGCCGAGCAGAATCGCCCGGCCCACGCCGTAGGTCATGTAGGCGATGCCCAGTGGGAAGAGGAACGTATCGTGCTTCCAGATCCCGAATACCAGGATAACAACAATCAGCGTGAGCCCCAATAGTCCGCTGACCGTTCGGAAGCCGGCGCGGGGCAGTGTGGCATAATGGACGTTGCTGACCATCAGGATCGTCAAGGCGATCATCAAGAAAGTGAGCAGCAGATGCCACGGCAGGCCGTGCAGCGACGCGTACAACGGCGTCTGGGAGAACGGGAAATACGTCGCCAGCGTCATCCCGGCCGCCGGGGACGGCAGTCCGATGAAGTACGTTTTGGCGCGACCCGCCTGCGTCACGTTGAACCGCGCCAGCCGGATCGCGGCCGCCATTACGTAGAAGTAGCAGAAGATCCACGAGGCCCCACCACTCCCCCCGCTCGCGGAGCCGGCGGCGAATTCAACCTGATACATAAGGAAAGCGGGCGCGACACCGAAGCTGACGATGTCGACGAGACTGTCCAGCTCGGCGCCGAACCGCGTCCCCGTGCCCGAGATCCGGGCGACCCGGCCATCGAGCGTATCGAGAATCCCCGCGAAGACGATGAACCACCCGGCGCGGTAGAATTCGCCGCGCGTGGCGAGCACCATCGCCCAGATGCCGAAGAACAGATTGAACAGCGTGAAGAGACTCGGCACCACGATCACGACGCGGCGCAGCGGCAGTGGCGGCGGTCTCACGCGTACTCCGCCAGGACGGTCCCGCCCACGCGGACACGGTCGCCGGGCTTGACCTTGACCACCGGATGCGCGGAAACGGGAAGGTACACGTCGGTACGCGAACCGAACCGGATCAACCCCAGGCGATCGCCCTGCGTCACACGGGCTCCGGGCTTCGCGTCCGTCACGATGCGCCGCGCGATCAGGCCGGCGATCTGCCGGACGAGCACGCGGCCGCGCGGGCCGCGCAACCCGATCGACGACTGCTCATTGTCGAGACTCGCTTTCTCGTCTGCCGCGTGCAGGAACTTGCCCCTGTTGTAGTTCACCAGCTCCACGGTCCCGTCGACGGGGTAACGATTCACGTGCACGTCGAAGACCGATAGGAAAATGGAGATGCGCACCGCCCGCTCTTTCACGTACATGGGCTCCTCGGTCTCGATGACGTGGACCACATGCCCCTCGGCCGCGGCGAGGACGTAGCGCTCACCGCGCGGGCCAGCGCGAAGCGGATCGCGAAAAAACGCGACGACCCAGACGGCGAGAATCCCGAGCAGGATGGCGACCGGCCACCACAGCCACGCGGCTACCGCCGTCAGGATCCAGGCCGCTGCGATGAAGGGCCATCCCTCGGGTGCGATCCTCACCCCAATTCTTTCCCCGTGATGCGTCGATACGCATCGCGATACCGTTCGCTCGTCGCCTGGACGACTTCCGGTGGGAGGGGAGGTGGCGGCGCTTCACCGTTCCACTTGCCTCGCTTCTTCAGATCCGCCAGGTAGTCGCGCAGCGGCTGCTTGTCGAAACTTGGCTGGCTGCGGCCCGGCTGGTACCGATCGGCGGGCCAGAAACGCGACGAGTCGGGCGTCAGGATCTCGTCGATGACGATCAGCTCGCCTTGCGGCGTCGTTCCGAACTCGAACTTGGTGTCGGCGATGATGATGCCGCGCTTCGCCGCGTAATCGCGGCCGGCCTCGTACAGCGCCAGACTAGCGCCGCGCAGTCGCTCGGCGGTCAGTCGCCCGAGTGCATTCACGACGTGATCGAATGTGACGTTCTCGTCGTGACCCTGTTCAGCCTTGGTCGCCGGCGAGAAAATCGGGGGATCGAGCTGGGCGCTTTCAACGAGCCCTTGCGGCAGCGGCTCACCGGCCAGCGTACCGGACTGCTGGTACTCCGCCCAGGCAGACCCCGAGATGTAGCCACGCACGACGCACTCGAACGGCACGGTCGTGGCGCGACGCGTCAACATCGCGCGCCCGTGTAACTCATCACGGTGCGGAACGAGAACTGGAACGCGCGCGACAATCTCTTCGACATCTGCCGTCAAGAGGTGATGCGGCATGACCGATGTGAGACGCGCGAACCAGAAGGCACTCATCTGGGTGAGCACGGCGCCTTTGTGCGGTACCGCTTCGCGCATCACGACATCGAACGCGCTCACCCGATCGCTCGCGACGAGCAGCAGCGTCATCTCATCCACCTCGTAGACTTCGCGCACCTTCCCGCGCCGCAGCAGCGGCAGCGGCAGTTGGCTCTGTACCAGCACACCAGTCATACCTGAACCTCCGCTGCAGCAGCCGCCGGAGCGGCGGCCTGAATGGCACGCATCAGATCGGGGAGGACCCGATCAAGGAACTCGTCGACTTGCTGTGGCGCGCGGCCCACATACGCCGCGGGATCGAGCTCGTCCGGGGTCGCGCGCACCTTGAGGCGCTGGAACTCGGGAGCCCGGGCGAGGTGGTCGAGCAGCTGGTCCGTTCCCTGGAGGCTGTGAGTGCGGATCACCTCGTGGAGCTGCTGACGGTCACCTCCCGCCTTCACGCCGCGCATCAAGAGTCGCTCGGTGGCGAGAAACGGCATCGCCTTGGCGACATGCTGTGTGATCGTGTCTTCCCGCACTTCCAGGCCCGCCGCGACGTTGATCGCGAGCACGAGAATCGCGTCGGCGGTGAGGAAGGCCTCGGGAATCACGAGCCGGCGATTCGCGCTGTCATCGAGGGTCCGCTCGAGCCACTGCGCTGCCGCCGTATGCCAGGCGTTGCCTTCCAACTCGATCACGAATCGGGCGAGGCTGGTGATCCGCTCGGCGCGCATCGGGTTGCGTTTGTACGGCATCGCGGATGAGCCGACCTGTTCGCTCTCGAACGGCTCGAGCAGCTCGCCCTCATGCTGCAGCAGCCGCAAGTCGGTCGCGAACTTGGCGGCCGACTGCGCAATGCCGGAGAGAACGGCCATCACCTGTGCGTCGAGCTTGCGGGTGTACGTCTGGCCGGTGATCGGGAGAGCGTGCTCGAACCCCATCGCGCGGGTCACGCGACTGTCGAGCTCGGTGACCTTCGCATGATCCCCGTCGAACAGCTCGAGAAAGCTCGCCTGCGTGCCCGTCGTGCCCTTGACGCCGCGGAAGCGGAGCGTCGTGATCCGGTTCAACAGCTCCTCGGCGTCCAGCGCGAACTCCTGCATCCACAGCGTCATCCGTTTGCCGACGGTCGTGAGCTGCGCGGGCTGAAAATGCGTGTACGCCAGACAGGGAAGCGCCCGATAGCGACGAGCCACCGCCCCCATGGCGACCAGGAGCGCGCCGATCCGTCCCAACAACAGCTGCATCGCCTCGCGCATGAGCACGAGGTCGGCATTGTCCGTGACGTAGGCGCTCGTCGCGCCCAGATGAATGAAGGGGCGGGCGGCCGGCGCTTGATCGCCCAGGTGGTGGATGTGTGCCATCACGTCATGCCGCAGCCGCCGTTCGTACTCAGCCGCCTTGTCGAGATCCGCATCGTCGAGATGCGAACGAAGCTGATTCACCGCTTCATCCGAAATCCTGACTCCCAGATCCTTTTCCGCTTCCATCAGCGCCAGCCACAGCCGGCGCCACAAACCGATGCGGCGGCGCTCGCCCCAGAGCGCCTGCATGGCGGGAGAGGCGTAGCGCGCGGAGAGCGGCGAGACCCAGCTCAAACCGCGGCCTTCGCCCGCGCGACCAGTTTGTTCCAGTCGGCGAGGAACTGCTCGAGGCCCCGATCGGTGAGCGGATGCATGAGCAGCTTCTTGAGCACGTCGGGCGGCAGGGTCGCGACGTCGGCCCCGATCATCGCCGCTTCGACGACATGGCGGGGATGGCGGATCGAAGCCGCGAGAATCTCGGTCTCGATGTTGTAGTTGTCGAAAATGGTACGGGCTTCGCGGATGACGTCCATGCCTTCCTGCCCGACATCATCGAGACGGCCAATGAACGGGCTCACGTACGAGGCGCCCGCCTTCGCCGCGATCAAGCACTGTACACTCGAGAAGCACAGCGTGACGTTCGTCCGAATGCCGTCTGCGGCAAGCCGGCGCACCGCGACCATCCCGGCCTCGATCATCGGAATCTTTACCACGATGTTCTCGGCGATCTTCGCAAGCTCCTTGCCTTCCGTAACCATCCCATCCGTATCCACGGCGACGACTTCCGCCGATACCGGTCCGTCCACGAG
>Ga0137370_10001289_pt1 | contig 10344 bp, 9 predicted proteins | sample SagtaG_11_FD_104920 | JGI IMG/M metagenome (GOLD analysis project Ga0137370, IMG submission 104920) | Vadose zone soil microbial communities from Sagehorn Ranch, Mendocino, California, USA - Sage1_R_20_16 metaG | ecosystem: Environmental > Terrestrial > Soil > Vadose zone | place: USA... | reverse complement strand
GCTTCAACGTCACGGCCGAACAGGCGGGTACCGCCGGAGCCGTCCTCATCCGCGCTCTGGAGCCTCTCGCCGGCATCGACCTCATGCGGGCGCACGGCGACCACGGACCGGCGGCCCGGCTGCTCAGCGGTCCGGGCAAGATCGGCCGGGCCTTTGGTCTCACGCTCCAGGACAATGGTCGTGATTTCACCCGCGGCGCACTCGGGATCTCGGCCGGCACGCCTGCTCCTGACGGTCAGGTCGCCGTGTCGCGACGGATCGGGATCTCGCGTGCGGTGGAGTTGCCCTACCGCTTCACCGTCGTGGGCAGCGCGTCAGTCTCGCGATCCTAGGGCAGCGTGACCGTGATGGTCTGCACGGCCGGCGCGTTGGCCGGATTGTAGTCGTAGGCCTGCACCGTAAGGGTGTGGCTGCTTCCCGGTGAGCCTTTGACCACGAACGTGAATGGGCCCTGGGTGAGACGCACCGGTTTGTTCGCCCCATCCAGGAAGAAGTCGACTTCCTTGATCGCTTCGTTGTCAGTCGCCGTCGCCGTGACCAGCACGCTCCCGTCCGCCTGCGCTGCCTGAGCCAGGGTCAGCGTCGGCGGGATCGTCTCGGTCGTCAGCTGACAGTTCTGCGTGGGGGCCGGCGGGCTGTTCTTGTCCTTCATGTCGTCCGGGTAGCCGGGCGGGTACACCACGAAGGTCTTGACGGCGATGAACTTCGCCGGCGTGTCGGGAGTGGCCAGCAGCCCGTCGGTTGTGCAGACCCGAAACGGCTGGTACCAGTCATCCGGACGGGCTGGCGCCGTGCCGGCGATGAACCAATCGGTGATGGTCTGGCCGGCGCAGTTGGCCGTCGCGAGCAGCCCACTGGCCTTGCAGACCGTAACCTTCTTCAGCCCATCCGGGAGCGCGAAGTCGCGGACGGGTTTGCCGGCCTCGTAGGCATTGAAGATGTCGCGGAAGATCAGGCCCGCCCCCTGGACGCCCCAGACCACGTTGAGATTGGAATTCACATTGGCAGGACAACCCCCGGCACAGGTATGGCCCATCCATGCCCCGATCACCACGTCAGGGCTGTAGCCGATCAGCCAGGAGTCGTGCCAGTTCTCCGTGGTACCGGTCTTCGCGGCGAAGGGCCGCTTGATGTTGAGGGCCGCCCCGACCGGCCGCAGGATGTCGCTGATCATGTAGGCAACCTGGGCGGGCAACACGCGCACGCCGGGATTCGGCTTCCATTCCTGCAGCACCTTTCCCTGGCTATCGACGACTTTGAGGATGACGGTCGGATCGTGGTAGATGCCACCTGAGGCCAGCACCCCGTAGGCGTTGAAGTGTTGCTGCGGCACCACCTCGCTGGCGCCGATGGCCTGGGCCAGCCCTCGCTCGGGCGTCAGGTTCGCGCTGGTCAGCCCCATCATGCGCGCAGTCTGGAAGACCCGGTCGTAGCCCAGCTGCTTGAGCAAGAGGATGGCGGGGATGTTGCGCGACTCAACCAGTGCCCGCCGGATCGTGATCACGCCTTCATCGCGGTGGTCCCAGTCGACGAAGGGATGGCCATCGATCTTGCCCTGCTTGTCGAGGATTAGGTTCGAGGGCGCGTAGCCATTGGCCAGCGCCGTGGCGTAGACATAGATCTTGAAGGACGAGCCGGGCTGCCGGCCCTGGCCGTCGGTGATGACGTTGTACTGACCGCCGATGGCCTGGTCGTAGTAGTTCGCGCTGCCGACCATCGCCAGCACCTGGCCGGTTGCGGGGTCGATGACTTCCGCCGCGCCGTTGTTGACATTGCGCGCCTTGAGATCGGCCCGGTTGACGTTGGTGTTGACCGCTCGTTCCGCCACCTGCTGGAGGTTGTAGTCGAGTGTCGTGTAGACACGCAGGCCGCCGCCCGCCACGACCGCGTCACCATATTGATTGCTCAGTTGCCGGAGGACGTAGTCGACGAACCAGGGAGCCTTGAGGTCCTTCTGGATGCTGCCGTTCTTGTACTTGAGCACTTCCTTGACGGCCTTGTCGTATTCGGTCTGGCTGATGTAGTGGTCGCGCAGCATGTCCTTGAGCACCAGCTCCTGGCGATTCTTGGCGCTCGCCACGGTCGCCGGGTTATACGGATCGAACTGCGACGGCGCGTTTGGGATGCCGGCCAGCATGGCGGCCTCCGCGATATCGAGGTCCTTGGCCGGCTTGGCAAAGTAGGTTTGCGCGGCCGCCTCGGCACCGTAGGCTTCGTTCCCATAGAAGATCTGGTTGAGATAGAGCGTCAGGATGTCGTTCTTCGAAAAGCGGCGCTCGATCTCGAGCGCGAGGGCGGCCTCCCGCACCTTCCGCTCCAGGGAGTTGGCACTGCCGACGTACATCCGCTTGACGAGTTGCTGGGTAATCGTGCTGCCACCCTGTTCAGCTCGCTGGTGAGTGATATCGGCGATCGCCGCGCCAATAATGCGGCGGATGTCGATGCCGTTGTGGGTGTAGAAAAGGCGATCCTCCAGCGCAATGGTGGCGTCGACCAGGTGCGGGGAAATGGCGGAGAGAGGCATTACCGTACGGATGACGCCATCAGTGTGCTTGACGTAGAGCAGTACCCCGTTGCGGTCGTAGATCTTCGTCGCCTGGGCCAGCTCCTTGGCATTCAGCGAGCCCGGATCCGGCAGGTCGCGGGTATAGGTCTGGTACTTGTCGACGGCCTCGGCGCCGCCGCCCACGCTGAGTAGGCCGAGGACGGTCAGGCCGACCACGATGATCTTGTGGAGGCTGCCCCCCTTGCGGCGCCGGGCGATCCGGGTAATGGTGAGCACGCGGATTGCGGCTCGACGGGCAAACCGGTGCTTCTCTTCGGACACCGGGTCTATAACGGTTGAGTTCGCTAAAAAAGCACAGTGAACCGAGTCGACCGCATATATACTCGGCGTCTAGAACGCGTGACGGAACGATGAAGAAACGACAAAACATCAATCACGGCGCCTGGGATGCGGTCACCACGGGCGCAGTGGAGATTAACGACCGACAACACTTGAAGACCCGCATCGAACGCGGCGACCGGTTGCGCGTCAAGCTCGGTCTCGATCCGACCCGGCCCGACATCCACCTCGGCCACACGGTCGTCTTGCGGGCCCTCCGCCGCTACCAGGAGCACGGGAACACGGCGGTCCTCATCATCGGCGACTGGACGGCACGGATTGGCGACCCCTCGGGCCAGAATGTCACGCGGCCGCAGTTGACGAAGGAAGAAGTCAACGCCGCCGCGAAGACCTACCTCGACCAGGCCTGGAAGATTCTCGATGAAGGCGAGACGGAGGTCCGCTTTCAGTCCGAGTGGTTCGACAAGATGCACCTCGAGAACGTCGTCCAGCTGATGAGCCGTTACACGGTCGCGCGCATGCTGGCCAGGGAAGACTTTGCCAAGCGCACCAAGGAGGGCCGGCCGGTCGGCATGCACGAGCTGCTGTACCCACTGCTGCAGGCCTACGACTCGGTGGCGGTCAAATCGGATCTCGAGCTGGGCGGCACGGATCAGACATTCAACCTCCTCGTCGGCCGCGACATCCAGGAGGCCTACGCCCAGCCGCCCCAGGATATTCAGACGATGCCACTGCTGGAAGGGCTCGATGGCGTGCAGAAGATGAGTAAGAGTCTCGAGAACTACATTGGCATCGACGAACCCCCCGACGTTATGTACCGCAAAGTCATGAGTGTTCCGGATCAGCTGATCACCCGTTACTTCCAGCTGACAACGGACATCAGCCCGGAGGAGCTGGCCGCCGAGAACCGCCCCCTAAAGGACGGCGAGAACCCCCGCAACGTCAAGCAACGTCTGGCCGAACGCATCGTCCGGCAATTCCATCCTGCAGCCGTGCCCAGCGCCTACCGAGAGGAGGCGGGAGGATTGAAAACCGTCGGCCCGGCGGCAATAGAGGTTGGGCCCGGCGAGCGGACCATTGCCCAGCTGTTTCTCGATGCCGCGCTGGTGACGAGCAAGAGCGAGGCGCGACGAATCGCCGCCCAGAACGGGCTGTACCTGAACGACCAGCCGGTGACGTCGGTCGATGAGAAGGTGACGCCATCCAACGGCTGGCTGCTGCGGCGCGGCAATCACCGAGTCGTCCGCCTGAAGCTGCGCTAAAATTCCGACGGGGAAAAGAGATGTCTGGACATTCAAAGTGGTCTTCGATCAAGCACAAGAAGGCCCTCACCGACGCAAAAAAAGGCCAGCAGTTCACCAAGATGGCTCGGGAAATCACCCTGGCTGCTCGGGAGGGTGGAGGTAGCCCGGACGGGAACTACCGCCTTCGACTGGCGATGGAGAAAGCCCGCGATGTCAACATGCCGCAGGAGAACGTCAAGCGGGCTATCCAGCGCGGCACCGGTGAGCTGGGTGGCGCCGCGCTCGAGGAGCTTCGCTTCGAGGGCTACGGACCGCATGGCGTGGCAATCATCGTCGACACCCTGACCGACAACCGCAACCGCACCAGCGGTGACATCCGCAACCTCTTCAGCCGCGCCGGCGGCAACCTGGGCACCACCGGCAGCGTGGCCTGGATGTTCACTCGGCAGGGGCAGATCGTGGTCGACGCCGGCGCACGCGACCCCGACGAGATCGGCTTGGAAGCGATCGAGCTGGGCGCAAGCGACGCGCGCGTCGACGGCAAGACGGTCGAAGTCGACACCGACCCACCCAAACTCGAGGCGGTCCAGCAGGGGTTGAAGAAAAAGGGATACAAGATCGAGTCGGCCGAGGTCACGATGAACGCCTCGCAGCTCATCCCGTTGAACGAGACAACGGCGCCATCCATCCTCAAGCTGCTCGACGCCCTCGAAGAACACGACGACGTGCAGTCGGTTTACTCGAACATGGACGTCCCGGCGGCCGTCATGGAGCGGATCAGCGAGCGTGTCTGACGACGGCCTCCTAGTACTCGGCGTCGATCCGGGGCTGGCCGACACGGGCTACGGCGCGGTCCGCCGCCTCAATGGTCGGCTGGCCATGATTACCTGCGGAACGCTGAAGACGCCGGCCAACCTGTCGGAGCCGCAGCGCCTGCGCATTCTGGCCGAGCAGATGCGCGCGCTGATGGCGGAACTCCATCCTCAGGCTGCCGCCTTCGAGGAGCTGTTCTTCAGCAAGAACGTCCGAACGGCGATGGCGGTCGGACAGGCGCGTGGCGTCGCGCTCCTCTCTGCGGTTGAGGCGGGCGCCGACGTCCACGAGTACACGCCAAACCAGGTCAAACTGTCGGTGACCGGCTATGGAGCGGCCACGAAGGGCCAAATGCTGAAAATGGTCCAGTCGCTACTGGCCACTCGCGAGCTGCCCCGCTCCGACGATGCCATCGACGCGCTGGCCATCGCCATCTGCCATCACCACAGCGGCCGGCTGCGCACCGTGCTCAGCCGGGCTCCGACAGGCCATCGGGCTTGATTGCGACCCTCGAGGGCATCCTGGCCCAGCGAGGTTCGGACTCGGTGATCGTCGACGTCCACGGAGTGGGCTACCTGGTGACGGTGGGTAACCGGACGCTGGCGGAACTCCCGGCGGCGGGAGATCGGATCCACCTCTATACCTATACCTATGTCCGGGAGGATGCGCTGGGCCTGTTTGGCTTTCGCACCCAGGACGAGCTCACCTTCTTCAAGTTGCTGCTATCGGTCAAAGGGATCGGCCCCAAAGCGGGGCTGGCCATTCTGAGCCGCGCGGAACTGCGCCTGTTGAAGCGGGCGATTCTGCAGGAGGATGCCGCCTTACTGGCTACGGTGCCCGGCATCGGTCCCAAGACCGCCGCCCGGGTGGTCCTCGAGTTGAAAGGCAAGCTCAAGGAAGAGATGTTCGGCGAAGAGGCGCGGGTTCCGGCGGCGGTGGGCGCGGCCGACCCGGTAGCGCAGGCCCTGCAGGTGCTCACCGGACTCGGCTACACCCCGGCGGAGGCCAAGGAGGCGGTCCGCAAGGCCAGCGGCGGCAACGGCGGAAGCCACTCGGTTGAGCAACTCGTCACAGTCGCGCTCAAAGGATTGGACCGCGGATGACGGAGCGCGTCATCACGGCGGAGGAGCGGAACGAAGACAAGGAATTCGAGTGGAGCCTCCGGCCTCGCCGGCTGGCGGAGTTTATCGGACAGGAAAACGTCAAAGCCAACCTCGAAATCCTGATCACCGCAGCGCGGGGGCGCAACGAGCCCATCGAGCACATCTTGATCGCCGGGCCGCCAGGCCTGGGGAAGACGACGCTGGCCAACATCATGGCCAACGAGATGGGGGTCAACATCCGCACCACCTCCGGTCCGGCGATCGAGCACCAGGGGGCGCTGGCATCCATCCTGACCAATCTCGAGGATCGAGACATCTTCTTTGTCGACGAGATTCACCGCCTGGCGCGCCCGGTCGAAGAGTCGCTGTATCCGGCCATGGAGGATTTCAAGTTCGATTTCGTGAGCGGGAAGGGCGCCGGCGCCCAAACCTTCCGGCTGCAACTTCCGCGCTTTACCGTGATCGGCGCCACCACCCGCCAGGGGATGCTCTCGGCCCCGCTGCGCGACCGGTTTGGCGCCGTTTACCCGCTTTACTTCTATGGCGTCGACGACCTATTCGCGATCGTCCAGCGTTCCGCCCAGCTCTTGAAGGTCGCCATCGATGACGCCGGTGCGCAGGTGATCGCCAGCCGAGCGCGCGGCACGCCGCGCGTCACGAACCGGCTGCTGCGCCGGGTACGCGACTTCGCCCAGGTGCGGGCCCAGGGCCGGATCGATGAGCGGATCGCGCTCGACGCGCTGGCCATGCTCGAAATTGATGCGCTGGGGCTCGACGTCATCGACCGCCGAATCCTGCAGACGATCGTGGAGAAGTATGAAGGCGGCCCGGTTGGGCTCGACACGATCGCGGTCTCAGTATCAGAGGATCCGGAGACCGTCGAGGACGTCTACGAACCGTTCCTGATGCAGCTCGGTTTCCTGGCGCGGACCCCGCGCGGGCGCGTGGCGACGAAGCTCGCTTACGATCATCTGGGCCTGGTCAGGGCGAGCAGCAACGAGCAGCCGCGACTGTTCTAGTCTCCGATCGCCGTCTGCAGTTAGGCGTCGTTGGACTCACGGCGCTGGCCGCCGGCATGTCGCTGTATCTGTTCAGCGCGGCCTTGCCCCTTTATCTCTTTCGATATCGTGGCTACCGTCTGGAGCTCGTCGGCGCCCTGGTCGGGCTGGCCTCAGTGGTCCAGCTCGTTACGACGCTGGTCGCCGGGCCGCTCGTCGACCGCCGTGGCGCCCGCCTGGCGATGCGGCTGGGGGCTGCCTGCTACGTCCTGGGCGCGGCGCTGTTTCTTACGTCCGCCTGGCTTCCCGCCATCATCCTGGCTCGCGTGCTGCACGGCATGGGCCTCGCCCTTGTGTTTCCCGCGGTCTTCAGCGTGGTGCCGGGGCTGGTCTTGCCGCGTTTCCAGGGAACCGCGCTCGGCGCGGTCGGCGCCGTCAACAACGTGGCGCTCGCCATCGGCTCGCCGCTCGGCCTGCTGCTGCTGGCCGCCTCGCCCTCCACCCTCTTTATGACCGCGCTGACGACGGCAGGGGTGGCCCTCGGGATGAGCCTGCTCCTGAAGGTCGGTGGGCGGGCCCTGGAACCGGGCCGGCTGTTCAAGTACCGGGCGGCATGGACGCCGCTTTACGCCATCACCTTTCTCTCCGTGGTCTACTGGGGTGTGGTTACGGCGTTTCTGCCGATTGCGGTTCCACCCAGCCAGATCCCGAATGTTGGCTGGTTCTTCGCCGCGGATGCCGTGGCCGTGATGGCGGCGCGGATTCCGACGGGTTACCTGGCTGACCGGTTCGGTCCACGATGGCTGCTGGTCGCCGGCGTGGCGACCACCGGTCTGGCGATCAGCGTCCTACTGATCTCACCATCGTTCGTCTCGCTTCTCGTCGCCGGGGTGGGGACGGGGCTCGGGGCTGCCCTGCTCCTGCCCCCGATCCTGCTCGAGCTCACCAAGCGGAGCAACGTCACGGATCGCGGCACGGCGATGGCGCTCTACAACACCAGCTTTGCCGCTGCGGTAGGTGCAGGCAGCCTCGGCGGGGCCGTCCTGGTTCAGCGATTCGGTTTCAATGCAACCCTGGTCATAAGCCTGGTCGCGTGTCTGGCCGCCGCGCCGATCGCGCTGGCAACGATTCGTCGGCTTGAAGACCGCTGATTTCGACTACGAACTACCGCGGGAGCTGATCGCACAGCATCCGCCGTCCGAGCGGGATGCGGCCCGCATGCTGGTGCTCGATCCGTCCTCCCACCACGTGACGCATGCGAGCATCCGGGACCTTCCGGGCTACCTCGAGCCCGGCGACCTCCTCGTGTTCAACGACAGCCGGGTTTTGCCGGCACGCCTGATGGGGCGGCGTCGGGATGGGGGAGAGGCCGAAGTGCTGCTCCTCCGGCCGGTGGACGGCGGACACCACCGCTGGCAAGCGCTTATTCGGCCGGCGCGCCGGCTCGAACCTGGCTCGCAGGTCTTCTTCGACCAATCACCTCTGGCCATTTCGGTGGAAGCCCGGCATCATGAAACCGCGACCGTACGGCTCGACGGCGTCCCCGACCCACTCAGCGAGGTCCGGCGGATCGGCCAGATGCCGACGCCGCCCTACATCAGAGAGCGGCTCGCTGATCGCGAGCGCTACCAGACAGTCTTTGCGCGGGAGGAAGGTTCCGCGGCCGCCCCAACCGCCGGCCTGCATTTCACGCCAGAGCTGCTCAACGCGATCCGCGATCGGGGAGTCAATCTCGCATTCGTGACCCTTCACGTCGGCCTCGACACCTTCCAGCCGGTTCGGGTCGATGACCCATCACAGCACAGCATTCACCGTGAATGGTTTCGGATCGATGAGGCCACGGCTAATGCTGTCAACGACACGCGGCGGCGCGGAAACCGCGTGGTGGCCGTGGGCACCACCTCCGTGCGCACACTGGAGAGCGCGGCAGCCGGCGACCGGGTGCGAGCCGGCGATGCTTGGACCGGCCTCTTGATCCTTCCCGGCCACCGGTTCCAGGTGGTCGACGCCGTCATCACGAACTTTCATCTCCCGAAGAGCACGCTCTTGATGCTGGTCAGCGCGTTCGCGGGAAGGGAGCAGATTCTCGCCGCCTATAAAGAGGCGATCCGTGAGGGCTATCGCTTTTACAGCTTTGGGGACTGCATGCTGATTACGAGGCGCGCGTCGTGAGCTTCGAGTTGCTCGCGGAAGACGCTGGTGCTCGGCGCGGCCGGCTGGAAACTGCCCATGGCGTGATCGAGACGCCGGCGTTCATGCCGGTGGGGACGCAGGCGACCGTGAAGGCGGTGAGCCCCGACGAGCTGCGGGGGCTTGGCGCCCAGGTGGTGCTGGGGAACACGTACCACCTCGGCTTGCGGCCGGGCGCCGATCGCATCGCCCGCCTGGGCGGGTTGCATCGGTTCATGGGATGGGATGGGCCGATCCTCACCGATAGCGGCGGTTATCAGGTGTTCAGCCTGGACCATCTGGTCAGGGTCACCGACGACGGCGCGACGTTCCGTTCCCACCTCGACGGCAGCGAACAGCGGTTCACGCCGGAATCGGTGATGGCGATGCAGCGCGAGCTCGGCTCCGACATCGCGATGGCGTTCGACCAACCGGTCGCCTGGCCGGCAGAGCCGGCGAAGGCTCGAGCCGCAATGGAGCAAACGCACCGCTGGGCGAAGCGCTGCCTCGATGACGAACGCGCGCCTGGCCAGCTTCGGTTTGGGATCGTCCAGGGTGGATTCAATGATGACCTTCGGCGGGAGAGTGCCCAAACCCTTGGCAGTCTTGCGTTTGACGGGTTTGGCATCGGCGGCTTGAGCCTCGGTGAACCGAAAACGCTGACCTACAGCCTGCTGGCCGCGCAAACGGCCATCCTCCCTCGCGACCGTCCCCGCTACCTGATGGGCGTCGGTACGCCCGCCGACCTGATCGAAGCGATCGCCCGGGGCGTCGACATGTTCGATTGCGTGCTGCCAACCCGGATCGCCCGCAACGGATCGATCCTGACCAGCGGCGGGCGGATCAACCTGCGCAACCGTCGGTTCATCGAGGACTCGGGTCCACCGGACGACGGTTGCGATTGCTATACCTGCCAGCGGTTTACCCGAGCGTATCTGCGCCACCTCTTCATGGCCGGTGAAATCCTGGGGCACCGGCTGGCATCGATCCACAACCTGCGCCTTCTGGTCCGACTCGTTGGGCAGGTTCGCGAGGCAATCGGCGACGCCCGTTTCGGCAAGCTGGTGACATCGTTGCGCGACCAGTGGGTGCACGCGCCACTGCCGTGAACCGTTTAAAGATTTCTCATCGGGGCTCGCCTATACTTTCCCTCGCATGCGCGTCGATCGTCG
>Ga0137370_10001283_pt1 | contig 10368 bp, 6 predicted proteins | sample SagtaG_11_FD_104920 | JGI IMG/M metagenome (GOLD analysis project Ga0137370, IMG submission 104920) | Vadose zone soil microbial communities from Sagehorn Ranch, Mendocino, California, USA - Sage1_R_20_16 metaG | ecosystem: Environmental > Terrestrial > Soil > Vadose zone | place: USA... | reverse complement strand
CTGCAGTTAGGCTAGTTCAGAAACTGGGTGCTGTGCCTAAGCAGGCGACATGCTCCCAGTCCAAATTCTTTTTCACTTTGGCCAGGGGAAGGAGCATCGCTAGCCTCGGGCTAGGTAAAGGCAAGCTGCGCAATCGACTCCGCGGGCGAAAGGGGAACATCATGAAAAGAAATGTATTAAGCGGAGCGAAGTTACGAACCGGGAAATCATCGCGGCGCTGGCAAATCCTGACGGGGCAACCATACGAGCAAATACGCCCGAAAACCACCAAGAGACGAGGAAATAGCAGGTTTGGAGGTTGAGGAGACATCGGCAACTCAGGGGAGAGGCATGAGGGTACTGGTCCTGCTATATGAAACGGCTGAAAAAAGACTGCATTAAATTGAAACAACATCACTTGACATACCCGGGCGACCTGTTCTAAAAGCTAGCTCAACGGTAGATACGGTCGAGTGGTAAGTAAGGTTGCCGGGGTTCAGTTACAACTCTTCAAAGTCTTGAACCGGCGATAACTTCGTGTCCTAGCCTTATTTACGCGGGCCGTCCGTCCTTCTGGGTTTTGGTTCGATCTCAATCATGGTGCGCGAAAGGGGCAGTCCATGGGATGGTCTACAATGAGGCGCATTCTCTTGATTTGCTTTGTCATGTTTCTGGAGGCGGTCACGTTTACCTGGGCACAGACAGGCACCTCTTCCATAGTTGGAACCGTTACGGACCCGCAAAGTAGACCCGTGCCGGCTGCGAAGGTTACGCTCACCAACGTCGCTACCAATGCCAAACGCAGCACGCAGTCCACGGATAATGGTGCGTACCTGTTCGACTTGATTGCGCCGGGCGATTACCGGCTTGAGGTCGAGGCCAAGGGATTCCAAAAGACGGTCTTGGATAATGTGCGAGCCCTGATCGGGAAACACACCGAGAGCAACGTGCAATTGACGATTGGAGCCATGACCGAAGTAGTTGAGGTGAACATAAGCGCACAAGCCACTCTCATTAACACCCAGGATGCCTCACTCGGCAACGTTTTCGATTCGAATCAGATTTCGCAGCTTCCGCTTGAAGGACGCAATCTGTCGGATTTGCTCAGTCTGCAGCCCGGCGCCACGCAGGAGGGCTACGTCACCGGGTCCCGAGCCGATCAGTCCAACGTTACGCTGGATGGCGTGGATATCAACAACGCGCAAACCGGCAACGCCTCGATAGCCGCATCAGACAACACCCAGGTGATCGCACAGTTTGGTGGCAGTATCACGTCCGGTCCGGTGCTCCGTCTCAACTCGGAGGCGATCGAAGAGTTCCGCGTGACCACGGCGAACGGAAACGCGAACCAGGGCCGTTCATCTGGCGCACAAATCAATCTGGTTACCAAATCAGGATCGAACAGTTGGCATGGAGCGGCGTTTGAGTTTTATCGCGGTACGCTTTTCGAGGCCAACGACTGGTTCAGCAATGCCTCGGGGACTCCCCGTACGCCATTGGTTCGGAACACATTTGGCGGGGCGTTCGGCGGCCCGATCCTAAAGAACAAGTTGTTCTTTTTCTATAGTTACGAAGGCCGTCGAGACGCCACGTCGACGGGTGAGACGCGAACTGTTCCCTTGGCTAGTTTGGGAAAGGGAACTATTAACTATACGTATTGCATAGATCCGACCTGCGATACGACAGCGCCGGCCTCGCTGAATCTGGCTCAGAATCAGCAGGCCTATCAAGCGGCAGGGATAAACCCAGCCGCGCTGACAGCTCTGACTGACGCCGCTGCTAAGTATCCGGCGAACGATACAACTACGGGAGACCAGTTGAATACGAGTGGCTTCCGGTTCAACGCTCCCACTCCCATAAGACTAAACTCCAGCATCGCGAGGTTTGACTATTCCTTGAACAGCAGGCAAAGCCTTTTCGTCCGGCTGAATTACATAAATGACACGCAGATAACTGCGCAGTACCTCCCCGATACGCCTTCGCCGGAGGTGTGGAGCCATCCCCGGGGTTTGGCTGTCGGCCACAATTGGGCCATCGGAAACAGGTGGGTCAACAACTTACGGTACGGCTTAACCCGCCAGGCATTCACGGATGGTGGGGACAGCAATGGAAATGACATCAGATTCCGCTTCGTGTTCCAGCCCAACAGTGAAACCCATACGCTCACTCGCGTGACGCCCGTCCACAACATCACGGATGATGTGTCGTGGATCCATGGAAAGCACACCTTCCAGTTTGGGGGTAACGTCCGCCTGATCAGCAACAGTCGCGTGGATTTCGCGAATGCGTTTGATAACGCGGTCACCAACCCTTCCTTCTATGCCGGTGCGGGAGACCACGTTTCGAATGATTTCCAAAGTTACCTGGACGCGAACGGCCTGCCGGGCGCCTCGAGGCCGTGCAAAGATAACAACGGAGTGACTATTAATCCCCCACCCTGCGACCAGTCGCTGAACTCCATCGCGGAAGTCCAGAATGCGGCCACCGCTATTATTGGCCGGCTCTCGCAATATACGGCTGACTTCACCTTCAACAAGGACGGTAGTTTGTTGAATGCCGGGGTGCCCACCACCCGGGACTTTGCCACCCAAGCCTACGAGGAATACTTCCAGGACTCCTGGAAGATTCGGCCGCACCTCATGCTCACATTGGGACTTCGTTACAGTCTGGAGCGCCCCGTGTACGAAACGCATGGCTTTGAAGTGCAGCCCGAGGTGCCGCTTGGAACGTATTTTCAAGAGCGCCTCGCCTCGGCGGCTCAAGGCAATAACTTCAGCGCCCCGGTGGTCATCAATCGTTCCGGCCCAGCCAATGGTGGGAAGTCGATGTACAACTGGGACAAGAACAACTTCCAGCCCCGCATTGCGGTGGCTTGGTCTCCAAACTATTCCCAGGGGCTGCTGCACTCCTTATTTGGCGATAGCGGAAAGTCCGTCCTTCGCGGCGGCTTCGCCATTACAAACGATTATTATGGCCAAGCCCTGGCGGTGGACTGGGATTTGAATAATACCCTGGGATTTACGTCCAACTATACGACGCCAGCAAATACCTATGATACGGTCGCTAGCAACCTGGCGCCCTTGTTTACCGGCTTCGATCAGGACATCCGGTCACTTCCTAAAGTCGTTGTGCCAGCCAACCTTCAATTCCCGCTGTCGCAGCCGATTGACGAGGGCGAGCGCATCGAGACCGGCGTAGATTCGAATTTGCATGCCCCCACTGAGTACGTTTGGAATCTGACCTACGAGCGCCAAATGCGGGGGGGCACTACTCTAGCCGTTTCCTACATCGGGCGGATGGCGCGCAGTCTGCTGGCCCGCCGCGACGCCATGGCCTTCAACGACGTTCGTGATCCAAAGAGCGGAACGGACTGGTATGCGAGCGGAACGATCCTGGAAAAGCAACGTCAGCAGGGCGTTGACACGAGTCAGATTGCACCCATTCCATTTTTCAATAATCTGTTTCCTTCCAACCTGTCATCCATCATGGATGCCGATCCGACGGTCCGAAGCTTCTGCACGGGTGACCCTGCAGTGGCCCCGGGGTTCGACCCGAACTGGACGCCCGCCCAGATGTTTTATGCATTGCAAAGCCGTACGCCTAGCAACTCATTTGCCTGCTTCGCTGGAAACGATTGGACGGATGCCGAGGCCCTGGTGGATACCGCACTTTTCAATGCTGGGTTGCCCACGCGATTCATGCAACCGCAATACGGTGCGCTGTCCGCGTGGAGCACAATTGGAAATTCCGATTACCATGCTCTTGCGGTTTCGCTCCGGCAGCGTCTCAGTAGTTTAACCATGGACATCAATTATACTTTTTCCCACTCGTCGGATGATTCTTCCGGATTGCAGTCGGACTTTGGCTACGGCAGTCAAAACAACAGCGGCCCGTTTATCGAAAATCCGATTCGCCAGCGCGACAACTATGGCAGCTCCGATTTCGACATCCGACACCTCATCAATGCTTCTGTCGTGTGGCAGATGCCGTTTGGCAGGGGCAGAGCATTTATGAACAAGGAGAATCGGGCCGTGCAGGCGGTCCTTGGGGGATGGCAACTCGCCGGCATCTTCCGCTGGAACACCGGACTGCCGACTAGCTCGCCTTTCGACGACGCTCGCTGGGCAACGAACTGGAACGACCAAGCCAACGTGACTTCTACAGCCCCCCTTCATACTTGCCCAAGCCGCATTGGAACCCCAGGCCCGGTCGGGACTGGGGCCCCAAAACTTTTCGGCGGCAGCGGTTGTGACATAAAAGCAATCTACCAGAGCTTCCGAAACGCCTATCCGGGCGAAACAGGCCCCCGGAATTACATTCGCTTGCCGGGATACGCGAACGTGGATCTAGGGTTAGCGAAGACGTGGGGCATGCCATGGAGCGAAAAACACAAGTTACAGCTTCGCTGGGATGTGTTCAACGTCGCTAACCATCAGAGCTTTGGCCTGATTGACGGTTCTCGCACGGGCTTTGGGGTAGCTCGCGATCCCGCACTGCGAGGCTTGAATCCTCCGGACAACTGGTCAAACTTCACCCAGATCCAGGGTCAGCCCCGAGTGATGCAAGTCGGCGCGCGGTATTCCTTCTAGTCCGCCAGACATTGAGTTCAGCTTGCCGCCGGAAGGAACCATTCTTCCGGCGGTACCGTTTTTCTCTATCGCATGATGGCCCAGAAGATGGAGAAGCGTTGGGATGTCTCGGCCGCATGCGGCGAATGGAGCTCGGCGTGGGGGGATGCTTGTACACAAGAAATCACACCAGAACTGCCAATCGAAACCATCGAAACTCAGCATCGAAACACATCGAAACTACATCGAAACCCATCGAAACCGAACAAGTTGACTTGACACACTCGGGCAACTTGATCTAAAAGCTAGGTCAACGAAAGATTCAAGCGAGTGGCGGGTAAGGCAGCCTGGGGTTTGTTTACATCTCGTTCAGGATAAAGCGTCGGCGGCAGAACCGGCGCAAGTTCTCAATTATCCGGCGCCTTCCTTTTTAGCTCAGATCGAACTTCAGGTATGGTGCGCGAAAGGGGGGTGTATGAAATCGCATTCTATGAAGCGCCATTTTCTGGTGGGCTTGGTAGTTCTTCTGTTCGCGACAACGTGTGCGTGGGCACAGACGGGCACGACTTCGGTTAGGGGCGCCGTTACGGATAAGACCGGCGCAGCCATTGTCAGCGCGAAAGTGACGGTGATCAATGAGGCGCAGGGGCTGCATCGCGAGACCGCCACGGATGGCTCCGGCGCCTACGAATTTCTCGGGCTTCCTCCCGGCAGTTATGTATTGACAGTTGAAACGAAGGGTTTCCGAAAGTTCGAGCAGAAAAATCTGCCATTGCAGGTCAATTCGCCGGCCACAGTGAACCCCACGCTTGAGGTGGGCTCGACCTCGGAGATCATTGAAGTTTCGGCGCAGACAGTGACACTCAACACTTCGGATGCATCGCTGGGCAGCGCGTTTAGCGAAAACCAGGTCAAGCAACTGCCGTTGGAGGCAGGTAATGTGCCGGAATTGCTTTCCTTGCAAGCCGGCGTGGCGTACACGGGTAATCGACCGGACATCAATAGAGACACGGACACCAGAAGTGGGGCTGTGAATGGGGCCCGCAGCGACCAGAGCAACATCACCCTGGACGGTGTGGACGTCAACGCTGACACCAAGGGCTACGCTTTTACCTCCGTATTGCCCATCACCCAAGACTCCGTGCAGGAGTTCCGGGTGACAACATCGAATTACAACGCCGACGAAGGACGCTCATCGGGTGCACAGGTCGCGCTAGTAACCAAAAGCGGCACGAACGACTTCCACGGATCACTTTTCGAGTCGCACCGAAACACAATTACTAGTGCCAACGATTACTTCATCAAGCTGGCCGAATTGCAAAGCGGTCAGGCCAACGAACCGCCCAAGCTGCTGCGTAATAATTTCGGCGGTTCTCTTGGCGGACCAATTAGGAAACAGCGCTTGTTCTTCTTTGTGAATTACGAAGGCCACCGCCAGCGAGAAGCGCAGAGCGTAGTCCGCATCGTGCCCAGCGCAGCGCTACAAGATGGGGTGGTGCAGTACCAGTGCCAGACTCTTCCTGATGGAAGTCTCGATACCGCGACTTGCCCGGGAGGAACTGTCCAGGGGCTTGCGAGCTCACATAACGTCCAGCCCGGGTATTTTGGCTTGAATCCGACCCAGATTAAGAACATGGATCCTCTGGGCATCGGTGTAAGCACCAGCGTCATGATTCCGTATTTCCAGTCGTTTGCTCCCTTCGCTGCAAATGACAACTCCGTAGGCGACGGTGTCAACTTCGTTGGTTACCGATTCAAAGGACCGGTCGCAATCAACACCAATTGGTACATAGCCCGCGCCGATTACAAAATCACAGGCAATGGGAATCACAGTATCTTCTGGCGCGGTGCACTGCGAAATGACACGAACGCTGGTGTGCCCTATCTGCCGGGTGGTGCCCCCGAGCGAACTCAAGTGGACTACAGCAAAGGCTATTCTGTGGGCTACGTCGCGGTGCTGCGGCCAAATCTGGTCAACAACATTCGTTACGGCTACACGCGGCAGAGTTTTGGTGAGAACGGGAACCAATCGCAAGATATCATTTTTTTCCGAGGCCTCAACGATAACAGTACGTCGAACAACTCCAGCCTGGTTTACACAAATAATTCTAACTTCCAAGTGCCAGTTCACAACATTGTGGATGACCTTTCCTGGATCAAGGGAAGGCACACCCTCCAGTTTGGCGGAAACGTTAGCATCTTGCGCGATCCGCAAGCGAACAATACCAACTCTTTCTCCTCGGCTTCGGACAATCCTTCCTGGCTGGATACGGCTGCGATGGCGAACAGCGGGTCGGCGGGTCACTTCGACCCCGGTTTTGAGGGTTTCCCTGCAGTAGACGGAGGGTTTGGCAATAACTATGACTACCCCATGGGAGCACTGATCGGGATGGTCGCTCAAGTCAATGCCCAATACAATTTCACGAAGAGTGGCAGCGCGCTTCCCGATGGTGCGCCCGTGTCGCGACGCTTTGGCGCCGACACTTGGGAAATGTACGCACAAGACTCCTGGAAGGTTAAACCGAGTTTGACTGTGACCTTTGGAGTCCGCTACGGACTGTTTTCGCCTCCGTGGGAAACGAACGGACTGCAAGTCACACCGAATACGAGTTTGAGCGACTACTTCCACGAGAGGGCGGCGGGCATGCTCCAAGGTACGCCCTCAAGCGCAGGGTGTTGCCTCAGCTTCAATCTAGGCGGCCCGGCGAATGGAAAGCCGGGATTCTATGATTGGGACAAGAAAGATTTTGGTCCTCGCTTGGCAATAGCTTGGTCACCCAGCGCCAAGGAAGGGCTATTCAAGAGCCTCTTCGGAGGCCCTGGTCAGACTACGATTCGCGCTGGCGCGGGCATGGTGTACGACCGACTTGGCCCCGCCCTACTGGCCACCTTTGACGCAAATGGCTCGTTTGGACTCTCCACGGGGCTGACCAACACCGGCGGCGTTCAAACCCCCGGGACCGCACCTCGAATTACAGGTCTGGGCGGTATCAGCAACATCCCCACCACGGATCTCACAGGCGCTCAAATTTTTGCCAGCAACCCGGGAGGATCATTTCCGCAAACGTTTCCTAGCGGGTTAAACGGAGACGTCGGATCGTATGCTGTTTACTGGGGAATGGACAACAAGATCAAGACACCATATTCCTACACGCTAGACCTGTCCGTCGGCCGAGACTTGAGCCATAACTTCACAATGGAAGTGGCTTATGTCGGGCGGCTGTCTCATCGGCTATTGTCGCAGTTCGACGTAGCCTCTCCTCTGGACTTGGTGAACGCTAAGACGGGAATGGATTACTTCACCGCGGTTAAGGCGCTCGCCAAGGTCTATCGCCAGAATGTCCCGACGCAGGCGGTGAACGACGCCATGTTCGGTGCTGCGGCACAGTACTGGATCGACCTGTATCCCGCCGCACCCGCCGGCGGTTTCCGTTTGCACCGGTGCACCGGCACAGACTCTGCAGGCAACGCCATCAACATCGGGACTCCCGCCCCCGTGATTGCGGCCTACGATCTGTTCGGGGGGTTCAGCTTCAATGAGACAACAGCGCTTCAAGGCATTGACCAGGGATTCGGCATTGAAGACATGAGCAAGAATCCCCTTTATCCCCAGACCGGTCCATACACCTTTGTGGATCCACAGTTCGCATCGCTTTACGCCTGGCGTTCTACCGGGGCCGCGGCCTACAACGCGCTGCAGGTGACTCTCCACAAACATGCGAGCCATGGGCTGCAATTTGACTTTAGCTAGACGTATTCGAGGGCAGTTGAGGTTTCGTCGGGTGCGAATGGCGTGAACGCGGAAGGTGGACTGGGCGGGCAGATCATCAATCCTTGGAGTCCCAAAGAACTTCGCTCCGTTTCTGATTTTGATCTGACTCATCAGGTCAATGCGAACTGGATCGCCGAGCTACCTATTGGCCAGGGAAAGTGGATCGGCAACCAAGCGCATGGCGTGTTAGAGGGGATCATCGCCGGTTGGCAACTCTCCGGTCTGGCACGCTGGACGAGCGGTTTTTCGATCGGCGTTGGCAATGGTGCCCAGTGGCCAACAAACTGGGAGTTGTCTGGCTTCGCGACTCAGACAGGCCCGGTACAGGCCCATGGGGCGGTTAAAAACCCGGATGGGACCGTGAATCTCTTCGGGAACGCCGCCGCTGCGGCCGCAGCGTTGGCCAACTTCCAACCCGATTTCCCGGGAGAAACAGGAAACCGCAACAATCTCCGCGGTGACGGTTTCGCGGGCTTGGACCTCGGCCTCAGCAAGCTTTGGCGCATGCCGTGGAAGGAATCTCACAGTTTGCAGTTCCGCTGGGAGGTTTTCAACGCTTTGAACCTGACGCGGTTCGATATGCAAAGCTTGAGCCTGTCCATCACCAATTCCAGTAACTTTGGCAACTACACTGGATTGTTGACCAACCCGCGCTCCATGCAATTCGCATTGCGCTACGAATTCTAAAAGTTGAAACCAGCCGGTTACTATAGTCAGCGCTTCCACTCCAATTCCCGCCGGGAGGCTCAGGCTTCCCGGCGGTTTTTCTTGCGTCCTCCATTTTTGAAGCGCCGAGAAACTATTGACAGACCTGAGAGGGAAAGCAAGCCCATGGTCTGGATGCAGGGAGAAATTACCCTGAGAAATGGAGAAATGGACCGCTGTAGCTTGGGAGCGCGGACCTATGATAATCTGAGAGTCCTGCTTGGGTCGCAGTTAGGCATTCGAGTGTAACAGTCGGGGCGTAGCGCAGCCTGGCTAGCGCGCCTGGTTCGGGACCAGGAGGTCGATGGTTCAAATCCATTCGCCCCGACCACTTTTATCTCCCTCTGCGAATTCGAGTTACGTGACATCAAGCTGCGACTACGCTTCCTTCATTTTGTAGCCCACGTAGCCCAATTAGGACCGGCTTAGACGTGGGTAGGTCGAAACCGAGGCCGATTTTCTCACCCCATTCCTTCCGGTAGTTGACGTCTTCGAGAAGCTGCTTCCCATAGCGGGTGCTCATGTCGTCGTTCTCATGGCCCATCCAGTAATCGATGAGGAGTTGCCGAGCCTCGCTTTTTTGCAGCACCGCTTCACGGAAGCGACGGAATGCATGGAAGCGCACGCCTGTTTCCCCATTTTCTTGAGTGCGGACTCGAAGCCACCCCGGAAGAAGTTCTCCGGAGACAACATCGTGCCGTTCTCGGTCTGGATGAGGAATCCACTGTTTCGGCCACCAATGAAGTCGTCGAGCATCTTCGCGATGGAAGAATGCAGGTCGATATCACGGCAAGCTGCGGGAGTCTTGAGAACGTCGGTGACTCCGCTCACATCCTTTTTCTTTGCTGGCGAATGTAGAGCGTCTTACGGTCGTTGGAGATGTGCTTCTCGATACGAAGCGCCAGCAGTTCCGAGATGCAGACGCTGCTTCCCGCAAGAAGCGCGGCGCCCATCTGATACCGGCCCGCCGTATTCGCTACAAGCTGTGTCATCTCTTCACCCGTCAGTGTGGGACGGTGCTGCCTTCTTCTTGTCCACCGTCGGCAAGCCAATGAACGCAAGATTCCAGTTACGAGGATGCACCTGATTTCCATTGTCATCGACTGCCGACCTGACAGCCTTCGTGAACGTCTTGAAATACTCGTTGAGCGTCTTGACCGAGGACACCAGAGCACAAGGAGGGACCTTGCAAACAAGGCGGTTCAAACAAGGTGGTTCAAACAAGGTGGTTCAAACAAGGTGGTTCAAACAAGGTGGGTTAAGGCTAAGAAGAAAAAATAAACGGCTAGGCAAAGCCCCCCGAGGATGATTGAACGGCTTTGCATGACACCGGATAGGCTCTTT
>Ga0137370_10001282_pt1 | contig 10372 bp, 9 predicted proteins | sample SagtaG_11_FD_104920 | JGI IMG/M metagenome (GOLD analysis project Ga0137370, IMG submission 104920) | Vadose zone soil microbial communities from Sagehorn Ranch, Mendocino, California, USA - Sage1_R_20_16 metaG | ecosystem: Environmental > Terrestrial > Soil > Vadose zone | place: USA... | reverse complement strand
TGGAGGAGAATCCGTTTCTCGGCCTGCGCGGTATCCGCGTGAGCCTGGAGCGGCCCGATCTGCTGCGCAGCCAGCTGCGCGCGATTCTCACCGCCGCCGCGCTCAGTGACGTCCATGTGATGTTTCCGATGATCGCGACGCTCGATGAGCTGCGCGCGGCGCGCCGGATCCTCGACGAGGAGCAGCGCGGCGCCGGCGTGTCGGTGCGCGTCGGCGTGATGATCGAGGTGCCGTCGGCGGCGCTCATCGCCGGGCAGCTGGCGCGCGAAGTGGACTTCTTCTCGATCGGCACCAACGATCTGACTCAGTACACGCTCGCCATGGATCGCGGCCACCCGAAGCTCGCGCCGCTCGCCGACGCGCTGCACCCGGCGGTCCTCAAGCTGATCAGTCTCACGGTGGAAGGCGCGCACGCGCACGGCAAGTGGGTGGGCGTGTGTGGCGGGCTGGCCGCCGAGCCGGTCGCCGTGCCGGTGCTGCTCGGGATGGGAGTCGACGAGCTGTCGGTGCCAGTGCCGGCGATCGCGGCCGTCAAAGCGCTGGTGCGCCGGCTCGCGCTGCGCGACTGCCAGGCGCTCGCGCGGGAGCTCCTCGGGCTCGCCACCGCGGGCGAGGTCCGGGCGCGGCTCGCACGGCTCGGGAGCGAAGCGGGCGCCACGGCCGCGGCCGCACAGCGCTGAAAGCGCGCCTCGAGGAGGACACGTGTTCAGAGAAGCATTCGTAGTCCTGCAGAAGATCGGCAAGGCGCTGATGATTCCGGTGGCGGTGCTGCCGGTCGCGGGGCTCCTGCTCGGCATCGGCGCGGCGCAGTTCGAATGGATCCCGCCCATCGTGTCGGCGCTGATGAAGGCCTCGGGCGACGTCGTGTTCGGCAACCTGCCGCTGATCTTCGCGGTCGGCGTTGCGGTCGGCCTCACCGAGAACGACGGCGTGGCCGCGATTTCGGCGGCCGTCGGTTACGTGGTGCTGCTCGCGATTCTCGGCGTCATGGCCGGCGTCTGGGGGATCCAGCCCGTCACCGTCATGGGCATCAAGTCGATGCAGACGGGCGTCTTCGGTGGCATCCTCGCCGGCGCCATCGCGGCGACCATGTTCAAGCGCTTCTACCGCACGGCGCTGCCGACGTACCTCGCGTTCTTCTCCGGCAAGCGCTCGGTGCCGATCGTCACGGCGCTCGCCGCCGGGGTTGCGGGCGTCGTGCTGTCGGCCGTCTGGCCGCCCATACAGCGCGGCATCGACACCTTCTCGCACTGGGCGGCGGTGTCCGATCCGCGCACCGCCGCGACCATCTACGGCTTCGTCGAGCGGCTCCTGATCCCTTTCGGTCTGCACCACATCTGGAACGTGCCCTTCTTCTTCGAGATGGGAGCCTTCAAGGATGCGAGCGGCACGGTGGTGCACGGTGACATCAACCGCTTCTTCGCCGGCGATCCCACGGCGGGAGTACTGGCGGGGGCATTCCTCTTCAAGATGTTCGGCCTGCCCGCGGCCGCCATCGCCATGTGGCACAGCGCCGCGCCGCAGAATCGCGTCGCGGTCGGCGGCATCATGATCTCGGCGGCGCTGACCTCGTTCCTCACCGGCATCACCGAGCCGATCGAGTTCTCGTTCCTGTTCGTCGCGCCGGCGCTCTACGTGGTACACGCACTGCTCGCGGCTTCGACGCAGTTCGTCGCCAGCACGCTCGGCATGCACATGGGGTTCACGTTCTCGCAGGGTGGCATCGACTTCCTCGTCTTCAACGTGCTCGGCCGGTTCGCCCAGAACTGGTGGCTGGTGCTGATCCTCGGCCCGATCTACGCGGTCATCTACTACGTGGTCTTCCGCGCCGCCATCCGCTGGCTCGACCTGAAGACACCCGGCCGCGAGGAGGTGCTGGTGGCAGCGCCCGGCGGCGCTGCCGCGGTGGGCGGCCCCGCTTCCTCGGGTAGTGTGGCCCCGGGCGCCGCGACGGCGGGGAGCGATGCGCGCGCACGCGATCTGGTGCTGGCCTTCGGCGGCGCCGCCAACATCGCCAGCCTCGATGCCTGCATCACGCGGCTGCGCGTTGCGGTCAATGATCCCTCACGCGTCGACGAGAGGGCGCTCCGCGCCCTGGGCGCGAGCGGGGTCATGCGGGTCGGCAGGGGCGTGCAGGCAGTGTTCGGCCCGCTGTCCGAGAACATGAAGACCCAGATGGACGAGTACCTGCGTGCCCCAGGCGCAGCTCCCGGCGCAGTGCCCTCGCCGGCGTCCGGTGCCGGCAGTCCCGCCGCGCCCGCCGCGGGCGCGGTGGACGCGGCGACCCGCGAGACGGCGACTCGGCTCCTGAAAGCGCTCGGCGAGCGGGTCAATGTGCGCGAGGTGCAGGCGGTGGCCCACACGCGCCTGCGCGTCAAGCTCGCCGACCCGGCTCGCTTCGACGAGGCGGCGGCGAAGCTCGCGGGCGTCATGGCCGTCATGCGGCCTTCACCCGGAGTGCTGCACCTCATCGTCGGCGAGCGGGCCGGCGCGCTCGCGGCGGCGATGCAGCTCGCTTAGGAGATCCCGAGGGGGGCAGGTCATGCCATACAGCAATCGCGAGTCAGATCTCAGCAACGCATGGGGAGTCTCGCGGCGCGAAGTGTTGTGCGCCGGTGGAGCGGCAGCCTTCAGTTCACTCGTGGCAGCGCTGCTGGGAGGATCCGAGCGGGCACGGGCCCAGGCGCTTGCCGTGCCAGTGCCGGAGGTCGATTATCTTGCCGTGCGGGTCGTCACCGACAGCTTCCAATTGGCGATCGCGCCTAACATGAAAGTCGGGGCAGTCGAGGTTCAACGTTTCGGAATGCCCCCCGCAGGAAAGTCCCTGCTCGAGGAGTTCGGGCTTTCGATGCACGTTGAGTCCCGGCGCGGCGCCGAGAGCCACAGCATGCTGCTCGACTTCGGTTTCACTTCCGAGACCCTGAACAACAACCTGGCGATGCTCGGGATTGCACCCGAGAACCTCGATGCGCTGATTCTCAGCCACGGCCACTACGACCATTTCGGCGGATTGGCGGGTTTTCTGCGACAGAACCACGCGCGGCTGCGGGCCGGCCTGCCGCTGTACCTTGGCGGGGAAGAGTGCTTCTGCACTCGCGAGTGGACGATCGGCAAGCCGCAGGACTTCGGCGCGCTGGATCGCAAGGCGCTCGCCGACGCGAAACTGAAAGTCGTGTTCGCCGAGACGCCCGCGATCGTTGCCGGCCACGCCTTCACGACCGGTCACATTCCGGTCGCTTCTTTCGAGAAGGTGCTTGCGCCTACCCGCATGACCGTCGGGGTCAAGAACGGGATCGGCTGCTTCCCGGACAAACTTTCCGCGGACAAACGTGCCGTCACCGTCATCCCCGACGATTTCGAGCATGAGCTGGCGATGTGCTTCAACGTCAAGAGCCGCGGCCTGGTCGTGCTCACTTCGTGCAGCCACCGCGGGGTCGTGAACACGGTGAAACGCGCGATGGAGATTTCCGGCGTAAAGACGGTTCACGCGGTGATGGGCGGCTTGCACCTGGCGCCACACAAGGAGGAGTACGTGCGCGAAACCGTGGCGGCATTGAAAGAGATCAACCCCGACCACGTGATCCCGATGCACTGCACCGGGGAAGTGTTCATCGACATGCTGCGAGCGGAGATGCCGGACAAGTTCATCCGCTCGTATACCGGTAGCCGCTTCATTTTCGGCGCGTAGCGCGCCCTGGGCTGATCGTCTCCGCCGCCAATCTCTGGGTTGCCGTTTCGAAGGCCTGCGCCGGGCGTCCCCTAAGCCGCGGCCGCGGGCCGATCGGCGCGAAAGCGCCACGCGACGTAGAGCCAGAGCAGCGCAATCATCGGGTACATGAGAAAGCTCGCCTCGGTGCCGAGGGCGCCACCGGTCAACCACGCAGGCCCGTCGAAAGTCGCATCGAGCAGCCGCCCGTGCGGCAGCCGCGCGCCGTTCGGTGTGCCGATGACGAAGAGCTGCATGTAGTCGAAGGAGATGTGGAAGCCGACCGCAAACCACAGAGTGCCGGTCCGCAGCACCGAGTAGCACATGAGCAGGCTGAGCGACACGAGCGTGATGACGTCCCAGACGTTCTCACCGGTCTTGAAGAAGTAGTGGTCGGCCGCGAACAGCAGCGCGATGACGATCGACGCCGGCCAGAAGCCGATGCTGCGCCACAGCGACTGCAGCAGGTAGGAGCGGAACCAGAACTCTTCGGCCACGCCGACGAGGACGTTGGCGCCGAGCCAGGCGAGCACGGCGAGCGCGAGGGTGCTTCCAGTGGTCGCGAAGCCACGAATCTGCATGCCGCCGAGGAGCCACATGCCGGCCGCCACGGCGCCGGCCATGACGACGCCGGCGAGCGCGCCCTCGGCGGTGCGCGCGCCGAGCGCCTGCGCGACAGGCAGGCCGTAGCTGTCCACACGCCGGTGCTCGTAGAGCGCGAAGATCGCGGTGCAGACGAGCGCCACGATGAAATTCTCGAGCTCATTCAGCGCCACGGCGGCCGCGGTGAGCTCGCCCGGCCACCGCAGGCGGCTCGCGGCGAGGCTGAACGCCGGGTCGAGCAGAAACGGCACGCCCCAGTTGGCGAGCACGAGGAAGATCACGGCCCGCCACAGCACGCGCAGTTTTCGATCCGGACCGAGCACGAGGCGCGAGACGAATGCCATGACCGCTCCCCTCGACGCCATCGGTATTGGCCCGGCTGCCTGCGGCCGCCGGCCCCTCAACCGCGGTGCGAGCGCAGGAAGCTCACGTAGCCGGCGAGGAAGCTCTTTAGCTGCTCCTCCACCGTCGCGTCCTTGATGCCCCCGGTCTCATCGAACACGTTCGCGGCCCGCGACACGAGCAGCCGCGCGCCGAACCAGGGCTGCGTGCCGAGCGTGCGCAGCACGGGGAGCCAGGCGGTCTGGCTCAGGATGGTGCCGAATCCGCCGGCCGAGGCGCCCATCATGGCGAAGGGTTTGCCGCCGAACACGCGTTTGATGTCGGACGAAGGCCGCGACAGCCAGTCGATGGCGTTCTTGAGCACGCCGGGAAGGCTGTTGTTGTATTCCGGGGTCGCGAGCAGCACGCCGTCGGCGGCGACGATCGCTTGCTTCAGCTGGCTGACCGCCGCCGGAATCCCCTGCGTCTCGACGTCGCCGTCGTAGAGCGGGATGCCGCGGATGCTCGCCATCTCCAGCGTCGCTTCCTCGGGCATGAGGCGCTGGGCGGCGCGCAGGAGCGCGCTGTTGTACGAGCCGCGGCGCAGGCTCCCAGAGATTCCCAACACTTTGATCATCGGATCTGTCTACCGTGACTCCGGCGCCAGCGTGCACCGCGGAGGGAGTGCTTGCAACCGCAGCGGCGAGGACGTGCGAGCGGAGCGCTATTCGGTGCGCTTGACGCGCTTCGACTTCTCAGCGTATCGGTCCGGAACGCGCGCCCCGCGAATGGCCTCAATCTGATGCTCCGCCAGCTCACCCGCAGCGATCACCCGGCGGTCCCGGCGCTTGAGGCGCGCGTATTCCTGCGCCGACAGGAGTACCGTGCGTTCGCGACCATTCTTTGTAATCTTCACGGGCTTCGTCAGCGCGATATCCTGATACACGCCAACATTGCGGTGGAACTCCGCAGCGCTGACGGTGACGTCATCGTCGGTACTCATACGCTCCTCACCTTACAGATTAGACGCATAATCCGCATTGTCAGCAATTGCTCGGTACGGCCAGGCGGCTCCCCGGCAACCTAGACCTTGCCCTTGAGCTTCTTCGCCACGCGCTGATAAGCCTCGCGGAACGGAATGCCCTCGGTCACGACCAGCCGGTTGGCCTCCTCGGCGGCATGAACGGCCGGATCGAGCCTCACGGACTCGGGCCGGAACTCGAGCGCACCGATCGCCGGCGGCGCCACGGCGAGGGTCTCGAGGGCGAGATCGATGGCGCGGAACAGCGGGAACTTGATGAGCTGCAGATCGCGGTGATAGCCCGAGGGGAGCTTGGCGGCGACGCCGAGCGCCTCGGTGAGACACGCCTGCGCGGTGGCGGTGCGGCCGCGCATCAGCTCGAAGACATCCAGGTTGCGCTTCTGCGGCATGATCGAGGAACCGGTCGTGAACTCCTCCGCCAGCGCCAGGAAGCCGAACTCCCGAGTCGAGAAGAGCAACACGTCGGCGGCGAACCGCGAGAGATCCTGCATGAGAAGCGCGATCTCGAAGATCAGCTGCGCCTCGCCCTTGCCGCGCGAGAGCTGTACCGCGGTGACCGGTTCCTGCACCGCGGCGAACCCGAGCGCGGTGCGCGTCGCATCCCGGTCGACGGGCAGCCCCGGGGTCCCGTAGCCGGCCGCGGAGCCGAGCGGACTCCTGTCGAGCCGGCGGCGCGCCTGGGTGAGCGCGGCTGCATCGTCGCGCAGCTCCGCCGCAAAGCCCCCGGCCCAGAGCGGCACCGAGCTCGGCATGGCCTGCTGCAGGTGCGTGTAGCCGGGAATCACGGTACGCCGCTCGCGCGCGGCGAGCTCATCGAGCGCGGCGGCGACCGCGAGTACGCCGGCGGAGAGCGCATCCAGCGTCTCGAGCAGATACAGCCGCAGCGCCGCGAGCACCTGGTCGTTGCGCGAGCGTCCGAGGTGAATGCGTCCGCCCGCCGGTCCGATGCGCTCGGTGAGGCGCCGCTCGAGCGCCGTCTGGCCGTCCTCGTCGGCGAGCTCGATGCGCCACTCCCCGCGCGCGTGGCTCTCGGCGAGCCCCAAGAGGCCGGCGCGGATGGCCTCGAGATCCGGGACCGCGAGCAGCCCCTGCCTGGCGAGCATCTCGGCGTGAGCGATCGAGGCGCGCACGTCGTGGGCAACGAGCCGCTCGTCGAGCGCGTGGTCCTCGCCGGCGGTGTAGTGCAGCACCCGTTCATCGAGCGGCGCGCCCTTGTCCCACAGCCGCTTCATGGGGCGCTCAGCTGCTCGGCCGGGGTGAGCGCATTGACGTCGGCAACGACCAGGGTGCCGGTGCCCTCGTTGGTGAACACCTCGCCGAGAATCCCCTCCGGCGAGCGGTACGACACGACGTGCACCCGGCGCACGCCGCCGCGGATCGCGTTCTCGATGGCGAGCGCCTTGGGCAGCATGCCGTCGGCGATGCGGCCTTCATCGCGCAGGCGCTTGAGTCCCGCGAGATCCGTGTAAGAGACCAGCGAGCGCGGATCATCGACGCTCGCGAGGATGCCGGGCGCACCGGTGCACAGGATCAGCTTCTCCGCCTGGAGCGAGGCGCCGATGGCGGCGGCCACGGTGTCGGCGTTGATGTTGAGGAGCGTTCCGGAGTCGTCCGCGGACAGCGGGCTCACCACCGGCATCAGGCCGTTGTCGAGGAGCTTGCGGAGCACCGTGCCGTCCACCGCGTCGATGTCGCCGACGAAACCGAAGTCGATGAGCTCGCCGCCGGCGCTGCCTCTTACCGGCGGCCGGCGGTGCGCGCGCACCAGGCCGGCATCCACCCCGCTGACGCCGACCGCCTCGATGTTGAGAGCCCGGCAGATGCCGAGCACGCGGGTGTTGATGAGGCCGTTGAGCACCATCGCGATGAGCTCGATCGACTTCTCGTCGGTGATGCGCCGGCCGTCCACCATGCGCGCAGGCACTCCGAGCGCGGCGCCGAGCTCGGTGAGCTGCGGTCCGCCGCCGTGCACCAGCACGACCCGCACGCCGAAGTGGTGCAGGAGCGCGATCTGCTCGATGAGGAGGCGCGTCGCCTGCGCCTCGCCGAACACCCCGCCGCCCGCCTTCACGACGAAGGTCTTGCCCTTGTACATGCGGATGTAGGGAGCCGCGCTCTTGAGCGCGTGGATGGCGAGCGCCTGATCGCTTCTGTGCATGATCATGTCGGGTTTCCCGAAGGTGAGGACCTCAGCATCTGATGGAGCACCGCCATCTGCACCGGCAGGCGGTTCGCGGCCTCGCGCTGCACCACGCTGCGGGCGGAGTCGAGCGCCTCGTCGGCGATCGCGCTATTGCGCCGCACCGGCAGGCAGTGCATCAGGCGGCACTCGGGCGCGGCCCTCGTGAACCAGTCGTTGCGCACGCACCAGCCCCGCAGCGCGCTCCGCAGCCGCGCATCCGCTTCCGCATCGCCGTAGCGCTCGGTCGCGGCCCACTCCTTTACATACAGAACGTCCGCGCCATCGAGGGCCTCCTCGCGCTCGGCGCTCTCGCGCACCGAGCCCCCGGAGCGGGCTGCGGCTTGCCGCGCCCGCTCCATGACGACCGGCGGCAGCGCGAAGCCTTCCGGCCGCAGCACGATGACCTCCATGCCGCGCAGCGCCGCCATGTGCAGCGCCGCCGCGGGCACCGCCAGCGGGAGCGGGCGTGGATGCCAGGCCCACGAGAGCACGAAGCGCCCGGCGCGCGGCACCGCGAGATCGTCGAGCGTCTTCCAGTCGGCGAGCGCCTGGCACGGATGATTGAGGGCGGACTCGAGGTTGATGAGGGGCTTCTCCGTGAGGCTCGCCATGGCGTTGAAGGTAGTCTCGGCGAGATCACTCGCCAGATCCTTGCCTTCGGCGAAGGCGCGGATGCCGAGCGCGTCGCAATAGGAGGCGAGCGCAGGGATGCCCTCGCGCACGTGCTCGGCGGCGGCGCCGTCCATCACCACGCCCGGGCGGGTCTCGAGCTGCCAGCTGCCGCGGCCGGGGTTGATGACGAAGGAGTTGCCGCCGAGGCGCGCCATGGCCGCCTGGAAGGAGGCCAGCGTGCGGAGCGAGGGGTTGAGGAACAGCAGCGCGAGGATCCGGCCGGCGAGCGCGCGCGGCTCGGGCTGCTTCTCCAGGCGCCGCGCGAGCTCGAGGAGCGAGAGTACCTCCTCGCGCTCGAAGTCCGCGAGATCGACGAAGCGCTTCATGGGGGCAGATCGCGCAGCGCATCGCGCAGCATGTCGACGTGCTGCTCCTCGAGAATGAACGCGGGCAGCAGGCGCAGGATGTGCGGGTCGTTGGCCGTGCCGGTGAGGATGCAGCACTCGAGGAGCTCCGCCTGGATTTCTCTCGCGGGGCGGGTGGTGCGCAGCCCGACCAGGAGCCCCGCGCCCTGGTGGGCAACGACCGGGCCCGCGATGCAGGTCTGGCGGATATACGCCCCGATCCGCCGCACACGCTCGAGGAGGCGCTCGGACTTGATGGCCGCGATCACCGCCGCGATCGCCGCGCAGGCGAGCGGTCCTCCGCCGAAGGTGGTGCCGAGGAATTCGGGCTTGAGCGAGGCGGCCACCCGGGGAGAAAAGTGCAGCGCCACGCACGGGAAGCCGGTGCCGAGCGCCTTGCCGCGCGCGAGCCTGTCGGGACCCGCTCCGCCTGCGCTGGCCGCGTCGGGCTAGCCCGTGCGGCCGACGCCGCACTGCACCTCGTCGAATATCAGCAGCGCCCCGACCTCATCGCAACGCGCCCGGAGCGAGGCGAGGAAGGGCGCGCCGAGCTCCACCGCGCCGGCGAGCCCCTGCACCGGCTCGACGATCACGGCGGCCGTATCGCGCGTGACCTGCGCGTCGATGGCGGCGCGGTCGCCGCGCGGGATGAAGCTCACGTCGAAGGGCGTGCGCGGGAAGCCGTACCACTTCTCCCGTGCGCCCCAGGTTACCGCGCCGGCGGCGGCGGTGCGGCCGTGGAAGCCGCCCTCGATGGCCGCGACGTGCGCTCGCCCCGTCATGCGCAGCGCCACCTTGAGCGCGTTCTCGTTGGCCTCGGCGCCGCTGTTGACGAGGAATGCGCTCGCGAACGGCAGTCGCGAGAAGCGCACCAGGCGCCGTGCGGCTTGCGCCCGGATTCGCATCGCGACCGCGTTGCTCTGGAACTGACAGGCCTCGGCCTGCCGTGCGAGTGCCGCGGTCCACGCCGGGTGCCCGTAGCCGAGGCCCGCGACCGCGTGTCCGCCGTAGAGATCGAGCACGCGCTCGCCGCGGCTGCTCGTGAGCCACACGCCCTGCGCGGAGGCGACTTCAATCGGGTACTGCGCGAACACCGGTGCGAGAAAGTCGTGCTCGCGGATGGCCGCCTGGATCTCCGACTCGGAGGTCGCCGCGACCCGCTTTCTCTTCTGTGCCGGTGCCTTGGGCATGCGCGCGCTCTCAGGTCCAGCCGGGCGCTGCGCTCGTGAGCCCGGTGGTCTCGGGCAGGCCGAACAGGCGGTTCATCCACTGCAGCGCGCCGCCGGCCGCGCCCTTCGTGAGGTTGTCGATCGCACACAGCACCGCCGCGGTGCGGCCCGCGACGACGCCGGAGAGGTGCGCGTAGTTGCTCGCCACTACGTCCTTGACGCGCGGCGGCCGCTCGCTGACGCGCACGAACGGCGAGCGCGCGTAGAAGCCGCTGAGCGCCGCCAGCAGCTCTCCCGTGTCGAGGGGACGGGCGAGCTCGGCCTGCACGGTGA
>Ga0137370_10001280_pt1 | contig 10379 bp, 8 predicted proteins | sample SagtaG_11_FD_104920 | JGI IMG/M metagenome (GOLD analysis project Ga0137370, IMG submission 104920) | Vadose zone soil microbial communities from Sagehorn Ranch, Mendocino, California, USA - Sage1_R_20_16 metaG | ecosystem: Environmental > Terrestrial > Soil > Vadose zone | place: USA... | reverse complement strand
GTTCACCGGGGACCGGATGATGAGGGCCGCTATGTGGACGAAACGGTGAGTCTGGCCATGCGGCGGTTGAGCGTCATCGACCTGGCCGGCGGCCACCAGCCGATCTGGAACGAGACCAAAACGGTCGGCGTGATGATGAACGGAGAGATCTACAATTTCCGGGAACTGCGCAACGCTCTCATCACGAAGGGGCATCGGTTTGAGACGAAATGCGACACCGAAGTCCTGGTGCATCTGTACGAGGATTACGGCGAGGCATGCGTCGAGCATCTACGCGGCATGTTCGCGTTCGCGCTCTGGGACCGAAACCGACAGGTCCTTCTCTTGGCCCGCGACAGGCTGGGGATCAAGCCCTTGTTCTACGCACACGCGGGCAGCCGGTTCTGGTTCGCCTCGGAGATCAAGGCGCTGCTCGCCGGTGGAATAGAGCGGACGGTTGATGCGCAGGCGCTCAGGCAATACCTGACCTTCCTGTATGTCCCCTCGCCCGCGACGATCTTCGAAGGCATCCGTCAACTGCCGCCCGGTCATATACTGACTCTTGCGAGAGGCGAGATGCGCGTCCGCCGGTACTGGTCGCTGAGGCCTGATCCGGAAGCGGGTGGTCTTGGCGTGGAAGAGGCGGAAGAACGGCTTCTCGCGCACTTGAAAGAGGCGATCCGCCTTCACTTGATCAGCGACGTCCCGCTAGGGGTGTTTCTCTCAGGCGGGATGGACTCCACCACCTTGGTGGCTCTGATGCGGACGGTCTCCGACAGCCCGATCCGGACCTTCACGATCGGGTATGGAGGTGCGGACGAGACCTATAATGAGCTGACGTTTGCGCGTCTGGTCGCGGAGCGGTTTGGCACGGACCATCATGAAGAAATCCTCGAGCCCAATGCGATCGAGCTGCTGCCGCGTATCATTCAGGCTTTCGACGAGCCATTTGCCGACTCCTCCGCGATTCCCAACTACCTCGTCTCCCAGGTCGCCCGTCGCACGGTCACTGTGGCTCTCGCAGGGCACGGAGGGGACGAGCTGTTTGGCGGGTATCCACGATACCTGGGGCAGCGTGCCGGAACGCTGTATGACCGGCTTCCTTCCGGCCTCCGTCGTGGCCTGGCTTCAGCAAGCCAGTGGATTCCGGAATCTGTTCACTCCCACAACTGGCCAGGGCGGGTCCGCCGGTTTCTGGAAGCAGGCAGCCTTCCTGCGGATGAACGCTACCTTCGTTGGATTACCTTTCTCCCCTCCGAATGGGCTGAGGAGGCGCTGACACCGGACACCCGTGCACGCGCGGGACCGAACAAGCCTGAGCACGTCTATGGACAACTGTACCGGGCCTGGGAGAGGCCCGATCCTGCTGAACGTGCGATGGCGCTGGACGTTCAGACCTATTTACCTGGCGATCTCCTCGTGTTGGGAGACCGCATGAGCATGGCGCATTCGCTGGAGGTCCGGGTCCCGTTTTGCGACCACGTCGTGGCGCAGTTTGCCCTGGGCCTTCCGGCGTGTGATCGCTTCCGCAACGGACGGTTGAAGTCCTTCCTGAAGAAAACCCTTACGCCTTTCCTTCCGGCGGAAGTTTTGACGCGGTCCAAACAGGGATTCAAGGTCCCACTGGCGCGCTGGTTCAACGCCGATCTGAAGGACATGGTGCGCGAGCTCCTCTCCGAGGAAACCATCCGTCAGCGAGGATACGTCCAATATCCCTACGTCCGGTGGTTGCTGAAGGAGCACGAGTCCGGCCGGCGGAACTTGACAGACCAGATCTATGCCCTCTTGGTATTGGAGATCTGGCTGCGAGTGTGCGTGGAGGACCACCTGGTGTGAAGATTCTGTTGCTGGCCGAAGTCTCTGTCGCCAATGTCAGCGGAGGTGCAGAGAGGGTCCTTCGCCAGCAAGCGCTGGGGCTCGCTGCCAAAGGGCATGTTGTGCGCGTGCTCACACGGATGCCCGTGGAGGGGGATGCATGGCGCGTTGAGGCAGGGGGGATCACGGAGATACGCTTCGCGGTCAACCGACGCAATGCTGTCTCCTTTTTCATCTCCACGCGTCGGAATATCAAACACGCATGGTCTGCGCTAGTCAGGGAGTGGGTGCCCGACGTGATTGTGGCGCACCAGGCCTTGCCTACTCTGGCTGGTCCTGGGCGTTTCTCGCGGATCCCTGTGGTATATGTGTGCCTGTCATTGGCCCACGAGGAGTTTGAGACGCGGAACAATCCTGAAGGCGGCATAACAGGGCAGATCTGGTACCGGCTCTTGTCCCTGGCGAGGCGCTGGACTGAGCGCGCGGTGGTCAGAAGGGCGCAGCGCATCATTGTGTTGAGCGACTTTATGCGCCGGCGGGTGCTCGCTTGCCACCGAGCGAGGGCCGACCGAATCCGCATGGTGCCTGGAGGTGTCGATAGCCAGGTCTTTTCCCCTTGCCAGGACCACCGGTCGGTGCGAGCCGCGCTAGGTGTGGAAGAAGACGCGTTCCTCCTGTTCACGGTTCGCAATCTGGTTCCTCGGATGGGCCTCAGCGAACTCATCCAGGCCATACCCCGTCTCCGAAAAGAGATTCATGGCCTTCGGTTGCTGATTGGTGGAAGCGGACCTCTGCGGTCAAAATTGGAAGCGCAAGTGAAGTCCTTGGGGTTAGATGCCTGTGTGAAGTTATTGGGGTTCATCCCGGAAGCCAAGCTGCCGGACTATTACCGGGCGGCTGACCTGTTCGTCTTGCCCACGGCGCAACTCGAAGGATTCGGGCTTGTCACTGTCGAGGCGCTGGCTTCGGGCACGCCAGTGTTTGGTACCCCCATCGGCGCGACCGAAGAGATTTTGGGCGAGCTGGACCACTCCCTTGTCGCAAAGGGAACGGATTCTGAGTCGCTGGCTGTCGGTATCGCTGCCCTCCACCGGCGGTTCACAACCGATCCAGCTTGGCGTGTGAGGCTTGTGGCGGAAGGCCGTGCCTTGGTGTTGCGCGACTACACGTGGGTACGACACTGTGAGCGACTCGAGGCGGTCCTTTCGGAAGTCATCAGCAGTCCTTCGAGGCGCACTTCCTGATGGTTGACCTTCCCCATCTGGACCGCCGGACCAGCGTCATCCACATCATTACTCGTCTTGACCGCGGGGGATCGGCTCGGAACACGTTCCTCACCGTACTCGGGCACGATCAGAAACGGTTTCGTGTAGGACTGGTGTATGGACGGTCGGTGCCCCTGACGGCCGAGGAAGCTGCGCAGATGAAGGCCGATCTGAAGCTGCTCTCCCAGGCAGGTGTCAGGGTATTTGAAGTGCCGACACTGGTGCGTGAGGTCCGACCAATCCTGGATGCACGGGCGATGCTGGCGCTCTGGCGCCTGTTGCGCGACGAACGGCCGGCGATCGTGCACACGCACACCTCGAAGGCGGGTGTCGTGGGTCGTCTTGCGGCTTGGCTGGCCCGGCTCCCAGTGGTGGTCCATACGCCGCACGGGCACATTTTTTATGGCTACTACGGGACGGTTGCGAGTGCGATCATTCGCCTGCTTGAACGGCTTCTGGCGAAAATAACCGACCGGATTGTGACGCTGACGGATCGTGGAGCGCAGGAGCACGTGCAGTATAGAATTGCCGGGGCGGAGAAGTTCGCGACCATTCATAGCGGAATCGACCTCACGCACTTTCGATCAGTACATGTGGACCCCGTAGTCAAACGGAAGGAACTGGGCCTTCCGCCAGAAGGGCCGATCGTCGGGACGGTCGGGCGACTGGTTCCGATCAAAGGCCAGGAGTGGCTCCTGAAAGCCGCCCCGAGCGTCCTGATCGAATTCCCAGAGGCGTATTTCGTCATCATAGGCGATGGGCCGATGCTCGGTGGGCTCGGGCAGTTGGCCGCAAAATTGGGGATCGGCCTACGGGTGGTGTTTTTGGGGGCGCGCGAGGACGTGTCCGAGTGCCTCGCGGCCCTGGACCTCTTCGTCTTGCCTTCACTGAACGAGGGGATGGGGCGGGTGTTGCTTGAGGCGATGGCGGTGGGCTGTGCCGTGGTTGCCACGCGTGTCGGCGGCATCCCGGACATCGTCACTGACGGGGCAACCGGCCTGTTGGTCCCTCCACGGGACGATCGAGCGCTGGCCGAGGCTATTCTCACCTTGCTGAGGGATCGGTCTCGCCGGGCCGCGTACGGCGAAGCGGCGAAACGACACGTCGATGGACGCTTTGACATCAAAACGATGGTGCGCAACATTGAACGGCTCTACGATGAAGTCTGGCAGGAAAAGCATCCCGCGACGTAAACCGCTTCGTCTCGGCGGCAGTGTCCTGCTGGCCGGGTTGTTGTGGATCGGGGTGGCGGAGACCGGCGAGCCCGGACCAGCCTGGCAGCAGGTCACGACGGTGTTTCATGTCCACAGCAATAGGAGCACAGGCAGTGACTCGCTCGAGTCACTCGTCACGCAGGCAAGGTCCTATGGGATCGAGGCCCTTATTCTGACCGACAACTTCCTCCTTCGCTACGAGTATGGGCTCTTCCCTTTACGCGGGTTGATCCGCCGGACGATCACGCTGCCATCGGTCATGAGCTCCGGAGTCGATCGGTACTTGGAGGCGATCCGCGAGGTCAATCGACGCCATCCCGGCGTGCTGCTAATCCCTGGCGTGGAAGTGGTGCCCCACTATTACTGGACCGGTTCGCTCTTTAGTAAGGACCTCACGATGCACGACTCGCAGAAGAATATTCTGGTCGTGGGCCTGCCGTCCGAGACCGACTACAAACGGCTACCGGTGGCGGGCAACTATGCGGCGTACGACTATGGGTGGGCGACCGCGCTCTGGCTGTCACCGGCCTTGTTGGTTGCCCCGGCGATGTGGTTGCTCAACCGCCGGGTTGAACGGAAGGTGAGGGTCGGGTGGACATTCATGATCGTGCGAACCAGGCTGGTAGTCCCGGGTGTGGCCTTGCTGATCCTGGCGGGCCTCCTGTTGGTCAATAACTACCCGTTCGGCCGGCCACCCTTTGACGTGTATCAGGACGGGAACGGGCTGCAGCCCCATCAGCGCCTGATCCAGTATGTCCGCGAGCGTGGTGGATTGACCGTGTGGTCTATGCCTGAAGTGAGGGATTTCAACCGTTTTGGTTTCGGACGGCTGGGAGTCGTCACGGTCAAGACCGATCCGTACACCGACGCGCTGCTGCAAACGATCGACTACACGGCGTTCGGAGCGCTCTACGAGGATACGATCACGATGACCGATGTTGGCGGCGTCTGGGACGCCGTGCTCGGGGAATACACGTCCGGCCGCCGGTCGTCCCCTATCTGGGGGATCGGCGAGGCTGCTTATCATCGGAGCGGCCAAGCCGGAAAGCAATTATTTGCTGTAGAAACGATCCTGTGGGTAAGGGAACGGACACCTTCGGCGCTGCTGGACGCGATGGCCAAAGGTCGGATGTATACCTTGCTGAGGAACAAAGAGAACGGATTAATTTTGAACGAGTTTACGGTCATCTCCGAGGCTACCGGCGAACCGGCCCTATCGGGGCAGACTCTACGGGCCCCTGCGTGGTCACCTATCGTGGTTCGCCTGGCCGTCTCCAGCAGCACTGGCCGTTCAGGCCAGACCACTGTCCTGGTCATACGGTCCGGCCGGCTCATGAAAACGGAGACGGAAACGGTGCCCTTCACGGTGACGCTCCAAGACGCAGCGCCGGCGGCTGGCGAGATGTCCTACTATCGGCTGATGGTCGCCATGGGTGACCATAGGATCGTCAGCAATCCGATTTTCATCCGTGGTGAGTGACCGTTTGGTGTGAAGGGGAGACCGGTGCGCGTCGCGATCCATCAGCCCCAGTATTTGCCCTGGTTGGGCTATCTTGATAAACTGGACCGCACGGATGTCTTTGTGCTCCTGGACACCGTTCAGTTCAAGAAGAACGAATGGCAGAATCGCAATCGCATCAGGACGGCGCAGGGCTGGCAGTATCTCACCGTGCCGGTCCTCCACGAGTTTCCCCAGCGCCTGGACAAGGTCCGGATCAACGACCAGACCGACTGGCGTCGCAAGCACCAGACCGCCTTGGAGACCCATTACCGAAAGGCGCCGCATTATGATGAGTTTGCGCCGTCGTTTCGTGCCCTCTACAGCCAGGACTGGGAGCGCTTGGCTCCCCTCAACATTGAGGTCATCCGCATGTTGACCGAGGCGTTCGGGATTACGACGAGGCTGGTCGAGGCCAACCGATTCACCGCCCGGGAGGACCAGACGGGCCGGTTGGTGGATCTGTGCCAGGCGCTCGGTGCTGATCATTACCTGGCCGGAGACGGCGGGCGCGCCTACATGAACCTGGCCGAATTTGAAGCGGCCGGGATCACGGTGGAGTTCCAAGAGTTCGCCCATCCCGGGTATGTGCAGGTCTATGAGCCCTTCATCACCGGGATGTCGGCCATTGATTTGCTGTTCAACTGCGGGCACGATGGGATTGAGTTGCTGAGGAAATCACGCAGGAGCAGGGTATGAACATCATAGCCTTGGGAGCCCATCCGGATGATATCGAAATTGGCTGCGGGGGGACCTTGCTGAAATATACGAGAGCGGGCCACGGGGTCTACCTGATGGTCCTGACGGAAGGAGCCCAGGGGGGCAGCTCGAAGGTGCGGCGGGATGAGCAACTCGCCTCATGCCGCCTTCTTGGCGCCAAGGAGATCTTCTGGGGAGGATATCCGGACACCGAGGTCCCCGTGACCCGGCAGGCCATCCGGCAGATCGAGGACGTCGTCAAGAAAATCGACCCCGCGTTCATCTTCGTCAATTATTTTGACGACACTCACCAAGACCATCGTCACCTGGCCACCTGCACCGTGACGGCGACGCGATACACCCGCAACGTCCTCTTCTACGAGACTCCCACGACCCAGAATTTTTCCCCGACGGTCTACGTCGACATTGACGGGCTCCTGGAGGACAAGGTGCGATCCCTGGAAGCGCATGCGTCGCAGGTCCAGAAGACCAACATCGAAGGGCTCAGCATCGTTGAAGTCGCGCGCTCCTCAGCGCACTTCCGCGGTATTCAAGGACGAGTCAGATCTGCTGAGGCGTTCGTTCCGCTCCGGCTCTTCATCAACATAGGCGCCGGCCTCGTGTGAGCGGGCCTTTTATTCCCCATTCCCGCCCGGCGCTCGGCGAGGCCGAAGCCAAGGCTGTGGCCGAGGTCGTTCGCGGCGGGTGGATCGCCCAGGGCCGCCAGGTGGCCGCCTTCGAGCAGGCTCTGGCGAAGGTCACCGGGCAGGCGCAGGGTGTGGCTGTCAGTTCGGGCACGGCGGCGCTCTACCTCGCACTCATAGCGCTGGGGACCGGTGCCGGGGACGAGGTGGTGATCCCCTCGTACGTGTGTACGGCGCTGTGGCATGCGGTACGTCTGACCGGCGCCAAGCCAGTCTTGGTGGACATCGAGCCCGCCACGTGCCAGCCTTCTCCGCAGTCTGTGGCGCGCGCCCTCACACGCCACACGAAGGCGGTGATCGTCCCGCACATGTTCGGGCTCCCTACCGATATTGAACCCTTCAAGAGTCACGGGATTCCCCTCATCGAAGACTGCGCGCAGACCCTGGGGGTCACTGCACGCGGCGCGCCGGTCGGCAGCAGGGGTGAGCTGACCATCTGCTCGTTCTACGCGACAAAGCTGCTGACGGCCGGGGAGGGCGGCATGGTTTTGGGTCGGGGAGAATCACTCATCGGCCGCGTCCGTGCACTCCGCCAGTACGACGAGCAGGACGCGCTCGATCCGGCCTTCAACTATAAGATGACGGACATGCAAGCCGCCCTCGGCCTGTCCCAAGTGGCCCGTTTGGAGAGTTTCCTGGCCAGGCGCCGAGCGATCGCCGTGCGCTATCACGAGGCTGTCCGACAGGCAGGACTGACACCGCCCTCGGCGCCACCTGGTCTGGAACACGGATATTATCGGTATGTCATACGCCTTTCCGGGGCAGTCGGCCCCGCGCTGGACCGTGCCCGCGCTCTGGGTATCGGGTGCCGGCGCCCGATTTACCTGCCGATCCACCGTTACCTGGGGCTGGCGGGGTTTCCGGAGACGGACGCCGCGTGGGAGCGGGCGCTCTCCATTCCGCTGTATCCCGCACTCACGGATCATGAGATCGATCGTGTCGTCAGCGCCCTGCCGGCGATCTTGGGTGGATCATCGTGATTAGCAACGTTCCTATGACAGAGAATCAGCGCATGAGGATTGGCACGCTCGTTCCCATTGCAACTGCTCTGGGCGCCGCCCTTCTGTTGCTTCCACCAATCCAGACCCGGTTTTACACAGTTGGGTTTCGCTGGCTCTATGTATTCCTCGTCTCATACTTGGTGGCCACTGCCCTGACGCCGCTCATCCGACGCCTGGCCGTCCGACTCGGCGCTGTGGACCATCCCTCCTCGCGAAAGATCCATGAATCCTCCACGCCGCTGCTAGGTGGGGTGGCGGTGTATCTCGCCTTTCTCATCGCGGTCCTGGCCAACACGGCCGGATTGGCGGCCCCGCTGGTTTTGAACGAAGGCATGCTGGGAGTGCTTGCAGGGGGCACCCTGCTCCTCTTGGTCGGTGTTCGTGACGATATCCGGCACGTTCCGGCTTCGGTCAAGCTGGGAGTCCAGATCGTCGCAGCGACGACCGTAATCTGGGCCGGCAAGCTCGTGACCTTTTTCCCGCATGGGCTTTGGGGTGATACGCTCAATGTGCTGCTGACATTGCTGTGGATCGTCGGCATCACCAATGCATTCAATTTCTTCGATGGGATGGACGGGTTGGCCACGGGATTGGCGATCATCACCGCTTTCTTTCTCGGGGTTGTCGCGTTCCAAACTCACCAGCCTGCCCTGGGCTGGGTCGCCGTCGCGCTGGTCGGGGCAGGCCTGGGCTTTCTTCCCTATAACTTCAGGCCCAAGGCTGCTGCGACGATCTTTCTGGGAGACGCCGGCAGCACGTTCCTGGGCTTCACCCTCGCCTGTCTGGCCGTCAAAGGGAATTGGGCCGATCAGAATCCCATCGTGTCCGTCAGTACGCCCATCTTGATTTTCGGCATCCTCATCTACGATATGATCCATACCACGGTGGATCGGATCTATCTGGGCAAGGTCAGGACAGTGAAGGGGTACTTGGAATATGTCGGGAAGGATCACATGCACCATCGCCTGGAGCGGGTCCTGGGCAGCCGCACGGTGACGGTGTTCATCATCTATCTGCTGAGCATTGCCCTCGGCCTGGCCGGGGTCGTCCTGCGGAATGCCCGCACTGTGGACGCATTGTTCCTCCTGCTCCAGGCCACGATCATCGTGGTGGTCGTGTCGATTCTCGAGCGCCGCGGACGGAGGACATGAGCCGGATGGCGCCACCGCGGGTGATCTTCTTCGACGCGGCCGATACCCTGTTCCACGTGAAAGGGTCAGTCGGTGACGAATACCTCCGGCTGGCCCGCAAGTACGGCGTCACGGCCGACCGTGACACGGTCCAGCAGGCCTTCGTGAAGGCGTTCGAGGCCGCCCCGCCGCCGGTGTTCGCCGTGCAGGACCCCCAGGAGATCAAGTCGTGCGAGCGGCTCTGGTGGTTTGACGTGGTGCATCACGTTTTCTATCGGGTAGGGTTGTTCGAGGGCTTCGACGAGTACTTCGAGGAAGTCTTTGCGTATTTCTCAAGGCCGGATGCCTGGGAACTGTACGAGGATACCGTATCGACCCTTGCCGATCTGGAAGGGCGGGAACTCGAACTCGGGATTGTGTCAAACTTTGATTCGCGACTCTACGAAATCCTCGTCGGTCTGGGCATCGACCGTTTCTTTACGAGCGTGACAATCTCGAGTTTCGCCGGCGCTGCCAAGCCGTCACCCACGATCTTCCAACGCGCCCTGCAGAAGCACGGCGTGACGGCACGACAGGCGCTGCACATCGGGAACAGCCTGCGGGATGATGCCCGGGCCGCCGCCGCGGCGGGCCTCCGCGGCGTGCTCTTGGACCGTCACGGCAGGGAGGCGATTCCACCGGATGTGGTGGCGATCAAGCGCTTGAGCGATGCGCTGACGTTGGTGGGGGAGCGGCACGACGGCTAGCGACCGTCTTGCAGGAACCGGCGAGTTGGGGCATGATAGGGCGGGCTGTCTAGGGGGCGTGTGCGTCAGATGAAAGTCATGATGGTCGGAGCAGGATCGGTCGGGGGCTACTTCGGGGCCCGTCTGGTGAAGGCCGGAGTAGACTGCGCGTTTCTGTTGCGCCCCAGGACGCTCGCCGCGGTCAAGCAGAAGGGCTTGACGGTCCATAGCGTGGACCAATCCTTCACGGTTCATCCGGTGGCCGGCAGCGATCCCCGCGATCTGCCGAAGGCCGATCTCGTGATCCTCTCCGTCAAGCGCTACGATCTGGACGAAGCCATCGAGCAGC
>Ga0137370_10001279_pt1 | contig 10384 bp, 9 predicted proteins | sample SagtaG_11_FD_104920 | JGI IMG/M metagenome (GOLD analysis project Ga0137370, IMG submission 104920) | Vadose zone soil microbial communities from Sagehorn Ranch, Mendocino, California, USA - Sage1_R_20_16 metaG | ecosystem: Environmental > Terrestrial > Soil > Vadose zone | place: USA... | reverse complement strand
GGTCCCGGAATCCCACAACGACACGACGACCGACGGGCCCGTCGCGATCGCCTCGAGCCGCAGCTCGCGCCCCGCTCCACCGGTCCCGGATTGCGCCGGCGCCGCGCGCAGCCGGCGCAGGGAAAAATCCAGAAGCTTGGTGAGCATCTCGGTCAGCTGCGCCATGGGGCAGGCGACCATCGGCAAATCGCCCGGCACGGACCGCAGCACCTTCACTCCCAGCTCGCGGATCGTGGACTCACGCTCGGCGAGCACGCCGTTGATGACGACGGCGGCGTCGCAGGGCTCGGCGGCACCGGCGGGATGCGCGGCGAGCTCGAGGAAATGGCTGGTGATCTCGGCCGCCCGGCGCACTTCGCCGTGCAGCAGCACAAGGGCGCGGGCGCGCTCGGGATCGAGCGGACTCCCATGCAGCAAATCGGCCAGCGCACCAATCGCCGCCAACCGGTTGTTCAGCGCATTGAGGACGTTGGCGGAGCCTTCATCGAGCACGACGTGCTTGACATCGGGAGAGGTGGACGGGGCGGCGGGGGCGGGGGGAGCCTTCGCGGGACGCGGCGCCACCGCAGCCTTTGAGGGGGCCGGTCGACGGCCCCGGCCGCCCAGCAGATAGCCGAGCAGTGCGCCAACAGCTGCACCGAACCCGAAGGCAACCCATAGCTCCATGCGACAAAGCTATGCGCCGCTTCGATTCCCGCGAGCAGGTGCTACATCACCGCTATGTGGCGACCTTCATCACGGGAGTGCGTAAATGACGATACGCGCGGGCCCGCCGGTGACGGGCCAAATCGGTGAATTCATGCCGACCGCCGCGGCGATCCGTTCCCTGCCGCCTGCCGCGAAGGCGATCACGCCACCGCCGATGGCGCCTCCCGTCGCGGCGCGCCACAGGATCCGGCCCGAGGTCGCGTCGAACGCCAGCACCTGGCCGTCGAGGTCTCCGGTGAAAACGAGCCCGCCGGCGGTTGCCGTAATGCCCGCAACCATCGGCTTTGCCGTCTGCGCCCTCCATTTTATCTCGCCGCTCTCGGCGTCGATCGCCGTGACCCATCCCTTCCACCGATCGGAAGGGTCCATTCTGCCAAACGCCATTTGGGAATCGTCCATGCCGGTCCACGATTCTCCCGGTTTGCCGCGCAGCGTGTCGAGCCGCTGCAGCTTCACGGACGTGCACCAATCGATCGCGTTGACAAAGAGCGTGCCCGATGCGCGGTGATACGCCGGACCGTTCCATTCCATGCCGCCCTGCGAGCCGGGGCAGAATCGCGTCCAGCGCTCAGAGGAAAGCGGGGTGTCGACGTTGTCGCGCGTGGTCGCCGCGGTGTTGTAGCGAATGGCGAGTGCGAGGGAGTCCGCATGAATTCCGCTGCCCGCCGGAGTTCCCGATGCGCCGCGCTCGATCCCGTAGACCATTCCATTCTTAGCGGCGACCAGCACGAAGGGGAGCCCGCTTCTGGTGGTAATGAGGGCGGGCCCCGCGGATGCGTCCCAATCGTGGAAGTCGTGTTTGATCGGTTGTACGTACGAGAGCAGCCGGCCGGTCTGCGCATCGAGCGCGATTAGGGCGTTGGTGTACAGGTTGTCGCCGGGACGCAATTCGAGCACGAAGTCGGGCGCGGGATTGCCGGTCGTCACGTACAGCGTTCCCGAGATCTCGTCGAGCGCGTACGACGTCCAGGTCGCTCCGCCGGTGGGCGGATTGTCCGGCGACGCCTTGGGCCAGGTCGCGCGCGCCGGTCCGCTGTCCGGGATCACCCGGAACTCCCAGATCACACGACCGCTCGTTTCATTGAGCGCGTAGATGCGACCGACCACCCCGAACTCGTCGCCACCCGCGTTGCCGACGAAGACGAGGCCGTTCCATGCGATCGGCGCCATCGGCACCGACTCGCCTTTCTTGGGATCGCCGATCGCGACGTCCCACCGCAGCTGTCCGGTCGCGGCGTCGATGCCGAGGACGTGCGCATCGCCGGTGCCGCGAAACACCATCCCGTGATCGTACGCCACACCGCGATTCGTTTTCAGGAACGTGGCCGGCTCGGCGCGCGTGTAGCGCCACTTCTCACGGCACGTCGCCCCGTCGATGGCGTACGTCGTATTGTAGGCGGAGAAGTAGAGGATGCCGCCCACGGCGACAATTCCCGTTTGAAAGCTGACGGTGTCCTGGGTCTCGAACGTGCACGCGTGCTGCAGCCGCGTGACGTTCGCCGGTTTGATCTCATTCAACGGAGAGAAGCGCTCCCCACTGAGCGAGCCATTGTACGTTGCCCAATCGCCAGATGGAGTCGGGGCCGATGGCAGCGGTGTCGCAGATTCCGGCGGGGTGCTCGGCGCGCAACCAGCGAGAATGAAGAGCGACGCCAGCACACAGCGGAGCATAGGAAAAGAATCCCCGAACGGCCGCCATCCATCCATCCACCGTTGGGTGTAGCTCCCATTGCTTCGCGGCATTGGAATCCGTAGGTTTCTGCGCCCGCCCTGGTGGTGAAACTGGTAGACACGCTGTCTTGAGGGGGCAGGGCGGCAAGGCGTCTCGGTTCGAATCCGAGCCAGGGCATCCGCAATCGCTTCAGCTGGTTGGACGCAACACGCGCCACCGTCGCGCCACCTCGACGCCGGAAATGCACGCAGAGAGCCACAGCATGCCCGCGGCATACCCTCCCATCACGTCGCTGAAATAGTGCACACCCAGGTAGAGCCGGCTGACGCCAATCGCGATGATGGTGAGCGCCGCCGCGGCGACAATGGCGATCCGCGTCCGGTAGTCTCCCTTTGCGAAAAGCACCAGTACGTAGGCGAGCATTCCGTAGCCCACCAGCGCGCCCATCGCATGCCCGCTCGGGAAGCTCCAGGTCGCGTCATGGATCAGCGCGGCAGCGTACGTCGGTCGCGGCCGCCGAATCACGAGCTTGAGCCAGTTGTCGAGCACCAGAGCTCCCGCGAATGCCGCGACCCAGCCACTCAACACGATTCCGTCGCGTCGCCGCGCCAGGAGCAGCAGCCCGCCCAGGGCGATGATTGTCATCGTGAGGGGTGAGCCAAGCCGGCTGATCGCGATGAACAACGCCGTGCCCGCCGGCGTGGCGTGGCGGTGGAGCGTCTCGAGCACCGTTACATCGAACTGTGTCAGCGGATCCTTATTCAAGACATCTTCCGTGATCGCACCGAACAGCCACAGGCCGAGCACGCTGATCGCCAAGCCGAGGGTGAGATGTAGGCCGAGGTATTCGCCGCGCGCGAACCGAGCGGCGGTGAATTTCCAGAGCTGGGGATAGCGATGTCGCAGCCATTTCAGCGCCGCGCTGCGGCGGAGATGGAGCCAGCCGACTTGAATCCGCCGCACCAACGCGCTGCGATGGCGAACGAACCAGCGCCACAACAGCGCGAGTCCGATGACGATGAGTGCGAGCAGTAAACCGGCGAGGAGGGCTGGATGCACGGCGACGAATTACCCGAAGCGCTTGGCAGCGCGTTCGCGCGCCTTGCGTGCCTCCTCGTCACGGTTCTTCGGTGGAGCTTTGACGGTAAGCGAATCGATCAGGCGGCGCGCGATGGTCGTGACCTGCTCCACGGCGGCATCGAACGCCGCTTCGTTGGCATGGGATGGGTGCGTCGTACCGCTCAGCTTGCGGACAAATTGCAGCGCTGAGGCGCGAATCTCGTCATCGGTCGCCGGCGGCTCGAAGTTGGCCAGCGTTTTGATGTTCCGGCACATGAAACATTCCTCTAAGTATGCGGTGCAATTGAATATACCCGCTCTGTCGATTTCAGCAGGGTTCGTTCGACGTGTAGACAGAAGCTTCTGATTCTCGTGCGAACTCATAACCAAAGCGAGAGGACAAATGCGATTCCTGGTGATGGTCAAGGCGAACAAGGACTCCGAGGCCGGGGTCCTGCCCGACGAGACGATGCTGACCGAGATGGGGAAGTTCAACGACGAGCTGGTAAAAGCGGGAGTGATGCTCGCGGGTGAAGGGCTGCAGCCCAGCTCGAAGGGGGCGCGGATCAGCTACGCGGGCAACAAGCGCACGGTGCGCGATGGTCCGTTCACCGAGACAAAGGAGTTGGTCGCCGGGTTCTGGGTGTGGCAGACGAAAAACAGAGCCGAGGCGTTGGAATGGGCAAAGCGCATTCCATTCAGAAACGGTGAAGAGGTAGAAATCCGGCAGGTGTTCGAGGCCGAGGATTTTGGCGCCGAGTTCACGCCCGAGCTGCGCAAGCAGGAGGAGCGGCAGCGCGCTGCGATCGAACAGAACAAGCAACGCTCCGGGAAATGAAGGCCGCTGATGCGATCGATGCAGTCTGGCGGATCGAGTCCGCCAGACTCATCGCAGGACTCGCGCGGATCGTGGGAGATGTCGGCCTGGCGGAAGATCTGGCGCAGGACGCGTTAGTTGCCGCGCTCGAGCAATGGCCGGAGTCCGGCGTGCCGGATAATCCGGGGGCCTGGCTCATGGCGACCGCCAAGCATCGCGCCATCGATCACCTGCGCCGCCGCAAGATGCAGGACACCAAACACGAACACCTCGGCCGTGAGCTCGAGGAGCGCCAGGTCAGTCCCGAGTCCGACCTGGCCGAGGCGATCGACGATCAGGTCGGCGACGATCTGCTCAGCCTGATCTTCACGGCCTGCCATCCGGTGCTGTCGACCGACGCCCGCGTCGCGCTTACGCTCCGGTTACTGGGCGGGCTCACCACCGATGAAATCGCGCGCGCGTTCCTCGTTCCCAAGGCCACGATCCAGCAGCGCATCGTGCGGGCGAAACGGACACTCGCGGCCGCGCGCGTGCCATTCGAAGTGCCACGCGGCGCGGACCTCGCGTCTCGCCTGGAGTCGGTGCTCGAGGTGATCTACCTCATTTTCAATGAGGGCTACTCCGCCACGGCCGGCGCTGACTGGGTACGACCCGCGTTGTGCGAGGACGCGGTGCGACTGGGACGGATTCTCGCGGAGCTCGCGCCCGAGGAAGCGGAGGTGCACGGACTGGTTGCATTGATGGAGATTCAAGCGTCGCGGATCCGCGCGCGCGTCGGGCCGGGAGGCGCGCCCATTCTCCTGCTGGAGCAGGACCGCGGCCGCTGGGACCATCTGCTGATCGGACGGGGGTTGGCGGCGTTGGAGCGCGCCGAGTCGCTCGCGGGCGGGTACGGGCCGTACGCGTTGCAGGCGGCGATCGCGGCGTGTCACGCGCGGGCGCGCAACGCGGAGGAGACGGATTGGACGCGCATCGTCGCATTGTATGACGCGCTGGCACAGCTCACGCCCTCGCCGGTGATCGAGCTGAATCGCGCGGTCGCGTTGGGAATGGCGTTTGGGCCGGCGGCAGGGTTGGAGGTGATCGACACGATCCGCTCCGATCCGTCGCTGGCGGGTTATCATCTTCTGCCGAGCGTGCGCGGGGATCTGCTCGCGAAGCTCGGCCGCTTCGACGAAGCCCGGGCCGAGCTCGCGACGGCAGCGGCGTTGACGCAGAATGTGCGCGAGCGGGAATTACTCATCAAAAAACGGGAGGCGTTGTGAAAAAGGAGTGGGCACCCCAGTTGCTCAGCCTGCTGCGAATCGTCGTGGCGTTTCTGTATTTTCAGGTCGGATCGGCGAAATGGTTCGCGTTTCCGGCGGCCATCATGCCGGGTGGCGGGACGGCGCCGGTCGGCTCGCTGCCCTGGTTCGCAGGCGTCATCGAGGTTATCGGAGGTGCACTGATCCTGTTGGGACTCTTCACGCGGCCCGTGGCCTTCATTCTTTCCGGCGAGATGGCCGTCGCATATTTCATAGGCCACGCGAGTCGCGGACCGTGGCTCTGGCCGGTCATCAACCAGGGTGGGCCTGCGGTGTTCTACTGCTTCTTCTTCCTCTTTCTCTCCGCCGCTGGGCCCGGGCCGTGGAGTCTAGACGCCCTGCTGGCTCGTCGCCGCGCGTCGGTGGTGCCTGTGAGCTAGATGACGGATATCACTGCCCCCGCTGGCCCCGCTGCCTCAGCGCCCATTTCGAAGTCGCGCTACGACCGGTCCATCGTCGAGGGGCCGCTGCGTGCCGCGGTTTGGAAAATCGCGTGGCCCACCATGCTCACCAACATATTCGGTGGACTGCAGGGGATCGTCGATCACGTGCTGGTCGGCAATTTGGTGGGATTCAAGGCGAACGCTGCGATCGGTGTGAGCTGGCAGATTTTTCTCGTCGTCATCGTCTTCATTTCGTCGTTGTTCACGGGCATGAGCGTGCTGGTCGCGCGATTCGCGGGGGCAGGGGAGCCGGAGAAAGTCGACCGGGTCGTCTATCAGGCCTTTCTCACCGCCATCGGGCTCGCGCTCGGCATCATGGCGCCCCTGGGCTATTTCGTCTCGCCGCTGCTGCTGAATCTGGTGAACGCGGCGCCGGCGGTGCAGGCCGAAGCGCTGCCGTACCTGCGGATCTTGTTCGTGTGCTCGAGCGGCATGATGATTTTCTTCATGCTGGGCGGCGCGCTGCGGTCGGCGGGTGATGCGCGCACGCCGATGGTCCTCGGCATCACGATGACGGTGCTGAATCTCGTGCTCAATATCACGCTGATACGCGGGCTCGGGCCGATTCCCGCCTTCGGCACGCGCGGGTCGGCGATGGGCACGTGCATCACCGCGGGACTGATCGCGATCTACGCGATCTGGAAGCTGTGGCGCGGCGGCTGGGTGGTGGCGTTCCCGCGCGGCCGCGGCCTCGCACCGGATTGGCCGATCATCAAATCACTGTTCCGCTTCGGCCTGCCGACCGGGATTCAAGGTATCGCCATGAACATCGGCGGCGTCTTCATGTTGTCGTTCATCGGAGCCCTGGCCCAGAGCGCAGCGGCGCAGGGCGCGTTCGCGGTGTCGTACACCGAGCTGTTCTCGCTCATTACCTGGACGTCCGTCGGTTTGATGGGTTCGGCGGCCGCCGTGGCCGGTCAGAACCTCGGTGCCGGGCACCCGGAGCGATCGGAGCAGGCGGTGCACATCGCCGCCCGCTATGGATTGCTATGCGCGGGTTTCGTGGGATTGCTGTTCGCGTTTCTGCCACGCCAATTGCTCGCGCTGTTCGGCATGCGCGATCCCGTCGTCGTGGACATCGGCGTCCAGCTGCTCCGGGTGCTGAGCGTGTCAGGGTTGTTCATCACGGTGGCGTTGTCGTATACCGGCGGGCTGCAGGGGACGGGCGACACGAAGAGTCCGCTTTACATCTCCATCGTGTCGCAAATCCTCGTGCCGCTCGGCATTTGCTTCGTGATTCGGAATACGGGAACGCTGGATCCGATCGATATCTGGCTGGCGATTCTGGCGGGCCACGTGACACGCTGCGTGTTGAGCGTCTGGCGCTTCAATCAGGGGAAGTGGCGGACGATCAAGGTCAGTATCAGCGGCAGCTAATCGTCGATCGTAAAACCGCAACGCGGTTGCTCGCCATGTCACGGCAAAGCATCACAGAGCTCGCCACAGGGATGGATGGTTAAGAGATATTCTGAGGGCATGTCGAACTGGCTCGAGCAGCTCTTCGGCGATACCCAGACCCGACTCCTGCGTCTGGATCAATCACATGCGGGACCCTTTTTTGGGGTAGTGAAAGAATGATCAACAGGAGCAACGCCCCCAGCTCGGTCTCACGCCAGCAACGGGTCTAACGCCAGCGACGCACGGCTTTGCTCGCGGTTACGGTCACACCGTCGGTCGAGCATTCCGCTCGGCTGAGTGCGGTACCGACTCCAGACTACTCCGATGAGGAGTGTCTCGTTCGGGTGCTGCGGATCGGCGTGGACGGTACGGACCGCGAGATCGACCGCGCCGAATACGGTGACGCGCCGGCGGGCGAGAAACAACTCATAATCGGCCACGAAGCCATCGGCAGGGTCGTCGAGACGGGCTCACGTGTCGATGGGATCCGGAGAGGCGACGTCGTCGTCGGGACCGTGCGTCGTCCCTGTCCCGAGGTATGTCCCAACTGCGATAAGGGCGAATACGATTTTTGTCTTACCGGCAACTATAAGGAACGTGGCATCAAGCAGCTGCACGGATACATGGCCGAGCTCTACGCGGAGCGGCCGCTATTTCTCATTCCTATTCCGAAAGACCTGCAAGACGTCGCCGTATTGCTCGAACCGTTGTCCGTCGTAGAAAAAGCCCATCGACAGATTCGGAAGATTCAGGAGCGCATGGCCTGGCGGCCGAAGCGCGCGCTGATCACGGGCACCGGCAGCATTGGGCTGCTGGCGGCGGTGATCGCCCGGCTCCAAGGTCTCGACGTGCTGCTGTATTCCCGTGGATCGGCGCGCGGGGCGGAAGGCGAGATCATCGAACAGCTGGGCGCAGGCTACGTCGACTCGACCAGGCGAACACTCGCAGACGCGGCCGGCGAATTCGGCGCGCCCGATCTGGCGATCGAAGCGACCGGCTACAGCCCATTTGCGTGGGAAGCCGCCGGCGTGCTGCGCACGAACGGTGTCGTATGCCTGCTCAGCGTCACAGGCGGCGATCGGAAAACCGAGATCCCCGTCGACCAGCTCAACAAATTCCTCGTTCTCGGCAACCGACTCGTCTTCGGCTCGGTCAACTCACACCGCCGGGACTTCGAGCAGGGCCTCACCGATCTCCGGGCGAGTCAGGCACGCTGGCCGGGCGTGATGGCGCGATTCATTACTCGACGGCTGCCGCTGGAGCAATTCCGCGACGCGCTGGATGACCTTGAGGGCGACATCAAGACGGTGCTGGAGATTCCGCAAACGCGATCGTAGTCATAGTGTGGCCTCGAGCCGTCGTACCCGATCCCACATCGCCGGCACGCCCAACCGCTGCGCCGTGGCTTCAAACGCGGGCGTGGGAGCGCGCCAGCGCGGCTCGTCGATGTCGTCGAACACGGGAACGTCGCTGCGGAGGGTGGCCAGCGTGCGGAACAGCAACGCGAGGGGGCGATTCTCCTCGAGCGCGGCGGAGAGACGCGCCGCGCCCCGCACGGCGACCTCCCATTGCGCGGACGTTGCGGGAATCGTCTCGAGGTGGCCGTAGCGGCCGAGGACCGCGGACGAGGCCTTCTCGCCCCATCCCGGGACGCCGGGAAACCCGTCCGCCGAGTCTCCCACGAGCGCGAGGTAATCGGGGATCGACGCGGGCCCCACGCCGAAGCGCTGCACCACCCCCTGCTCGTTGCGCACTTCGCGTTTACGGCGATCGAGCTGCACGATGCGCTCGCCATTGACGCATTGGCTCAGATCCTTATCGGGCGTGCAGATGATCACCTGTTCGACGCCCGCGACCCGCGTGGCGCGCGCCGCGGCCGACGCGAGCGCGTCATCCGCCTCGAACTCCTCCATCGCCCAGACCCTGACGCCCATCTCGCGCAAGGCGTCCTCGAGCGGATGAAATTGCGCCAGCAGCTCCGGTTCTATGCCCTCGCTCGTTTTGTATCCGGACCAGAGGTCGTTGCGGAACGACTCGATGACGTGATCGGTCGCGACGCCGAGGTGGGTTGCGCCACCCTCGAGCATGCCCAGAACCGAGCTCAGTACTCCCACGATGGCCGCGACCTCGTGGCCATCGCGGCTCTGCTGCCGCGGCATCGCGTGGAAATGGCGGAACAGCTCGTATGTGCCATCGAGCAGATGCACACGCACCGGAATCAGCGCCGCGCCGGTCTACTCAAGTGCCCGAACAAATCCTCGCGCACCGTTGGATCGCGCAGCTTCCACACGACGCCGTCGGTGAAATAGTGATGGATGTTGAAGAACGCGCTGATTGCGAATCCCACGACCTGGCCGGGATGGGAGCCGAGCCAGTTGGTCACGACGGCCATCGCACCGAGCGGTAAGGCGATGGCGGCCACAATCGAGCCCGCGAGCAGCGCGACTACATAGACGGCGATATACAGGGACAAGACGTGCGGCGACGCCGCGGCCGCCGTGCGCCGGGTGCGGTTTACCTCGACGCGAAACGGGAAGATCAGATACTGCAACGCATGCGCGATCTGCACGAAGAAGAGGGCCGCCAGACCGACCCGCGCCATGGCCGCGTACCAGACGAACACGGCGATCCAGGGAATCCATGCCCGCAGCGGCGCGAAGCGGCCGGTGCGCGAGCGCTGCAGCGAAAACCCCACCAGTCCCATAACCAACGCGACCGCCGTCAGCACACTCAGGCCGATGTAGAGCGGCTTCAGGTCGACGTATTGCCCATACCCAAGGTAGAAGAACCAGACGATGTGCCATGCTGCCAGGATGAACAGCGAGCCGCGCACGAGACGCCGTTCGAGCGGGCTGAACGAGTTGCCGTCGAGATAGGTGAACGTGGCCACCATGCCCCACGCCTGGCTGGTGTAATGCCAGGCGAGGTAGACGCTGGAAACGGTGAGCAACGCCGAAATGGGAACAGGGGTCCAGCGGCTCGC
>Ga0137370_10001272_pt1 | contig 10414 bp, 9 predicted proteins | sample SagtaG_11_FD_104920 | JGI IMG/M metagenome (GOLD analysis project Ga0137370, IMG submission 104920) | Vadose zone soil microbial communities from Sagehorn Ranch, Mendocino, California, USA - Sage1_R_20_16 metaG | ecosystem: Environmental > Terrestrial > Soil > Vadose zone | place: USA... | reverse complement strand
GCACAGTGATGACTACCTGCGTGATTTTTTCGCCGAGCTTCGCTTCAGCGTCGGCCTTCAGCTTGGACAAAATCATTGCCGAAATTTCCGGCGGCGAAAATGTTTTTAGCTGGCCGTTGACCTCTACTTGCACATGTGCGTCGCCATTGGCGGCCTTTACAATCTTGTAGGGAACGCGCTTTTGCTCTTCGTGCGCCTCATCGAACTTGCGCCCCATGAACCGCTTGATTGAAGAGACCGTGTTCTGCGGATTCGTCACCGCCTGACGCTTTGCGGCCTGGCCAACCAACCGTTCGCCGCTCTTTGTAAACGCAACAATCGAGGGAGTCGTGCGCGCGCCTTCGCTATTTTCCAAAACTACCGGGTCGCCACCTTCCATCACGGCCATGCAGGAGTTAGTGGTCCCTAAATCGATACCTAAAACTTTAGCCATAAATTGAAAATTCCTTTCCTGAGTGTGAGCTCGCCAACAAACGGACTCGCGGTGACGAGACTCTTAGTTAAACCTGTAAATACTCTAGCAAGCCCTGCGCCAATCAGCCTGCCGCAACTTAAACCGTTCTTTACGAGGGATTACTATCGATTAGGCGCCCGCCGCGTCGTCTAAACTGAGCCAATTCGACTCGTTTCCAGCCACGTTCCAATTGATGGTTTGGGTCAATCAGGCGCACCTTTATAGTAAACACAGAACCCATATCAGTCGGCTTTCAATTTACACTATCTCGGGGTTCGCGCGAACTGCGTTCTTGAAAACTTGGTTCTGCGCTCGAATCTCGCAACAAAATGTACGGCGCAGCTGCTCTTTCCCGCAGTGGCTCGCCGGGGCGGAGATTGCGTGCGTGACAAAGAAATTCTGTTTCACGAAAGCGCGCATCACTATAAAATTTTGATATGCGACAGTACCACGATCTGCTGCGACTCGTACTCGAGAAAGGCCAGCCGCGAACGGATCGCACAGGCACGGGAACGTTATCTGTCTTTGGTGCCCAGACGCGATTTGATTTGCGCACGGATGGGCCGGGATTCCCGTTGCTGACGACAAAAAAACTGCACATCAAATCAATCGCTTACGAGCTGCTTTGGTTTTTGCGCGGCGATACCAATGTTCGTTATCTCAACGAACACGGTGTGACGATCTGGGATGAGTGGGCTGACGAAACCGGCGATCTCGGTCGCGTCTATGGTGCGCAATGGCGGGACTGGCGTGGTGCAAACGGCGTGCGAGTGGACCAAGTCGAGAATTTGATTGCGCAAATCAAATCAAATCCGCAGAGCCGCCGCCTCATAGTGAGTGCGTGGAATCCAGCAGAGATCGACAAAATGGCGCTGCCGCCCTGCCATTTGCTCTTTCAGTTCTACGTGCAGGAGGGCGAGCTCAGCTGCCAGCTTTATCAACGAAGCGCAGATCTATTTCTCGGCGTTCCGTTCAATATCGCGTCGTACTCACTGTTTACGATGATGATGGCGCAGGTGGTCGGTCTTATGCCGGGCGATTTTGTTCATACGTTCGGCGATCTGCATCTTTACAAGAACCATCTCGAACAGGCGCGTGAACAACTTTCGCGGGACTACCGATCTTTGCCGCGGATGAAAGTGAATCCGACGGTAAAAAACATTTACGATTTCAAGTTCGAAGACTTCGAACTCACTGGCTACGACCCGCACCCGTCGATTAAAGCGCCTATTGCGGTGTAGACAAAACTGTAGAGGCAGGCGCTATATGTTACGGGCGCTGTTCGGGCGCCGTCTTATCCACATTATTGGCGCTTGCGGTCTGTGGTCCGCGCGGAAGTTCAACCAGGTCGGCCAGGATGTTGAGAGCTTCGTCGCGCTCCGAATCGATCGCCGGCGTCTTGGTATCATCATCGGCACTGCCACCACCGATTATATCCGCATCGCTATCCGCATCCGAAGCAGCTTCAGGATTAACCTTCGGAGCAATGCCATTCTTCTTCGCTTCGGCCAATTTTCCGGGATACATGACCAATTGGAGATTCGGTTTATCAACGGTATCGAGCGTCACCCGATAGATTCGCGGCTCCTCCTGATTCCGTGCCAGGCGCTCCTTCGAACGTGTTTCCTTCCGGAGTTTATCGTCCTGAAGCTCCTTCTTCCGCGCATCTTCGTTCAGTGAAATCCGATTTTCATCGAGCTTGTGACGCAAACGACCAATGTCTTCCATAACGTAGTGAAATTCGGGGTCGTTCTTAACGCGTTCCTCCGACCGCCGCCGGAGTTGATCGATAAACAAGGAATGGCTGTCGGACCACTTCGTATATCTCGCTTTCGCCACTTCGTCATACGGAAGCGCGTTCTTTAACGCGCTTTCGCCAAATTCCGGAAGATCGCTCACGCTCGGAAGGACAATGTCTGAAGCCACACCGTGAAGCTGTGTGGAGCCGCCGGCGACTCGATAAAATTTCTGAATCGTCAATTTTAGGGCGCCGTCTTCATCTGAATGGCTGCCCAGTAGGGAAGCGAACCTCCCAATTGGAAGAATCGTCTGAACGGTGCCTTTGCCGAATGTGTTTTTGTCGCCAACGACCACGGCGCGGCCATAATCCTGAAGAGCGGCGGCGAAAATTTCACTGGCGGACGCGCTTTGCCGGCTGGTCAAAACGACCATCGGCCCGGAATAGGCGATACCTGGATCCGGATTCGCCGAGACCCTGATGCTTCCATTATAATCTTTCGTCTGAACGATCGGACCAGACTTCAAAAATAGCCCCGTAAGCGAGAGCGCTTCCTCCAGCGAGCCGCCGCCGTTTCGCCGAAGGTCGATGACTAAACCGGCAATGTCTTCTTTCTTCAACCGTTTGAGCAATGCCAGCACGTCGCGCGTCGTGCTTTTCTGGTGCCTGTCCATGTCCGCATAAAAAGACGGCAGGGTGAGCCATCCGAGTTTTATGGGATCACCATTCTCGTCTTTCCTGATAATGATGTCGGCGCGGGCTTCCTGGTCTTTCAGTTTAATTTCATCCCGGACAAGCTCGACATTTTTCCGGTGCGACGGATCGGTCGCATCCGACGGGATCACGAGCAAACGCACATGCGTGCCTTTCTTACCACGGATCATCTCGACAACTTTGTCCAACCGCATCTCGCGAACATCGACGTAATCGGCCGGCCCCTGCGCAACGGCGCTGATTCGGTCACCTACCTTAAGCCTTCCATCGACTTGGGCCGGCCCGCCAGGAACGAGGCTTTCGATTTTCGCATAGCCGTCTTCTGAACGAAGCATGGCGCCGATACCCACGAGTGAGAGGCCCATGTTGATGCTGAAATTCTTCATGTCCGCCTTGCTCAAGTATTCCGAATGCGGGTCATACGCCTGGGCAAGCGCATCGAGAAAGAGCTTCATTTGCTCGTCCTTATCTTCCTCGTGGACGTTCTTGGCGAGGCGATCGTAGCGACGGGCAACCAGTTGCGGAGCGGGCTCGATAGGATGTTCGCTCAAATGTTCCTGTAACAACTCGTTGGCAATCCGACCGCGCCAGAGTTGATCGGCTTCAGCCTCGTCTTTAGGCCATGGCGACTTTTGACGGCTCAGCTCGACCGTCGCAGTGCTCTTGAAGTCCATCGGCTGTTTCAACAGCTCTTTTATTTTAGCGACACGATCATCAACGCGTTTCGTATAAAGCGCGTAAATTTCGTAGGCAGGTTTGAGGTTGCCGAGCAAGACATCCCCGGCCATGGAACTGCCATACTTCGCATTCAGCTCGTCGACATCCTTCTGAGTGAAAAAGAGATGGCTGAAGTCGAGCATCTCCAGGTAGGTTTGTAGAAATTTCTTTGAAACTTCCTCATTGAGCCTTTGACGGGTGTAATGGCCCTCCTCCAAGAGTCGGCCGACCGACATGGCGACTGTTTCTCTCGACGCCGCCATGACTGGGGGAGTCGCGATTGTGGCCGTTAACAGGATAGCGCAAAGCGCCAATGATCGTTGCAAAGATGATCTCATCGGTGAAAAGAAGAGTTGATTAGATTCGCAGATTTCAGCATGAAGCGCAAGACAACGAGACAAAATCGATATGTAAGTAGGAATGAGACAATCCGAAGTCGGTAACATTCAAATATTCGTAAAAGCTCCCGGCTTCAGCTGTAGCCAAATCCCGCCACAATCCGAATCCGATGAATTACAAGAAGTTCTGCGGTGGCATTTTTGAGACGAACTGTTACCTGCTTGAAGCGCCACAGGGATGGATTCTTTTCGACGCACCTCAGGGTGCCTGTGAATGGGTCAAGTCGCTCGGCATCAATCCTAAACTCTTACTCCTAACACACGGGCACATCGATCACGTACAGGACGTCGCCAGGATCAAGCGGCAGTTTGGTTGCCAAATCACCTGTCACCCGCTCACTGCGCCGATGATTTCGGACCGTGACTTCTTCCGTAACTTCGGGTTCGAGCTGGAAATCGGGCCGGCGAAGCCTGACCTTCTGGTCGAAGAAACGCCGAGCCGGGATTTTCTCGGCGCGCAATTCCAGGTATTGGAAGTTCCAGGGCATTGCCCAGGCAGCCTTTGTTTCTTCTTGCCGAATGATCGATTGCTCGTCGGCGGTGATGTCCTGTTTGCCGGCAGCATTGGCCGCGGAGATTTACCGGGCGGCGATATCGATCTGTTAATGCGAGAGATCAGGAAGAAATTATTTCCTCTCGGCGACGAAGTCACCGTGCTGCCGGGACACGGACCGCCAACGTTGATTGGGACCGAGCGGCGCACTAATCCTTTCGTTGGCCTGAGCTAGCGTTAACACTCCGCTTTCTATTGAGGCTGAACCTCCGCTGCGATCAAATAGCACACAACTGAGAATCCACAGTTGAGCGACTACCGATCAATGATCTACCGGCTGATTTTCAGCCTGGCGGCGTTGTATAACATTGCGTTCGGTATCTGGGCTTGCATCTGGCCAGCCGCGTTATTCGCGATGTTGGAGATGGCGGCTCCAAATTATCCGAGCCTCTGGCAGTGTCTGGGCATGGTGGTCGGCCTTTACGGAATTCTTTATGCCTATGCAGCAATTCACTTGGATCGTGCAAAGCTAATTATTGTCATCGGACTCACGGGAAAAATCCTTGGGCCGATTGGCATGTTCATCGCGTTTCAGTCGGGTGAGTGGCCGGGCTGTTACGTTGATCGTGTTCAACGATTTTGTCTGGTGGTTGCCGTTTACTGTTTTCCTTCTCGATGGAACGCGGATGGGCGAGCGGCTCCGTGCGAGCGCGCCGTACAGTTGCGCCACTCTCAACTTCGCTGCCGCAGTGGCAATGTTGTTCGTTCTGCGCGGCGGGGGTGAGACTGCACCGAATATCGCAAAGCGAGCGACCTTCATTGCCGAGCATGCACTGCTATGGCGCGCCGGCTGGGCGGTCTGGATGATGGCTGGGATTAATCTGGTTGCGTTCTTTGCCTGGTGGGGCGCGTGGATCACATCACGTCGGCTGGTTTTTTTTTGCGTTGGCGATCGCTTTCGCGGGTCTTGCCTGCGATCTCTTTGCCGAATCGCTTCTCATTGGCTGGTTACCCAATCAAATCGATATCATTGCGCCCCTGGCTTCTCTTCTGACCGGGGGAGCAGCAAATGGCCTTTATACTTTCGCTGGCGCACTGCTCACGCTCGGCACCCCCACATTGCGCGGCGCACTCCGCACTTTGGCATGGGCAGTCTGGACAAGCGGCTTTGCCCTGACGATCTTTACCATCTCTGGGTGGGTTGCCGGCATGGTGACTTCGACCGCCGCTCTGATGACGTTACTCTGCCCGTGGGTTGCAGTGTTAGGATGGAAACTCACCCGAGGAGAACACGGGGCGCTCTGCGCGCTTCCATCAAATGCCTAAATCGACCTAACCAAGATCGGCGAGAAGAGATGAGAGCAGCTTGAGGTCGTCGATCTTCGCCACGATTTCCCTCAGTGAGTGAGCCGCTCTCGGAATGTATTGCAGGAAATGCTCGTGTCCTCTGACCAGGCCGAGAAATCCATAAGCACCCAATGCCTGCATCAAACGTTGCATCGCGCAGAATTGGAGCGTGTCGTCGAACTGTCCATCACCCCACCCATTATCCATCTGTTTTTGCCGGTAATAACTAATCAACTCAGATCGCTCGGTGCTTGAAAGCTTGACATACGGATCAAAAAGCAATGATGCCAGATCATATTCGGCCAGACCGGGGCGCATTCCCTGGAAATCAATCAGATTAGCCTGTCCGTTCTGGATAATGATGTTTTGCGATTGAAAATCGCGATGGACCAGGACCCTTGGCAAACTCGCGAGGCGTTTTGCAATTTCGCGCAAACTCGGAAGCGCTGCCAGTTCCTTGCGTTGTGACTCGCTAATCCTGAAATAGCGGCCGAGGCAATTATTGAAAAAGTATCTTTGCTCCCAGCGGTAAAGCGCAGCGTTAAACTCGGCGGGCAAATGTTCTTTCATTTCCAGACACACGGACTCCGGCAGGCCGTGCAGCTTGATGATTTCGTCGAGCGCCGATTCGTAGAACGTGCGACGGACAAGCCAGCTGTCGCCTCGATAACTGTAGAGGTCCTGCTCACCCATGTCCTCGATCCAGATGAGGCCTTCCGTCGCATCGTGAAAATAAATTTTTGGCGCGCGGATTCCATGGGCCTCGAGAAATTTCGCGATCTCGACGTAATGCCGGTTTTCTTCGCGCTCCAGATTATACTTAACCAGGATGAGCGTCTGGTCGGGGGAACAACGTATCCGATAAAATTTTCGATCCGATCCGCCTTTTTCGATCGGGCGAATTTTTATATCGGCTATATCCAGCAGCGGAAAATGCATCCGTGTACGCCGGAGAAGAAATTCAGTCCTCATACTAGATGTCGCTGTCTCGATAGATGCCGCTGACTTTTTTTTGGGAGCGGACAATACAACCATGAAGCTGACTTTTGGAAGCAATTTGTGCACCCGCCCACAAAATTGTGTCCTCAAGGATGGCGTCCGCGCCGACCTGGCAATTTTCTCCGACAATCGAGCAGCCCCGCAGCTGTGCACTCGAATCTACGATGGCTGATTTCGCGACGCGCTCAGGCCAGTCCCGGGTTCTGACGTAATAGGGCGTCCAACGTTCTCGTATAATCGTGCGATGCACATCGAGGTACTCAGCGCGCGAACCGATATTGAACCATTTTCCGTCGTTCATCACGAGGCCGCCAATCTTACCGCCCTTGCCTATCCAATCCGCAACAATTGGAATGAATGAAATTTTTCGTCGCGGCGGGATCTGTTGGAAAACGTTTGAATTCCAAACAGCGATGTTCGCGAAATCAAGATTTCCCGCGATTCCATAGCGATTCGCGATATCCACGACGCGCTGATCGCGCAGAGCCACCTCTGAAGCCAAACCTGTTTCGCGCAGTGCGAGCGTGACGTCGTTTCCACGACGGAAATGCTCGTCGATTAAGGGTTGCAGCGGTAGGTCGGTCAAGATGTCGCCGCTGTAAGTCAGGAATAGATCGTTGGCGAGATAACGCTCAGCGTTCTTGATTCCACCGCCGGTCTCAAGCAAATCCGGCTCGTGAACCAGCGTAACCGAATGGCCTTGATACTCATTATCACAAAAAGAGTTTTCAAATAGTTCGGCCTGCTTGTGTGTGTTAATGACGAACCTTTCCACGCCGGCATCGATTAAATGATCGAGCGCAAACGTGATCAGCGGCTTCTGAAAAATCGGGATGAGAGGCTTCGGAAAATCCTCGGTTAGCGGCCGCAGGCGTCTGCCGAGCCCGGCGCCAAGAACGAAGGCATGTGTGATTGTGTTCATCGCACCACAGACTCAGTTAAGGCGGAAGAAACTACATGAGGCGCGATTAATTCATTCGCGCGGAACTTCCATCGAATCCGTCACTCGCAATCTGTTCACAACAAGGTCGCCGATTTCAAGATGCTTGATTTTCGCTCGACCGATGACAAGGCGACCAACGGCGAGGACGCCCAATGCAAGCGCTCCAATCGCCAGGGCACCGAGCGCGAGAGCTCCCACGCTCTGGGCCCCGATCGCCAATGCGCGGATGCGCATCGGCTCAAGCTCATTCCGTTCTGCCTCGTGCATGCTCTGGTAAATTGTCCGCAAGCTTAATCCACGATATTCGATCCTCCGTCCAGATATGGTCGGCTGGAGTAACGAGGTCGGGCTGATCGAAGGTGGCAACAGCGACATCAATTTCATCTGAATCAGGTTCGCTCCTGAAAGTCAGCGAGCTGCCACACGTGGAGCAGAACGAGCGGACGCGTCCGGCCCATGCGATTTCACGCGGCTTTCCTTTCATAAATTGAAAATTGTCCCGCGAAAATGAGGCCCACGTCACAAGCGGCGCGCCGGCACTCTTACGACAATCTTCGCAGTGACAATGAGTGACATTGTAAGGTTCGCCGATGCCTTCGTATCGGATCGCACCGCACAGGCAACCGCCATGAATGATCTTTCGCTCCGTTTCCATCACCAACTATGGGGCACAGCGCAACCGCGCGGTTATGGAGCAATCCTAGAAGGTCAGATTAGGGCCAGCGGAACGCCGCCAACCGGATCGCTGCCAGGGAAGCTCTCGCTGTTGTAAATAGAGCGTGCGCGTGCCGAAATCGATGATGCCGTGATGCCGGCGCAGCGTCTCAGCGCCAAGCAGGCCGGCAACTGGCGGCGAGCCTTCCAATAATCCGTCGTGAATTAATCCTTCCAGATCGATCACGCCTACGTCCTTGCCAACAATATTAACGGAACCCACTGACAGTTTACGAATCCTCGCCACGCGCAGGCCACGGTCCTTCAGGTTCACGGCGGAAGAGCTATACTGCGTCTCGCGAGTGGCAATTCGCATTCGCTTAACGAAAGAACGATGCAAGAGCGTTGCAAACGAACCCGTATCCACCATAAACTTGGCAGGTTTCCCGTTAATCGAACCATTCACATACAAATTGAAATCGTCGCTTACTTGAATAGGAACCGCTTGCAAGCCGCGCCGGTCGAAACCCGGCAAACCGCCCAAGACCTCGGGGTCTGTCTTCATGATGAGCAACTGCCGTTGACAATCCAGCACCGCCTCGGTTGGGAAAAGAATATCCGCTCCAATAATTCCGTCGATTTCCTCTTCGTGAACCAGTCGCGCTGCGCGGGCCGAGTTGCCCAGATCGACGGTAACCACCGGTTCATCAATCAAGGTTAGCCCTCCAAGTCGCAGCTCGCGTGCGATGGCCACATTGTTGAATGCGCCGTTGATCTGAATGCGGGACGGCAGGTTCGACTTGGCCGTGGTTGGTTTGAGCCGAAAATAATTGCGGCGATTCACAGCGATTGCGCTCACCGGCGCACCACTATCAATCGTCAACCAGGCCTCTTTTCCATTGATGAAAGCGCGCACCATCAAATGATTTTGCCGGGAGCGCACCAGTGGCAGTGCCACGAAACGGGTGTCTGCTCGCGCGTAGGCGACCTGCGGTATGGCAGCCAATTCGGCAATCAGCGCCACCACAGCGCACCAGATCGCCAAAAATGTCCGGCACGATCGCCGCTGGCTCGAACAAGTCACGGGGCGTGAGATTAACACGGTTCTTTTTACGCGAAAGCAATTTCGCGTTTTTAAGATCGATGGCTTACTAAAAGTAAACCGAGTCTTTTATCATTGCGCGGCACGCCAGAGTGATGATTTACTCTCCGCCGAATGCAACCTGTCAAATGACAACTGCGATAACTGAACCAGCGGTCGCCGATCAAAAATTCGTCAGAGGACTTGGTCTGCTTGATTCCACGATGCTTGTAGCGGGCTCAATGATTGGCTCGGGAATTTTCATTGTATCGGCGATCATCGCACGGCAGGTCGGTTCGCCCGGTTGGCTATTGGTTGTTTGGATCGTGACTGGTTTATTGACGATGATGGCGGCGCTGTCGTACGGCGAGCTGGCGGCGATGATGCCGAAGGCTGGTGGCCAATACGTTTACTTGCGCGAGGCCTACAGTCCGCTCTGGGGTTTTCTCTACGGCTGGACGCTGTTTTTGGTGATACAAACCGGCACGATCGCGGCGGTGGCGGTTGGTTTCGCGCGCTACAGCGGCGTGCTTGTCCCGTGGTTTTCCGAATCCAATTATCTCATCCCGCCAATTCGCTTTGGTGGCTGGTTTAGCGGCTACGCTGTTTCACTTTCTACCGCGCAGTTTCTCGGCCTGGCGATGATCGCGCTACTAACCTTCATGAACACGCGAGGATTAAATCTTGGCAAACTCGTGCAAAACATTTTCACCACGGCCAAAACGGGCGCTCTCATCGCGTTGGTCGTGCTGGGAATCATCGTTGGCGTGAAGTCCGGAGCGGGCACGGAAAACTTTCGCGACCTTTGGACATTACGAGGCGGTCTGCAGGATGTGGGAGCGGGACTTACCGCCGCCACTGCATTTGGTCTCTTCG
>Ga0137370_10001269_pt1 | contig 10416 bp, 11 predicted proteins | sample SagtaG_11_FD_104920 | JGI IMG/M metagenome (GOLD analysis project Ga0137370, IMG submission 104920) | Vadose zone soil microbial communities from Sagehorn Ranch, Mendocino, California, USA - Sage1_R_20_16 metaG | ecosystem: Environmental > Terrestrial > Soil > Vadose zone | place: USA... | reverse complement strand
GGTAGTCCCGATTTGATGAATACCTGTCGATCCGTAGCATTGCTCGATGTTGCTAAGGGCTGCCTGGTCGATTGGGTGCCACTTGGCTTTCGGGTCATCAGCGTTCATAGCGCGCTCTAACGTAGAGCTTAGCCGCGCGCTTTAGCGCGTCGGCTGCAGCGAAAAGTTAGAGCAATGACAATAGCCTATCTCCTCGGGATGAAGATGGGCACCGTAATAGTTCTTTGGTCGCAGATATTGCTCTTTACCTTCATTAGTTTTATCGGCTTGACTTGGAGGGAATCGACATACCCCGGATAATTTGTGTTTAGAAAAGTTCTAGCCTTGGTTTCATCAAGGGAATATTCATAGCGCAGAGACGAGCCGTCGAACGTGTATCTCAAGTCGCCCACATAGTTGACCGCGCCACCTTTGAGATCAAAAGTGGGTGCGGTGGAGTCTTGGCAGGGGCCGTATGGGCGGCCTTTCTCGGGGAAGATTAGAGAGAAACTGAAACTCTCAGTGGCTGCCGTCGGTTTCAGCTTGACAATCAGGTATCCGTTATTTGGGAATAGGTTTACTTCTGGCACATCAACAACTGGCCTTTCCCACACGTTGTCCTTAATTGGTCCGCGAATAAGATGAAATCTGTAATTTGGACTTAACCCCATTACCAACACTGCTGATTCGTTGTCCACTTCTAGTGTGGAGCCGGGTCGGATGTTTTCGCGAATTCCGCAGCCGGCCAAGAACAATGTGAGGACAAGTGAACCCGCGTTGAATAGTCTGATCATTTGGTCTCCCTGTTTTGAGCTCTAACGTTCGCGTTGAGCGGCCGCCCAAGACGGTCCGCTCTCGAACGCGCTGTTAGAGCGCACCGGTTCGCTATTTTGAGGCATGAGACCGTTGACGCAAATGGAGGCCGAGCGCAATCACTGTTATGGCAAATACTGTCGCGACCCACGACCAATACCGCGACCAAAAGCTCACATACGGATGATTAGACTTGAAGTCACACTGACCGCTGGCATAGTTAAAGCTACCTCCAGCATCAAGGCACCTATCGACCTCGAGAAATTCGGAGACGAAGAGCCAGGCGACAACTACCGCGAGGATAGCTCCGCCGAGCGCCAGAATGCCGGACTTACGGGGCATGGCCATAGTGCGCTCTAACGTTCGCGTTGAACGGCGCGAGCAAGGGAGCGCAGCGACGCTTGCGAGCGTCCGTTTTCGAACGCGCTGTTAGAGCGCATTGTCACGGATAAATGTCGAGACCGAGTGAAAGACCCAACTTGGTGAAGCCGACTAATAAGTCTGTGTCTAGTTCGCCTCCAAAGTTGAACCCGTTTTGACCGAAGATGCCAACAAAGAGCTCTGTGCGTCCACCGGTTCTTTGAATGCGGCGGAAAAGCGTGCGGTGCTTTTGCAGTCGCCTGATTTCCGACGCAAGCGAGACCTCAAGCGATCGCCCGGGAGTGGTGGCGTACCGCTTGTTGATGAGGCGTGCTGTCCAAAAGGACTCGCGGTTGACGCCCTTAAGAGGTTGGCCCGTCGGCGTGCGGCGCGGATCACCGGCCTTCCACGCGTTACTTGGTCTTAGCCTGAGCGACCTGGTGAGAGCAGCCGGATCCATGCGCGGGTGGGAAATCCGGAGAGAAACGCTGTAACTGTACGGGGCGGCCATGATGCGCTCTAACGTCTTGGTGAACGGCGGGCCCGTGTTGATGGTTGATGACGCACGGTGCTTATGGTCGTCCGTTCGACCTTGAGTTAGGTGGCAGACTAGCCATGCTATCCCCAAGGCCCACACGATGCTATTGGCGCCCAGCACTGCCCACTGAACGAGGGACGATAGTTCTCTGGCACCGCTAAAGCGCAAGAGAGAAAAGGCCGGTTGCGGTAAGACGGACGCAAGCGCCTCGAGCATTTGCTCACCGACGCCAATTGAGATTTCCGGATTATCAAACCGCGCTGTGCCTAAAGCATAGGCGCCAACGATTGCGGCGACCGACAGGGTTAGATGTGCGACGGCGATCGCGCATACCCACGTCATAAAGCGTCGCGTAGTCATTAATCTGCCACCTAACGTCCGCAGCCACCGGCGCGCGCCGGTAGGCCTTTACATACCGCGACGCTCGCGCGCGCGTCCGCGTGGGCTGCGCTGTTAGCCGGCATCGCTAGCGTTGATTCCATCCTGGATCATTGGTGAACTTTGTGAAGGACCCGCGAGGGCCGCCGTATGGGTATTCCTCGGCACTTTTGCACCCCGATAGATGTACGGTGGCTCTCTGGGAGGAAAAGCGAATCGCTACGGCGCAACTGGCGGCCTTGTACGAGAGAGTATTGGCGACTAACGTTGACCGAAAAGCAAAGCCGCCGAAACGGGCGTTCATACACTCTACGCTAGGGCAATAGACCGTGTGAACTTCAACATCGTACAGATCGTTGCCCATGGCGCGCACCGTCAGCGTGTCCCGCTCCTTGGCCTTTCCTTCCCGCGTTTGCCAGCCGCCCTCTATATCCGGCGTAGCAGCGGTTGCCGTGCCAGCCAGCAGGACAAGCGCACAGACGGTTGTGCACGCAGAGTGGCTCATGCCAGCTAACGTTCGCAGCCACCGGCGCGCGACTGCGATGGTGAGAAAAGGAACGCCGCTTCACGCGCGTCCGGGTGGGCTGCGCTGTTAGACAGCTCCTCCCTCATGGCCCGACCCCCGCAATTGCGAAGCCCGCAGTGAACCCGCTGCTAAGGGATAGCCAGATGCTAGGCACCGCGACAGCCGCAGCTCGAATTCGAGCACCCCGCGTGAGCACGACCACCGCGATGACCGCGAGAACATGTGCGGCTAATGCGGACCAAAGCATCCACCCGCGCCACTCCGGGGGCTCGACCCATTGAGGATGCGGCGGACCGTCGTAGCGAAGGACCGCACCAATGCCCATGATCACAATTGGCATGGCGTATGGGATGAAGACGATGGGTAATTTACGACGCAGGTACGCATCTCGGAGCGGAAAGCCAAAAGTAAGCGCCGCAATTGCAGCCGCAGCGAGAACGACAGATATCGGCCACAAGTAGATGGCCAGATCCATTGATTCCCGCGCAACATAGCCGAATGCTCGCAACGTGGTCATGGCTGCTGTTAGAGCTGTCTAACGTTCGCGGCCACCGGGCCGACGGTACAGCGGATGCGACAAAGTAAGTCGCTTCAGAGGCTCCGGGTGGGCCGCGCTGTTAGAGCTCAGGTTCATAGAGGGCCCAACGCCGCCAAGTTTTGAGGCGAACGAAGTAGAACCAAGTGTGGAATGCCGCGAGAACGAGCAGTATGACTATGCCGACCGCGCCGATGATCGGGTTATTTGTCCAAGCGGTGAGCGCTACTCCAACCAAGACAACAATGACCAAGAGCTGAACGATCCGAACCTCAAAGGGGTGGGTATTCTGTCGCAGAAGTGCAGCACATTTCGGACAGGAAAGCGCGCTCATTGTCGCCTTGTACCAACGCGTACCCTTGGGGAGGGGTCTGGAAAGTAGAAGCCTTCGCGTAAGAGGCTGCGCACAGCGCGGGCAAGAATGATCCATACCCTGAGCTCTAACGTGATGTTGAGCGGCACCGGCAAGCACAGCTTGCCACGTGTCCGCTCGAACCAAGGTTAGAGCCCATCGTCAGCTAGCGAGGCTCGGACCAACCCATTAGGGCTCCGCGATTGTCAAAATGAACGTCCCCGCCTGATGGGTAGTGCCAGAGCGTTATAGGTCCAGCATTGACCCTCTGAGGCTCTCCCAAGAAGCTGCGCACTTCGTCCTGGGACATGCCCCGCTTCAAAGCCCGCCAGTTTGCCTGGTTGCGCCATCCGTCACTGCTGCCGCGAGTCGGCACGGAGACCATAGGGGCTCCCTTTTCTTTCGACTCAAGCTGCAGCACTCTGCGTTCGAGATCTTGTACGCGCTCCTCGAGTGATTGTGCATACGACGTATGCGGCCCTAAAGCGGCAACAACAATGACAGCGGCCATGGAAAAAGCGTGTGCGTGAGAGTTCATGAGCGCTCTAACGTCTTGCTGTGCGGCGGGCCCGCACGGTAGCGAATAGCGGCACGACGCTGATGGCCCGTCCGCACCAGCTTGAGGTTAGATCACGCATCCTCACGGTTTACAAGTTCAACAACTGGCGCTTTCCGAGACTCAACTAGTTCTGACACGGCATCAAATAGGGACCATAGCGTAAGCTCAAAGCGCTCTTGGCGAGTTGAACCGACCTTTCCAAATTCGCCGGGCATAGATTGGATGAGGTCTTCAATGACGTTATCAAGCCCCTCGGGTTCGATCTTGTGTGCAACGCGGTTGCGCAATTTATTCATCTGCTTCAGCGCCCGCCACAGCCACGGTTGGAAATCCGGGGGAAAGAATGACTGAGCCAGACAAATTCGATAGTACGATTCAAAACGCTCTTCGCCCAAAATTACGGAAGAGTTTTTTAGCCTTTCTTGAATCAGCGCATTAACCTGTTCCTCAATGAGCAGGTGCGCCTTCAAGATCACAAGGTCAAGCTCCCTTCCGTGCGGCAATAGCTTGAGGAAGCGATCAAACGCTTTGAGTTGTCGGTCGGTAATGTCGCGAGTCGGCATCTGTATTGCGTGATCTAACGTTTTGGTCTGCGGCGGGCCACCGCGACGTCCGGCCAAGGTGCGGCGCTGGCGGCCCGTCCGCAGCACCTAAAGTTAGGTGTCTTGCCAATCACGACAGCACCTCCAAGACCGAAGGCTTGACCCAAATGAAGTGGATGGTGCCTTGTGTGTCTTTAAACATGAGTTCGGCATGGCCATATTGGTCGAAATCCTCGACCAACATGTCCTCTCCAATCGCTGCCTGTATTGCTGTTTGATCTGACTGCGGCAGGCCGTCAATTAGTTCAGGCGGCGCAAACAGCAGCCGCACTCGTGCGCCAACCAGCACCATCTTCCCCAACGAGTCCTTCGGTTCGTGCACGGGAGACACCTAACGTCAAAGCTCAGCGGGCCGGCCGCTTGCGGCCGGTCCGCTCTGGAGCGAAATGTTAGACAGCTTGTGCACCGCGCGCAAAAACAACCCAGAAAGCAAGGACTAGTTCAACAATACCAGCAACTATTGAAATTACAGCGACAAACATCGCGCTGCGCATCGAGGAAAGATAGGTGTTCGCGGAGTCAGAACGAACCTTTGCTTCGTCCTGTTGAAGCCGTGCCGCACTCGCTTGGGCTTTAACGTCCCACAACTTGTATTGGTGCTTCCAGTAGGCCGCGAGGACCGCACTCAACAGGGCAATCGCCATTGCTGTGAGAAACCCGGCGAACCAAAAACGGCCGGTGTATTTGATTAGAGTTTCGGCTTGCGACAACGCCGCAACCAACGATGCGCCGGCCACGGCCTGAAAGACACCAATGACAAACGACTCGTTCGCAAAGAGTATGTCGCGATCACTTTGTGCCATGGCAATTAAGCTGTCTAACGTTCGCAGTCACCGGCGCGCGCCGCTCTTGCGCGCGTCCGGTGCACTGCGCTGTTAGGCCTCATTTTTCCAACCAAGGGGTAGCTTCTGCAGCGTCAGGTCGATACCCGTCCGGAAAGCAACGTCCACAAGTCGCGCATTAGCAAAATCATTGCGCTCAAACAGGTTGCGAGTTCGCTGTAGCGCCTGCGCACGATCCTCTGGCACGGTACCGTTAAAGAATGCTGCGCGAACGATACCGCTAACTTCGCAATCGACCATCTCCACGCAGAACGAAAAGAACTCGAGGATGTCGACATTTCGGAACGTACACGAAGAGAAATGCGCGTTCCCAGCGGCGGTCGCCTGGATGGTAGCGCGGTCAAACGAGCAGTTGATGTATATCGAATCTTCGCGGCCACCACCGAAGCAGACATCCAGCAGGTTCGTGTTTTCAAAGCTGCACGATTCAAAACGGCAGCCGACTGGGACAAAATGGTTTAGGTCCTGCCCCGACCAGTCCGCATCCTTGTACGTCTTGCGAAGGAAACGTGGGTCTACATAGCTAAGATCCACGCTCTCGGGAGAAAGCCACCGACGGATGCGCTTGAGCACGATGAGGCCTAACGTATAGTGAACTTCCGAAATGTCCCCTATATTAGACACCTGCAGATAGGTGTTTGTCATCTCTTCCAAAAATCAACGCGTTGAGGTACTGTATGTATGTTCAGTATCCGTGTTGCGCTGCGATTTCGTGCCTATTATCACAGGATAGGCGCCTGGGAGTTGAAATATGACCGACGAATCAAGGGAGTCCTTGATCGCGCTGCCGGCAGAGGGCGTCGAGCTGCGAAGGCCCCGCCTGCTCGATCAGGTGCACGAGGCGATCCGGCGCCGGTATTTCAGCCGGCGTACGGAGGAGGCGTACGTGCACTGGATCAAGCGCTTCATTTATTTTTCGGGGAGGCGCCATCCCGCGGCACTGGGCGAGGCGGAGGTGACGGCGTTTCTGAACCATCTTGCCGCGGAGCGCAAGGTCGCCGCGTCCACGCAGAATCAGGCGCTGTCGGCGCTACTGTTTTTGTACAAGGGAGTGCTCGGCCGCGAGCTCGCGTGGCTCGACGGGCTGCATAGGGCCACGCGTCCGCCGCGCCTGCCGGTGGTGCTGACGCGCGATGAGGTGGAGCGGCTGCTCGCCGAGCTGCAAGGGGTGCGCTGGCTGATCGCGAGCTTGCTCTATGGGGCGGGCCTGCGAGTGATGGAGTGTCTACGCTTGCGGGTGAAGGACGTGGACCTCGGGTACCGGCAGATCCTGGTGCGAGACGGCAAGGGCGAGAAGGACCGCGTGACCATGATGCCGGAGAAGCTCGCCGCGCCCCTCGCCGCTCATCTCGCGCGTGTGAAGTCGCTGCACGCTCGCGACCTCGAGGCGGGGTTTGGGGAGGTGAGCCTGCCTTACGCGCTCGCGCGCAAGTATCCGCGCGCCGGCTGGGAGTGGGTATGGCAGTACGTGTTTCCGGCCAATCACCGCTCGGCCGATCCGGAGGACGGCGTGGTGCGCCGTCACCATCTGTACGACTCGGTGCCTCAGCGCGCGATCCGCGAGGCGGCCGACGCCGCCGCCATCGCCAAGCGCGTGAGCTGCCACACCTTGCGCCGCTCCTTTGCGACCTACCTCCTGGAATCCGGCTACGACATCCGCACGGTGCAGGAGCTGCTCGGACATTCGGACGTGTCGACGACGATGATCTACATCCACGTGCTCAACAAGGGGGGACGCGGTGTGAAGAGCCCCCTCGACCGCCTCGAGCAACGGCGCGCGGAGTATCGATGTGCGGCGGAGGCACAGACGGCGGGCTCGTTGTAGTCTGCCTGGAGTATATTGCGCTCGTCGGTCATGCTCCCCCAAGACTTTCATCCCGTCCTCCAGCGCTGGTGGGATACGCGTTTCCGCGATCCCGGCAGCGGGCGCATCTTGCCGCCCACCGAGGCGCAACTCGAGGGCTGGCGCTCGATCCGGTCGGGCTGCCACACGCTGATCGCCGCGCCCACCGGCTCGGGCAAGACGCTCGCCGCTTTCCTCACTTCGATCGACCAGCTGCTGCGCGAAAGCCTCGAGGCAGGAGAATTGCCGGATGAAGTGCGCGTCGTCTACGTCTCGCCCCTCAAGGCGCTCTCCGCCGACATCCACAAGAACCTCGCCGAACCGCGCCGCGAGATGCGCCGCATCGCCGAGGAGATGGGCTCGCCGCCGGTCGGGATCACCGCCGCGGTGAGAAGCGGCGACACGCCTCAGGGCGAACGCGCAGCGATGCTGCGCTCACCGCCCCACATCCTCGTGACGACGCCCGAGTCGCTCTACCTGCTCCTCACGGCCGCGCGCTCGCGCGAGATGCTGAAGACGGCGCGCGTGGTCATCGTCGACGAGATCCACGCGGTGCTCGAGTCGCGGCGCGGGGCGCACCTCGCGCTGTCGCTCGAGCGCCTCGATCACGTCTGCGGCCGGCGCCTGCAGCGCGTGGGCCTGTCTGCGACGCAGAAGCCGATCGAAGAGGTCGCGCGCTTCCTGGTCGGCTCGGACAAATCGGACTGCACCATCGTGGATCGCGGCCACAAGCGCAAGATCGATCTCGAGATCGAGGTACCCAGCTCGCCGCTCGAGGCGGTGATGTCTGGCGAAGTCTGGCAGGAGACCTACAAGCGCCTGGTCGAGCTGATCGAGTCGCACCGCACCACGCTCATTTTCGTGAACACGCGCCGGCTCTCCGAGCGCATGGCATTCCAGCTCTCCGAGCGCCTCGGCGCCGAGCCTGTCGCCGCGCACCACGGCAGCCTCGCCAAGGAGGTGCGGCTGGAAGCGGAAGCCAAGCTGCGCGAAGGCCGCCTCAAGGTGCTGGTCGCAACGGCCTCGCTCGAGCTCGGCATCGACATCGGCCACGTCGATCTCGTCTGCCAGATCTCCTCGCCGCACCGCATCGCGACGCTCTTGCAGCGCGTTGGGCGTTCGGGCCACACCGTGAGCGGCCTGCCCAAGGGCCGCGTGTTTCCGCTCACACGCGACGACCTGATCGAATGCGCGGCGATGGTGCGCGCGGTGAAGGACGGCGAGCTCGATCGCGTGCTCATCCCCGACAAGCCGCTCGACGTGCTCGCGCAGCAGATCACAGCCGAAGCGGCCGCAGAGGAATGGGACGAGGAGGCGCTGTTCGAGCTTCTCCGCCGCGCCCACCCATACCGCGGGCTGGAAAAGGCCGAGTTCGACGAGGTCGTCGCCATGCTCGCGCACGGCTATGCCACCAAGCGCGGCCAGCGCGCGGCGCTCGTGCACTACGACGCCGTGCACCGGAAGCTTCGCGAGCGGCGCGGCTCGCGCATGATCGCGATCATGTCGGGCGGCGCGATCCCCGAAGTGTTCGACTACCGCGTGAAGCTCGAACCGGAAGGCAACTTCATCGGCACCCTGAACGAGGACTTCGCGATCGAATCGCTGCCCGGCGACATTTTCCAGCTCGGCAACACCTCCTGGCGCATACTGCAGATCGGCAACGGTGTGGTGCGCGTCGCCGACGCCCAGGGGCAGCCGCCTTCGATGCCGTTCTGGCTGGGCGAGGCGCCCTCGCGCAGCGACGAGATGAGCGCGGCGGTGTCGCGGCTGCGCGCCGCCGCCGATGCCAGGCTTCCCCGGCCCGATCAGCCGCGCAAGCCCGACGAGCTCGATGCGGCGGTCGCGTGGCTCGAGCAGGACTACGCGCTCCCGCGTTCCGCCGCCGAGCAGATCGCGGCCTATCTCGCCGAGGGCAAGCGCGCGCTCGGCGTCGTGCCTACGGCCGAGACCCTCGTTCTCGAGCGCTTCTTCGACGAAGCGGGCGGCATGCAGCTCGTGCTGCACGCGCCCTTGGGCAGCCGCATCAACAAGGCGTGGGGCCTGGCGCTCAGGAAAAAATTCTGCCAGAGCTTCAACTTCGAGCTCCAGGCAGCGGCGACCGAGGAGGCGCTGGTCCTGTCGCTCGGGCCCATGCATTCCTTCGCGCTCGAGGAAGTGTTCCGCTACCTGAACCCGAAAACGGTGCGCGAGACGCTGGTGCAGGCGGTGCTCGACTCGCCGATCTTCGAGACGCGCTGGCGCTGGACGACCACGCTCGCCCTGGCCGTCCCGCGCAACAGGAACGGCGCCAAGCTGCCCGCGCAGATCCAGCGCATGATCGCCGACGAGCTGCTCGCCGCGATCTTCCCGGACGCGGCGGCGTGCCTCGACAACATCCAGGGCGCGCGCGAGCTGCCCCGGCATCCGCTCGTCGACCAGGCGATGCGCGACTGTCTCGAGCAGGCGATGGACCTGCCGCAGCTCGTGCGGGCGCTCGAGCGCGTGTTCGCGGGCGAGATCAAGTGCGTCGCGAAGGACACGCCCGAGCCCTCGGTGTTCTGCAACGAGATCCTCAATTCCGCGGTGTACACGTTTCTGGACGACGCCCCGCTCGAGGAGCGGCGCACCCGCGCCGTGTACACGCGGCGCACGACCGAGACTAGGAGCGCCGACGACCTGGGCGCGCTCGACCCCGCCGCGATCGAGCGCGTGCGCGAGGAAGCCTGGCCTACGGCCAACACCGCCGACGAGCTGCACGATGCCTTGCTGCTCGCCGGATTCGTTCGCGCGACAGAAGCCTCGCCCGGCTGGCGCGTGCTCTTCGATGAGCTGGTCGCGGCGGGGCGCACCTGCGACGCCGGCGGTTATTGGGTCTCGGTCGAGCGCTTCGACGAGGTGAATGCCGTCGTTCCGCAATCCACGATACCGGCGATCCCCGAGCGGCTGCGCAAGTCCTGGACGCGCGAGGACGCGGCGCGGGAGCTCGTTCGCGGGCGAACCGAGGTCCTCGGGCCGGTCACCGCGCGCGGGCTCGCGGATTCGCTAGGGCTTGCCGATACCGCGCTCATCGACGGGGCGTTGCTCGCGCTGGAAAACGAAGGCAAGCTGCT
>Ga0137370_10001267_pt1 | contig 10420 bp, 7 predicted proteins | sample SagtaG_11_FD_104920 | JGI IMG/M metagenome (GOLD analysis project Ga0137370, IMG submission 104920) | Vadose zone soil microbial communities from Sagehorn Ranch, Mendocino, California, USA - Sage1_R_20_16 metaG | ecosystem: Environmental > Terrestrial > Soil > Vadose zone | place: USA... | reverse complement strand
CATACGTGCGAACCGTCACGGCACGGGCGACATCAAAATTCGGCCAGTAGGGAACGCCCGCCTGGTTAAGCACCATGCCGCCGAACATATGCAGGCCGCCCCAGCCATCCAGGACGACGCCGCCGTGTGGACGCAACCAGGCCTGATAGGTTGACGCCGCCGCCGCGCTCGACGGCTGCGCCGTGGGACTGGGATTGCTCGGATTCACCAGCACCAGATCGCGGATGATGTCCCAGGAGCCCCAATCCGAGTACCCGCTCCAGGACGGGGAGATACCGCTGCCGTAGGTCGTGATCACGCCCCATTTCGGCACGACATAGCCACCGCTCGCTGTCCCGTGCAGCTGCTGGAAGATCGGCGCGCGGGGCAAACCGGTCGCGGGTAGCACGGGCGCGGCGCCGAAGGCAGTGATGCGGCCGCGCCAGTCCATGCTCCAGCCGCCGTCCGGCTTCCCGGTCCCGTCGAAATGAACCTCCAGGCCGCGGGTGACGTCGCGCCCGGGATAGGGCGCGCTGAGCGCCGGCGCTCCGCCCCACGGATGCGCGCCACCGTAGCCGTCGAGCACATATCCCTGACGACCGTCGAGCACGCCATTGGCGTCGCGCGAGGTGACGACGAAGGCGCGGGCGATGTCCCATCCCCAGTACGCCGGTGTCTGGATTGCAGGCGCAGCGCCGAACGCATGGATGCCGCCATAGCCGTCAAGGGTCCAGCCGCCGGATCCGTCCTGACGAAGCACGACGGCACGGGCGATGTCGAATCCGCTCCAGTAGGGTGCGGACGCGGTATTCAGATTCAGTCCGCCGAAGGGATGAATCCCGCCGTAGCCATCGAGCGTCACGCCGCCGGTCGCGCTCGGTGCGGCATGGGCCGGCGTGGGCATCTCGAGCTGAACCAGGCCGGCAAGGAGGAGGGCGGCCACCAGCGCCGGGTATGCCTTCCTGGGATGCGCCATGGGCCGGTGGCTGATTGTATCGGGTGGGGGGTTTCCAAACCCCCTTCGTTACACTCTCAAAGAATGAGTTCCGTCGCGGTCATCGGTGCCGGCTATGTCGGACTGACGACTGCCGTCTGTCTGGCCGACCTGGGTCACCGGGTTACCGGTGTGGACATCGACAAAACCAAGGTGACTCGGCTGCGTGCCGGCGAACCCACAATCTATGAACCCGGCCTCGAAGCGCTGATGGCCGCCATGCTCAAGAGCGGCCGCCTCGCGTTCACCAGCGATTACGACGAGGCCATCCCCGACGCGGATTTCGTCTTCATCGCAGTCGGGACGCCACCGGGCCGTCGCGGCGAGGCCGACACGGTCTTCGTCAAACAGGCGGCCAAACGCATCGCCGGCGCGATGAAGAAGACCATGACCATCGTCAACAAGAGCACGGTGCCGATCGGGACCGGCAACATCGTCGCCCGCATCGTCGGCGAAAACTTACGCGACGAGATCCCGTTCCATGTCGTATCCAACCCCGAGTTCCTGCGAGAGGGAAGCGCGATCTACGACTTCATGCATCCCGACCGGCTGGTCTTCGGCTCACATGACGAGGCGGCCGCCCGGGCGGTCGCCGGACTCTACAGCAAGCTCGATACGAAAATCCTGATCACCGATCTCCACACCGCCGAGATGATCAAGTACGCATCCAATGCTTTTCTCGCTACCCGGATCTCCTTCATCAACGAGATGGCGCGCATCTGTGAACGAGTTGACGCCGACGTCAAGGTGGTCTCCGAAGGCATGGGCATGGATCGCCGCATCGGCCCGCTCTTCCTCGACGCCGGCATCGGCTACGGTGGGTCGTGCTTTCCCAAGGACGTCAAAGCGCTGGCCAGGATGGCCGAGACGATGGGCTATCACCCCGAGCTGCTCGACGCGGTCATGGAGATCAACCTCGACCAGCGGACGCTCGTCGTCGAGAAGCTTCGAGAGGTTCTGGGCGGCCTGCGCGACCAGGTGGTCGGCGTCCTGGGGCTGGCGTATAAGCCGAACACCGATGATATCCGGGAGGCGCCCGCCATCGACGTGATCGAGAATCTCCTCCAGAAGGGCGCCGTCGTGCGCGCCTACGATCCCAAGGCCATGCCGGTGCTCAAGGCGCGGATGAACACGATCCAGTACTGCAGCGACCCGTACGCGCTGGCGACGGGCGCCGATGCCCTGCTGGTCGTCACCGAGTGGGATGAGTTTCGCCAGCTCGACCTCGATCGGCTGAAGAGCCTGATGCGCAGGCCGGTCGTCGTCGATGGCCGAAACATTTTCGACCCGAAGGCCATGCGCGACCGCGGCTTTGTGTACCGCGGCGTCGGTCGCTCCTAATTCCCCTCCCCCCTCGGCGGGCTGTCGTCACGGGTGGGGCGGGCTTCCTCGGCTCCCACCTCTGCGAACGGCTGCTGGCGGATGGCTGGCGGGTCGTCTGCGTCGACAACCTGGTAACGGGTGCGGCGAAGAACGTCGCGCACCTCCGTGACCATAAGTCCTTCGAGTCCATCCAGCACAACGTCAGCGAGCCGCTCTACATGGACGACGCGGTCGATGCCGTGCTGCACTTTGCCTCGCCCGCCTCCCCCGTCGACTACGCCGACCATCCCATTGCCACCCTGAAGGTCGGCACGCTCGGCACCCACAACATGCTCGGTCTCGCCCGGGCCAAGAAGGCGCTGTTCCTCCTCGCCTCGACCTCTGAGGTTTACGGCGATCCCCAGGTCAACCCGCAGCCGGAAACCTACTGGGGTAATGTCAACCCGCTCGGGCCACGGGCCGTCTACGACGAGGCGAAGCGCGCCGCCGAGGCGTTCACGATGGCCTATCACCGCACCCACGGCATGACCACGCGGATCATTCGGATTTTTAATACTTTCGGACCGAGGATGCGCGTCAACGACGGCCGCGCCGTGCCGAATTTCCTGTTGCAAGCGCTGAAGAACGAGCCCATCACCGTCTACGGCGACGGCTCACAAACCCGCAGCCTCTGTTATGTCGATGACCTGATCGAGGGCGTGGTCCGTCTGCTCGAGGTCGATTTCAGTGATCCCATCAACCTGGGCACCGCCGATGAGATCACCATGCTGCAGCTGGCCACCCGGATTCGGGATCTCTGCGGCAGCTCCAGCGAGCTCGTCTACAAGCCGCTCCCCGAGGACGATCCCAAGCAGCGCCGACCCGACCTGACCCGCGCTCGGCGGGTCCTCGGATGGGAGCCGCGCACCTCGCTCGAGGCCGGCCTCGTCAGGACGATCGCCTACTTCCGCGACCGCCTGACCACGCGCTAGGCTGGAAACGGGAGTCGATGATCCGCGGGACATTTTCGGCGCGCGCCTATTCATGGCTCGCCGTGCTTGCCGGCGCAGCGATGCTGCCCAGTTGCACCTCGGCAAGCGGAGCGGCAAGCCCGAGCCGATCGGTGACGCCGGCGCCCACGCCCTGCACGCCCGGCGGGACGCCGCCGCCCGCTCGCATGGGCGCGGCAATGACGTACGACGCAGCGACCAGGACGGTTGTGCTCTTCGGCGGGATCAGTGGCGACGGTACGCCGCTCAGCGATACCTGGGCCTGGGACGGCTGTCACTGGAGCCAGCTCAAGCCGGCCGTCTCACCCCCGGGTCGAAGCTTCGGCGCGCTCGCCTTTGACGCCTCCTCAGGGAAAGTCATCCTTTTTGGGGGTGGGGCCGCGAACGCCGATCCGACGCGGATTGACACCTGGAGCTGGAACGGCGCGACCTGGACGGAAGAGCATCCAGCGACCGGGCCTGCACGGCTGAGCAACCCGCTGCTGACCGACGACCCCACCAACAGGAACCTCCTGCTGTTTGGCATCGGTGGGCCGCGATTTCAAACGCCGCTGACGTGGACCTGGGATGGCAAGAACTGGACCGATCGCCATCCATCGAAATCACCGCCGTATCGGAACAGCGCCGCCCTGGCGGCGGGCGCCAGGTCTGGGGTTTTGCTTTATGGCGGCGCGCCTGCCGAGACGGGCACGCTCAACGACAGCTGGGCCTGGGATGGCAGCAATTGGAGTCAATTGCATCCATCGACAAACCCCCAGGGCGGCCCCGCGTTCATGGCGCACGAAGATGCGCGCCACGACGTCGTGCTGGTCGAGGCCGTTACCGAGCAATCCGGCGCCAGGGAAATTATCAAGGGGAGCAGCACCTGGACGTGGTCCGGTACCAACTGGACCCGACAGCATCCATCGTCGAACCCGCCCGTTGAGTGGTTCCGCTCCATTGCCTACGACAAGGCCCGCGACCGTGTGGTCCTGTTCGGCGGCAAGGATGTCAATACCAACCAGGCAACCAACGACACCTGGCTCTGGGATGGAACCAACTGGTCGTCTGCGTCAGGATCCTGATACGGACGGTGACGTAGACCTGTAAGTCTCACTGTTACCATCCGGTAACGCGATCCGGATTGCGCGTGATCGCGAGGGCTGGCTAACTGGTGGCATGGGGTCTTTAGGGGCTCGCCTGCTTCTGCTGGTCTTGGGGCCAGCCCTGGTCGCCTTGACCGTCAACCCATCAACTGCCGCGGCGGCCACGCCATTGTCGATCAGCGTCGCCGGCAACCACCTGGTTAATGGCGACGGCACGGCGATCCGCTTGCTCGGCGTCAATCGTTCGGGCACGGAATACGCCTGCATCCAGGGCTGGGGCATCTTCGATGGTCCAAACGACGCCGCCTCGGTCGCCGCGATGGCGGCCTGGCACATCAACGTGGTCCGTATTCCTCTGAACGAAGATTGCTGGCTCAACATCAACGGCGTCAATGCCGCGTACGCCGGCGCGACCTATCAGTCCGCGATCCAGACCTATGTCAACCTGCTGCATCAGCGCGGGCTCTACGCGATTCTCGAGCTGCACTGGAACGCGCCGGGGACCAGCCAGGCGACCGGCCAGCAGGTGATGCCCGATGCGGACCACTCGCCGGCCTTCTGGACGTCGGTTGCGACCTTCTTCAAAGCCGATCCGGCGGTTCTCTTCGAGCTCTACAACGAGCCACACGATGTCAGCTGGTCCTGCTGGCTCAACGGCTGCACCACACCGGGGTGGAACACGGCCGGCATGCAGTCACTGGTCAACGCCGTTCGGGCGACGGGTGCGACTCAAGCCATCATGGTCGGCGGGCTGGCGTGGTCCAACGACCTCAGTGGCTGGCTGGTCAACAAGCCGTCCGATCCGGCGAATGCGCTGGTCGCCTCCTTCCACAACTACAACTTCAACGTCTGCAAGCTCTCATGCTGGAACTCGACGGTCGCGACGCTGGCGGCCCAGGTCCCGCTCGTGACCGGCGAGATCGGCGAGAACGACTGCGCCCACGGCTACATCGACCAGTACATGAGCTGGGCTGATGCGCATGGGATCTCGTATCTCGGATGGACCTGGGATACGTGGGATTGTTCGAACGGGCCGGCCTTGATCAGCGACTACAACGGAACGCCGACCGCCTTCGGGGTCGGCTTCCGGGATCACCTAGCCGCACTCGCCACTCCCTTCCGGTTCCCCTGGTGGCAACGACCCCGCAATGTGTTGCCTCCCCGGGCCGCGTCTCCCGCAATATTCCCCTCCCCTCTTGGGGCGGGCAGGGTGGGGGCACGTTCCTCCCGCTGGTACGCTCGATGAATCGTGAGGCTCGTCCTCAGGTTCGGGATCGTCATCGCATCGCTCGCCCTGTTCGGCTTCGGGAACTCCCTCGCTGCAGCCGCTCCTAACCGTTCGATCTCCCACGCCGTCGATGAGGTCTCCCCGCCCGGCTGCCTGATCATCGTCGGCAAGCCAACGCCGCAAACATGCCTGCCGTGTCCGCCCCTCTGGCTTGGCGGCCCGAGCATCCGCTGCGTTTCGCGGCTTCCGTCGGCCACCTACGCCTTCCCCTACAGGGTCGCCGCCTGCCTCGGCGCGCCCTTCAGGCCCTTTGGGAACCGAAACGGGCGCTCGGTTGTATGGGGATCGGAGGTGTGTCCATGAGCCGTCGCCTGATCGCGCTCCTGATCCTCACCGTTACCGTTCTGACCGCCTGCGGCCGCATGCAGTCGACCCGGCCGGCGTCGGCCGGCTATCTCCTGTTCCTCGAGGAGGGCTATTCAGACGGCGGCCAGCAGGTCACGGTTCGCGACTCGGCGACCGGAAATATCGCGCGCCAGCTTCCGATCGGGACCGCCGCGTCCGACTGGTCGCGTTACTACACGGTCACCCAACTGAGCGGGTCCGCTCGGCTTTCCGCCATCGATCCTGCCTCCGGGCGGACGCTGGCGCAGACCACGATCCCGGCCGGATACACGCTTCCCGACTTCGGATATGCGGGCACGAGCGCGGGCCTCTCGCCGAATGGACAGTGGCTGGCACTGACGAGCCAGGGCAAGCACGCTGGCAGTGGCGTCGTCACCAATTTCCTGGTTGGTTCGAGCTTTTTGAGTGATCCGTTCGTCAGCGTCCAGGTTGAGGGCAACTTCAGTTTCGACGCGCTGAGTAACGATGGTCAGGGGCTGTATCTGATCCAGAAGATGGCCGATCCCAATCACTACCAGGTCCGGCTCTACGACATCGGCGCCAGGTCGCTCCTCGCGCAGCCGGTCGTCGATAAGCGCGAGCCCAACGAGCCGATGGAAGGCATCCGCGGCGACAGCGTCGCCGATCCAAACGGCAACCAGGTGTTCACCGTCTACCTGCGCGACAGCGGTCCGTTCATCCACGCGCTCCCCCTCATCAATCAGCCACTCGCGTGGTGCGTCGACCTGCCCTCGAAAACGGGCAGCGATATGGGGCAGCAATTTCACTGGTCGCTGGCCATCGGCCGGCAGGGCGGCCCCGTCTATGTCGTCAATACCTCGCTGGGAATGGTCGCCGAAATGACCACGGGAAATCCCCCGACGATTGCCCGGACCAAGTCCGTGGCGCTGAACCCAGGCGGTAACCCGCTCGCCGGCCTGGTCACCGACGCGGACGCCAAGGGGCCTCGCATTGGTGGCGCGGCCTTGTCAGCCGACGGTCGAACCCTGTTCGCCGTTGGCCAGACCGGGCTGGTGGCCATCGACACGGCCACGCTGCGGGTCCGTCTTCGAATTCTCAGCGGGGAGACGGTTGACAGCATCCGGCTCAGCGCCGATGACAAATGGCTCTACGCCGCGGGCGCCGAGAACAGCAATCTCTGGCAGATCGATCCTGCAACCGGCGCCGTCCGAGGCGAGGTCAAGGGTGTGACCAATCCTTGGGCGCTCCTATGGGCCTCGCCTAAGTAGGCTTTCGTATGCTACGGTCCGATGCTGCCGCAGCGAATCAAGCTCGCGTCGACGTTGTTCATGGTAGCGGCGGCGTTCGGCGTCTGCACGGGAATCTTCTTTAAGGCCCGGGGCACACTTACATGGCCCTTGTTTGTTGGCGTACTGCTGGTGGATGCCCTCTATCTCTGGATAGGAATTAGCCTGCGGAGGAGACGTGGTTGGGCGCTCGTCGCCGGCAGGCTGTTTAGTGCTCTCGCGCTGTTGGGTGGGGTCCTTGGCCTCTTTGGGTTCGGCGGCCGCGGACCATCCAATATCAATCCGTTGCTTCTGACGGCAATCCGGTTAACGCAGCTCGGGCTAGCCGTTGCGATCGTGGTGGCGCTATTTCAGCCGGGGTTGGAGAGTGCTTTCGACGAGGGTGAGCGGCCGGCCTGAGCAGGCTCCGGCTCGCGTACGAGGTCGGGGAGCAGCTCCTCCGGGATGCCGAAGGCGTCGACGAGCAGGCGCGCATGCGGCCGAAGCTCGCGGCAGAGCCGGTTGACGTTCGTGATGATCGCCTTTGCCCGCGCGGCCGAGAGTTGCCCGTGCTCGAGGAACCAGGCGCGATCGCGCTCCAGCAGCGCCAGCACGTAGAGGTCGCAGACCTGAGAAAGGAGCGCCTTGACCTCCGGATCGCCGCAGCGATCCACCGCCGCCGCGAAATACTCGAGCACCACCCGGTCCACGTGCGCCCGGGCCGCCAGCAACAGGTGGTCCTGCACGGCATTGAAGGCCGTGAACGCATCGCCACCGTTGGCCATCAGCTTCTTCAACCGCCGCGCCGCCGCCTCCAGCACGTGCTTCTCACGCCAGGCAAGCAGATACAGGTGATAGCGGCGATCGAGAAGATTGGCCTCCTCTTCACCACCCGGCATCAAGTCGGCGATCCATTGGGCCAGCGAGCGGGCCGCCGTGCGCTCGAGTACCGCCCCGACCACCTGGTCCGCGACGTAGCGCACCAGCCCGACCGTGTCCATGCTGCCGAACTCATCACGGAAATTTGTCAGCAGGCCCTTGGCGACGAGTTGCAGCAGCACGGTGTTGTCACCTTCGAATGTGGTGAAGACGTCGGTGTCCGCCTTGAGCTCGGTCAGGCGGTTGAGGGATAGGTATCCCGCGCCGCCACACGCCTCGCGGCAGGTCTGGATGGTCTGCGTGGTGTGCCAGGTCGAGACCGCCTTGAGGCCCGCCGCCAGCGTCTCGAGCTGACGTTGTTCCGACTCGTTCGCACTATCACCGTCCGCCGCCTTGTGGAGCGACTCGACCAGCCCCTGCTGGGCAAAGTGCATCGCGTAAGTCGTGGCCAGGGCTGGAAGGAGCCGCCGCTGATGTTGCAGGTAATCGAGGATGATCACCTCCTGATCACTGCCGGCAGCGCGGAACTGCCGGCGCACCAAGCCGTAGCGGATGGCGATCGTCATGGCCAACTTGGTTGCGCTTAACCCGGCGCCTGCCACGCTGACCCGGCCGGACACAAGCGTTCCCAGCATGGTGAAGAACCGTCTGGTCTCGTTTGCGATCGGGCTGCTATAGGCGCCGTCGCGCGCCACCGTGCCGAATCGGTCCAGCAGCGCGTCTCGGGGCACCCGGACCTGGTCGAACCAGAGGCGGCCGTTGTCGACGCCGTTGAGACCGCCCTTTAGCCCGCAGTCCTCGATCCGCACGCCCGCGCATGGCCGGCCGCGCTCATCGCGGATTGGGACCAGGAAGACATGCACGCCACGACCGTCGCCACCGGTGATGAGCTGCGCGAACACCGCCGCCATCCGTCCGTCCCGCGCGGCGTTCCCGATGTAGTCTTTGCGGGCGTCATCGTCGGGCGTGTGGATGACAAATGCCTCGCGCGACGCGTCGTAGGTCGCGGTGGTGCGGATCGACTGCACGTCGGAGCCGTGCCCCGTCTCGGTCATCGCGAAGCAACCTGGCAACTCCATCGTCATCGCGGCCCGCAGGTAGCGCTGGTGGTGCCGCTCGGTTCCCAGCCGGCGGATCACGCCGCCAAAGAGGCCGTACTGGACGCCGACTTTCACCAGCAGGGAGAGGTCAACGAGCGCGATCGTCTCGAACGCCGTGAGCGCGCCGCCCATGTCGCCTTCGCCGCCGTACTCGCGCGGAAAAAACAATCGAGCGCTCTTCGTCTGGCTGACCATGCGGGCCTGCGCCAGCACCCGGGCGCGGTAATCCTCGATGGAGAGTCCGTCCACAGGTCGGAGCAGCTCCGACGCGTGGATCTGGGCCCGAACCTCCTCCCGGATAGCCGCCCAGCGGCCGTCCACGAAGGCGCGCAGTCGCCCGACCTCCATAGTCACCTGTACCATTTATTACAACATTGAGCCCATATAACCGACAACCTGCCAATGGATGACCTCCGCCGCGCCGCCGTCCTGGGCGGCAACCGCATTCCGTTCGCCCGCGCCAACGGGCCGTACGCCCGGGCCTCCAACCAGGACATGCTGACGGCAGCGCTGGACGGCCTCGTCGCTCGGTTTGGCTTGCAGAACGCCCGGCTCGGCGAGGTCGCGGCCGGCGCGGTGCTCAAGCACAGTCGTGACTTCAACCTCACCCGGGAGGCGGTGCTGGGCGCACGCCTCTCACCGTGGACACCGGCGTATGACGTCCAGCAGGCCTGCGGCACCGGGCTCGAAACCACCATCCACGTCGCGAACAAGATCGCGCTCGGCCAGATCGAGAATGGCATCGCCGCCGGTGTCGACACCGCCAGCGACGCGCCGATCGCCGTCAACGAGGACCTCCGTCGCGTCCTGCTTCAGATCAACCGGGCCAAGAGCATGCCACAACGACTCGCGCTGTTGCGCAAACTGCGGCCCACCCAGCTCGTCCCGGAAACCCCCCGAAACGCCGAGCCGCGCACCGGCATGTCGATGGGTCAGCACGCCGCCATCACCGCGCGCGAGTGGGGCATCAGCCGCGAGGAGCAGGACCAGTTCGCGCTGTCCAGCCATCGCAATCTCGCGGCGGCGTGGAAACGCGGCTTTTTCGACGACCTCGTCACGCCGTACCTCGGTCTGCAGAAAGACCAGACGATGCGCCCGGACGCCAGCATGGAGTCGCTTGCTCGGCTGAAACCGGTGTTCGGCAAAGATGGCGCGGCCACCATGACCGCCGGCAACTCCACGCCACTCTCCGATGGCGCATCGGCAGTCCTG
>Ga0137370_10001263_pt1 | contig 10432 bp, 11 predicted proteins | sample SagtaG_11_FD_104920 | JGI IMG/M metagenome (GOLD analysis project Ga0137370, IMG submission 104920) | Vadose zone soil microbial communities from Sagehorn Ranch, Mendocino, California, USA - Sage1_R_20_16 metaG | ecosystem: Environmental > Terrestrial > Soil > Vadose zone | place: USA... | reverse complement strand
TCCATCGCCTGCTTCGCCGCGGCCGAAAATTCCTCCAGCGTCGTCACCGTGCCCGTATTCGCGATACCCGCACCCTGGGCCATTTTCGCCAAATCGGTCTTGCGCGTCGTGAACGTCGAGCTCATGAATGCGTAGGAACCGTTGTCCATGACGAAGGCCACGAGATTGGCAGGGTTCACATCTGCCACCGTGATCAGGCTGCTGCTATCGTTCATCAAGCTGCCGTCGGAGTCGATCGCGATCACCTTACGCTTGGGAAAGGCGACGGCAAGCCCGAGGGCAAAATGCAAACAGAGGCCCATGTTGAGAGCGAAAAAATTTGGCCCTTGAGGCCGGACGTTGAACCAAAACGGCGCGTTGGTCGAAAGGCTGGTGACCGCGAACATATGCTCATCGACCAGCGACGCCAAAAATTTTAGGCAATCAAAACGCTTCACCAGAGCACCTCCCCGCTCAACAAAAGAACGATGGGATGGCTATAGTCCTGGCATGCGAAGCTGCCTTCCTGGATCATCCGCTTCAAGGTCGCTTTTTGATTGACGATGCGATACGGCACGCGCAACGCGCCGAGCAGTGGCTCGGCCACCTGTTTGAACATCAACAGCTGCGATCCTGGGATGCCGCTGTGATCGCCGAAGTCGCCTCGGTACGAGGCGAGAATAAGAATCGGCGCGCCATAAACCATGCCCATCTGCGACAGTGCCCAAGTGCCGACCAGCAGGCCGGCGATGCCGGTCACGAAAACCACCCGCCGTCCGCCCAGCGCGGCGCCGGCGCAAAAGGCAAGGCCGTTTCCTTCGCCGGCCACGGTCACCGCCTGGAAGAAAGGATCCTCCCGCATCGCTTCGGTGAGCGAAAAGGTGGGCTCCTCGGGTAAGGTCACGGCTAAATCGACGCCTTCCTCTTTTAACGTTTCAATGATGACTTGTACTGATTGCTGATCCATCGATCCTCCTTTTTGAACGAATAGAATAAAAGTCTAAGTGGGAATCGTGAAAATAACCGCCGTTCGACCGACTGTCGCCTTATCGGTTGCGGAAAAAAGGCAGAAATGCTTCCAGAGCCTCAGTCGGTCGTTTCGAACTTCTCTCCGTTCGTTCCTTCGTCAAGCTCAGGACTGGCTCTGGGCCCGTCGAAGGGATCCGAGAGGGTTTCAGCAACCGGCTGGCTAGTGTCCTGTCCCAACCTGTGTGTTGAAACGCCAAGCCCAACGAAGCAACGTCTGCGAGCACGTTCAAACCGTTTAGGGTAATGGGCCGCGAGCCTTGAACCGTTGTGAGTAACGACTTCGGGCATCCAGACGTCCGGTCAGGAATTTTTCTCTGCTTTCGGTCGGAAGATTCAAACAAATATTCTTACCCGGCTCCCGGAAAACATTTATAGGATCTTTCCCCGAAGCCACTACTTGCATCTGATTGTCCAAAAGATGCCGGTATAGAACGATTCCTTGGTCCGATTCACCTAACAGTTCTTTTGTCCGATCATAGACAACGCCTTGGGATACAAAAACGGCGTTGTCCTGAGGGTCGACCTCGTTATCGAGAAACTCAAATTGCGGCTGACCGTACCGGTTCAGCACGGGTGACGGCATATCGTAGAGGGGGATCTGCTCGACCACTTGGGTTTCCCCTTCGTTCAAAGGATGAATGGAGTAGTACCATTGGGCGGTATACGAGTCATCGACCGGCACGCGGAAGCGCAGCATGTCCGGGACCTTCTGTGTGCTCGGAAAGACCAGCCAGTGACCGATCTTCCAATCGTCGGCGTCTTCCGTCTCGCCCTCCAACAGCCGTTTCTTGATAATGCCATACTCGGCGATGTTGAAGGCAATCTTCTGGTGGCGAATCCGCTTGCGGCGGCGGTCAGTCTTTCCCGTCTTTCCAGCTGCATAGTTGCGAAACACGCCGTGCAGCCACTCGACGTGAACCGGATCCAAGATGTTTTCGACGGTCTGCATCCAATTGCAGGCGGTAACCGTATGTCCTATTTCACGCCAACAATTTTCTTCAACCAACAAATCCCACCGTGGCACCAGCGGCGCCGGCTTGGGCCCTAGGTATGCGAAGATCAAGCCACCCAGCTCTTCGACGGCATAATGGCTGAGTCGAATCTTGTCTTTGAACGTGTTGCCAGGATGAATGGTCTCTTCAAAAGGTTGCTCGAGGCACCGGCCCAAGCGGTCAAATTTCCACCCGTGATAGGGACACCTCAGGCCATCGTCCTCCGGAATGCCGTAAACCAGATTGGTTCTTCGATGGGCGCAGTGAGCATCGATCAGACCGAGCCGTCCCTGGGCGTCTTTGAATAACACCAGTTCTTCGCCGAGAATTTTGACGAGCTTTGTCGGATGACGAGTCAGTTCCGACGCCGCCGCAATGGGGTACCAGTAACGGCGCAAAAGTTCTCCCACCGGTGTTCCCGAACCGACCCGGGTGAGTTTTTCGTTTTCTTCTTTGCTCAGCATCGTATCCTCTGCTTTCCGTCAACAGACCGCTTATCGCTTTTTATCTTCTCCTAGCGCCTGATTCACTACTTTTTGCATGGGCTCGGTATCCTTTTACCGCCGCCTCGATGTTTTCCCGTTGGTAAAGGAAAACCGCTACCTTGCCTTCGTTCTTTGCAGACGCAACCGTTTTCGGCCAGTCGGTTTCACCAGCGGGTTTCACTTCGGCGGCAAGAGCGGAAGCCGCTTGCATGCCCAAGCCTATCCACAAACTTAATAAAGCGCTGGGTATCGTTAGAAGAAAAGACCTCACAACGAGAGGTCTGACAAAACTGGATACCGGTTGAAATACTTTCCACATTTCAACTCGCCAGTTTCCCCGCGTAACTCCATTCGTAGTTTCGATCTCTATAGGCATTTTCCGGCATGAGCGACGCCAGTCCCCTTTGTGAAAGCTCCGATTCGAACTTCTTTCGGATCATGGAGTCTTCGTCGGGATATTCGATCTGGTCCCTGACCCGGCCCTCCGCCTTCTCGCTGATTCCGTTCAGCCCCCGCGGCGGTTGAATTGCCAGGTATCGGGTGGGGGCGGTGCGAATATTGAAGTGCTGGTGAAATCAGCGATTCGGAGGAACGAAAAGACTCGCCTCATGCCACGGAACAACGATCTTATCGCCTCCTTCCGGCCACATAATCGAGTATCCTTCCCCGGCTGGGATCACGATCAGGTAGCCGGGCCCATGGCGATGCCCCTTTTTGTAAGTGCGCGATGGAAAAACCGACATATGGGCCGAGACGGGCGAACTGGGAAAACCCACCCAAACCACGTGGCCGCCCCCGCCCCTGCGTTCAAATGTATCGAGCCGGTCCCAGGCCCTCATGTCGGGGAAAAAATTGCCGAACCAGATATTCCTGCCGTTACGCGAGCCCGGCTCGTCGAGAGTTATGACTTTGGCCGCGGAATAGAGATCGCCCGCACCTTGCCCGTAGAGGAGATTAAAATCGACCAGCGGATTGTTGAAGAAAAAATCCGGATCGGGAACGACGGACATAGCCAGCGGCAAGTAGCTGCAGTGGAGCAACTTCACGGACTTGTCTCCCCCCATGTTTGTCAGCTGGCAGTGATAATTCCCCGGGATCAGAAACATGCTGTAGCTTTGCCACTCGAAGATCTTTTTGTCGCGGTCGCCGGCCCAAACCGTCGCCAACCCTCTGCCCTGAAGCACGTAAACCACCTCGTCCACTGCCATTCTAAACGGCGGCAGCGTCTTGCCCGGAGGAATCTCGGTGACATAGGCGCCCGTGACTCCTTCCTGCCCCGCGAGCTGCACAAAGGCCGCCGCGCACTGGCGCTCTCGCCAATCGCCGAGCTCCACCGTTCTCAAATCTTCGATGTAGTACCCCCGGTGGATCGGCACGCCGAGCGTCTCTATCCATTGTTCATACGGACTCGTCTTATCCCAAAAGTTTGCCGTCGTTCTCGCCATCTCGGCCTCCTTTTGACCACCGATTATTTCTTTCTTGAATGCGCCAGCGCTTTATCCAAGATTTCGTAGATCGGCGCCATATCCATGAACTCCGGCTTATCGGCCAGAGTATACTTCACGCCGTCGATGCGTCTTACCTCGGCGGGAATCATCTCCTTGGGAATATCGATTCTCATGGACTCTTCCGAATTGGTCGGCGTATTGGCGGCGCGTTGAAAGGCGGTTTGCCCTTCGCGTGAGAGAAGCCAGTTCACAAACAAACGTGCGGCGTGGGGATGGGGCGGCTGGCTCGGCAAGGCCAACGAACCAACGTTCCCGGCCGAGATGGCGCGACTCTCTTTCCAGCGGACGGCGGGAAATTCGTCCACCGGCAGCCCCTGAAACTTCGCCTTCAAAACTTCCGAGCAGAAAAAGCAAATCGCGAATTTGCCGTTGGCCAGCCAGTCGGTCGCCTGGCGCAACTCCTGCGTCACTGTGATATCCATGTCGCCGTAGAGACGGCGAATGAACTCCGCGCCGAGCTCCGGGGTGTAATAAAAGATTCTTAGGCCAATCCGCTGGCTGCCGGAGATCTTAGGATCGCGCGACAAGATTTTCCCTTTCCATTTTGGCTGAAGAAAATCCCAGTAAGAACGAAACTCACCGGGATCCACCGACTTCGTGTGGTACGAAATATACTGGCCGACATTACCGAGGAAGACGAAGATGTACTTGTTTTCCGGGTCGATGTAATGGTGCTCCCCCTGCCACCATTTGGACTCGTCTACCACTTCAGGAAGCATCAAGGCGGAGCGAACAGGGTCCAATATCTTCGCGCGATAAAAGACCTCATAGGCAGTGGTCGGTCCGCTAATGTAAGCATCGACGAGAAACTTTCCCGCCCGGCGCTCAGCCATGATTCTCGGGCCGAGCTGATTGCCCCGGCCGGTTACAGCCGTGACGCTGATCTCGGGGTGTTTTTTCTGAAACAGTTGCGCCACCGCGCTAAGCTCACCTTCGCCCTGGTAGAGATAAAGAGAAAGCTTACCCTCCCTTTTGGCGCCCTGGACCGTCTTCTCCCATTCCGATTGCCAATCCGCCTTGACGCCGGCGGATCGGACGGCTTGCGGCAGCAACAAGACGATTGCGAATAATCCTGGGAGCAACAATTTGAGCATCTTTGCGTTCACTCGATATGGGCCACGCGCTCAAGTTACTTTGACGCTACGGTCTCGCCGATCAGAAGCACGCCAGAAGGCACAGTCTCGAAGGAGTGCTGGATGATTTGCGACGGTTATCGTCACTCCAGTTATATAGAAACCAACTCAGAATGATCACATCAGCCCCAGAAGAATAGGTCAAGAACCTGAGAATTGGTTAAAAAGGCGGAAATAAACGGACAGTTTATGGGAATTTATTTACCGTCGCGATGGAACGATGGCTTTGTCAGAATCGTGAACTATTTCCCATAGAGTTTTGTCACAAAAGAGGAGGCTTCGATCCTTTCCAGAAAAGAATGATCGATAAATTCTTCTGCACGATGAGACTTGGCCTCAGGCGAAGGAGAAAATTGCAGCACGCCTTGCACGGACTCGCGCAGCACGTAGGGCACCCGCTGTTGGAAAGCGGGAAGAAAAGTCTCATAGGTGCCCTTTAACGCCTCAGGGTCTTGAACGGCGGTGTACTTCGCGATCGCTTTCTGGGCCAGCTCCGGCTCCTCGCGCACCATTTTGATCGCTTCAATATAAGCCTTGAGGAAAACTTCTATCGTCTCCGGACTGCTCTTCGCAAAATCTCGGTTAACTCCAATCGCAGCATGGATGTAGGGAAGTTTGAGAGCCCCCATGTTGATCAACTCGCGGAAGCCCAGCCCTTTCGCTCTAAGAGTTGTGGGGGCAGAAAGCGTTGTCGCCTCAACGATCCCTTTTTCTAAGGCGCCCAACTGCGCTACGGGACCACCTAGGTAGACCGCTTTAACATCCTTTCCCAGCATAAGACCAAACTGCCGCAAGGCTACAGCTGTCCCAAGTTCGATCGAGCCGCCTTTGGCATCGACCGCCACGGTTTTTCCCTTGAGATCCTCCGGACGGGCGATCTCGGAACGAGAATAGAGGGAAAAAATCAGGTGGTTGGAAACGCTTGCCACATAGATCAATCCGCCTCCGTGGATCGCGGCTTCTACCAGGGCGCCACCCAGCGCCGCGATGGGAGCCGTGCCTGCCACGAGCATTTGCGCCGCAGCAGGACCGGTCCCGCGCAGCAGCAGCAATTCTTTGACGTTCAGTCCGTATTTTCTAAAGAGCCCCTGCTCCTGAGCGATGAACAGAGGCATAAAGACGCCGCTCGGCGAAGCGTAGCCGATAAAGATCTCCTCTTTTTTCGCTTGCGCAAGTGTCTGGCTCTCCGCTGGCGGCGCGACAAAAACAAGCAGCAGCCCAAAAAGAATACTGCGGCTCAGTCGAAGATCAAGCATAATCTACCTCCTCCCACGGCTGGCGCTTGAAGACTCCAACCCGATCCGAGAGAACCGGCAAATCATCTATCCTGTCGATTTTCAGTCCGCCGCTCCGCGAGGTCCGGCCTAATGTTCAAGCAACGCCTGCTTGTTTACCTTGTTCTCGCGGCGAGGAAGCTCCGTAAGAACTTCGAGCCTCTCGGGCCACTTATAAGGTGCGACCTGCCGCTCCTTGAAAATCTATCATCTCATTCCATCTTAACCGTTGCCCTTCTCTTTTTCTCTAAACCGCTCCTCTGACGCATTGTCAATCTTGAAGGTGTTTTTTCTAAATGAATGCCCAACCAAGGCTCACCCAAGCGGCCCCTAAATCTTTCCCTCCAAAGAATGCTTCCCTCCCTCGTGCCAATACGATCCGACCTCACTGAATCCGGCGGCTTTCAACCAAGAGAGCTTTTTAGGCTATGAATGATCCGGACTATAGCCGATGAACGTCGAAAACAACGAACAGTCCGTTCTAACAAAGACTTTCCATGATAAGGTACCATGTCAGCTATGGAGAGTATCGAAGTTTTGGTACTGCCGCAGGTCTCGGACGAGGTGCTGCACGGAATTCAAAATATCGATCGTCGGGTCAAGATTATTGATGCCAGGGGCTGGTTCGACATAGAGCTTCGCGCCACCTGGCCGCAGTGGACCGTGGAGCGGTATCTCGGGGCCAGGACGTATCCCGCGACCAGCCTCGAAGAGCGCAACCGTGCTCTGGCCTCGGCGCAGATCGTGCTCACGGGCTGGCCGCCACTGAAGGATTTAAGGGCGCGCGCGCCGCGCTTGAAATGGGTCCATGAGCTTCCCGCGGGAGCGAGCAATTTCCTGGAGACCGATCTTTGGGGGTCCGACGTTTTAGTGACCACCTCGCGCGGGCTCACCAACAGGCGCCCCATGGCCGAGTTTGTCTTGGCGAGCTTTCTCCACTTCGCTCGTGGCCTTCACTTGAGTTACCGGGATCAAAAGCGCCGCCGTTTTGATTATCGAACCTATGATCCCGTATTAATCCGGGACAAGACGGTCTGCGTTGTCGGCGCGGGCGGGATTGGCCAGGAGGTGGCAAAGCTCTGTACGGCGGCCGGAATGCGCGTAGTCGGCACACGCCGGCACGTCGCTTCGGCGACACCACTTCCGCTCGGCTTCGCACGCTTAGAATCCTTCGACCTTCTGTTAGACTTGCTCGGTCAGAGCGAGTTCGTAGCCGTCTGTTGCCCCTGGACGAAAGAGACTACGCATCTAATCGGCCGAGCGGCTTTTGCAGCGATGAAATCAGAAACGGTTCTGGTCAACATCGCGCGCGGTGAGATTATCGACGAAGAAGCTCTGCTGCAGGCTTTGGCCGACGGGCGGCTTCGCGGCGTCGCCCTGGACGTCTACGAGGGGGAGTTCAAGCACCCTCCCGATTCGCGCCTGTGGAACGATGAGCGCGTTGTCATCACGCCGCATGTATCGGCGGCAACGGATGTATCCGAGCACCGCGGAGTCGACTTGTTCTGTAAAAACCTGACTCGTTATCTGGAAGGCGTGCCGTTGGAAAATGTCATAGACTGGGAGCGTGGATACTAAGCCGGAACGTTCGAGTACCGTTCAAATGGCCTTCTCATCTTTATTGCGGTCAGCAGCGGGATGAGGCTGATTCCCAGGGCAAACAAATAGGTCACGTTCATAGACGCGACAAAAACTTGAGTATCCGTGGGGTCGGGTGACCTCTCCGGATTCCCTGAATAAAATCGGAAGGCCAAGGTCAGAAAGATCCCGCTCAGCGAGATGCCGAGCATTTGTCCCAAGCCGAAGATGGCATTGATAATGCCTATAGCGATGCCCCAATGTTCTTTAGGCAGTGAGCTCACCATAACCGCCTGTGATGGCGTATTAAAAAACGCCGATCCGATGCCCATCAGCGCGAGCAAGATGGTGGGCAAGAGCCAATGGGAATCCGCCCGCAGGTTAGCGCCGATTAAAAAAGCGATCATCAGGAACAGCACGCCCATGATCAAAAGAAAGCGGGCGCCGATTCGATCGGTCACGGCGCCGCTCACAGGCGAGAGCACCATGCTGAGTAGCGATGGCGCGAGAAAGATAATCCCCATAAACGTTGGCGAGAGCTTTAACACGTCCTGCAGATAAAAAGGCGTGACAAACATGGTGAGCCCTTGAGTGATACAGCACATGAGCAGGCCAAGGGAGCCGTAGCCAAAAGCGGGGAGCGAGAAAAAAGACAGATCGATCATGGGGCTTCGGGCCGTCTTCTCGTGGGAAATAAATCCCCAAAGCGTCCCGATAAAAACCAAACCCAACAGTGCCTGGCTCCCTGCACCTAAGACCTGCGCGATTTTTTGATCCAGGAGCATGGTGACGAGAATCGTCAATCCAAGGAAGAGCAAGGCTCCCCGATAATCAATGGACTCCCGGCGGGCAGCGGACGGCGCAACGGCGCGCCCGGTCATGTAGCAAAGCGCCATTCCCACCAGGCTCGGCAGCAACAATAAAAAGAAGATTCCGCGCCAGTGAATCCAGTCAATGATGAGACCGCCGAGGGGCGGACCGACAAAAAAACCAAACTGATGTGACATAGTCATCAGTCCCTGGGCCTTTCCCTCGGATCCCACAGGCATGGCCTTAAAGGCCAAGGTACGGCCGGAAGACTGAATCATCGCACCGCCAACGCCTTGCACGAATCGAAACAGGATCAATTGAAAGACGTCCTGTGAAAGCCCGCAGAGCAGCGAGCCAACGGCCATCACGGCCATGCCAAAGCCGTAGATCTTGTGATGGCCGTGGATGTCGCCCAGGCGACCGCACACCACGCCCAACCCGATCCCGGCCATCTGATAAACTATGAGGGCCCAAGAAATCCCGAGAATGTCGGTTCCCAAAGCTGCCGCCAGCGTAGGCACGGAGATCACAAATACCCGGGTGGACATTCCCGCTATGGAAATCCCGATTACAGAATTGATAAGCGTAAGTCTGCGTAGCCTGTCATGCATCCGAGCTTGATTTTGCAAATTCAATGTCGTGAGCTCCTCATCCTACAAGATTTAACGAGACCATTTTTTCGGAACTGTTTCAGTGGGTTCGAAGCCACCGACGATGGCAATCCGCGCATCATGAAACGCACGAGATCCAGAGCAGGCACCTTTCGGGCCCGGTCGGCGATCGTGAATTTCCTACGGCCCGATTCACTAATGTACGGTCATTAAGCATCTAGTCAAAAATAATTTCTACCTTATGCCAGATCCAATAGACACGTTGAATCCGGTCCGCGCATCAAATAACTTAACTAAAGAGGGCTAACAAAATTCATCCCGACAAATCATAATCGGAAGATTGTAATGAATGTCGACTACGTCCAGGCACGGGAACGGATGGTGCAGGAACAGCTTGTGAGCAGGGGGATAAATGATCCTCAAGTGCTTCGGGCGATGGCTAAGATACCACGTCACTTGTTCCTTGAAAAGGAATTGTGGGACTGCGCGTACGAAGATCATCCACTGCCCATTGAGGCGGACCAGACAATTTCGCAACCTTATATAGTGGCGCTGATGGTTGAGGCGCTTGAACTCAGAGGAGGGGAAAGGGTGCTTGAAGTGGGAACCGGCTCGGGTTACGTGGCGGCAGTCCTAGGCGAAGTATGCGCCGAGGTCTTTTCCGTTGAGGTGGTGGAAGGGCTTGCCTTGAAAGCCCGCATCCTTTTAAGCAGCCTGGGCTACCGCAACGTGTCGGTGCTCGTGGGTGACGGAACCCTCGGCTGCGACAGGCATGCTCCTTATGATGCAGTTGTCATTTCTGCTGCAGCGCCGTGTATTCCGCGCCCGCTGATTGAACAGTTAAAGATACCCGGCTATCTCGTATTCCCGATGGGCGAGAAAGAGCTTCAAACTCTGGTGCGGATTCGTAAAGATAGTGCAGGAATTCGAGAAGAATATTTGGGCGACTGTCACTTCGTAAAACTAAGGGGAAGGTATGGGTGGGAAGATTAGGGCGGTTAGTATGCAGCAAACGTATGGCTGACCGGAATTA
>Ga0137370_10001262_pt1 | contig 10434 bp, 5 predicted proteins | sample SagtaG_11_FD_104920 | JGI IMG/M metagenome (GOLD analysis project Ga0137370, IMG submission 104920) | Vadose zone soil microbial communities from Sagehorn Ranch, Mendocino, California, USA - Sage1_R_20_16 metaG | ecosystem: Environmental > Terrestrial > Soil > Vadose zone | place: USA... | reverse complement strand
TGGAGGACGCGATGCGCGATATCTTCGGCGGAACGGCAAAACCGACATCGGCTTAGTCCCGGGCTAAAGCCCGGGCTCGGCGCTCATGTGCGCCCTGTAAGGGCGCACTCACAGCCGAGCGCGCCCTCTCAGGGCGCGTCCCCGTCCGTCACCGCCCCGAGGCTCGCGCTCGACACTAGCTTCGCGTACTTCGCGAGCACTCCGGTCGTGTAGCGCGGCGCGGGCGCCTTCCACCGCGCCCGGCGCTGCTTGAGCTCGGCGTCGCTCACGTCGAGCTGCAGCACCCGCCGTTCGGCGTCGATCGTGATCGGATCACCTTCTTCGACCAGCGCCAGCGCGCCCCCCACCGCCGCTTCCGGCGCGACATGACCGACCACGAGCCCGTAAGTGCCCCCTGAGAACCTGCCATCGGTGATCAGCCCGACCGAGTCGCCGAGCCCTGCCCCGATGATCGCCGCCGTGGGCGACAGCATCTCGCGCATGCCGGGCCCGCCCTTCGGACCTTCGTACCGGATCACGACGACATCACCTGGTTTGATGCGACCCGCAAGGATCGCCTCCAGGGAGGCTTCTTCGGAGTCGAACACCCGCGCCGGCCCGCTCATACGGAGCCGCTTCGTCCCGCTGATCTTCGCCACGCCGCCCTCGGTCGCGAGATTGCCGCGCAAGACGGTGAGGTGGCCCCGCGGGTAGACGGGTCGGTCCCAGGAGTGGATCACCTCCTGATCAGGCCGTGGCTCCGCGGGGACGTCGCGCAGTACGTCGGCCATCGTCTGACCGGTCACCGATAGCGCGTCACCGTGCAGCACTCCGTGGACGAGCAGGATCTTCATCACCTGCGGGATCCCGCCCGCGCGGTGCAGATCCGTCGCCACGAAGCGCCCGGAGGGCTTCAGGTCGCACAGCACCGGGACACGGGGACGGATCTTCTCGAAGTCGTCGAGCGTGAGCGGTACGCGCGCCGCGTGGGCGATCGCCAGCAGATGCAGCACCGCGTTGGTCGAGCCGCCGATCGCCATGGCGACCGCGATCGCGTTCTCGAACGCCTTGCGGGTGAGGATCTGGCGCGGCCGCAGGTCACGGCGCACCGCCTCCACCAGCACCTGCGCCGAGCGGGCCGCGCTTTCGGCCTTCTCGGCGTCTTCCGCCGCCATCGTCGATGAGGCGGGGAGGCTCATCCCCCTCACCTCGAAGATCGACGACATGGTGTTCGCCGTGAACATACCGCCGCACGAGCCGGCCCCCGGACAGGCGCGGCGCTCGACCTCGAGCAGCTCGGCGTCGCCGATCTTGTGGGCGCTGTGCTCGCCCACGGCTTCGAACACGCTCACGACCGTGAGGTCGCGCCCGGCGTAGTGACCCGGCTTGATGGTGCCGCCGTACACGAACACGGCCGGGATGTTCATGCGGGCGATCGCGATCATCGCGCCCGGCATGTTCTTGTCGCATCCCCCCACGGCGACCAGGCCGTCCATGCACTGCGCGTTGGCCACGGTCTCGATCGAGTCGGCGATCACTTCGCGCGACACGAGCGAGTACTTCATCCCTTCCGTGCCCATCGAGATGCCGTCGCTCACCGTGATGGTACCGAACATCTGGGGCATCACGCCCGCGGCCTTGAGGGCCGCCTCCGCGCGGCGCGCCAGCCCGTCGAGACCCAGGTTGCACGGGGTGATGGTGCTGTAGGCGTTGGCGATGCCGACGATCGGTTTGTCGAAGTCGCGGTCGCCGAACCCCACCGCCCGCAACATGGCGCGGTTGGGGGCGCGCTGGACTCCCTGGGTGATCGTGCGGCTGCGCAGCTCCGTCATGCGGTCTCCGATCGAGTGCCGTAAGATAGGCGAAGGCTAGCCGACGGCCGCGGCGCACGCTAGAATCGCCGGGCCCTATGCTTCTCACCCGTACCGTCGTGGCGGTTGTCATCGCCGCATCACAGCGCCCGGCCCCTAGGGCCGCCGCTCCCGACAGCGCGGCGCCGCAGGACTCGCTCGCGCGCTTCCTCGAAGCCTTCACCTATCGCAACCTCGGCCCCGCAGCCTACAGTGGGCGCGCGACGTCGCTCGCCGTCGCCGGGCCGCCGAGCGCCGCGCCGAAAACGATCTACGTAGGAGCGGCGGGCGGGGGAGTCTGGAAGACCTCGAACGGCGGCATCACCTGGCAGTCGGTCTCGGAGGGACTCGGGGTCCAGACCATCGGCGACGTCGCCGTCGCGCCCTCCGACACGAACGTCGTGTGGGTCGGCGCGGGCGAGCACAACAGCCTGCGCTCGCAGTGGTGGGGGGACGGCGTCTACAAGTCCACCGACGGCGGCAAGAAGTGGACGAACATGGGGCTCGGCGACACCCGCTGTATCGGTCGCATCGTCATCCACCCCACCAATCCCGACATCGTCTACGTCGCCGCGCTGGGCCACCTGTGGGGGCCGAACCCGGAGCGGGGCGTCTACCAGACGACGGATGGCGGCAAGACGTGGCGCAAGCTGCTGTTCGTGGACGACACGACGGGGTTCGTGGACCTGAGCATGGACCCGTCGAACCCCGACGTGCTCTACGCCGCCGCCTGGCACCGGCTGCGCTGGGGCGGCCCCTACATGCAGGGCGTGGGCTCGGGGAGTGGGATCTACAAGACCACGGACGGCGGCAAGACGTGGAAGCGGCTCACCGATCCCGCCCTCAAGAACGGGCTGCCTCCCAACCAGATGGGACGGATCGGGCTCGCGATCTCGGCGCGTGAGCCGAAGACCGTCTACGCCATGATCCAGGTGGACCGGGGCGTGACCGATCCGACGCAGGGGCGCTTCGGCGGCGTGTTCCGCTCCGACGACGCCGGCGCCACCTGGACCCAGGTGAACGACCTGCAGGCGGTGCCGCATTACTACTACGACGAGATCCGCGTCGATCCCACGAATTCGGACCACGTGTTCGTCGCGGCCTCGCCGCTGCTCGAGAGCAAGGACGGTGGCAAGAGCTTCGCCCGTGACTCGCTGCCGCGGGTGCACGTGGACAACCACGCGCTCTGGATCAATCCCGCCGACCCCGCGAACCTGATCCTCGGCAACGACGGCGGGGTGTACATCACGCGCGACGGCGGCAAGGCGTGGGAGCACATGGCGCTCCCCATCGGGCAGTTCTACACAGTGATCGTGGACAGCTCGGTGACGCCTTACCAGGTGTGCGGCGGCTTGCAGGACAACGGCGTGTGGTGCGGGCCCAGCCGCACGCGCGACACGGTCGGGACGACCGACGCCGACTGGTACCCCGTGAACGGCGGCGACGGGATGTGGGTGCAGATCCCGCCGCGCGATCCTTTCACCATCTACTCCGGGTGGCAGTACGGGCACATCTCCCGGCTCGACTTGCGCACCTGGAAGCGCGACGACATCACGCCGCTCGCGCTCGACGCCGGTCGCGACTCGGGCTACCCGTTCACGTGGGGGTGGACGACGCCGTTGCTCCTCTCGCCCCACGACTCGACCGTGCTCTACGTCGGGGCGAATCACCTGATCCGGATGACGCACCGCGGCGACGACTGGGAAGTCGTGGGTCCCGATATGACCCGCGCCAATCGCGAGCACCCGGCCCCCGAGGCGGGGCACACGAGCTACCACGCCGTGTTCGCGATCGCCGAGAGCCCGCTCTCGGCCCAGGTGCTCTGGACCGGCTCCGATGACGGGCTCGTCTGGCTCACGCGGGACGGCGGCAAGACTTGGGCGAACCTCACCGGCACCTTTCCCAAGGATGCGCCGACCGAGTGCTGGGTCGGTGCGATCGCCGCGTCGTTCCACGCCGCGGGCACGGCGTTCCTCGCGTTCGACTGCCATTTCCGCGACGACTACCGGCCACACGTGTATCGCACCGACGACTTCGGAAAAACCTGGACCGAGATCGTCCAAGGCCTCCCGGCGAGCGGCGGCAGCCTCACGATTCTCGAGGACCCGGTCAATCCCCGCCTCCTGTGGCTGGGCTCGGCAACCGGCGTGCATGTGACCGTGGATGGGGGGAAGCACTGGCGGCGCTTCGGCAAGGGCCTGCCGCCCGTTCCGGTCGAGTGCATGGCGCTCGCGTTCCGGGCCCGGGAACTGGTGGTCGCGACACATGGGCGCGGCATCTGGGTGGCGGGCATCGGGCCCCTCGAGGAGATGACGGACACCCTGCTGGCGGAGCCGGCGCATCTCTTCCAGGTGCCGACGGCCTACCAGTACCGACGCAGTGACACGTACCCATCCTTCGGCAGCCGGCCGTTCCTCGTTCCCAACCCGCCGAAGGGCGCGGTGATCGGTTACTACTTGCGGGAAGCGCAGTCCGAGGGCGTGAAGCTGCTCGTCACGACGCCCGCTGGGGATACTGTGAAGCAGCTCACGGGGCCGGGCTACGCCGGATTGCAGCGGGTGACGTGGGATCTGACGCGCGACCGCGCGCGACCACGCGAAAAGGGCGGACCGACCGATCAGGCCGACTTGAAGCAGGCACTTCCTGGTGAGTACGTCGTGCACCTCACCGTGGGCAAGGCGAAGCTCGAGCGTCGGGTCGTGGTGCAGGACTGGCCGGCGGATCCGCTGGGTCGGATTCGCTAAACGACACAGCCCCCCACCGCGGGCAGCGGTGGGGGGCCGTCGGTCCGAGCCTGTCGCCGTCAGCCCTGGACGAGAATCAGGAACTTCGAGCCCGACCAGAACCGGTCGGGGTTCGCGATCTTCACGCTGCCGCTGATGTGACCCCCGTCGTCGGGCGGAGCCGCGAGCCCCTCCAGATCCTGCCGCGACGTGATCCGGTACGCCTTGTCCGGCGCGGGAAGCGGGATTTCGGTCACCTCACGCTTGTTGATCGGCGTGAAATCCTTGGGGTTGAGCGTCCGTGCCGGGACGACGATCTGTCCCAGCTTGGCGAAGATAAGCGGGAAGCGGCTGCCGCCTTCCTGCACGATGATCCCCCGCTGCATCAGCTCGTCCCGCGTGCCGATGATGTAATACACGGTGTTGTTCTGCGTCTTGAGCTGACCCACGGTGTCCGTCAGGGCGACGTTCGTGGCGGTCAGCTGGTTGATCTGATCCGTCAGCGCGACGATCGTCTCCTTCTGCCGCGACAACACGCTGTCGTAGTTGGCGATCGTCGCCTCGAGCGTTTCGCGCAGGCTGTCCGACAGTGTGGTCAGCCCGTGGACCCGCTGCTCGCTGTCGCGCAGCTTGCGCTCGCTCTCGTTGATCCGCGCGGTCACATAGTGGATCCGCTGCACCACGCTGTCCCGCTCCGCGCCGAGCGGCGACTCACTCGAGACGTGCAGCTGCTTGCTCGGAATCCGAACCTTGGCGAGATCGACGCTGATCTCACTCATCATCCGGGCGTTCTCCGCCACTTCCTGCATCAACCGGTCCCGCTCGGTCGAGACTTTCGTCGCCTCGTCGAGCCTGGCTTGGGTCTCCACGCTGGGACCTTGTTTACACCCACTGACGGCGACCAGGGCGAGGGCGAGCCCCGCGCCTGTCGCGGCGACACGGCTCAGACTGAACATGGTGCAATGCTCCCGGGCCTTACGGCCCTCGTGCCAAGAGTTGCGTGACGGGCGTCACGCCGCATCGGGTTGTCGAGTCGGCGCTCTGGGACGGCGCCTGCGCATCGACTGGGGACTGTTGTACCCATCCAACACACCGAGGTTCGGGCAGTGCGGCATGCAGGCTGCGTGCCAGCCGCGTTACCGCGCTCGTCGCCCCCACGCGCATGAACAGAGGTTCGGGTTTCCTGCCTTACAAACCAAAATAGCTATACACCGCTGTGATCCCGATTCCCTGCTGCGTGGTGTTGGCGACCCAGCCGCCGGTGGCGGTCGGATCATCGTGACCCTTTGGGTGTGACCTCCCTATTGCGGAAACAGGTCACCAGGTGGTCATTCACCAGGCCCGCCGCCTGCATGTACGCGTAGCAGATCGTCGAGCCCACGAACGTGAAGCCGCGCTCCTTGAGCGCCTCGCTGAGACGGTCGGACTGCTTCGTGCGAGCGGGGATCTGGCGCATCGCCTTCCAGGCGTTGCGGCGCGTAGTGCCGTCCACGAACTCCCACACGAACGCGTCGAACGACCCGTGCTGCTCCTGAACGGCCAGAAACGCCCGGGCGTTCTTCACCGTGCCGGCCACCTTCAGGCGGTTACGGACGATCCCCGGATCCTTGAGCAGCCGGGCGATCTTGGGAGCGCGGTAACGGGCGATCTTCTCGGGGTCGAACCCGTCCAGGGCGCGGCGGAAGTTCTCCCGCTTGTTCAGGACGATGGCCCACGACAGTCCCGCCTGGAAGGCGTCGAGCACCAGGAACTCGAAGTGCTTGCGGTCGTCGTGGACCGGGACGCCCCACTCGCGATCGTGGTAGGCGAGCATGAGCGGGTTCTCGCCCACCCAGCCGCACCGCGTGACCGTCATTGCACGTAGAACGTCGTCCGCCCGACCGCGCCGCCGCGCTCGAACCACACGGTCACGGGGCCCCGCCCGACCGCCTGGGCGAAGGCGCGCCGCAAATCGTCCGCGCCCGCGATCGCCTGGCGGTTGATCTGGAAGATGACGTCGCCGGGGCGCAGACCGGTGCCCGCCGCCGCGTCGGGCCCGATGTTGTAGATCAGCGCCCCGCGCTCGACGCCGACGCCACGCTCCTGGCGGATCGCCGGCGTCACGGTGACCACCTGCACGTCGCCCAGCACCGCGACCTTCTCCGCATTCGAGCTTGGCAGGTCTGTGACGCCGACCCGCGCGGCGTACGTGCGCCCCGTGCGGCGGTACGCGACGGGGAGGGTATCGCCCGGACTGGCGTCGAGCAGCGCCGCCTCCCAATCGAGGAAGGTGCGCAGCCGCCGGCCCCGCGCCGTGAGCAGCACGTCATCGGCCGCGAGCCCCGCGCGCGCGGCGGGACCGCCCTCCGCGACGGACGCCACGCGCAGACCCCCCGACCGCTTCCAGTCGCGCAGGTTCTCGGCGCCGGCCACGTCGAGCCCCGCCCAGGGGCGCCGCACGTGCCCGTAGCGCCGCAGCTCGCTCGCCACGCGCACGGCGCGCTCGATCGGGATCGCGAACCCGATGCCGATCGACCCGCCCGAAGGGGTGAGGATCGAGCTGTTGACCCCCACGACCCGGCCCAGCACGTCGGCAAGGGGTCCACCCGAGTTGCCGGGATTGATGGGGGCGTCCGTCTGGATCATCCCGACGTACACGCCCGCCTGGTCGCCCGACGGCAGCAGGTTCCGTCCCACGGCGCTCACGACCCCGGCGGTGATGGTTGGCTCGCTGTTGCCGAGCAGGTATGCGAACGGGTTGCCGACTGCCACCACCCACTCGCCCACGAGCAGGTCGGCGCTCGATCCCAGCGCCGCGGTGGGAAGGTCCCTGGCGTCGATCTTCAGCACGGCGATATCCGTGAGCGGATCCTCGCCCAGAAGCTTCGCCGGGTAGTCGGCCCCCTCGCGCGTGGTGACGACGATCTGCTCCGCGCCCTCGGTGACGTGCTGGTTCGTGATGACGACGCCGTCCGCGGAGATGATGAACCCCGACCCGTACCCCTCGACCTGGCGCTCGTAGCCGCGCGGCATGAAGAACTGGGCGAACGGATCCTCCGGCATCTGCCGCTCGCGCTTCAGGACGTTGACGCTGACCACGGCGGGCCCTACCCGGGCCGCGGCCTCGACTATCGCGGTATGGCGAGCGTCCGCCACGCCGGCGGAGCGCGTGGCGCGCTGGGCGGAAAGCGGGTTCACGCAGACGAGTAGCACCAGCGGTGACAATCGATTCATGGCTTGGCTCCCTCCGCCGGCGTACCGACCGGCGGAATGTTGAGCTCGTGGATCAGGCGGTTGAAGGCGGCAAGCTCGCCGGTTTCGAGCGCGCGCAAGGTGGCCAGCTCGCCGTCGAGCGCGGCGGCGAGGTCCTGGAACACGTCCCGCTCCTGACGGGTGGGCGCAGCGTCGGCGCTTTGCACCATTGCGTTGAGCGTAAGCAGCTTGTTGTAGATCCGGATCGGGTAGGCGAGCGTGGACTCGTCCTCGTGCGAATGCACCTCGGTCAGGGCGTCGCGGACCGCCTCGAGTCTCACGTGCAAGGGGTCGGCCGCCGCGCCGACGCGCGTCGCGTACGGCTGCCCCTTGGACCACTCGCCCCAGCTCTTGAGCTGCGCCTCGTCCTGCTCGATGCGACCAACGGCGGCGGCGAGCGTGTCGAGGCGCATCTGGATCTGGAGCGCGAGCGCGTACTGGGCAAGCAGGTCCGCGGGCGTCACCGCCACGCGTGGATCCGCGGTGACCGTGAATTGCTGGGTCACATTCTGGCCGTCGGCGCTGAGCCTCACAGCGTAGCGTCCGGGCACCACGACGGGCCCCTCGACCATCCCGGCGTCGATGACGACATCCTTCACCTTGCTCGCGTTGCGACGGCGCAGGTTCCAGACGAAGCGGTTGGAGCCCGGACGGGCGGGCACCATCGAATCACCGGGTGCGTAGAAGGCGCTGTCCTGCTCGCCGGCGCGCGGCTTTGCGGTATCGGACGCAAAGGTGCGCAGCTCCGCGCCCGCGCTGTCGAAGAACGTGAGCGTCACCGGGCCCGACGGTTTCTGCTTGAAGGAGTACGTGACGGCGACTCCCGGAAACGGGTTCTCTCCGGCCGCGCCGGGCTCGCGCGTACGGCCGCCTGCCCATCGCACCGCCGGCTGGGGGGCGAACAGGTGCATGCGCTCGCCCCGGATCTGGTCGGTGAGCTGGCGCAGCGGGGACGCGTCGTCCAGCACCCAGAACGCGCGCCCGTGAGTCGCGACGATCACGTCGGCCCCGTGCACGGCGATGTCGCGCACCGACGCGCGTGGCAGGTTGAGCTGGAGCGACTGCCAGCCGCCGCCGTCGTCGTAGGAAACGTAGATGCCCGTCTCCGTGCCGGCGTACAACAGGCCGCGCCGGCCCGGGTCGTCGCGGATTGCGCGTGTGTAGGCGCCCTCTAGAATCCCCGTGGTGATCCGCGTCCACGTCTTCCCGTAGTCCGCCGTCTTGAAGAGATAGGGGCTGAAGTCGTCCTGCTGATAACGATTGGCCGCGACGTAGGCCGCACCGGCGTCGAAGGGTGAGGGCTCGATCATGCTGATCCGCGTGAAGCGCCCGAGCCCCCGCGGCGTCACGTCCTGCCAGGTGGTGCCGCCGTCCCGCGACAGATGGATCAACCCGTCGTCCGACCCTGTCCAGAGGACGCCCGCCTTCACGGGGGACTCGGCGAAGGCAAAGACCGTTGCGTACCACTCGGTGCCCGTCTCGTCGCGCGTGATCGGCCCGCCCACGTGGCCGAGCGTGGCGCTGTCGTGGAGCGTGAGGTCGGGGCTGATCGCCTGCCAGCTGCCGCCGCCGTCGGTCGTCTTGAACACGCGCTGCGCCGCGACGTACAGCGTGTGGGGCTCGTGCGGCGAGAAGACGATCGGGAACGTCCACTGGAACCGGTAGGGCACGTCGCGCGCGGCGTACCCGTCGTAGTTGTTGAGCCACACCGACACGTCGCGGGCCTGCCTGGTGCGGTAGTCGTAGCGCGTGAGGGTGCCCATGTACGTGCCGCCGAACACGACGTCCGGATCGCCCGGCTGGGGCGCCAGGTAGCCCGACTCGCCTCCCGCCACGGGGTACCAGTCCGCGGGCCCGATGGCGCCGTCGTCACTGCGGCTCGCGATCGACACCGTCGAGTTGTCCTGCTGCGCGCCGTAGATCCGGTAGGGAAACCGGTCGTCGGTGGCCACATGGTAGAACTGCGCGGTCGGCTGGTTATGGACCGTGGACCACGACTCGCCGGCGTCGAACGAGACCGTGGCCCCGCCGTCGTTGCCCTCGATCATGCGGCGGGAATCGTGCGGATCGATCCACAGCTCGTGGCAATCGCCGTGCGGCACGCGGATGCGGCTGAACGTCTTGCCCGCGTCCACGGAGCGCCACGTGCCGAGGTTCAGGACGTAGACGGTATTCGGGTCCTGAGGATCGGCGGTAACGGCGGAGAAGTACCAGGGCCGGATCATGAACTTCTGATCGGCGTTCACACGCTCCCAGCTGACGCCGGCGTCATCGGAGCGGAAGATGCCGCCCGCCGAGTCGGGGGCTTCGACGGACGCCCAGAGGCGCGAGGGGTTGGCGGGCGAGACGGCGAGGCCGATCCTGCCGAGCGGTCGGGGGGGGAGGCCCCGACTGGCGGTGATGTCGGTCCAGGTGTCGCCGCCGTCGTTGCTCTTCCACAGGCCGCTGTTCCCGCCGCCCGCCGAGAAGCTCCACGGCAGCCGCTGGAACTTCCAGATGGCGGCGTACAGGACCCGCGGGTTCGCCGGGTCGAGCGCGAGGTCGATGGCGCCGCTCGAGTCGTCCACGAACAGGATGCGGGCCCAGGTCTTGCCTCCGTCCTCCGACCGAAACACGCACCGTGTCGGGTTGGGTTCGAAGGCGTGGCCCTC
>Ga0137370_10001257_pt1 | contig 10453 bp, 6 predicted proteins | sample SagtaG_11_FD_104920 | JGI IMG/M metagenome (GOLD analysis project Ga0137370, IMG submission 104920) | Vadose zone soil microbial communities from Sagehorn Ranch, Mendocino, California, USA - Sage1_R_20_16 metaG | ecosystem: Environmental > Terrestrial > Soil > Vadose zone | place: USA... | reverse complement strand
TAGCCTAACTTGCGCAGAATCGAGGGTGGCAGATAAGAAAATCAAGGTGTTGCGCCAAAAGTCGGCACTACATTTTGGGTGAGCGGCGAGGCGTGATCAGGCGCTGATAGCGATCTCGGGGATCTCGGCCTCGGCGAGACGCATGCGTTTGGGCAGCACGATGCCGAGTCGTTCGAGCAGTGCGGCCTGAGCCGGGTCGGGTTGCGTCACGCAGCGCAGGCGGATCTCGCCGTGCGTGGCGGTGGGCAGGATCACGCCCTGGGATTGGATGCGTGCGAGTTCCTCGAGCACGGTACGAGGTGAGTTGCCCAGGCCGCTCTTTTGCTGCCACAGCTCGAGCGTCTTCCACAGCACAAAGGCCAGGAAGCACACGAGGATGTGGGCTTGAACGCGATCGGCGCGCTGATGCCAGATGGGACGCACGCGTAGTTGGTCCTTGTGGATGCGGAAGGCCGCTTCGGCCTGCGAGAGCTGAATATAGGCTTTCCAGAGCTGCTCATCGCTCCAGTCAGTGATGTTTGAGCGCAGCAGGTAGGCGCCTTCGGATAATGCGGCCCAGTCATCGAAGGCTGCGTTGTGCGCGACCTGCAGGTGAAAGCCAGCGGGACTGGCGCTGTCGATGAGGCGCACCTCAAAGCGCGCGGCGGCGCGCTGGTTGGCTTGCAAGATACGGCCGATCTGACGGTTGATCAGGTTCCGATCGAGCCGTGCGCGGGAGCGCTCAAGGCGTGCGGCCAGACGCGCGAGCGCGGTCTCGATGCGCAGCGAGAACTTCTCGTGCATCGCCCGCTCTTTGGTGCGTCGTTCGGCCGAGCGGCACAGAATGATCGTATCGTGAGTCTGCAGGCAGCGTGTGAGCTTGACCTCGACCCCCTCGCGCAGCGCTCGCCAGCCCGCCGTAGCAGCCAGTGCAGCCGCGAACTTCTTGAGCTCGGACTTTGGCGCGCCGATGATGTAGCGCCGGCCCGTCTCACGCAGCCAAGCGAGGTTGGCCGCGCTCGACATGCCCCGATCGGCGATCCACACCCGACCGATTACCCCGTGGCGCGCCTCCATCGTGGTCACAATGGTCTGCACCGTGCGCACATCGCTGGTGTTGCCCGGGAAGACCTCGTAGCCGAGCGGGAAGCCATCGAAGCTCACCACCAGGGCGATACACACCTGTTTGCAGTCGGGGCGGTGATCGCGCGAGTAGCCGCGCTGGGCGAGCGGGTTCCCCAGCGCCTGGCCTTCGAAGAACGTGCTCGTCACATCGTAGAGCAGCACCTCGTTCTCGCGCGCAAACAGCTCGCCACAGCGCCGGGACAGGTGCGCTTCAAGCGCCCCCTTATGCACCAGCAGCTCATCGAGCGCGCGGTACAGCCGATCCTTGTTGACCTGCGCCTCCCCGAGCTGCAGCAGATCGGACAACGCGGTGCGCCGGTACCAATCCTCGGCAATGTGCAGCTCGCTGGAGGGCTCGCACAGCCGTGCGGCCACCAGCACAGCGGCCATCTTCTCCCACGCTACCCGTTCCTTGCCCGAGGGCAGCAGCTGCTCGCACAGCTCAGCGAGTCCCGTCCCGCGCCACAGCGCCAGCGCCAGATACACATCCCCGAATTGCCGCGCGCGTTCGACGCGGATGCCTTTAAGCCGCACCGGCACCGTCAGGTGCTCGCTCCCATCATCGAAGAGCTGCGCCTGCTGCGGTTCCCCGATCAGATGGCGCGCCAGCGCACGTGCTTCGAGCCGCCCGTGCTCATCGAGCTCGCCCAGCTGCGCCACGGTCTGCTGAATCACCCGCCGACCGACGCGCACGCTGCGCACCAGGCGCCAGTAGCGATGAGTCTTGCCGTCCTTCTTGCGCGTCGTGTACCGAAGGTACATGCCGCTATCAAAGCCCAGCAGCACGCAAAAGAAAACACCCGAAGTCGGCACTACACGCCGAAATCACTCCGCACCGCCACACAAGTGCCTGATCCGCTTCGAACGCCTCGGCCGAAATGGCACACTATCGCGGTCTATCTGCGCAAGTTAGGTTAGAATGCCAACGTTGTGCTGCGGTTTCACTCAATGCGGGTTATGCGCATCAGCAAGCAAGCAGCGCCAAGTGCTTGTCCGCGCTCGCCCGAAGACGGCGTGCCGGTCCGGCCCTTTCGGGAAAACGACAGCAGGACAGTTAGATGTTAGGTCGCGTCACGAAAGTTCAAGCTCGAGATCTTGGGCCGAGGCTAAGACGAGATCGGACAATACCAATCGGAGAGATGGGGAGAGACCGTTGGCGCTGAATGATTGGCAGATGGAAGGTTACGGTTGTGCCTCTGTTGTCGTGCGCAGAGAGCGAAAGGACATTAAAATCCGCTGGTCATTCGGTGCAGTGACTAACTCCAGGGGGCTCACCGTCACGCGGACCACCGCAGGCCTGGATGTAAATTAGACTCACTAAACCAACGTGTTGCGCGGAGTGTCGTAGTGCGCCTCCGCGTCGCACGGAGCAAGATGCACGACTTTTAATCCGATGGTGAAGCTGCCTGGGCTCTCGGCACTCGGCCGGTCTCTGAACAACTGCCAAGAAGACTTCCCCAGGCTGCACAAGCGCGCGTGAATTTCGCGTGATTCTCCTGTGCCCAACCGTGCTCTTTGGTGCCCAAATGGCTGCTACGCCGTCCTGTCCAGCAGATCCGTAGTAAAAAGATCTCATAATGCCGGGGTCGAGGGTTCGAGTCCCTCCCTTTCCACCAACTCTTTTCAAAGACTTGCACATCACGCTACCAACCTTAGAACGGTTCTCGCGTGACTTCCGCGTGAGTCTGCTATCCGCTTCACCGCCGCAACGAGATTGCCGATCTCCGGAGCACTGTAGTGGGTCGTGATGCGGCCGCTCTTGTGGCCCAGGATGTCCTGCCGATCCTCGAAGCCCACACCAGCCGCCCGCAATCGACGACCGCATGTGTGACGCCTATGTCTCCGACAACATAGGAGACATAGCTTCGCCGTGGGTGCTCTGCTTCGCCGGCCGGTCCGATTGGATCGATTGCAGATCGGTAGGGAGCGGCAACCGACATCGATAGCTATGGAAACGCGAATTCACGGTCGCAAGAAGGTCGGAAGGGATAGGGCGGTGTTTTGTTTCTGCTCATGATCGATCTTCCGGCCGGCATACTTTGGTCGACCGACTGACCGCGGTCGCAGGTCAATCTTCGTGTCTTTGAACCTTCTACCTACAGCCGCAACGGTGATGCGTCACCAACGTGCGATGGCACCACGGTCAGCGAGCTATCACATCGCGCACCGCGCCGCTTCAGAACGTAGCTTTCAGGTTGATGAAGTACGCACGCCCGATGATGTCGTAGGTGGCCGGATCCGTGTTGAGCGGTGCGCCGCTCACGGCGGGCGGTCCCTTGTCCGACAGATTCGTCACCCCGACCCCGAGCTCCAGGTTGCGGAAGCTGTAGCGCGCATCCACGTCGAAGTAGTTGTAGGCGGGCACGCCCGGCGTCACGCTGGTCGGGTCCAGGACGGTGGACTGATGCACCATCGCGCCGATGTAGCGCCAATGCACTCCGGCCTTCAGGCCGGCGCGCGCATAGCTCAGACCGGTGACAGCCTTCCAGTGCGGGTGGGCGATTTCGGGACTGACCGAGTCGTTGCCGATGCTGCCCGCGAAATTGAGGACCGGCGAGCCCGGAAGGGAGGCCACGTCGAAGCTGCGCGTGTAGGAGACGACGGAATTCAGCCGCAGCGCGCCCAGGCTGTCGGACAGCCCGACGGCGCCCAGGCCGAACCCCCAGTCGAGCTGCAGATCGCCGCCGGCGGTTCGGTAGGTCGCGAGGTTAAGCAGCAGTTGTCGGCCCAGCGCGACGTTGCCGCTCGAGGAGTCACGCGTCAGCAGCTTGCAGTAGACGTTGTTGTTGGAGTATGCGGGATTGCTGACTCCGTCCGCGTTGAAGCAGCGCTGCAGGATGTCGGTCAGCGCGATCGAGCCGATCGCCTCCTTGATCTTGATGTTGTAGTAATCGATCGACAGGTCGAAATTCCTCACCAGATCACTCTCGAACGGCGGATTCCATACCGCGCCGATGGAATACGTGTCGGCGGTCTCCTGCTGCAGGTCCGGATTGCCTCCCGACACGCCGAACATGGATTCCGAGCCGTAGGTGTAGGTGGGAATCAGCGAGGCCGGCACGCCCTGGGCTTCGCAGAGCGCGATCACCTGCGCGGCGTTCGGGGCGTTGCGGTAAGCGCTGTTCACGTCGCAGGGATCCCCGGTCAGGCGGTGACTCGTCGGCGAGGAAGGCGTGCCGCTCGGCAGGGTCTGGGCGATGAGCGGCGCGAACAGCTCGCCGAGACTCGGCGCACGGATTGCGCGCTGATAGCCGCCGCGCACGCGCAATGTGGTCACCGGCTTCCAGCTCAGATCGGCCTTGTAGGCGTTGACGCCGCCAAAGCGCGCATAGCGCGAGTAGCGATAACCGAGGTCGAACGACAGCTCCTCCACCAGCGGCTTTTTCCCGAGCACCGGTATCAGCAGCTCGCCGAAGACTTCCCTGACGTTCGTGTTGCCCCCGCTGGGGAGCACCGACCCGTAGGCGAAGCCGTCCCCGACGACCATGCTGGAGTCGGGGACGTAGTTGAAGCGGTCGCCGCGATAGTCCGCTCCGAGCGCGAAGCGCAGGTCGCCGTAGGGTAGCCTCGCAAGCTTGCCTTGGGAGCTGGCCTCGATGTTGCTCGAGGCGATGTTGTTGGTGTTGTGATTGTTGCGGCGTGCGAACTCCAGGCATCCGGGCGACAGCGGGTGGACACCGAAGGGATTGTAATTGCCGTAGCCGATGCAGGTGGCTCCCGACTGGCTGGTGTAATTGGCCGTGCCGTTCAGCATCTGCGCATACGCGGCCTTGCTGCCGTCGTTGTACTGCACGTTGTCGAAGATGTCCTGTCCGTAGGAACCGAACAGCTCCCAGGTCACGTCATGCCCGGGGACATCGCCGTCGAAGCCGAACGTGGCCTGGAACACGTCGTATTCGTAGCTTTCGATACGGTTGCCGAGCTCGGCCAGCTGCTTGGCGTAGGTGATCGGGGCGGCCGGATTCGGCCGCGAGTTGAGGATCGTGGCGAAGTCCGGGGAAATGAACGGATTGTTCGCCGGTATGGTCAGGAATTTGCCTGGCGAGGTCGCGTTCGCCGGCGAGGTCTCGTCGCGCGCCGTGTAGCGCAGATAGTTCAGCTGGCCGAATGCGGACACAGCGTCATTCAGCTTGAACGAGCCACGCGAGAAGAGGTTGTACTTCTGCAAGGGCACCTGCAGATCGAAAAACTGCGCCAGCACCGTCTTGACCTGATTGTTGTCGATGATCACGAGCGGCGCGCCCTGGCCGCGATAGTTCTGCACCGGACTCAGCGGATACTTGTCGGTGAAGATCGTGCCGTCGGTGTTGACGCCGATCGAGCCGGGGAAGGAGCCCGTGCCGGCCACGGGCGAGGTGCCCGGATAACCGGCCAGCACCTGGTTCACGGCCGTGATTGTCGGGGCGTTGCTGCCGCTCGGCTGCAGGATGCCTTCCTGCGGGAAGGCGAACGCCCGCACGCGTGAGAAGAACGGCCGCGCGCCGCCGTGGACCACGGAGCGCTCCGAGTAGTCCAACGCCAGCACAGCGCTGCCCTTGTCCGCGGCGAAATTGCCGCCGACCAGCATCCCGAGCCGGTCGTTCTGCCCATCACCGTGGGTGGTGGCGCCGTGCTGGACGTTGAACTCCAGGCCCTGGAATTTACGGCGCAGCTTGAAGTTCACCACTCCGGCCATCGCGTCGGAGCCGTAGGCGGCCGAAGCGCCGCCGGTGATCACCTCGACATTCTCGATGAGGCCGAGCGGCAGCGTGTTCAGGTCGACGGAGCCGTCGGGATTGGAGATCTGCATGCGCCGCCCGTCCAACAGGACCAGCATGCGGTTGGGGCCCAGGCCGCGCAGATCGCCGTACGCCTGGCCGCCGTTGAAGCCGGTGTTGGCCTGTGCGTCGCCCACTTCGGTCAGACCCTGGGCTGCCGCGAACTGCGGCATCTGCCCGAGGGCGCGATCGACGGTGACCTGGCCGGTGGCCGAGATCGCATCCTGGCCGAGGGTGACGACCGGGCTCTCCGCCGCGTAGTCTCGGCGCGCGATGCGCGTACCGGTGACGACGACTTCTGCCACTTTCTCGTTGGCGGCGGGTTCGGATCGCTCCGCGGATACGCCTTGCGGGGCACCGCTCGGCGGGCTGCTCGGCTGCGCCTGCGCGAGCGGCAGCTCGGTGCCCGGGTAGGCGACTCTCTCGAGGCTCAGCGGCGCTGGGTTCGTGGTGGAGACCTCGGCACTTTGCCGCCGGCGAATCATGAGCGCGCCCGAAGGCGAGCGCTCGGCGACGAGACCGGTGCCTTGAAGCAGCCGGTTGAGCGCCTCCTGCGCCGTGTACTCGCCCTGCACCGATGCAGCGTCGACGCCGGCGACGACGTCTTCGGTGAAAATGACATCCAGTCCGCAGATCTGTCCGTAGCTGCGCAGCGCCTGCGACAGGGACTGATGACTGATCTCGAAGTGAAAGGTGCGCTCGTGGGCCACGGCGGCCGTCGCTAGCAGACCAAGCGCCACAAGGCTGGAGACTGTGCGCATCAACCGCCGATGGATCAACATGCGCTCCCCCTGCTATGCGTGTGTTGAGGGCCCCGTCAGCTTGCGGGGTTCATATAGCTACATGACGCGGCCGCCGCGAAAATCCTCCTCCGATACCCGAAAAGAGCCGCCCGAACCTGAACGCGCGCTCGGAATCCTCCGCCACGGCGTCACCGGGCGCTCGCGAGTTCCCGGGACGTGAGGCGGATCGAGCCGTCGGCGGCCTGCTGCGCGCGTAGCGGGAGATAGCTCACGACCGTGGTCACGAATCCCTGGGCGTCGCCCGTGTGAAACACGCCGCTGATGCGCATGCTGGCCGTCGTGTCGTCGCCTATGATGATTGGATGCGCCGCGTAGCGGCTGACGCGCACGACGACGTCGGATAGGGGCTCATTGTCGAACACCAGCTCGCCGTTCTCCCACGCCGTCGCCCGGTCCACGTTGACATGCAGGATGTTGGGCGGCGCGGTCGGCGAGAGCACCAGCTGCTCGCCGGCATCGAGCACAATGCGGGACAGGGAACCGGGCCCGCGCCCCTTGTCCGCCGGGGTGACGGGCAGCCCGGTGACCTGCGCAGACGCGCCGGGAGCGGCCGGTCCGACGGATCGGGTACCGGCGCCCTGGGGTAACACGACCACATGACCCTCGATCAGCGTGACCAGAAGGCTGGAGCCCAGCAGATCGACGTTGAAGGCGGTTCCCGTGGCGATGACTTTGTGTCCGTCGGCCGCGACCGAAAAAGGCCGCTCGACGTCGTGGAACACATCGAAGCGGGCCTGGCCCTTTGTGAGGGTGAGCTCGCGCGCGTGTGCGCTGTAGCGGAGCTTGACTTCGCTCTGCGAATCCAGGGCGACCTGCGAGCCATCGGCGAGAGTGACCACGCGCCGCTCCCCCACCCGGGTACGGTAGACCTCAGAGCGCTGCGTCTGCCAAACGAGGAGCGTAACTATCGTAACCGTGAGGATGCCGGCCGCGGCGGCCAGCGCGCCGGAAAGGCTGAAGCGCCACATACGCAGCCAGCGGCTGCGCCCCACATCGTGTGCATGAGCGAGAGCCGCGCGACGCAGGCGAATGAGCTCCGGCGCCGTGGCCTGCTCTCCCAGCAACGCCCACGGAGTCTGCACCCGTCGCCACGCGGCCCGGTTGCGCGGATCCTCGGCCAGCCAGACTGCCAGCTCCTCGCTGCCGTCGGCCGATGCTTCGGCCAGACGGGTGTGCCAGACCGCGGCCTCTACCAGGCGATGCGGCTCGATCTCGCTGCTCATGTTCGTCCGCACCTCGTAGCCAGATGAAGCACGGCCTTCATGACGTGCTTCTCCACGGTGCTCTGTGAAATTCCGTACAGGGCGGCGATGTCCTTTTGCTTCATGCTCTCGAGACGAAACAGGATGAAGATGTTGCGCGTGAGCTCGCCGAGCTCCTTGAGAGCCGCGAGCACTTCGCCGAGCGCGTCCTCACTGAGTAAGACGCGCTCCGGCGAGCGACCCTCCACCAATTCGCTCTGCAGCTCGCCGTCCAGCGCATCCTCGATCGACAGGAAGTGGGGTGTGCCGTGCCGCAGTGCGCGCCGTGCTTGGTCCTTGAGCAGATTCACGGCGGTCTTGAATACGTAACCGTCGGCATTCTCGATCGCATCCCCGCCGCAGGCGCGGAGGACTCGCAAGAGCACCTCCTGGGTCAGGTCCTCCGCCTGCGACCGGTCCTTCAGCCGCCGGAGAAAGAAGCTCATCAGCGGTGCGGAGAAGCGCGCGCCAAGCTCGCCGCGCAGCTGAACGGTGGGGACCTTGTTGACGGCGGGGCGCATTGGTGTTACTCGGAGCCCTGCTTACCGTATCACGCAGAGTTGGAAAGCGCGACGCGCGGAACCGCAGCCGGCGCGACTGCGCGCCGCCGCGGACGCGCCGCCGGGCGAGCCCGCACGACCCGCTGGAGGATTCGGTGAACGCCGACGTCTTAGTCTACTAATGCCCCTGCGGATACTCGTTCTGCCGGGTGACGGCATCGGGCCGGAAATCACCCGCGCCACACTCCAGGTGGTCGGCCGACGCCACCCGCACGATAATCGCCACGGGCGACACGAAGCGCATCGACGATGAGTACCGGGCGATCTGCGGCGCGCCGATTGCCGGCATATGGTCGCGGTAACGAGGCTCTCGGAGCCGTGCGCAGGCCCGCGGTTCAGGCGGTCATAAGGCTGGTGATTCGGGTCTTTGCCGCGCGTCGGCACGACCGCGCCGCGCTCTCCGTATGTGCTTGGAGGTAGGTGCTACAGTCTCCGTGGCCGCTTCTGTGCCGGGGTGGAATCGCAGCAGGCGGAAGGCGCGCACATGGATCGAACGCGTACGCACCCACGGAGTTTGAGAAGTAGGTCGCCCGACGATCGGTAAGTTGCGGAGGTCTCGCGTTTGAGGAGGATCTTTGAACAACTGCTCAATAAGACTTCCCCGGGCTGCACAAGCGCGCGTGAATTTCGCGTGATTCTCCTGTGCCCAACCGTGCTCTTTGGTGCCCAAATGGCTGCTACGCCGTCCCGTCCAGCAGATCCGTAGTAAAAAGATGTGCCTACAATCAGGTACCTATCACTAAGCGGCGAGAGCCCGATCCTTAGGTCTCGGCACTCATAATGCCGGGGTCGAGGGTTCGAGTCCCTCCCTTTCCACCAAGAATCTCAGGCACTTGCGAAGCTCTTCCCGACCGCACGATGGAGAGTGCGGGAGATTTGCGGGAGCCCAACTCGCAGACCTTCTCCGCGCACGAAATCAGACTGCTGATGTCGGCGGCAGAGTAGTGCGTCGTGACGTGAGCAGCCTTGTGCCCGAGAAGACTCTGGCGGTCCTCGAACTGGACGCCGACAGCGCGCAAGCGGTACCCGAGCGTATGCTTGAGATCGTGGACCCGAATGGACCGAAATCCGTCCGGGCACGGGCGACCAAGCTCCCGCTCGTATCTCGCCGCTGCGCGCCTGCGGGCCGCCATCCAGCCTGAGTTGTTCATTCTCGATTGAGGATGTCGCCGGCCGTCGCGCATCTCTTCCGTGAACACAAATTCCTCGTGCTCTCCGCGACAGCCCTCGATGACAGACTTGGCGATGCTGTTCAAGACCACGTAGCGCTCGATTCCGTTCTTCACGTGAGTGCGTGGGATGATGAAGACGGAAGTCTCGAGCTCAGGAACCCGAATCTCCCAACTCCACCGCAGACTACACACCTCGTGCTCTCGTGTTCCGGTATTCACCTTGAACAGCGCCATCCGGGCCAGATGACCCGCCAGCTCCGAGAACAACAGCTGCTGCTCCTCCATCGAAAGAGGATAAGGCGTGCGTTTGTTGGGATGGCGTTGCATCTGTATCAGAGGTGCGGTATCCAACCAGGACCGATCAGAGTCGTCTCGCCAGAGCCGCGCACACAGGTTCAAGATTCGCCTCACGACCGCCAAGTCGCGATTGACCGTCCCCGGACTTTTGCCAGCCTTCAGCCGGTCTCGAATGAATGACTGCAAGGTGCCGTAATGAACTTGCTGGATGGTTAGCCCGCCGATGTACGGATCTAACACTGCCAGCGCTCTTGCGTCTCTCTCCAGACTTCGCTTGTGCTGGTTCTCCTTGAGGAACCTGGTTGCCGCTTCTCGGAAGATGCGTGTCTTGCGAACGCCGAAGAACCGCATGGCCCGGACCTCCTCGAGCCGTCGCGAGAGGCTCGCTACGGCTTTCTTGAGATCGCTTGTGCCAGTGCTTTCGCAAATGCGCGTTCCGTAGATGTCTTTGTCGATGTGCCAGACCGCACCGCGCAGGGTGAGGCCGGGCGGTTTACATTGCGCCATGACTCGCTCCTT
>Ga0137370_10001253_pt1 | contig 10473 bp, 10 predicted proteins | sample SagtaG_11_FD_104920 | JGI IMG/M metagenome (GOLD analysis project Ga0137370, IMG submission 104920) | Vadose zone soil microbial communities from Sagehorn Ranch, Mendocino, California, USA - Sage1_R_20_16 metaG | ecosystem: Environmental > Terrestrial > Soil > Vadose zone | place: USA... | reverse complement strand
GGGGCTCGGCAATCAATTCCTCTCGCATATTCGCGAAGTCGATGCCGTGGTGCACGTGATCCGCTGCTTTGACGATCCGGACGTGGTGCACGTGATGGGGCCCGTCGATCCCGTGCGCGACCACGACGTGATCACGAGCGAGCTGGCGCTGGCCGATCTGGCCGTCGTCGAGCGCCGGCTCGAGAAGGCACGCAAGACGGCACGCGCGGGTGACAAAGAGGCCCAGCTCGAGCTGGTACTGCTCGAGCGCGTCGTGGAAGAGTTGAATGCGGGACGCGGCGCGCGCGAAGCGGGCGAGAGTAACGACGCGGTGAAGTTTCTGCGGCAGCTTGGGCTCCTGACGGCGAAGCCAATTCTCTATGCCGCGAACGTCAACGAGGACGATCTGGCCTCGGGCGGAGGCAAATGGATCGACAGGCTCCGCTCAGCGATCCAAAGTCATCATGAAGAAGCGGAGATCGTTCCCTTCTCGGCGAGGTTCGAGGCGGAGCTGGGCGAGCTCTCCGGCACAGAGCGTCAGGAGTACCTTGCCAGCGCGGGTGTCGCGGAGCCGGGACTCGACCGGTTGATTCACGCAGGGTACCGGCTGCTTGGGCTGCAGACGTTTTTCACGGTGGGCGAAAACGAGGTGCGCGCCTGGACGATGCATCGCGGCGACACCGCCTACGATGCCGCCGGCGAGATTCACTCCGATTTTCAGCGCGGATTCATCCGCGCCGAAACGGTCGGCTTTTCAGAGTTCGTGAACGCGGGGAGCTACAAAGTCGCGCGGGAGCAGGGATTGGTGCGGAGTGAAGGGCGCGACTACGTCGCGAAGGACGGCGACATCCTGCTGTTCCGCTTCAACGTCTAGCGCGTCCAGATCAAGACTGAGCCGCACGCTCCCGCGAGTCGGAACGGCCCGCTGCGCCACACCGGCGACTCCCCCGTGACGGCCGAGCCGTACGTGAGTCCGCTGGGCGCCGCGCCGCGGTAGACCTCGACGCCTGCCACGTCGTCGATCGAGATGTGATCGTAGTCGACTTCGCGGAACGGCATGCCATCCACGCTGACCGGCACGATGCAGGCGTCGCCCTGGATGAATCGCGTCGGCAGGCAGCCCTGCACGCAGCGCATCACGATGCCCTCGTCCGCGAGCAAGGCGCTGATCGTCGCGGGACGCGTCTTGTCGATCTCCTCGCGCGTGAAGAAATGCGCGAACCCGCCGTAGCGCCGCAGCCGCTCGTAGAAGCCCGCCAGGTCGCGCCAATTGTTCGGATGTTGGACTTCGGCCACCACGGGATCGAGGTCTTCGGCGCTGCTGTCGACCAGGATGGCCAGGCGCTTGGTTTGCCCGGGCTGGAGCGTCAGGACGTATTCGCGCGTCTGATGTCCGCCGTAGCTCAGGCGAATCTTCGGATGTCCGGTGGGCAACCCGCCGAGCCAGAACGCGCCGGCCGAATCACTGACGACGGATTTCTTCGTGGCACTGATGGAGATCGTCACGCCAGGGAACGGCCGGCCGTTGAGCGCGGAGCTGGTTCGGCCGCTGATGCGGCCCGTGGTGTCGACTTGCGCGCCGAGGGAATTGGGAGCGGCGATCGCCACCGCGACCAGAATCAGCTCCCTCAATTTTTCGTCCAGATCACCAAGGCGCCGCAGTCGGCCGAGTAGCGCGAAAATTCCGCCGGCGTGTCGGAGCCCTGACGATACACTTCGACGCCGAGCACGTCCTCCGGTGGAATCATGTCGATGTTGTAGTCTTCGACCCGGAGCCCGTCGAGGAAAACAGACACCGCGCAGCGCCGTCCCGAGGTCAGTCGCACCGGCATGCAATGGATCTGCGTTCGGATACAACGCATGACGATGCCGGTGCCGGCGAGCATCGTGCTGAGACTGTTGGGATGTCGCCGATCGATTTCCTCACGCGTGACGAAGCGCCCGAATCCGCGATCCTTGCGCGTATAAAAACCGGCGAGGCTGAGGGCGTACGCGGTGGAAGCCGCCTCGACGACGATCGGTGCCAGGTCGGTGACCTTCGCATCGAGCAGGATCGAGAGATCGAGGGCCCCGCCCTGCCGCAGCGTGACTTCGTAATCGTCGGCCCCGTGCTGGCCGGCGTAATCGAGATGCAGCGCGTACCGTCCTGCGGGGAGTCTGACGATGGAGAAACGGCCGCCGGAATCGGTCACACTGAAGGCACCCTGCACCGAGATCATCACATCGGCGAGCGGCCGCCCGTCGCGCGCGGCGCGCACGACGCCGGTGAGTCTCGCGAGGGTGTCCTGCTGCGCCACGGCGACGCTCCCTCCGCCACTCGCCGCGACCGACAAGGCGACCAGAGCCACGATTCTCACCTCTTCACATTCCCTCGCGGTCCCCTCCCAGTCAAGCAGGGTTCTGTGTAGCTTTCCGTCTCACAAATCCCCTACTCGGCGCCCACCTGCGCCGGGTCGCCCACAGACCAAAGGGAGGTGGCATGACTCGTCGGTACGAGACGGTCTACATCTTTGATAGTGCGCTGGACGAACCCGCAATCAACGACAAGCTCACCCGCTTCCACGCCCTCCTGACCAAGGACGGCAAAGGCACGGTCTCGAACGTGTCGCATTGGGGCAAGCGCACGATGACGTTCAAGATTAGAAAGAAGGACACCGGCTACTATGTCGTCGCCGAGTTTGAGGCCGCGGGCGATGTGCTCCCGGAGTACGAGCGCGCCGTCAAGCTCGACGAGGGCGTGCTGCGCTATCTCGTGGTACAGGCCGCGCGCGAGCAGCCCAAGCCCGTGGTCGCAGCGCCGGTCGGCCCTGAAGAGGAAGAACTCGAGGAGGAAGAAGCGTGAGACGTCCAGCGAAGACCTGTCCCGTGTGCGAGTCCGGCGCCCGCGTGCTCGATTACAAGGATGACCGGACGCTGGGACGCTTTCTCACCGAGCGCGGCAAGATTCTTCCCAGCCGGCTGTCCGGCATGTGCGCGCGCCACCAGCGGCAGCTGGCCACCGCCATCAAGCGGGCCCGCCAGTTGGCGCTGATTCCTTATATCAAGGGGCACACGGCCTAGCGTGCGCGGCTTCCCCGCCGGCGGCGTTCCTTCGCGCGGCTCGTGGTGGCGCCTCGCCCTGGCGCTGATCGTGTTTATGCTGTGGGCCCATCCGAGTCTCGTCGGACTGCCGTGCGCGGCGCTACTGATCGTCGCGCCCGATCGGTCCGGCCGCTCGGTTCCGCTTGCGGCGCTGATCGGGATCGCCAGTCTCGGCCTGCTCTTTCTCCTGGATAGCGCCGGCAGCCGCCTCGCCGCGGTTACCAGCGCGTACATCGTCCTCGTGACCGTCGCGTTCGTGGCGAGCACGCTGCTGCGGCCGGCGCCCTTGCTGCGACAGGCGTTGCGTGCCACGGCGATCGCGGTGGTCGCGACCGCCGTGCTCATTCAGGTGATTTGGGGAACCGACGGGTGGGGCGTCCTGGCGTGGGAGGCGACGCGGCAGTCGAGTTTCATGATGCGCACCGTCGTGGAACGCGCCCCGGACGCGTTCGCGCTCTATGAGCCGCTCGTGAAATTCGTGAGCCTGACGTGGCCGGGGATGCTGGTCCTGCAGTCGCTCGCCGGTTTGGCGCTGGCGTGGCAGCTGCACCTGCGACTGACATCGCCGCCGCTCGGCGCGCCGCTGGCGCCGTTCACGACGTTCCGCATCGGCGACGGTTGGGTGTGGGGCATCGTGGCCTGGCTCGGCGTCCTCATCCTGCCGGTGTCGGGCGCGCTGCAGGTGGCGGGCACGAACCTGGGCCTCGTCGCGGGAACACTCTACGTACTGCGCGGGGCGGCGATCGTCGTGGCATTCGCGGAGGCGTTCGGCGTATCCACCGTCACGCTCATCATCGCCGCCGGCGCCGCGGCGGCACTGGCCCTGCCACTGCTCTTCGTTCTCCCGGGCCTGTGCACGCTCGGCATCACCGACACCTGGTATCAGTACCGGCGTCGCATCGCGGCCCGGCAATCCAACGCATCCTGAGGAACAGCATGGAAATCATTCTGCGGGAAGATGTGCAGCATCTCGGCAAGGTCGGCGAAGTCGTGAAGGTGAAAGACGGCTACGCGCGCAACTTCTTGCTTCCGAAGGGACTCGCCTACCCCGCGACGGAGGCCAACAAGAGAAAGATCGCCTTCGAGGGCGAGCGCCTGGCGAAGCAGCGTGCCAGCGAGAAATCGGCTGCGGAATCCGAAGCGTCGCGCCTCGCCGATGTCCATCTCACCTTCCCCGTGAAGGTGGGCGAAGAAGACAAGCTGTTCGGCTCGGTGACGGCGAGAGACATCCAGCGCAAGCTCGAGGAGCTCGGCATCAAAGTCGACAAGCGCAAGATCGATCTGCACGAACCGATTCGCGAGTTGGGCGATTTCCAGGTCGGGATCAAGATTCACCCCGACGTGCGGCCTGAGGTGCGAGTCACGGTGGTCAAGGAGTAGCGCGACCACGTGGCTGCAACCGTGTCTTATCAAAACGAAGACGGAACAAACGTTGAAAGCACGCGCTATGACTAAGCACAGCGGAGGAAGTTCGCCGAGCGCTGCCGCCGCGCTGCCGCTGGTCATCGAGGTGTTGGTGGATCGCAAAGCTGTGGATCCTATCGTACTCGATCTGCGTGGTCTGTGTGCGGCGACCGATTACTTCATTATCGTGTCCGGAACATCGGACGCCCACGTGCGTGGTATGGCGGACCATCTCGTCACGGCACTCGCGCCGGCGGGGTTGTCGCCCCATCATGTGGAAGGGCTGGCGCAGGGTCGGTGGGTGTTGGTCGACTATGTCGATTTCGTGGTTCACGTGTTTCATCCGGAGCTGCGTGATTTTTACCAGCTCGAGCGGCTGTGGGGCGACGCTCCAGTAGTCGCGGCGGGCGATGCCGGCGGGACTGGCGGGAAAGGATAAACGTCGTATGCGACGCACCATCACGCTTCTGACGGGGATGCTGTTGTCGGCGGGCAGCGCGCCGCTGGCGGCGCAGTATTTCGGTCAGAACAAGGTGCAGTACCGCACGTTCGACTTCAAAACCATCCAGACCGAGCATTTCGAGCTCTACTACTATCCCGAGGAACGCGCGGCGGCACTCGACGCCGCCCGGATGGCCGAGCGCGCGTACGCCCGCCTCTCGCGCATCCTGCACCACCAGTTCCGCGCCCGCAAACCCCTCGTCCTCTACGCCTCCCAATCCGATTTCCAGCAGACCAACGTCACCGAAGTCGGGGGCGAGGCGGTGGGCGGAGTGACGGAGTTCTTCAAGCACCGGGCGGTGCTGCCGTTCACGGGGTCGTACGCCGAGTTCGAGCACGTGCTGCAGCACGAAATGGTGCACCAGTTTCAGTTTGACGTCTACAGTCGCGGGCATCCGGGAGCCGGGGTCCAGACGCTGATCAATGTGAATCCGCCGTTATGGTTCATGGAGGGGATGGCGGAATACCTCTCGCGCGGCCCGATCGATCCCGAGACGGCGATGTGGCTCCGCGACGCCGCGCTCGAAGGCCACTTGCCCTCGATCGAAGACATGACGGTCGACCAGAACATCTTCCCCTACCGCTACGGCCACGCGCTGTGGGCCTTTATCGGCGAGAAGTGGGGCGACGAGGTGATCGGCGAGATCCTGAAGGCGAGCGCAAGCTCCGGTCTCGAGGCGGCGTTCAAACGCGCGCTGGGGCGCTCGCTCGAGGATCTGTCGAACGACTGGCGCGACGCGATCCAGACCACATTTCTGCCGCAGCTGAGCGACCACTACCGCGCGCGGCGCATCGCGCAGCCGCTGTTGACGCAGCGGCGCTCGCACGGCCGCATTTTCCTCGCGCCGGCGCTGACACCCGACGGCCGCGACATCGCATACTTCGGCGATCAAGGCGGCTTCTTCATCGATCTCTGGCTCGCCGACGCCGAGAGCGGCCGCGTCAAAGGCCGGCTCGTCAAGTCGACCATCAACAGCAATTACGAGAGCCTGCGCTTCATCAACTCGGCCGGTTCCTTCTCGCCGGACGGCAAATTCTTCGCCATCGCGGCGAAGCGCAAAGAGCGCGACGACCTCGTCATCCTGGACGTCAAGCGCGACCGCGAGGAGCGGCGCATTCACGTGAAGTTGAGCGGGCTACAAACGCCGCGGTGGTCGCCCGACGGCCACCAGCTCGTCTTCACAGGGTTCGACGGCGGTTTGTCGGACCTCTTCATCATCAACCGCGACGGCAGCGGATTGCGGCGGCTCACGAACGACAAGTACGCCGACCTGCATCCGTCATGGTCGCCCGACGGGAAGACCATTGCGTTCGTCACCGATCGCGGCCCGGAGACGGATTTCGACCTGCTGCGCCAGAGTAATCTGCGCATCGCGCTGTACCATCTCGACACGGGCACGATCGAGCTGCTCGGACACATGGAAACGGGCAAGAACATCGATCCGGCATGGGCGCCGGATGGGCGTTCGCTCGCCTTCGTCTCCGACCGGGGCGGCATCAGCAACGTGTTCCTGTACGATTTCGCGGATGGCGAGCTGTACCAGCTCACCAATCTCTACACGGGCGTGCAGGGGATCACGCCGTTGTCGCCGGTGCTCTCCTGGGCCCCGCAAGCCGATCGCCTGGCGTTTGTGTACTACGAAGACGGCCAGTTCAGCGTGTACTCGGTCGAGAATCCACGCTCGCTGCGCCGCACGCCGTATCGCGGACCCGTCACGCCACCCGTTGTCATGCTACTCGATGGACGCGACACCGTGGTGCCCGCCCCGGCCGTGACCACACCGGTAATTCCGGTCGGGAGCACCGCACCCGCCGGATCAACCGTTCCCGGCATTCACAGTGCCGCACAACCTACACGGCCGGGCGAGGTCGCGTCGATCTACCATGGCGCAGCGGGATTCCGTCCCTCGGCGACGCCGCAGGCGTCGGAATCGATCTCGACGCAAGTGCCGGTCACCGTGCGCGCCTTGCTCGACTCGGCGAACCTCGCGCTGCCGGATACGAGTGAGTTCACCTACCGCCCCTACCGCGTCCGGTTCACTGCCGACTACATCGCGCGGCCCACGATCGGCTATCAGCGCGACAACTTCGGGCGCGGATTCTTTGGCGGCACCGCCGTCTCGCTGTCGGACATTCTTGGCAATCACACGATCGTGTTATCCGGGGCCGTCAACGGCCGAATCAGCGAAGCGCAATTCCTCGGCGTCTACGTCAATCAGGCGCACCGCCTGAACTGGGCGTCCGGTTTCTCGCAAGAGCCATTGTACTTCTATGGCGGCTCCAATTGGGAGAAGCAGGAAGTCACTGGTGTCACAGACAGCGCCGATGTCTTCGTCTCGCGCATCCGTCGGTTCGTGATTCGTGACGGATTTGCCGAGGGTGCGTATCCGCTCAGCCGCTTCAATCGTGTCGAGGTGGGCTTCCACGCGGTCAACATCAGCGACGCGACGCTGCAGCTCGAGACGGCGTTCGATCCGTCCGGCTTCTTCCTCGGGCAGCGCTACCGCACGATCCCGGGGCCCTCGATCAGCTTCATTCAACCGTCGCTGTCCCACGTGCACGACAACTCGTTGTTCGGCTGGGTGGGGCCGTTCGCGGGATCGCGGTCACGCCTGCAGGTGTCGCCGGCGTTCGGCAACTGGCGATTCACCGCCGCGCTCGCCGACTACCGGCGCTACCTCTTCTTCCGGCCGTTCACGCTGGCGTTCCGCGGCGTGATGTTCGGGCGCTTCGGACGCGACGCCGACCGCTTCCCGATTTTCCTCGGCAGCACGGAGTTGATTCGCGGCTACACGGCGGGATCTTTCCGGAACAACGAGTGCGTCGCCGATCCGGGCACGTCTTCACAGACCGGCTGCGCCGAGCTCGATCAGCTGATCGGCTCGAAGATCGCGGTAGGCAATGTCGAGCTGCGCTTCCCGCTCACGCGCAGTCTGGTGCTCGGCTTCCTGCCGATCGGATTTCCGCCGATCGAGGGCGCCGTGTTCTTCGATGCCGGTATGGCATGGGAAAGCAACAGCGTGGTCAAATGGAGTCGCTCGTCCGGTGAGAACCCGCTGCTGGTGCGCGTGCCGTTGCGGAGCTGGGGCGGGTCGATCCGCGCGAACATCTTCGGCCTGATGATCATGCGCGTGGACTACACCAAGCCGCTCGACCGGCCGCTCAAACACTCATATTGGACGGTCAGCCTCGGCCCGACGTTCTAACTCCGCTTCACTAAAACAGTTGCAATGGCCTCGCCGGTTGTCTATTTTGTCCGGCGAGGCCATTTGCCCATCTCCCGTTTCCTTTTCTATGCGAGCCTGCTACTCTCGGGCTGTCGATCCCAGACGCCCGCGGTAACCTCATCGCAACAACAAGGCCCACAGCAAGTTAGCAGGCTCCAAGTCCTGTCGCGCATGCCGGGTATCGCCATCCGCCTCCCTGCCAAGGGTGGGCTGCCGCAACTCTATCGCCTCCCGCGCCTCAGCCTGGTCGAGGGAATCCTGCGCGGCCGGTTGCCGCCGGTCGACCGCGTGCTGGGTCTCGACCCTGAATCGGAATTGCTCTTCGTCACCACGGCAAAGCACGAGCTGTTGTCCTACGATCTCGGCAGCGGTCGCGTCGACACGGTCGCGGTGAACATCGCGGAGGCGGCGCTCGGTCCCGACGGCACGCTCTACGCCGTGGACGCGCAACGGCGCGTGATCTCGTTGTCCCGCCGCACGCGCTTCGCGTAGCCGCAGCCGCTCACGGCCTTGCCGCGCGATCTTTTCGGCTCGACCGATCAGCGCCTCGTCGGCGTGATTCCGCAGGATCGCCTGCTCGTCGCCGCCGCCGATCAGCCGCCCACCGTGCGTCCCATCGCCGCGGGCGGCGACGTTGCCGCGACGCGCTGGGGCGATCTCGTCGCGGTCGCGAGCGATTCAGGGATCACGTTCTACGATCCGCGTGGGACGCGCGATCCATCGTTCGTGCGTCTCGCCGATCCCCCACGGGCGCTGGCGTTCTCCCCCTCCGGTCATCGCATTTATGTCGCTCGACGCAACGTGCCGGGCCTGGCCGTCGTCGATCGCTACGATCGTCGCGAGCTCGACGGCGTGGCGTTGCCCGGGCCGGTCGCGGCATTGCGGCTCGATCCGCTCGGACGTTGGCTGCTCGCCCGTCCCACGGTCAGCGATTCTGCCTGGGTCGTCGACCTGCCGATCAAACGGCATACCGGCGTGGTGCCGACGGCGTGGCAATCCGACCTGCCGGCGATCTCGCCGGACGGGATGCTCATCTATCGCCGCGGGAACGACGTCGTGTCGGCGCGACCCGATTCCTTGACTGAAGTCGGCCGCGTGGAGCATGGCGCCGGAGATCTCTGGGTGCTCTCGTCGTGGATGCCGCGTGGCCTGCCGGCGAGCCGCATGGCGGCCGATGCCGCGACGGTCGACAGCGCAACCGCCGGAGCGGGAGCCGAGGGACCGCTCTACGTTCAGGTTTCGACGTCGCAAAATCCTGAATGGTCGGGCCACCTCGCCGATGACCTCACGCGCGCGGGAATGGCGGCGCGCGTTCTGCCGCCGCAGCAACCGGACGACGGTTATCGCGTGGTCCTCGGCCCCTTCGCCACGCGCGCGCAGGCCGAAGCGACCGGCCGCCGGCTGGGACGACCCTTCTGGATTTACCAGCCAGGCCAGTGACGCAATTCCGCCAGCTCCCATTGTCGCGGCTCGGGCATCTGATCCCGCCCCTCGTCGACACCCAGGCGTTGGTGGCGCTCGTGCCCCTCACCGACGATCTCGCGTGGGCGGGAAAGGCGGCGTGGGACATCGCGCGCATCGCGGCGCGCGACGGACGGCGCGTTGCCTTGGTCGATCTGCATCTCGAGAAACCAGCGCTTCATGAGATCGTGGGGTTGAAGCCGACTGAAGGGATCGTGGATGCGTTCGAGTATGGTGTCTCCCTGAACAAGGCCGCGCACGAAGTGACCGGCGTGTTTCTGATCCCCGCCGGCTCGGATACGGCAAGCATTCCCGAGCTCTATGCCCACCCGCGTTGGCCAAAACTGCAGGCGGGGTTCCGCGCGGAGGGAGCGCTACTGCTCCTGTTCGTGTCGCCCGCAGGACTCGCGTCGCTCTCGACGGCTGCGGACGGCGCGATCATTCTCGCGCCTGAAGGACTCCCCACGGGATTCAGGATGGAGCGTGATGTCCCCTTGCTCGGGGTCGCGCGCGACCGATGGCTGCCATCGAGCCATCGCGTCTCTCCAACTGCGACTCCCACCGCCGCACTCGTTCCCACCCTCAACTCGATTCACTCAACGCCGCGCCGCCGCGGGTTGCGAGTCGCCGTGGGTGGCTTGCTGCTCGCGGGATTGGCCGTCGGTGGGTGGGTACTGCTTGCTGGGGCGCGGGAGGCTTTCGTCGCGCCTCCGGCCCCACCGGTGACGGTCGTCTCGCACACGGAGGTTGCGCCGCCGCCGCCGCCGCCTCTCGATACGTTGGGCTGGACTGTGCAGCTCGCCGCGTATGCGTCGCTCCC